>Ga0299912_10004075_pt1 | contig 11926 bp, 9 predicted proteins | sample RVTome_2_FD_207667 | JGI IMG/M metagenome (GOLD analysis project Ga0299912, IMG submission 207667) | Soil microbial communities from uranium-contaminated site in the Upper Colorado River Basin, Wyoming, United States - RVT95D214 (version 2) ... | reverse complement strand
ATAAAAGAATTTACGGTCATTCATTTCTGGGTTCATTTTTCCCCGACAAAATTTTCAGGCGGGGAAACCCTAAGGTTTATATTCTTCAGATCATTTCTGGGCCGTGAATGAATATCCTCAAGGAAAACCCCCTCGTGAACGAATTTCTCGCGGGCGTCCTCGATTCGTGGGACCCCGAGGACAAGGCCACGCCAGCCCTCATTGAACAGCTGATCGCGGGCATCATCGTGCAACCCAAGCCATCCACGAACAAGATCCACGACCGGGCCACAACGGGCCCCAGCAAGCGCACCTTCTACCGCCAAGTCCACGCCCTTGCAGCGCAGATGCCGGGCACGTACCGCCAGGTATTCGCCAACCTGCACCGTGACTCGAGAATCGCCATGAATCCGGGCGGGGTCTTCTCGCTCGATGAGCACGTCATACCCCACTCGAGCGAGGAGATGCAAGGCGTGGATTACCTCTATTCTACTACAGAGCGGGGGACGGTCCTCGGCATGTCGCTGCTGGCGGTCCACTATTACCACAAGTCTACCGAGTACCCCGTGGACTTCGGGTTCTACCGGCGCGAACAGGAGCTGGAAAAGTGGGGCAAGCTTGGAGAATTCAAGGAGAAGAACGAGCTGGCGCGGGAGCTGTTCGCGCGCGCATCGGCGATGCCCAACTCCCCGGGCACGTGGCTGATGGATAGTTATTTCATGACGAAGGAAAATGTCAAGGTGCTCAAAGGCCTCAAGAAAGACTACGTGTCGCGGCCGAAGCGAAGCTGGAAGTGCACCTACCGGCGGCAGCACTAGACGTTCGGGGAGCTGTTTGACGCGACACCCCCCGGGGACTTCAAGCTCACGATGGTCAAGAACCCCAAGACCGGCAAGGCCAAGTTCTACCACGCGGTTACCCGGGACGTGTTCATCCCTGGGATCGGCCCGCACCTCGTCGTGCTCGTCCCGCTCGGCAGCATTGCGGGCAAGGACGATGCCATCGAGGAGCAATCCGGGGAGCTCGAGGCGCCGTCCACGAAGAAATTCTGCGTGTTCGTCACGAACCGGTTGGACTGGGACGCCGCCACGGCCTTGTCCCTGTACTCGCTCCGGTGGACCATCGAGACCTGCTTTCAAGACCTGAGCCAGCACTTGGGCGTGCACGGGTGCAAGTGGCGGGAGCTGGACGGGCAATATTGCTTTATTGCCCTGGCTTTCCTCTGCTACTTATTCCTCGCTTGGGCCCGGGCTCGCGACGCGCTAGCAAGGTATGGCACGGAAATTACGACACTCGGGCAGCTCCGGGAGGCGTTCACGAACTACTGCCAGGAACAATTTGGCACGTGGCTCGCAGAGATCAAACAGAAGTGCGAGGATTGCCCCCCCGCCAATTGGATTCACGCCCACGCGTTCGGGGGCGGCGTGGAAGAGTAAATAAACCCTGGAGGGAGATATCTTTTCAATCTATAAATGTAGACAAACTCAAGGGTGTGGCAAAGTTATTTAACTCTGAGCGCTAAGATGCACTCGTGGTGGCGCAATACACTCGTGCGCCCAGCCCCCTTTAAGCAATTCACGTAAAAGGGAAGTGATCACACTAGAAAATACACGCAAACCGAACATTATTTGCATTGGTGTGACGCATTGACTACATAGAAAACTAATCCCAACTAAGAACGGAGCTTTGGTATATGTCTAAGAAAGCACCAAAGCCGGAGCCAAAGACAACAACCGAAACACCCACGAAACCATCGAGCGAGAAGTCCGACATCCGCATCTTCGTAGCCCTTTGTCGCTGAGGCGTTAACATCGCCGGCGTCATTGACCTCGAAGCTCTCCGACAATATACCCTGACTCTCCCGAACGTTGTCGCGAGCGAGATCTACCTTGCCTACTGCACGGAACCGGGCGCTGTATACATCAAGGAACAGATGGAAAAGTCCAACGCGAATCGCCTGTTAATTGGTGCTTGTACCCCGAAAACCCACGAACCAGTCTTCAAGGCCGTCCTCCGCGGGATGGGCATAGACGACAGTTTCCTGGAGTTTGCCAACCTACGGGAACACGACAGCTTTGTCCACATGCAGAACAAACCCGCGGCCCTCGCGAAAGCCAAGGATATCATTCGGGCGGCCGTGGCGCGTGCCGCGAAGCTGGAACCGATCCCCCGTAAAACCGTGCCGGTGACCAAAGAAGCATTGGTCATCGGGGGTGGCGTAGGTGGCCTGCAATCAGCACTAGACCTGGCAAATCACGGGTTCAAGGTCCACCTCGTGGAAAAAGAACCCACCATCGGCGGCAAGATGGCGATGTTAGACCGGACATTCCCGACGGACGACTGCAGCATTTGAATCTTGGGACCTGTTATGTTGGAAACATCACGCAACCCGAACATTAACCTCCTCACCTACGCGAAAGTCACGGACCTCAAGGGATATGTGGGCAATTTCGAGGTAGAAGTCACGAAAATGCCCCGGTACGTGAAACCGAACTGCAACGGTTGTGGAGCCTGTGTCGACGTGTGTCCCGCGTGGGGCGCGAACGCGTTCGACTGGGGGATGTCGCCGCGCAAGGCCATCTACATCGCTTTCGCGCAAGCCGTGCCAGCCAAGGCCCAGATCGATATGAATCGGTGTATCAAGTGCGGTAACTGCGAGAACATCTGCGAGCTGGAATCCATCAACTTCGATGATCACGAGGAAAAGGTCAACCTCAAGGTCGGCACGATCATCGTGGCAACCGGGTGGGACGAGTTCAAACCAGAACCAGGATATCTCGGGTACGGAGTCGCGAAGAACGTCATCACGCAGGGTCAACTCGAGCGTGCATTGGCGCCAAACGGCCCAAGCGGTGGAAATCTTGTGCGTCCGTCTGACGGGAAGCATCCCCACAGTGTTCTGTTCATCCAGTGTGTGGGGTCGCGCGACAAGAAACACAACGAATGGTGCTCGGCAGGTGTCTGTTGTATGATCTCGGTAAAGAATGCGAAGCTCATCCGACAGCACCTCCCCGACTCTCACGTGGCGGTTGCCTACATCGATATGCGGTGCGGGGGGAAGATGTACGACGAGTATTACACCCAAGCACGCGAGTCTGGCGTGGTCTTCCTTAAGGGAAAGGTGGCGGATGTCCGAGAGAATCCCAAGAACCAAGGCGCAATCGTGCTTATCGAGGAAGCGCTCAGCAATGAGGTCATTGAACAAGAATTCGATCTCGTTGTCCTATCAGCTTCGATGCAAGCACCGAACGATGCTGATGAGTTGAACAACGTCCTCCGTCTCGAGCGCAGTTCCGACGGATTCTTCAAGGAATACCATGCACGTCTCAACCCGGTCGATGCTAAAGTACCCGGCATTCACTTCGCGGGAGTTTCGCAAGGGCCAAAGTCCATCGCGGAAACGATTATGCAAGCGAAAGGAGCAGCGTCCTCTGCCAGCATCATTATGCAGAAAGGCGAATATACCATCGACCTCATCCGGGCGGTGGTGGACCTTGCCCGCTGCTCGGTTTGTGGCTTGTGTGAGAAGGTTTGCCCCTACAGCGCGATCACGATGAACGAGAAAGGCGCCAACGTTGACGAAATCCGTTGCCGCGGGTGTGGTACCTGCTGTTCCGTGTGTCCATCGGCTGTAATATCGCTCCGGTACTATCGTGACGGTCAATATCAAGCGTATATTGACGCGTTGCTTGAGGCAGAACAAGTTCAACCTGCCAAATAAAAATACAGTCAGCGTGAATGAGACTCTGGGGTAAAGCTTGAGCCCAGGGAGGACGCCCTCGCAAGGGGAATGCTGATTGGGGGTGTTTTTTTATTTTTGTTTGAGGAAGGGCGCCGGCATCAAGACCTTTTTTGCTAATCCTGCTCTACATTGCTTAACAATGTTGCTAAGTTCTCCTTAAATCCCGATCTGCAATCTCCTTAATTCGTTCATAAACAATTCCATTTTAGGGTTTGTTTTTTATTTGCAAAATCTTTTTCTATTTGGTGTTCATTCTCGATCATTAATCGGTGTAATCGAGAGCGAAGTAGGATATTTTTTCCAGAATTACTTTGCAAGTCTATCACTAACATAACTTTGATCAGGTGCTCTTTTTCACATGATAATAGATCTCAAGATAAGCAAGAATCTACACGTTGGAAAACCAATCGTTGTGGAAGGAATCATAGATTTCAAAAAACCTCGACGGGTGCAATGGGTTGATGTAAAACTCGTTGTTAAGCGCCCATGCACGAAACCTTTCGTCCTCTCCAGGCGGGAATTCTTGAACAATGGCTATTTCGAGAGCGGATCTTACCATCGAATGGGTCTCCTTGCTGCCAACCGCTTCCTCGTGCCGAGCATCCATCACAACATCAGAGATTTCTACGTAAACGCGTCAATGAATTTCATCCAGGATGCACCCCCTAACCACCCCATAACGATTGATCAAAATAACCCGTTAGAAGTGCATTATAATCTGAAGAACATTCGCCTGCCCGATTCGCGCCCAGTGGCACTCGGCGTGGGAGGAATGGTGATTCACCTCGAGCGCGATCTGTTCCGGCCGGGCGAAAGTGTGAAGGGTTTGTTATCCTGCCCCGGGTTGGGTTTAATCACGGTTCAACTTATCAAATTCAACACTATTCGGTGCCAATGTCCGGATTTTGGCGCGAATTGCGCATATATGAAGAAAATACCCTCGGTGGTCCTAGCGGAGCAGAAATTCAAATGTAAGAAGCTTCCCGTGGAATTCGAACTACCTGTGCCTCCCAATGCAGAGATGAGTCGGAGTTACTGCTTCTCAGGGACGTGTGGTGGAAAATCCAACGATTCCTATGGAGAAGAGGTAAAGTATTGTCTTAAGATTCAAGGCAAGCGGGCGGGCATCCGTTACCCCCCCATTAATGTGAAAGTTTCCCTATCAATCGCGCCCCCTCTTCAGATCCAATCAGAAGAGGAAATGGAAGAAGATAAAGGTCCTAAAATACCTAAAGATTGCCCCAGACCATATCCTGAGGGCACTTTTGAAGTATCTTCCCCCGCTTGGGATGACACAACTGAGCAATACAAATTAAAGGTTAGGAATAGTAGTAAAGAGACTTTTACGGGAATAACTACTCAATTCTGGGAAGAGGACCAATCTCGGGTGTTAAAAACCTATGGATTTGGAACCTGGAATCCAGGGGAAACAAAAGAAATAGAATTCTGGAAGACTGGAGAAGGGAAGGTTAAACTCATTATCGAAGACAACGATAGTCATCAAATCGAGATTCCATTATAATTTCTTTTTTTTGCTTTTATTCAGCTTTAACGTTTTGCGTCATTCTCTTGATTCAGGGATATGCAACTAATTATTGGAAATATTTTCACAAGATTGATATATTTGAATGAGATTTAAAAGGAGATTCGATGAAAGAGATGAGATTCGTTTTTGATTAGTGGGAAGGGACCATTCATTTAAGAAATGATCGAGTCATTTCATCATATATTCTATCGAACAATCTTCAGAAATAATGATTTAATTCTGTTAGTTTTTCGATCTTATCCAAAATTATATCCAATATTTATTCATAAAATCCCTAAATTCTTATAATTTAATTTGACAAATGTTATATTTGGAGACTTTTTGCTAGAGAATGACGAAAAAATACTGATCTTAACCACATTTCAAGAAATATGAGCTTATAAGTGGTTTGGATTTAATGAAATGCAACATTATCGGCGTAATAGAAGAAAATCCCCGTGCTTCTGCCGTTAAAGAAAGACATTGTGCCTATAAGATAGTTTCGGAAGTTTTTTCATAAGAAGAATACTATTACATCTGAAAGATTTCACGCGATGTTTATGATGGAAAGCAAGGAACAAAACGAACGTCTACAGGACATTGCAAATTTGTGTTATCGGTGCAAGAAATGCAGCGTCATCTGCCCCGTGGCACCTTCGGGGCGGTTCAATCCCCGGAAATTCGTCCAAGAAATTAATCTGGAAACGCCTGCGCGCTTGAAAAAGGGACGAAAATTCTGCGATGTCGAGGAAGATATATGGGTTTGCCTCACATGCGGTCAATGCCGCGTATGCCCCCAAGGTTTGGAAATTCCAGAAATGGTCCGTGAGATCCGAAAACAGGTTCGAGAGCAGGCACCTAATGACCCACGTTTTGCCGCCACAGAAACCCATATGAACATATTTCCAATAGCCTTTGAGCTAATGAAAAAAAACCTCACACCTGCCAAGAAACAGACAATCCTTAACGAATACGCCTCGAGCCAGAAGTGGCCCGCACTTAAAATGGCACAAACTGGAGCTATTGCGTATTATCCCGGGTGCCTCGATTTATACGAACATGCACTGGTTAATCTGCAAGTGTCACAAACGTTGACCGCGTATGCAATTATCCGCTTCCTGAACCTTGCCAACATAACCCCCGTGGTTGCCAATGATTGTTGTTGCGGGCATGATGCCCTTTGGGCAGGAGATGAGGAAACATTCATATCATTTGGCAAACGAAACATAGAAATTTGGAAAGCGGCGGGAATCAAAACAATTTTAGTGTCATGTGCCGAGGGGTACCGGACGTTATCCGTAGATTATCCAAAGTATTTCCCTGAATTCCCCTTCCAAGTCGAGTTCGCTTCTGATTATTTTGACCGCAACCAGATCTTCAAGAAAATTCTAGGATTTGAAGTAAAGTGCCGGAAAACAGTCACTATTCACGATCCCTGCAGATCTGGTCGTTTAGTGGACGGGGAACATTACGAGTCAGTGCGAAATCTCCTTCAGAATTTGATATTTCTTGAGATCGTAGAAATGCCTCATAATCGAGACGAAGCCCGCTGCTGCGGGGTTGCTTCCTTCCGTAATTGCACGGATTACGCGCGAGATATGACGAGGAAGAGGATTAAGGAGGCTATGAAGGTGGGTGCAAAATTTATTATCACTACCTGCCCCAAATGTGTGTCGCACTTCCAATGCGTCACGTTAAATGAAGCCGCCGCATTGAAGGCCAAATTTGGGAGGGATCCCCCGAAAGTGATGGATTTGTTCGCGTTCATTTATTCGGCATACCAAGTTAACGATTTGTTATGAGCTCAAAAACGCACGAAAAGTAAAGTAGAGGAAAAGTCTCATGAGTGATCATCTTCTAGGTGCAGGTTCTGTCCTCATATTGGGTGGCGGTATCGCGGGTGTTTCTGCTGCTTCGAATCTCTCGGAAGCGGGATTTAAGGTGTATCTAGTAGAGAAAAGTCTCACGATTGGCGGGCACATGGCTCAATTAGACAAGACATATCCAACGAATGATTGTTCGTTGTGTATTCTTGCCCCGAAATTAGTGGAAGTAGCCCGTGATCCCAATGTCAAGTTATACACCAATTCTGAGCTCGTTAAATTGGAGGGAGTGCCGGGCAAATTAAGGGCTACCATTGTCAAGGAACCTCGTTACGTTGAAGGCAATAAGTGTAAGGCGTGTGGGGATTGCGCGAAAGCATGCCCGGTAGGGGGCATTCCTGACGAATTTAATTACGGGTTGGGGGTACGCCACGCGATCTACATTCCGTTCCCCTCCGCGGTACCGGCAACCTATGCCATAGACCCGAGAGTATGCTTGCATTTCAATTACCAACTCTGCGAGACGTGCTCTAAAGTCTGTAAAGCGGGGGCAATAAATTATAATATGAAACCTGATGAAATCGTCCTCGATGTCGGGGCAGTCATTATTGCCACGGGTTTCGATGAAATTAAACCAGAACAAATGCCTTTTTACAAAAAGTTCCGGGATGTCTCACCAAATGTTCTCATCGGTATGGAATTCGAGCGACTAATGTGCGCTAGTGGGCCAACAGGGGGACATATGGTGCGTCGGTCAGACGGGCATCCCGCAAGGCGGATTGCCTTCATCCAATGTGTGGGGTCTCGGAACATCCACGACACGAATGCGGTTCCATATTGTTCCCGCATCTGTTGCATGTATGCAACCAAGCAGGCGGTTATTACCAAGGAGCATGCTGGGAAAGACGTGGAATGTTACATTTTCAATCCTGAATCCCGCGTCTACGAAAAAAACTTTCAAGATTATGTTAATCGTGCTCGAAACGAATACGGGGTTCATTTCATACCAGGTCGTGTAGGCGACATAGAGACAGCCCCTGGTGAGCACGAAGTCACGATCATTTACGAGGACCACGAGTCAGGCCGAGTCCACAACTTGAAGTTTGACCTTGTCATTCTCGAGTGCGCGGTCATACCCTCAAATAATTCCAAGCAATTGTGTAAAACTGTTGGGGGACAGGTCGATGCTCATGGTTGGTTTACCAAGGAAAGTCTAACAAACCTTGAGAATCAGAATGTATTTGTCTGCGGGTGCGCCCTGACGCCGATGAACGTCCAAGAGTCTGTGGCTAGTGGGTGGTCGGCGGCCGGAAAAGCAATGGTGAAACTCGCTGACGCGCGAGGAAGCGAGGTAATTGAACTTAAATATCCGGACGAAATCCCTGTTAGTCCTACAGACAATCCAAGAATTGGGGTGTTGGTATGTCGGTGTGGCACCAATATTGCGGGGTATGTTGACGTTCCAAAGGTGGTGGCATATGTCAGTGGCCTTCCCAACGTGGTCGTGGCTAGGGAAAATATGTACTCGTGCTCGTCAGATTCCCAAGAACAAATTAAAAATTTGATTAAAGAATTTAAGCTTAATCGTTTCATTGTTGCGTCCTGCACGCCGAGGACCCATGAACCCCTTTTCCAAGCAACGCTCCGTGAAGCGGCGGTGAATCCCTATCTCTTTGAATTAGTCAATATTCGAGACCAAGATTCGTGGGTCCATATGAATGAACCCGAAGCGGCAACAGAAAAGGCGTGTGACCTCATTCGGATGCACGTTGCAAAAGTTGCTGCACTTCAACCACAAATCCGTCAAAAAGTGCCGGTTACGCGAAAAGTGTGCGTTGTTGGAGGGGGTTTGAGTGGTCTCACCGCGGCATTAAATGTCTCCTTGCAAGGGGTTCCCGTCACGCTTGTCGAGAAGGAGAAAAATATAGGGGGTATTTGGAACACCCTCGCGCCTTCTTACGAGGGCAGTTACTCCCGTGAGGAAATACGGGCTTTGATAAAGGCAGTTTCGAGTCACCCCACAATTGATATAAAAACCAACACCCGATTAATAGAGGTCTCTGGTTTCGTTGGTAATTACAGTCTCACCTTGGAAACGACCGGCGAAAAATGGCAAGAGAAGGTTGGAGGGATCATCGTTGCAACCGGTGCTGTGCAAGCCAGTATCCCACCTTCCTACACCATATCAAAACAGGGGAAGATATTAACACAAACTGAGTTTGAACAGGGTCTTGTAAACAACAGAATTATGTTCCCGCCCCAGGCGCGCATTGTCTTCCACCAGTGTGCGGGCCAGCGCGGAGACTCACGTGTACCGCACGCCTTTGTGGGATGCAGCAACATATGCTGTGAGAGCACGCTGAAACTGATCAATATACTGCTGAAAAAATATCCTGACACCCAAATACACGTTCTTCATCGCGGAATGCAACTTTCTTGGAAACCTTCAGAAGAAATTGCACGTGCCACGCGAAAGAATACAATTTTCCAGCGATATGATCCCGTTAAAGGTGTCCAATACTCCGCAGGGGAAAATTGCGTTGTTGTGCAATATTATAACGCAGAGGTGGGTGAGAATTTCCAACTAGATGCAGACGTTATTGTTCTTGCAACACCTTTTGGCCCAGAGGCGGGCACGGAAAAATTGGGTCCGATACTTAAGGTTCCATTGACTAGCGATGGGTTCTTCCTAGAAGCACACGTGAAACTCCGCCCACTCGACTTTGCCACAGACGGTATTTTCCTCGCGGGCAGCGCGCAATATCCGAAATCCGCGGCCTTCGCCCAAATGACGGGCGTGGGGGCAGCAGGTCGCGCCGTACGACTTCTTGCTAAGGGATATGTAGAAACGGAAGGAATCACCGCCGAGGTGGACCAGAGGAAATGCATTGGTTGCACGGCCTGTGTTGATGTGTGCCCCTTTGGCGCGATACAATTGCAGGAAATAACCTTGAATTTAGGCACGACTCGCTTTCCACGCAATAAAATTGTGCGGAAAGCATATGTCGTTCCTGCATCATGCAAGGGTTGTGGGACCTGCGTTGCAACCTGCCCAAAGAAGGCCATTTCCCAGCATCACTTTACCGATAAAGAACTATTAAACATGATAGAGGTGTTTCGTGCCGTATGACTCATGATGTGCAAGTTATTCAGGAACAAACAGCAGTCTGTGCATGTAGTGAAAAAAACCCTATATCCGCAGTTACATTCACACCTCATGCCAAGGACGGGGAATTTTATCCCCACATTCTGATGTTTTGCTGCAATTGGTGCAGTTATGCAGGGGCAGACCTCGCGGGTGTTTCCAGGTTCCAGTATCCTGCCTCAGTTCGGATAATTAGGGTTATGTGTTCAGGTCGCATCGATCCCGTCTTCATACTAGAAGGATTCCGCCGTGGGGCAGATGGTGTCCTTCTCACGGGGTGTCATATAGGAGATTGCCACTATTTGAAGGGAAATGAATACACGCGTGATCGTATGACTCATATCAAACCACTCCTCCAAATTCTTGGCATCGAACCAGAGAGATTTCGGTTGGAATGGATCTCGGCATCGGAAGGGCGAAAATTTGCGGATGTGGTGAAAGATTTTACGCAGATCATTCAGAAACTCGGTCCATTAAAGTTGAAAGGATAAGGATTCAACAAACGAGATGTGTTGTAACTATGAATATGACTCAATCTCCCTTTCGCGGGAGTCATTTATTAGAGAAAAAAATGGAGGTGTTTGCCTAAAGGAGTGATATCTATGCCAGAAAAACGTAATGGAAACGACGACGGTAATGCTTTAGCACGGATTGCGGTATTAGTATGCCGGTGAGGCATCAACATCGCAGCTATACTCGACACCAAGGATCTCGCGGAATATACCAGGAAATTGCCGAACGTAGTTGTAGCCGAAGATGACTTGTCCCTTTGCACCGATACTGGGGCGGACCACATTAAAAAGCTGATGACCGACAACAAGGCGAATCGTCTCGTGGTTGCTGCCTGCACCCCGAAAACCCACTTACCCGTGTTCCAGGCGGTGTTACTGGGAATGGGCCTTGATCCTTCCTACCTTGAGTTCGTGAATCTCCGGGAACACCTGAGCTTCGTTCATATGAAGGATAAGGTTGGTGCCCAGCGGAAGGCTAAAGACCTTCTCAGGGCGGCCACGGCGCGGGCGACCCTACTCGAACCGGTGCCGGTCAAAATGGTGCCGGTAAAGAAGTCAGTAGCGATCATCGGTGGGGGCGTTGCGGGTATTCAAGCGGCGCTGGACCTTGCGAAAAATGAGTTCGAGGTTCACCTCATTGAACGGAAAGAAACTATCGGCGGTAAAATGGCGATGCTTGATCGGACGTTCCCAACGGACGATTGCAGCATTTGAATCTTGGGTCCGCTTATGCTCGAGGTCAATCGGGACCCGCGAGTCAAGTTGCATATGCTCACCGAAGTGAAGAAGGTCAGTGAGCAGGTCGGGGATTTCAAGCTGGAAGTGCTTCATAACCCAAAGTACGTCACAGACAAGTGTAACGGGTGTTTAGCATGCGTGGACACGTGCCCGGCGTGGGGTATCGATGCATATAACGAAGGATTTAGTCCTCGTAAAGCTATCTACAAGGCCTTTGCCCAAGCAGTTCCCGCCAAGGTGGTCATCAATATGGTGGACTGCGTCCGGTGTTGCACGTGCATCACGAAATGCGAGCAGAAAGCGATAAACTTGGACGAACAACCGAAAACGGAGATACTCAATGTGGGTACGATCATCGTAGCAACTGGGTGGGACGAATATAAACCACCAAAAGGATTCCTCGGATATAGGGTGTACGATAATGTGGTCACCCAAATGGAATTTGAGCGTCTCCTAGCACCG
>Ga0299912_10004074_pt1 | contig 11927 bp, 10 predicted proteins | sample RVTome_2_FD_207667 | JGI IMG/M metagenome (GOLD analysis project Ga0299912, IMG submission 207667) | Soil microbial communities from uranium-contaminated site in the Upper Colorado River Basin, Wyoming, United States - RVT95D214 (version 2) ... | reverse complement strand
CTGGCCAGCGACGGAACGCCGGACACTGTGACGCACGGCGCGAGCGTACACCTGGGGATCATCGCCAGCGCGCTCACGACGGCCGTCAAGCCGTCGCATGCGCTGATCGGCCTGGACCAGTACGACGGGCCGTTTGACAGCGTCGTCACCGGCGTCGAATCGTCGATCGCCGCGGACCTGGCGCAGATGGATCCGGTGAAACTGGGGCACGCGCTGGGCGTGGGGACGCCGTCGTCCGGAAGCGGGTATAAGCAGGTGATTTTCGGCGGCACAATCGCGCTGCCGGAGGTGTGCGTGGCGGCCATCTCACAGCGGCGCGTCAGCGGGTCGAAGTACCTGGTGAGCTGCCTGTACAAGGCCGTGGCCGCGGGCGGATTCCAGATCGCCTTCGGCCGGACGAAGATGGCGACGGCGGCGGTCAAGTTCTTGGGCCTGGCCGACCTGGACCGGACGGCCGGCCAGCAGATCGGCATCATCACGGAGACGCTGACCGACGCCAGCGGCGGGACGCCGTCGACGAAGAGCGTCCAGGTAAACGATATTTACCAGGGGACCGGCGACCTGTGGCTGATCGACGCGGCGCCCCTCAACGCCACCAAGCGGGTAACGCTCGACGCCACCACACTGACGCCGGATTCGACGGCGCACGCGGCCTCGCAGCACTTGGGCGCGACGGCGGGCGAGATCACGCTGACGGTTTCGACGCGCGTCGGCACGATGGGCATCGACCAGGCGGACGGGCCGGTCGGGGCGTTCCTCGAGGGCATTGAGGCCAAGATTGAGGCGGAGATGTCGCAGAGCGAATGCAGCAAACTCGCAACGGCGCTGGGCATCGGCGCCTACGAGATCGAGGCGGGTGGCTCCCCGACTTATCGGCAGGTGACCTGGGGCGGTGTGGACCAGCCCACGCCGGTGTGTATCGCGGCGATCGCCAAGAAGCGCAGCGATCCGACCCAGGTGGGAGTTTTTTGCCTGTACAAGGTTCAGCCGGCGGGCGGCATCGAGATCACGATGAGCCGCAAGAAGGCCAGCACGTACAAGGTCAGCTTCACGGGGCTGATCGATTTGGACCGGACGGCGGGCTCGCAGATGGGCATTTTCCACGAGACGGTGCCGGTCGCGTAGGCAGAGTGCGGAGGGCGCAATGAGCAGAGCAACGGAGTGGAAGGAACGGGCGCGGGAGGCTGCGCGCGCCGAAGCGGTGGAGCTGGAGCTGCCGAGCGGGGTGAAGATCCTGGCGCGGCGGCCGGACCCGATACAACTGGCGGCGTGGGGGAAGCTGCCCATGCTGCTGGCGGCGGCGGCGATGGGAAGCCAGAACGCTACGCCGCCCTCCATGGAGGAAGCCGCGGAGATCGCGGGGCTCTATCGGGATGTGCTGGTGTACTGCTGTGTGGACCCGCGCGTTTCTCTCGACCCGCAGGGCGAGGACGAAATACATCCCCGCGACATGTGCGAGACGGACTGGCGGTTCGTTTGTCATTGGGGGCTGCGGGTGGTGGAGGCCCGCGCGCTCGAAGGGTTTCGTCGCCAGCGAGCAGATGCTGGCGATTGTGGCGACGGCAAAGCAGTTCTCGATAAGACCTTCTGATCTGATGGCGATCGAGGACCCTGTGCTGGCGCTGGGCTTTGACATGGCTGCAACGGTGAGGTTGCAGCAAGAGTTGAAGGAGAAATGATGGCAGCTATTGAAACCCTGGAGCTGTTCAGACAGGTCAACAGGGCACAGTACGAGGCGGAGTTCGGCGAGCAAGCGCCGCCCTTTGACGTCACACGGCCGGACAAGCTCTGGTGTGACAACTCGGAGACGGCCGGCAACTATATGCGCATCAGCCGGGACGAAACGGGGAAGCCGTCGATCGTGCCGATGACGATGAGCCGGGAGCTGGCCGCCAGCGTGAACATTCCGGGAGCGTACCGCTGGCCGAAATATACGCCGGCGCCGACTCAGGCAGCCGCGCAGTTCAAGGATGAGACCGGCCGCATCGTCGCCACTGTGCCAGTGCAAGCCTCCGACCTGACGATGGAGGACGAGACGCGGGCCATCGCCCTCGAAGTCGGCGGGGTGTTTGCGCGCGACACGAGCTGGGCAGCGATCAGTGTCGTATGGCCGGCCGATGAGCAACGCAGGTTGTACCTGGTACACGTCGGTAGCGCCACCTACAATGCCGGCCAGTTGCTCCGGCAGAAATACGTCAATGGCATCGGCGCGCCGGGCAAGTGGGTCAATAATACCAGCGGGCTGCGCTGGGAGCCGGCGCCGCAACCGACGGCGCAGCTCGATCCGAAGGTGAATCCGGTTCCAGTGCCGTGCCGGCAACTCGCGGCCGATGAGGAGTTCCGCCAGGGATGGGGCAGCCTCTGGACGGTGGAGAAACGGGCACCGGCGTCGGCGGGCGATGAAGCGGTGCGGCTGCTCCGGCTGATCTGCCAGACGTTCCGTATCCAGTATTGATTCTGAGATGGCGCTCGACTCTACAGCCAACCTGTTGTTCGTGATCGGGGCGGATAGCTCGGACGCGCAGGCCAACGTCCAGCGATTCCGCTCCATCCTGAGCAAAGACCTCGACGGGCTGAAGGGCGAGTTTGACTCCTGGAGCAAGAAGGTATTCGGGGATCTAGGCACGGTCGGCGGGGCGTTCACGGCGGCGGCGGCGGGGATCGCGGCGGCGGCGGTGGCGATCGGCGCCGGGCTGATGGCGGCGGCGGATAGGGCGGCGAAGTACGCGCTGGAGCTGGATGACGCCAGCGACCAGACGGGAATCGCCGTCGAGGACATGGCCCGGCTGCGCTACGCCGCCAGCATGACGGGGACGAGTTATAGCTCGCTCCAGACGTCTCTGGCGTTTCTCGCACGGACCATCTATCAGGCGCGGGACGCGGGCAGCGCGCAGGCCGAGACCTTCCGCCGTCTGGGGATCTCACAGAAGGAGGTCGAGGCGGGCTCGCGCAACATGCTGCCGCTGCTGTACCGCGTGGCGGACGCGTTCCATAACGATCTGACGGCAGTGGAGCGGTCCGCCGTGGCGCGCGAGTTGTTCAGCCGCGGCGGCACGGTGATGGTCGAGATGCTGTCGCGCGGCTCCGGCGCGATGCGGCTGTTCGCCGCGGAGGCCGAGCGGCTGGGCCTGGTGATCGGGGACAAGGCGGTCGAGGACGCCGCGCGGTACCAGGCTGAGCTGGCGATGCTGAAGGCGGCGTTCGACGGGCTGGCTATAAGTATCGGGACGCGCGTGCTGCCGGTGCTCAACACGCTGGCGATCGGCGCGGAAGCCACGTTCGCGGGCCTGGCGGCGGCGGCCAAGGCCGGCCTGAACCCAGCGGCGGCGGCGATTGCGTTCACCACGGCGGCGGCGGAGGCGGGGCAGCGCGCCTATGAGCGTCTGGAGGCGGCCGCCAGCCAGGCGCTGACGGCGAGCGGCCGCGGGCTCGAAGCTCCTGGCGAGATAGCCAAGAAGACCACCAAGGAATTCGAGGGGCTGAGCGGCATCCTGGAGACGGTGCGCGGGCGGCTGGCCGGGCAGGGGACGGAGGAGGAGCAGCTCGTCTACGACATGGGCCGGCTGATCGCGGAGACGGGCAAGGCCGCGGCGGAGCTCCGGACGCTGAAGGCGGCCGACGAGATCACAGCCGAGACCTTCGAGCGCGAGTCTGCGGCGCTGGCCGCAATGCCCATGAAGCTGATCGCGTTACAGGGCGGGCTGCTGGCGGAGATCCAGCGCAAACGCGACGAGGAGGCCGCGCGCAGGCAGGCCAAACTGGACAAGATCGAGGCCGAGCGCGCCGAGGCGTACGTGCGCGAGCTGCGGGATTTGCAGCAGCACCTGGCGGCGATCGTCACGGCGCGCATGACGTCGGCCGAGCGGCTCGGCTGGCAATACGAGCAGGACCTGGAGCGGTTCAGCGAGGTGGAGGAATCGAAGGCTTTGCTGCTGGCCAAGAATGAGGCCGAAGCGGACACAATGCGGCAGCAGTTCGCGCTGAACCGCCAGGTGGCGCTGACGGCCTATGAGACCGGGCTGACGCAGCTCGCCAACTCAACCGGCTGGCGCGGGGTGTTTGGGGCGGAGTTTGCGAACTCGATCCGGGGCAACGAGGCGCTGCTGCGGGAATGGTCGGAGAGCGCGGACCAGAGCATGATGATGGTGCGGGTGTCCGTTGAGGCGCTCAACGAATCCGCGCAGCGGGCATTCGGGCAATTCGCGCAGGCGATGGGGACGAACATCGCCAATGCGGTCATATACCGGAAGTCCGTTGGGGAGGCGATGCGGGCGGCGGCGGCCGCGGCGCTGGAGAGCCTGGCAGCGCAAGCGATCGGTCATGCGATCTACTCCACGGCGCTGGGGTTTTTGCGGCTGGCGGAATTCATGCCGGGATCGGCCGCACAGGCGTTCACGGCGGCGGCGATCTTCGGGTCGGTCGGGGCGGTGGCAGCGGTGGCTGGGCGGGCCGTAGCGCCGCAACAGGCGGGCGCTGGCGCGTCCGCGGGCGGCTCCGGGGGGTCTGGCGGCACCGGCGGTAGCGCGGGCGCTCCTGGGGGCTCTAATGGGCGGGAAGGGCCACGCGTGGTGATTTATGTCCAGGGACCGGTCGTCGGGACGTCCGGGATCGAGGAGCTGACCGACATGATCAACGAGGCCGTCCAGGGCCGGGACGTGCAGTTGGTGGCGACGAGGACGCGGTGAGCCTGCCGAAGGTGATCTACGACCCGGGGAGTGGCAATGTCACGCTGCTGTTTCTGCGGGGGCCGCGGCAGTTCGCGTGCTTCTACTCGGCGCGGGTACATGACAACCTCGCGACGGGCGGGCTGCGGGAGAGGGTCGTCGAGGCGAAGGACATCCTGATCACCTTCGAGATGCCGGCGATCAGGGTGACCGACGACTACGACGATTGGGCGACGTTTATGGACTGGGCGCTGGCCGGCGGGCAGTTCAGCTTTTATCCGGATGCGTCGCTGACTTCGGACTACTACCACTGTGTCAGCGACGACACGGGTTTCGAGTATGCGCGGAACGCTCCGGGGCAGTACGCGGCGGCATTTCGTTGGCGGATCGTGCCGGACTCGCAGGCGCCGGACGATCCGGGAGAAGTGATGAAGCGGTTCTACGGGATCACGGGATGAAGGCGGCTCACCACAAAGGCACGAAGGCACAAAGGCCAACGGCGAGGCCGCGCTGCCCGTTCTGCCGGGTAGACGCGAAGGCGCTGCAATTTATCAGCAAGCTCAGCCTGGGCTACTACTTTGAGTACATCAGCGAAATGAGAAGCCTGGCACGATCCATACGCCGGCGCGGCGGCCTTCGGAACCGCGGCCAGCAACACTGCGTGAAGCATCAATGGGTGGCTTTCTTCCGCGCTCTGGAAGATTTCGACGACAGCGTGCACATCCAGTTTCGCTGTTCAATCAGGCGTTCGCGGGGGGCTGCGTGACGGTCGCGGAACTCAGGCTGGAGGCGGCGAAGGCTGGAGTGAACGAAACGGGCATGTACTGCGCCTGGCTGGAAAACGAGGTGCTGCACCTCCGCCGGCACAGGGATGAGCTGATCACCGCCAACAACATCGAACTGGACCTCAGGCGAGCAGCCCAGAGGGCGCTGGCCGAGCTTAGAGGCTTCCCGGCATGATCACCACCAACGAAGCGTGGGACCTGAAAAACGCGGCGCTCGGGAAGCAGCCGATCTATGTGCTGACGATCGGCGGCGAGAGCACCGTGTACTCGACCCATGACCTGACGTTGGCGGGGGTGACCGGCGCTCCGGAGGCGCGGCCGTGGCTCAAGGCGCCGCGGGGGGCGTCGCAGTCGATCGACGTGCTGCGCGGATCCAGTTCGATCGGGGAGCTGGAATGCGAGATCATCGACCAGGCGGGCGTGCTCAGGCAGCTCGTCGGCGGCAGCACGCTCGAGGGGCGCGCGGCGACGCTCAGCGTGGGATATCCGGGGCTGGCGTACAGCAATTTCGTTGCGCTGCACAGCTACCAGATCTACAAGATCGTGCCGAGCCGGACCTATACCTCGTGGATCTTCCGGGCCCGCGATCGGCAGATGAGCGGCAAGCGCACGATCTATCTGCACCCGGAAAATGGTCAGCCCATTTCGGACGCGAACCCGTGGGTACTCACCGGGACGCCAAGCGAAATCTTTCAGGCGGTGTGGCTGCTCGCGCTGGGGCGGCCGCTCGCGGACGTCGACCGCACGGTGCTACAGGCGCTCGACGCCGGCAGCGAGGGGCTATACAAGACAGTGCGGCCGTTCCTGTTCATTCTGTCGGAGGCGTTCGAGGCGAAGCAGTTTCTGGAGGGCGAGGTGTTTAAGGCCGCGGGGGTGTACCCCGTCATCGATAACACCGGCCAGATTTCGTTGCGCGCCTTCCGGCCTCCGGCAGCCGGGCCGATGGCGGCGTACACGTTCGATGTGGACAATATGATCGTGCTTCCGGAGATCGACCGGATGCCGATCGTCAACGAGATCATCTTCCGAATCGACCAGGACGAGCAGGGCTACCAGAATGAGTTGATCTACATCGACGCGACCAGCGTGAGCACCTACGGCCGCGCAGGACGGCACATCATCGAGAGCAAGGGGCTGCGGACGGTGCTCGGCGCACAGTGGTTCTGCGAGGAGGTGGCGAACCGGTTGTTCCGGCGATTCGCGGGGACGCCGGCGGCGTTGCGCGGCGGGGCGCCGGTGGCGCGGATCGAGGCATTCCTGCTGACGGCGCCGGTATGGGTGGGTGACTATGTCGCGGTGACGCACCCGCTGATGCCGGACCTGTTGACGGGCGCGCTGGGGGTGACGGACCGGCTGTACGAGGTGATCGACCGCGAGCCGGATTTCGCGCGCGGGCGGATGCAGTACAAGCTGCTGGACACCGGGCTGACCGGCCTGGAAGGGGCATACGAGTTCGCGGTCTCAGACCGCGAATGCATCATCGGCACGAATGCGACGTACTGAGGAGGAGGCGAGGAAAGGCAAATGGCAAAAGGCAAAGAGCAAAAGGCAAAGGTGGAGGAGGCGACGGTGGCGGCTCCGGCGCCCGTGGAGGCTCCGGCTCCCGTGGTGGTTATCGAGTTCCAGCCCGATCCGGATCCGGTGCCCACATACACACTGAGGGCGGACCGGCGCATCGATCTGCTGGCGTTGACAGTGAGTAGCGCGCCTGAGAGCGTCATCCGCGAATTCGAACTGTATGAGGAGCGGCACCGGTGACCCTGACGCTGACGTCACAGCCGGGCTTCACGGAGATCCCGGATTCCGCCTTTGACGCGGGGAATCCGGTCACCGCCGCGAATATGAAGGCGATGAACGCGGCGGCGAAATTCTCGGCCGTGCGCACCGAGGAGTTCTGGGGCTTTTACAAGCACGGCGAGACGATCCAGCTCCCGACGTCGCCGGCGGACGGCTACGAGTACGCGCGCGAGGAGCTGCGGTATACCTGGTCGATCTACTGGACGGGCGCGCCGCCGGGATCGGCGCTGAACGGGACGCAGACGGCACCGTCGCGCGGGGCAACCAGCGGCTCCGGCATGCTGCTCCAGATGGGCTTCCACATTGACCAGGCGACGGGCGCGGTGACCTGTGACGTCAGTTACTACGTGGCCAACGGGTCGCAGACGGACACGCAGGACGGGATTTTGATGGTGACCACGCACGCAAAGAGGCAGAGATAGCGGATGCCGTTCGTGAGCGCACCGCCCTGCATCGAGCGGCCCGGCGTGGTGGCGGGCTTCACGCTGTCGAAGTACCGCGTGGTGGACGGCATCTACGTGGACCTCGGGCTGAAGCCGTGGCTCAGCCTGGGCGTGCTGTTCGCGCAGGGCGAGATGTACCGGCCGGCGACGGACCCAACGCTGGCGCTGAGCAATGCGCCGGCCTCGCAGCAGAGCTGGCTGTACTACAACTCGGTCAGCGGGTTCTACTGGCGGGACGAGCCGACGCCGACGACAGCGGACGATGCGTTCATCGGCTGGGTGGTGACGAATGGCTCGACGATCATCGCGGTGAGCAATCAGCAGATCGCGGTGGCGGCGGCCGAGGACGCGGTCACCGTGATCTCGCTAGGGCCGGTGATACCGATCGCGGCCCAGGATGCGGACGCGCCGCCGGCGCCGCTTTGGGGTCTGTTCGCGTCGTTGCTCGGGTATTTCGAGTTCAACGAGCTGCAATTCGCGGTGCAAGAAAACATCAGCACCGTCCACACTGCGACGTTCTCGGTCTGGAGCTGGGACGAGACCGCTCCGGTGGAAACCGCACTCTCGGCCGGCATCGACGAGGATGACGAAGCGCTGACGGCAGAGGATCTGGGTTCGTTCAGCGAGGGGGACTACGCGGTGCTCGATGGGGAAATCGTGATTCTGGGCGAGATCACCGGCAATGCCGTGGCCATCGCCCGCGGGCAGCTCGGCTCGACGGCTGCCGCACACGAAGCGAGCGCCAGGCTGATTCGACTCACGAAGACGCTCATCACCTCCACGTTTGCGTTTGGTTTCTTCCTGGAAGACACCGGGCACAAATGGCGGCACCGCGTGCCGTTCCGCGACCAGCGGATGGTCGCGATGCAGTGCTACGTGACAAACAACGTCGGGAATTCGCCGATAACGACTGGAGCTTTGACGGCCAGCGATGACCACGGCTTCCGCGTCCTATCCGGAGCGCAGCAAGACATCGTGGTTCAGGGCGTGCTGGGGATTCAAAGCACGGTCGCGCCGCCGGTATACCTGCCTCAGACGTCGAGCATCCGGGATCTCTACGCGCGGGTGGACATCGCGCCGGACGGAGCAGACCTGGTGGTCGATGTGCTGGTCGATGGCGAGGTGCTGGCGACGCTGACGATCGCGGATGGGGAGACGGTTGCCCATGCGGAGGGGCGGGATCTGCCGGCAATTCCGGTGGATGCGCCAGTCACGATCGACATCACGGGCGTCGGCACGACGTTTCCGGGGCAAGACCTGGTGGTGAGCATACGGCTGTGAGATGGCTACTGGCGTTGATATTGGCGGGGAGCGCGATGGCGGCTGAAACCATCTACAAGTTGCAGCCGCACCGCACGATGCACCTGCGCGGGTTCGACCGGCGCGGAGCGGCCGCGGCGATGCACTCGGCTTCGGCGACGGGGTTCACGGTGAGCGGCGTGTTCCGGGATCCGGCCGACTTCGCGGTGCTGATGCTCTACGACGCCGACGATTATTTCGGGCACCCGCGCTGGCGGTACCTGCCGGACTTCGATTTCTCGGGGATCACGCTGCAATTCGACGTGGAGTACACCGGGCTCCAGCCGCTCGACTCCCCGAAGTACCCGTCGATCGACTGGCCGTTCCTGGACGTGATCAAGGCCGACGGCTCGACGGCACAGGTGAGCCTGTTCGACAATGCCGTGCAGCAGGCCGGGACGTACTCGCAGGCGTCGGCGGATTTCGTGCTGACGGGGACGCCGGTGGGGTACGACCGGGTCTCGCTCTGGTACCAGAACATCGCGTTCGACTTCTGGGTGAGCAATCCTCCGGAGTCGGCGGCGCAGATTGTGACGGCGCTGGCGGCGCAGATCAACGGCTATGACTACGAGGGCGCGGGAGTAGCTATTCCCCTCGAGGCGGATGCCAACGGGACCACGCTGACGGTGCGGGCGGGGCGCGCGGGCGTGGATGGCAACATGATCGAGATCTACGGGCTGCACAAATACAGCGGCCTGTACTGGACGCCAGCGCAACAGAAACTGGCGGGCGGCAGCTCGGCGGCGACCTGGCGGGTAACGCTGGACTTCGACGCGCTGAGCTTAACGAGCATCCGCAAGGCCTGGCTGACGTTCGCTCCGGAGCTGGCGAACGGAGCGGCGTACCAGGACACCGAGTGGGAGGCGGCGTTCACAAACTGGAGTGTGACCGGAGATCATGCGCTGGCAGTGGCCGACGCCGCGAAGTCGGTGCGCGTGGGCAGCCGGAGCAAATGGGCGGTCTACACGGGCGACTGGTCGGAAGAGGCGGGGTTTTACTGGCTCGGCTTCGCGCGGGCCACATCGACGCCGGGCGACACCGTGGTGGTCAAGTACCATTCCCGGCACACTCACTATCTGTACGTGGGCACATCCTTGTACACGGACCGGGGGATCTGGGAGGTCCGGCTGGATGGGGACACGGCGACGGACCTGGATTGCTACCTGAACGACGAGCCAGCGCTGAACACCCGGCGTCTTGTGCGGTCGGGCGTGGCGGCCGGGGAGCATAGTCTGGAGCTGAAGCTCAAGAGCACGAAAAACGCCGCGTCGAGCGGCTACAACGTGTACGTCGATTACCTGGAGGCGGCGGTGGCCGGCGACGTGCCGGACGCTCCGGAGACGTATACGGATGTGAGCGTGGCGACGGACTGGGACACCGATCACACCTACAAGCTGCCTCCGCAGCGGCTGGTATGGCAGATCGGGCGGAGTGGCCTGGTCGGCGACATCAACCATTACGTCGGCGTTTTCTGGTGGAACCAGCGCGTGCGCATGGGCGGGACGTTTCCGGTCTGGACGGTGACGTTTGGCGGCACATGGGCGGATGGCGACGCGGCGTTCGTGACGATCGGCGGAACGACGATGGGGAAGAGCGTGTTCCCGGCCGACACGGTGGACACGATCGCGGCGCACTTCGCGGCATTCATCAATGAGACGTTCGTGGGCGTGTGGGCGTCGGCGACGGGCGGCGTGCTGACGGTGACATGCAGGTCGCCGCAATACTCGTTCACGGCATCGACGAGCCAGAGCAGCTCGGCCGGCACGATCTCGGAGAGCGGGTCGCTGGCGGATGGGGTCGAGGGGACGTGGACGATCGACGCGGCGGCGACACCGGTGCTGAATGTAGCCGCGCGGGACTGGCATGCGGACTACTTCGCCGAGATCGAGGCGGCCGGGTGGACGGCGACGGCGGCGTTCTCAATGGAGTTGGTAGATCCTCCGGACGATCCAGGCGGCGGTCAGGTCTGGGCGGCGCGGTACCTGGACGATGAGCCGGTATTGACGGCGACGGGGTTCGGGGCGCTGAGCTCGACGCACTGCGCCTTCACGGACGTCGTTGCGGCGTACATGCAGCAGGCTTTCGCGGAGATGGCGGACTTGATGAACGGCGCGGGGCTGACGCCCTGGCTCCAATTTGGGGAGACGCTCTGGTGGTTCTTCGCCAATGAGGCAGGGATGGCCTACTACGACGTGTACACGGCCGCTGAGGCGCTCGCGGCGCTCGGGAGGGACCTAGAGGAGTTCTACACGCCGGCGGACGATCCCAGCGTCAATGGCTACGCTGACGCGGCCTTCCTGGCCGGCCAGCTCAAGGCCTACATCGACGGGATTCGGACAACCGTGCTGGCGGCACAGGCCGGGGCGAAGTTCGAGTTGTTATGGCCGTTGGATGTGAACGAGCCGGACCTGGAGAGGCTGAACCGCTATGTGAACCTGCCAGTGGAGTATGAACAGAAGAGCGGGAGCGGCCTGGACCGGCTGAAGATGGAGGCGCTGGCATTCGGCGCCTACGAGCGGGATTTGGGCAAGGCCAGGCGGGCGGCGCGGTATCCGTTCGAGGAACTGGCCTGGTCGAAGGATGATGTGCGGTACCTGATGCCGTGGTTCAACGGCGGGTGTCCGTGGGCGGCCGAGTTTCTGGCGGCCGCCAGGGAATCGCTGCCGAACGTGGCGTTCTGGGCGTGGGACCACCTGGGACTGATCGGGTGGCCATTGCCGCTGCCAACGGAGAGGCGGCTGATTCAGTTGGTTGGGGAGTAGGGCGCGAGACGTCCAAACGACCTAGACGGTCGGGACGGACGCCCTTAGTGTCTATGTGCCCTAGGCTCCGTGATTTGCAAAATAATTCCTGTTTTTTGCAAAACAATGTCTGCTTTTTTGCAACGGAGCGTCTGTAGCATTAGATAGAGAGCCGCAAGCCGCGAGGCGACGGGCCAC
>Ga0299912_10004073_pt1 | contig 11929 bp, 7 predicted proteins | sample RVTome_2_FD_207667 | JGI IMG/M metagenome (GOLD analysis project Ga0299912, IMG submission 207667) | Soil microbial communities from uranium-contaminated site in the Upper Colorado River Basin, Wyoming, United States - RVT95D214 (version 2) ... | reverse complement strand
CGGCATCAAAAAAGTGGTCCTGGCCTATTCCGGCGGCCTCGACACCTCCATCATTCTCAAGTGGCTGAAGGACAAGTACGGCTGCGAGGTGGTGACCTTCACCGCCGACATCGGCCAGGGCGAGGAGGTCGAGCCGGCCCGCGCCAAGGCCCAGGCCATGGGCGTGAAGGAGATCTACATCGACGATCTGCGCGAGGAGTACGCGCGCGACTTCGTGTTTCCCATGTTCCGCGCCAATACCCTGTATGAAGGTGAGTACCTGCTCGGCACCTCCATCGCCCGCCCGCTCATCGCCAAGCGCCTCATCGAGATCGCCAACGAGACCGGCGCCGACGCCATCTCCCACGGTGCCACCGGCAAGGGCAACGACCAGGTGCGCTTCGAGCTGGGTGCCTACGCGCTGAAGCCCGACGTCAAGGTAATCGCGCCGTGGCGCGAATGGGACCTGACCTCGCGCGAGAAGCTGATGGCCTACGCCGAGCAGCACCAGATCCCGGTGGACTTTGCCAAGAAGGGCAAGAAGTCGCCCTATTCCATGGACGCCAACCTGCTGCACATCTCCTATGAGGGCGGCGTGCTGGAAGACCCGTGGAGCGAGCCGGAAGAGGACATGTGGCGCTGGTCGGTGTCGCCCGAAAAGGCGCCGGACGCCCCGACCTATGTGGAACTGACCTATAAGAAGGGTGACATCGTCGCCATCGACGGCAAGGCCATGACCCCGGCCCAGGTGATGGCCCACCTCAACACAGTGGCCGGCGCCAACGGCATCGGCCGCGCCGACATCGTCGAGAACCGCTACGTCGGCATGAAGTCGCGCGGCGCCTACGAGACCCCGGCCGGCACCGTGATGCTCAAGGGCCACCGCGCCATCGAGTCGCTCACCCTGGACCGCGAAGTGGCGCACCTGAAGGACGAGCTGATGCCGCGTTACGCCAGCCTGATTTACAACGGCTATTGGTGGAGCCCGGAGCGCAAGATGCTGCAGGCGATGATCGACGCCTCGCAGGAACACGTGAACGGCGTGGTGCGCCTCAAGCTGTACAAGGGCAACGTCATCGTCGCCGGCCGCAAGTCGGAAAGCGATTCACTGTTCGACGCCAACATCGCCACCTTCGAGGACGATGCCGGCGCCTACAACCAGAAGGATGCCGAGGGCTTCATCAAGCTGAACGCCCTGCGCATGCGCATCGCCGCCAAGCGCGGCCGCTGATACGTGACGACAATGAGCGGGCGGCCACGCAGCCGCCCGCCGGCACTGGTACTGCTGGAGGAGCAGCTGGTGAATCGATGACGGACGTCGTACTGGAAATCCTGCGCGCCCTGGCCATGGGCCTGATCGTCGTCTGGCTATGGCGCGTCGGGCATCGTCACGGCCTCGGGCGGCAACCGGGCTGGCGCATCATCTGGGCCGGCTTCCTGCTGATCCTCGGCGGCAGCCTGTTCGACATCAGCGACAACTTTCCCGTCCTCGACCGCTTCATCCTGATCGGCGATACCCCGGCCGAGGCCTTTCTGGAAAAGGTCGTCGGCTATCTGGGCGGCACGCTGCTGCTGGCCTGGGGCTTCTGGCGCTGGATGCCCAGCGTCGCCACCCTGACGCGCATGCACCAGCAGCTGTGCGGCGACGATGCGCAGGAATGCACCGTTCCCGCACGCGCCAGCGAACTGCAGCTGATCAATGCGCGCCTGGAACAGGAGGTGCGCCAACGTGAACATGTGGAACGCCGGCTGCAGCAGGAAACGGAACGCCAGCTGGTCACCCTGGAGTCCATCGGCGACGGCGTCATCACCACCGACACCCGCGGCATCATCGACTACATCAACCCGGTGGGCGAGCGGCTCACCGGTTGCGACGACAACAGCGCGATCGGTTGCCACTACCTGGACGTGCTCAGCCTGGTGGACGAGGCCACCGGCGAAGCGCTGGCGGACCTGGTGGCGCTGTGCCTGAGCCAGGACGGCGCCCTGGTCCACGCCGACGACGGCGTGCTGACCCACGCCGACGGCACCGAATACAACATCAACGTCAGCGCCGCCCCCATGCGCGGCAGCGACGGCGAAGTGATCGGCGCGGTGCTGGTGTTGCATGACATCACCGAGGTGATGGGCATCGCGCGCCAGCTCGGCTATCAGGCCAGCCACGACATGCTCACCGGCCTGGTCAACCGGCGCGAATTCGAGCGCCTGCTGGAGCGCGCCATCAAGAGCGCCCGCGTCGGGGAAGGCGAGCATGTGCTGTTCTATATCGACCTGGATCAGTTCAAGCTGGTCAACGACACCTGCGGCCACCGCGCCGGTGACGAATTGCTGGCGCTGCTGGCCACCCTGTTGCAGCGCCACGTGCGCGAGGCCGACACCCTGGCGCGACTGGGCGGCGACGAATTCGGCGTGCTGCTGGAAGGCTGCACCCTGGACAACGCCGTCGCCATCGCCGAGGAGCTGCGCCAGGTGGTGCGGGAGTTCCGCTTCGTGTGGCAGGGCAAGACCTTCGAAATCGGCGCCAGCATCGGCATCGTGCCTATCCGCCGCGACTGCGGCCGCATGGCCGAGGTGCTGAGCGCGGCGGATACCGCCTGCTATGTGTCCAAGGACATGGGACGCAACCGCCTGCACGTCTATACGCCCGATGATCGCGAGGTGGTGCACCATCACGGCGAGATGGCCTGGGTGCACCGCATTACCCAGGCCTTCGAGGACGAACGGCTGACCCTCTATGCCCAGGCCATTATCCCCGTGGCGCTGAGCGCGGCGCCGACCCACTACGAGATACTGATGCGGATGGTGGGCAACGATGGGGAGCTGATACCGCCCATGGCCTTCATCCCGGCGGCGGAGCGCTACAACCTGATGCCGACCATCGACCGCTGGGTGGTGCGGATGACCCTGGGTCAACTGCGCCAGGCCCAAGGGCCGCACGAGCGTCCGCCCATCAGCTGCACCATCAATCTCTCCGGCCAGTCGCTGGGTGACGATCATTTCCTCGATTTCGTCATCGAACAACTGCATGAATCCGATATCCTGCCCGAGTGCGTCTGTTTCGAAATCACCGAGACCGCCGCCATCTCCAATCTCAACCGGGCCATGCACTTCATCGACGTGCTGCGCGGCATGGGCTGCAGCTTCGCCTTGGACGATTTCGGCAGCGGGGTAAGCTCCTTTGCCTACCTCAAGAACCTGCACGTCGACTACCTCAAGATCGACGGCAGTTTCGTCCGGGACATGGTGCGTGATACGGTGGACTTCGCCATGGTGGAGTCCATCAACCAGATCGGCCACGTCATGGGCCTGAAGACCATTGCGGAATTCGCCGAGAGTCATGCCATCATCGCTGCCTTGCGTGGCCTGGGCGTGGATTATGCGCAGGGCTATGCTATCGGCACGCCGCTGCCGCTGCATGAAGTGCTGGCCGCGGCCGTGACGGGAAACAAACACAGCAGCACGGCGGGGCGCTAGGCCCATGGCCGTCGGAGGTGTCGTGAAACAGGATGTGACGATGACGGCGGACGTGACGCGGGGGCTGATGACACGCGCCACCGACAATGCGGCGCCGGTGCTTGCCGGCGGCATGCTGGCGGCACTGCTGCTGGCCTGGCTGCTGCGCGATGCGGTGCTGCCGCTGCGGCTGTACGGCTGGCTGACCCTGCTGCTGTTTTCCTACCTGGTATGGGGCGTGGTGCTGCTGCTGCGCCGCGACCCCGCCGATGTGCTGCCGATCGCCTTTGCGGGCGGACTCACCGGCGTGGTGTGGGGCAGCACTTCGCTGCTGTTTGCGCCGCTTGCGCCCATGGCACAGCCGCTGCTGCTGCTGGTGCCGGCCCTGGTGGCGTCGGCGGCGCTGCTCTCGCACACTGCGCTGCGCTGGAGCGGTTCCCTGTTCATTGCCGCGGTGCTGCTGCCGCTGGCCGCACGCTGTTTCTATCTGGGTGACGAAGCGCATCAGGCGCTGGGCCTGATCGTGCTGCTGTATGCCGCCGCCTTGCTGGCCCTGCTGCACTACGCGCACGGCATCGTCGCCGCGGGCCTGGCCGCCGCGGCGCACAGTGCGGATCTGGAACAGGCGCTGCAACGCTACCGCAGCAATTTCGTGCATGCGCGCCGCGTGGCGGAGCTGGGCGAGTGGGAATGGGACCTGAACAGCGGTGAGATACGCTGTTCCGCCGCGGCCTGCGCCCTGCTCGGCCTGGAGGACTGCGGCCGCCTCACGCCGCAGACGCTGCTCGGCGTAATCCACTGGGAAGATCGCGCCACCTTCCAGTACAGCGTCGAGCAGGCGGTGCGCAGCGGCGGCTTGTTCAGTCGCGAGTTCCGCGTCGAACTGCGCGACGGCCGCATCCGCGTGCTGCGCGATGCCGGCGAGGTGGTGCGCGACGGCAACGGTCGGCCAGCGCAGCTGCTGGGGGTGATGAGCGACATCACCGAGCGCGTCACCGCGGAGCAGAAGACGCGCAGCACCTTGCAGGAACTGAACCGTATCCTCAATCACATGCAGGACACCTATTACCGTGCCGATCCGGTGGGCCGCATCAGCTCGGTGTCACGCTCGATGCTCAGCCTGCTGGGCTATCTGCCGGAAGAGTGCATCGGCAAACGCATCGCCGAGCTGTACGCGGTGGCCGGTTACGGCAAGACTTTCCTCGACGACCTCCATGCCCGCGGCGGCGTGCTGCGCAATTACGAAATCCACATGCGGCACAAGAACGGCCAGCGGGTGTGGGTATCGGTCAATGCGCAGTTCATCCATGACGACAAAGGCCGGGTGGTGGGGCTGGAGGGCACCATCCGCGACATCGACGAGCTGAAGCAGGCGCAGCAGGCGCTGCACCACGAGAAGGAGCGGGCGCTGGTGACCCTGCAGTCCATCGGCGATGGCGTGGTGACCACCGACGAATTCGGCAAGGTCGACTATCTCAACCCCACGGCCGAACGGCTGCTGCGGGTGACCGCGGCCAAGGCTCTCGGCCAGCACCATCGCGACGTGCTGCGGCTGGTGGACGAGGCCACCGGCGAATCGCTCGGCGATCTGGTACGCATCTGTCTGACCCTGGATGCCGGCACTGTGCATGCGGACGAGGGGCTGCTGATCCAGTCCGACGGCAGCCGCTACCACCTCAAGGTGACGGCGGCGCCGATGCGTGACCACTTCGGCCACGTGGTGGGCGCGGTGCTGGCGCTGCATGACATTACCGAGGTGATGGGCATGGCGCGCCAGCTCAGCTACCAGGCGACGCACGACATGCTCACCGGGCTGTACAACCGGCGCGTGTTCGAAAAGCGCACCGAGGAGAAAATCCGCGAGGCCCAGGCCGGCGGCGGCAGCAGCGTGCTGTTCTACATGGACCTGGATCAGTTCAAGGTGGTCAACGACACCTGCGGCCACAAGGCCGGCGACGAACTGCTGGAGCAGATCGCACAACTGATGCAGCAACGGGTGCGCGAGACCGACGTGCTGGCCCGCCTCGGCGGCGACGAGTTCGGCGTGCTGCTGGAACATTGCCCGCTGGACAAGGCCTGCCTCATCGCCGAGGGCATCCGTGCCTCGGTGCGCGACTACCGCTTTGCCTGGGACGACAAGAGTTTCGATATCGGCGTATCCATCGGCGTGGTGCCCATAGCCTCGGACAGCGGCAACCTGGCCGACGTGCTGGCCGCCGCCGACGCCGCCTGCTACGTGGCCAAAGACCACGGCCGCAACCGCATCCACGTCTACCAGCCCGACGATCTGGCGGTGGCGCAGCGCCACGGCGAAATGGAATGGGTACACCGCCTGTCATCCGCCTTCGACAACGAACGCTTCGTGCTGTATGCGCAGCCGGTGGCACATATCGCCGGCGACCGCGTGGTGTCGCACTACGAAGTGCTGCTGCGCATGGTGGACGAAGGCGGACGGGTGGTGCCGCCCGGCGCCTTCATTCCGGCGGCGGAGCGCTACAACCTGATGCCGACCATCGATCGCTGGGTGATCCGCGAAACCTTCGCCCAGTTGCGTCAGGCGCAGGGCGATCTGGCCTTCCCGCCGGTGGAGTGCGCCATCAACCTGTCGGGCCAGTCGCTGTGCGACGAACACTTCCTCGAGTACGTCATCGACCTGTTCGAGCGCACCGGCATCCCCTGCGAGAGCATCTGCTTCGAGGTGACGGAAACTTCCGCCATCGCCAACCTGACGCGCGCCACCCGCTTCATGACCGTGCTGCGCGGCATGGGCTGCAGTTTCGCCCTGGACGATTTCGGCTCCGGACTCAGCTCCTTCGGTTACCTCAAGACCCTGCCGGTGGACTACCTCAAGATCGACGGCGGTTTCGTGCGCGATATGGTGGTCGACAAGGTGGACCGCGCCATGGTCGAGTCCATCAACCAGGTGGGCCATGTGCTTGGCCTCAAGACCATCGCCGAGTTTGCAGAGAGCGAGGCGGTGCTGATGGCGCTGGAAAAGGCCGGCGTCGACTATGCTCAGGGCAGCGGCATCGCCAATCCCAGCCCGTTCAGCGAAATACTCGCGCTGGAAACGCGGCAGCATGAAAAGGCAGATACAAGTTACAAGTTACAAGATACAAGTGGATGAGTGCGCTACGCGCACGGTGATTTGAATTCAAATATGGCATGAGCCCAGCGAGTTCGTTCACTTGTATCTTTACTCTTGTAACTTGTATCTGCTTTTAAAGAGGAGAGCGTCATGCGCATATTGCACACCATGATCCGGGTCGGCGATCTGGACCGTTCCATCCAGTTCTATACCGACGTGCTGGGCATGAAGCTGCTGCGGCGCAAGGACTACCCGGAGGGAAAGTTCACCCTGGCCTTTGTCGGCTACGGCGACGAGGCCCATCACAGCGTGATCGAGCTGACCTGCAACTGGGGCGTCGACAGTTACGAACTGGGCAGCGGCTTCGGCCACCTGGCGCTGGAAGTGGAGGACGTCTACCGGGCGGCGGAGGATATCCGCGCCCGCGGCGGCAAGATCCTGCGCGAACCGGGACCGATGAATGCCGGCACCACCCTCATCGCCTTCGTGGCCGACCCCGACGGCTACCCCATCGAACTCATCGGACGAAAAACCTAGCCATTTACCCGGAATAGGGCTTTCTTTAGAATAAGTCTAATTTCGTGTAACGGGAGCAGGGTTATGGGTAAAAGAGCACAGCCGTTGCTGGCGGCTGCACTGCTGTGTCTGGCCGGCCTCGCCGTGGCGGACCAGGAACAGGACTGGCGCAGCCGCGGCAGCAGCGAGGACAAGCTGGCGCAGGTCATGCGCACGCTGCCGTCCACCGCACATATCATGAACGAAATGGGCCAGCGGTATCAGAATCTGTACTGGGCGGGCAAGCTGGGGCGGTGGGAGTTTGCCGCGTACCAGGGGGAGGAGATCGTCAAGCTCGTGGAACTGCTGCAGATCAGCAGCCCCAAGCGTGCCGCCACCGCCCAGGTGTTTCAGGACCATGCCATGGGGGAGTTCGATGCAGCCTACGAGAAGAAGGACTGGGACACCTTTCTGCATGCCTTCCGCAGCATGCGCGCCCAGTGCCTTGCCTGCCATGAGAAAAACGACCACGGCTTCATCATTCCGCCGGAACACCCGGTCAGCGCACCCAGCGTGATCCTCAATCTGCCCCGTTGACGGCAGAGGAAAGACACAAGAGCAAAGAGGCAGGATGGCGTGCGCTGCGTGCACGCCAATCAGTGCTCCTATTCCTCTTTGGGGAGCGGGCGTTTGTTGCCGTGCTCGTCCAGGCAGACGAAGCTGACCTGGGTGGAAAACACCAGCTCTTCGCTCCCCGTCTCGATGTTGTCGGCGTAGACCTTGACGGCGTAACGCACCGAGGTGCTGCCCTGGTGCGCACGCTGCACGTCGAAGCGCAGGATGGCGCCCTTGTTCACGCCCTGGCGGAACTCCACCCGATCCATGCCGATGGTGACGAACTTGCAGCCGGGATGGTCCAGGCTGGCCGCAATCCAGGAATATTCATCCGTCCACTTGAGCATGTTGCCGCCGAACAGATAGCCGTAATGGTTCAGGTGTTCGGGCAGGACCAGCTTGTATTGATTCATGGCGGCACTCCTGGATTGAAGGCCGCCATTTTCCCACATAAAGCAGATACAAGTTGCAAGTTGCAAGTGACAAGCGACTGAACTCGCTGCGCTCGTGTTGTTTTGGATTCAAACAACCGTGCGCGCAGCGCACTCATCAACTTGTATCTTGTAACTTGTCACTTGCATCTGATTCTTAGTGATGATGGCCGCCGTCGTCGTGGGCGGCGGTGGGTATCACGGGGCGCGGCGCCAGCGGGGTGAAGCGGGCCTGCTGCGCGCTCTGGCCCGGCAGGGTGATGTTGAGCACTACGCGCATGGCAGGGTCCAGGATGAACTGGCCGCTGCCGCGCAGCTGATCGGCGCCCGCCGGCTGCAGGGTGACGGACGCGCGCTTGCCGCCCGCCAGCACGGTGGCGGTGCCGGCGGCGCCGGTGGTGGCGACCGGCATGCCCGCGTGATCGGTGACGTAGACGGTGAGCGCGTCAGCGCTCACCATCAACTCGAAGTGGTAGGCGCCGGCCATGCGCATCTGGCCGCCGTGGGGCGTGGCGATGGTGTCGAGGTATTCGTCGCTGTGGGCGGACGTCTGGCCGGCAAAGGCCAGGGCGGCGACGGCGAGCAGGGTGTACAACAGCTTCATGGTGTAGCTCCTTTGGTTATGCAGACAGGGTGGGGATGCGTTTTCAGTAGGCCTCGGCGCCATGTTCGGCGAGGAGCTTGTGCAAGGGTTTTTCGCCCCACAGCCAGAACAGCACCGGGGTGAGCAGGGTGTCGAGCAGGGTGGCGCTCATCAGGCCGCCGAAGATCACTACCGCCACCGGGTGCAGGATCTCCTTGCCCGGCGTGCCGGCGGCGAGGAGCAGCGGCACCAGGGCGATGGCGGTGACAATGGCGGTCATCAGCACCGGCGTCAGCCGTTCCAGCGAGCCGCGCACGATGAGGTCGCGGCCGAAGGCCTCGCCTTCGAAGGCGGCGAGATTTATGTAGTGGCTGATCTTGAGGATGCCGTTGCGGGCGGCGATGCCGGTCAGGGTGATGAAGCCGATGAGGGTGGCGACACTGAGCTGGCCGCCGCTGAGCCACAGTGCGGCGACGCTGCCCACCAGGGCCAGCGGGATGCTGCCGAGGATCATGGCGGTGAGACGCCAGGAACGGTAGCGGCTGTACAGCACCAGCACCACCAGCAACAGCGACAGCGTGGCCAGGCCGGCGATGAGCCGGGTCGCCTGCTCCTGCGCCTGGAACTGTCCCTCCAGACTGTGGAAGTAGCCGGTGGGCAGGTTTTGCGCGGCCAGTGCGGCACGCACCTGCTGCACCAGGGCGCCCAGATCGCGGCCGTCGCTGTTGGCGGAAATGACGATGCGGCGGCGGCCGTTGTCGCGGCTGATCTGGTTGGGGCCGTCCACCTCCTCCACGGCGGCGATGAGCCGCAGCGGTACGTGGCCGGCCGGCGTTTCGACGAGCAGGTTTTCCAGCGCATTGCCGCCGCGCCGTTCCTCCGGCAGGCGCAGCACCACGTCGAAGCGGCGGTTGCCGTCGATGACCTGCGCCACCTGGGCGCCGCCCACCAGGGTTTCCAGTGCCGTCAGCAGCTGCGCCGGGTTGACGCCGTAGGCGGCGGCGCGGGCGTAATCCAGGCGCACCACCTGCTGCGGGATCAGCACCTGCTTTTCGATCCGCACGTCCACCAGGCCGGGGACGCGCGCCAGGTGGTCGTGCAGATCGGCGGCGAGGCCGCGCAGGGTGTCGAGGTCGTCGCCGAAGATCTTCACCGCGATCTGCGCGCGCACGCCGGACAGCAGGTGATCGAGGCGGTGGGATATGGGCTGGCCCAGGCTTACCGTGGCCGGCAGCGGCGCCAGGCGGCGGCGGATGTCGGCCATGATCTCCTCGCGGCCGCGATCGGACGGCAGCAGATCCACCTCCAGTTCGCTGCTGTGCACGCCCTCGGCGTGCTCGTCCAGTTCGGCACGGCCGGTGCGCCGTCCCACCTGCACCACCTCCGGCACCGTCATCACCAGCTGTTCGGCCAGGGTGCCGATGCGGTTGGACTCGCTCAGGCTGGTGCCGGGATTGAGCAGCACGCTGATGGTCAGTGTGCCCTCGTTGAAGGCCGGCAGAAAGGCGCGCGGCAGGAAGGGCACCGCGGCGGCGGCGGCCAGCACCAGGGCCAGCGCCCCGCCCAGCAGCAGGCGGGGATGGTCGAAGGACCAGTGCAGCAGCCTGCGGTCCCAGCGCTTGAGCCGCACCACCAGCGGGCTGTCGTCGGCCGGCAGTCGCTTCATATGCGGCAGCAGGTAGTAGCACAGCACCGGGGTGACGGTGATCGCCACCAGCATGCTGGCCAGGATCGACACGATGTAGGCGATGCCCAGCGGCGTGAACAGGCGGCCCTCGATGCCGGGCAGGGCGAACAGCGGCACGAACACCAGCACGATGATCGCCGTGGCGTAGACGATGCCGGAACGCACTTCGGCCGTGGCGGCGGCGATCACCTGCAAGGCGTCGAAGGGCGCGCCGCCGGCGCGCCGCGCCTTGAGGCGGCGGAACACGTTTTCCATGCCCACCACCGCATCATCCACCAGTTCGCCGATGGCGATGGCCAGTCCGCCCAGGGTCATGGTGTTGATGGACAGGCCGAACCAGCGGAACACCAGCACCGTCATCAGCAGCGACAGCGGAATGGCGGCGAGGGCGATGAAGGTGGTGCGTGTGTTGAGCAGGAACAGGAACAGCACCACGGCCACCATGATGGCGCCGTCGCGCAGCGCCTCGCCCACGTTGCCCACGGCGGACTCGATGAAGTCGGCCTGGCGGAACAGGATTTCCGGTTTGCCCACGCCGGGCGGCAGGCTCTGCGCCAGATCGGCCAGGGCCGCTTCCACCGCGCGGGACAGGCGCACGGTATCCGCTGCCGGCTGCTTCTGCACCGAGATGATGACTGCCGGCGCACCGTTGAAACCGGCATCGCCGCGCTTTACGCCCGCGGCGAAATCCGCCGCGGCCACCTGGCGCAGCAGGATGGGGCGGCCCTCGCCGTAGGCCACCACCAGGTTGCGCAAATCGTCCAGGCGCGTGGTGCGGCCCAGGTGGCGGATCAGGTATTCGCGCGCCGCGCTGTCGAGAAACCCGCCGCTGGTGTTGACCGCGAAGTTGCGCAGCGCGGACTCCAGCTGCTCCAGCGATACGCCGAGGTCTTCCATGCGCAGCGGGTCGGGCGTCACCTGGTACTGGCGCACTTCGCCGCCGATGGCGATGACCTGGGCCACGCCGGGCAGGGTGAGCAGGCGTGGGCGGATCACCCAGTCCGCCAGCTCGCGCGCCGCCATGGCATCGGCATCGGCGGCAATGGGCACGGCCACCAGCAGGATCTCGCCCATGATGGAACTGATGGGGCCCATGTGCGGCGTGATGCCGGCGGGGATCTGGTTGCGCACCAGGTCCAGCCGCTCCGCCACCTGCTGGCGGTTGCGGTAGATGTCGGTGCCCCAGTCGAATTCCACGAAGACGATGGACAGGCCGATGCCGGATACGGAGCGCACGCGCACCACGCCGGGCATGCCGTTCATGGCCGCCTCGATGGGAAAGGTGACCAGCTGCTCCACTTCCTCCGGCGCCATGCCGAAGGCCTCGGTCATCAGCGTCACCGTGGGCCGGTTGAGATCGGGGAAGACGTCGATGCCCATCTGACGCAGGCTGATTGAGCCGTAGACCATGAGCAGGACGGCGCCGGCCAGCACCAGCAAGCGCTGGCGCAGGCTGGCGGAGATGATGGCATCAAACATTGCGCCCCCTCATTTCTCGTAGGGTGCGCAATGCGCGCCATGGGACGCCCCGCCGTTGCAGGGTGCGCCGTGCGCACCCTGCATAATTGTGCAGACTCTGTTTTTTTGCTCCGTTCATT
>Ga0299912_10004071_pt1 | contig 11930 bp, 11 predicted proteins | sample RVTome_2_FD_207667 | JGI IMG/M metagenome (GOLD analysis project Ga0299912, IMG submission 207667) | Soil microbial communities from uranium-contaminated site in the Upper Colorado River Basin, Wyoming, United States - RVT95D214 (version 2) ... | reverse complement strand
GACACAAGGCCAGTGGCAATATTGGAGTAGGCTTGGTGAAGGGATTTGGTTTGAAGAAAGGAGCATTGGCCTCATCAGTGGCTCACGACTCTCACAACATAATAGCGGTGGGCGCCGACGACCTCGATATTCTCAAGGCAATTGAGGAAATCAAAAGATTGCAGGGCGGGCTGGTTGTTTGCGCCAACCTGGAAATTCTCGCTTCTCTGCCCTTGCCTATCGCCGGTCTGCTTTCCCCTGAGCCGTTGGACATAGTTGTGTCCCAGTATGAAAGGGTGGAGAGAGTTGCCGCCGGCCTCGGCAACTTGCCCCCGTCTCCATTTGCCGTCCTGTCCTTCCTCGCCCTGCCTGTAATTCCCGAACTCCGACTGACCGACCTCGGACTTGTAGATGTGGCGCAGTTTAAGTTGATCGACTAGAATCAATTGCCGTTACGTCGAGGTTACCTGTGATCAGCAGCTCTTCAAAGCTGTTCCCCGGATGGACAGGTTACGTAATCGTTGACCCTATACCCATTCAACCTTTTCAATTGTAATCCTATTTCGAACGTCACCAGTATTGAGGACACCCTCCGGTTCAATAAGGATTGCTTTATATCCATTCTCGGAAGAGGGCTTATGCTCGACCCCTTTCGGGATAACGATCATTTCCCCAGCGTGTACTTCCACCTTACGATCACGGAAGTTCATAACGAGTGTGCCCTCCATGATAATGAATGTCTCGTCTGTCTCAGGATGGCTGTGCCACACGAAGTCACCTTTGAATTTCACGATTTTGAAGTCGTAGTTGTTCATCTTAGCGACCAAACGCACTGCGTAGTCACCAGCCGGCAACTTTCCGAACTTGTCCGAAAGGTTGATTTTTTCCACGGTCATTCTTCGTCCTCCTTGCATAACAGGCGGCACTTCAGCCACTTATTTCATGAGACACCATACCTAATTCCAAATATTATGTCACCTTACCACCTACATCAAGAGATATGTATGATGTCCCCTTAATTGCTGAGCGCTTCACTGTTATTCATCTCAAGCTATTATGTTTTGGCCTAACGCTCAAAATCAGCGACCCGCGTCAGCGGGTCCGTCTACATTGCCTTGTTAGGGATCAATTGGGATAATTGTCGACTTTGATCCAACCAAGAGATCCTTTAAGTATGCGGTGGGATTCGGGCCTTCCAATTGCGATTGCCGAATGTGATTCAGCCAATGCTGGCTCTCCTTCCACGGTACTGAGTAACGCAACTCTCTATATATCGTCCCTCAATGAGCCTTTTTTTGATAGCTTCTATATCATCATCAATTTCCAGTATCGCTAACGACCACCCGATTCGTTCGGTAATGTCACTAAGACAAACTTCCGTCAGCTGGAAATCGATATCTTTATCAGCAGCTTCAAACATAGCCGCCATCAAAGAACCGGTAACATCGGATCTATGCATGTCATCGGTCCTGCGTCGTGGCATGTCATGCCATGACCAAACATTCCAATCGAGGAAGCCCTTGAGTAGATAGTTCTTGATAATTCTTGGCAGCCAATTTGAATCCTCCGAAAGAAGCCAAACCAAGTACTCGAAGTGATCGTACACGTTAGAGCTTGGCCCCATCAAAGCGCCTTGTACAAACTGGCATGTCACATGCGCGGGTTTATAGTATCCGAAATTCGGATCTCTCAATGCGAACTCCTCATCGCACGAAGGCGATCGCCCGTTGATCGTTAATGCAGTTCCGCTTCGAGTGGTAGCTGTTTTTACACGTTTTCGTACATCGTGTTGGTATAGCTCTTCTATGTGAGCCTCAAAGGGACCGCCGAATCCCTTAATTGTAAGTTGAGGTGCATAGCAGATTGTGTAGCTAAGAGATTCCAACAGTAGTTCGAAGGAACCGGGTACTGAGTCAATGGCTGCAAATAGGTGCTCCGGTCTTGTTGTTTGCGAGATGTTCTCCTCAACTACGACTTCCTGCCACTTACGCTGTATGACTTTCTTGGCGATAAGTTCGCCTCGCCCTATGGGATCTTTCGGAAGCCAGCCGACGTGAAAGGACCAATCATAGACGTTGGAGTCAGAACCATCGTATTCGATCACGTCTAGCCACCACTCATCCGTTACTGGTGGAGGTGAGTATCCAAGTTTCCTTAATTTCTCGCGAGCAATTCCCAAAGATGTAGCCCGGGGGCGAACCACCTTAATAATCTGTTCAACCACAAACCTCAATCCTAATTCGCTCTTGATTGCGACGATGTCAGCGAGCGACGGCGAATACCGTACAACGTCTTCATAATCAATATTGTGCCAGATAGGAATGATACGCCTATTGTCCGAGCTGTTCTGAAGTTGGACCAAACCGTTGAGTTCCCATTCCGGCCACTTCTTCCCAAAGAATGCCGGACTCAAGATAACGATACCGAATCTTGACCGACTCAACCCCATGTCTATTGATTTCCGTAGGCTGTCACCTGGCAGCAATGAGTGCTCATCATACCATACGGAAAGCTGTTCCTCATGCAGAAGCTCGGCGAGACGACGCACAAGCTTCGCCTTGTCCTCACTTGCGTGTGAAATGAAAACGTCAAACGATCTTGGTTCTTCCACGACGACTATAAATTATGTTATATCAGAAACACGAAATCAAATGACCACATAACATCTATTTTTATACCTATTTTCTATACTGATTCTATAGTCATGCACTGCATAACAAGGTCAGCAAAGTGCAGAATGCTCACTTCTCTCTTGTGGCCCATAGTGGCGAGACATTCCTCTGTTCCAGTGTCAGTAGTCTTCTCTTAAGAGACAGGCCACCACCATATCCAACAAGCTCTCCACCACTTCCAATTATTCGATGGCAAGGGACGATTATGCTGATGGGGTTTGCCGCCATTGCATTGCCCACGGCTCGAGCAGCCCTTTCTTTGCCCATATCTCTTGCTATCTGTGAGTATGTTGATGTAGCTCCATATGGTACCCTCATGACTGCATTCCAGACATGCTTCTGAAAATCAGTCCCCACCATCAACACAGGAATATCAAACCCCTTTCTTTGCCCTTCAAGATACTCATCAAGTCGCCTTCTGGTCTCTCTCAGAATCTCGTCATCCTGTTCAACAAGTTCGGCATTTAGCACCTGTCTGATTCTATCACCAACTGTCTCTCTGGCTTTTCCCTCTCTAAAATCAAGCAGACAAAGCTTGCCATGAAAGGAACCCAGTATCACTTCCCCAATTTGCGTACTGTGATATTGAGTGTTAATCTGGTTCATCTTCCAGCTCTTTATAACAGAGACCCATCAAACTGCAACTCGTGGACTTAGTGAGATTCAGGTCGGTTGAGCAAGATCATAGCATGGCGAACCACATAACCATCACTTTTGCCTGGTGGCCCATAGTGTCGAAGCATCGAAAGCTTCCCCTCTGAGCTTGGCTTCTATGACTTTCTCCAATCCCTCTACGGGCACCCGAATTTGCGCCAGGCTATCTCTCTCCCGAATGGTAACCTGCTTATCCTCTAAGGACTCAAAATCTATAGTAACGCAGAACGGCGTGCCGATTTCGTCCTGGCGCCTGTACCTCCGCCCTATGCTTTGAGAATCATCATAGTCGGTCACGAAACGCGGGCATAATCGCTTGAAGACTTCCTTCGCCAGCGGTGTCAACTTTTCATTCCTACTCAAGGGCAAAACAGCTACTTTGATAGGAGCCAGAGAATGGTGCAGATGCAGAACTGTCCTCTTTTCACCTTCGACCTCTTCTTCCTCGTAGGCATCAACGAGGAAAGCCAGGACAGAGCGGTCAACCCCGGCTGAAGGCTCGATAACATAGGGAACATACTTTTCGCCAGCTTCAGCATCACGGTAACTGAGCTCTTTGCCGCTACATTTGGCATGCTGGGTAAGGTCGAAATCCCCCCTGTTGGCGATACCCTCCAACTCCGACCAGCCCATAGGGAAGAGATACTCGACGTCATAGCAGTCCTTGGCATAGTGAGCTAGCTCATCTTTGCCGTGCTGCCGCAGTCGAAGGTTCTCCTTTTTGACACCCAATCTGACATACCAGTCGAATCTCTCTTTGACCCAGTAATCAAGCCACTTTTCATCAGTCCCGGGCTTAACGAAATACTCCAGCTCCATGTGCTCAAATTCTCTAGTCCTGAATATGAAATTGCCGGGAGTGATTTCGTTGCGGAAGGACTTGCCTATCTGGGCAATGCCAAGAGGCAACTTTTTCCTGGAAGTGGTGACTACATTTTCAAAGTTAACAAATATGCCCTGAGCAGTTTCGGGGCGGAGGTAGACAGTGCTTGCCTCCTCCTCCACAGGACCCATAGAAGTCTTAAACATCAGGTTGAACATGCGGGGCTCGGTCAACTCACCGCCACATTTAGGACACTTCTTGCCCTCTATTGCATCAGCACGCCACCTCAGGTGGCAGGACTTGCACTCCACGAGAGGGTCTGTAAAACTATCAATGTGGCCGCTAGCAGCCCAGACCCCCGGGTGCATCATGATTGATGTGTCCAGACCCACTACATCATCCCGTTCATGGACCATAACCTTCCACCACGCCTCTTTAACGTTGCGTTTGAGCTCCACTCCCACAGGGCCATAATCCCAGCAGCTAGCTAAACCGCCATATATTTCGCTGCTGGGGAAAACGAAGCCTCTCCGTTTACACAGAGAAACTATCTTATCCATGTCCACTTTAGCAGGCATCTTCAGGTCTCCTTTCTCCGATGCATCGGAGCTTAGCTTATCAGCTTTGCTCACAGGCGTCAAAGGGGCGTCCCCGTTCAGTACCTGACTGACACTTCCTTTCTGTCATTGCGAGGCTGGCCAAGCCAGCCGAAGCAATCTCGGTGGGGCTAAAGGATTGCCGCGCTTCGCTCGCAATGACACGGCAGGTTATTGCAGCATCACAAACCTACAGAGTATCACCCACCGGTCTGAGTTAAGTGAAGGGCTAGACAGGAGGCTGAGGTCTCAGAGTGGCAGAGGAACAAGGCCCCGGAGGAGAGCGAGTCGCTGAACAACCTCTTACTTAGTCTTAGCCTTAGCAGCTTTCAGAGTCGCGAAGCTCAGGTTATCTTCCTTCAAGCTAATGGCTATCGTATCCTCTTCCTTAAACTCACCCTGCAGTATCTTGGTTGATATGGGATTCTCCACATTCTTTTGAATAGCCCGCCGTAAAGGACGAGCCCCATACATGGGATCGTAGCCTTTCTGGACTAACCAGGTTTTGGCCTCTTCGTTCACTTCAAGCTTAATCTTACGCTCGGCAAGCCTCTTCTCTACTTCACGGATCAGCAGGTCGACGATGCTCTTCAAGTGCTCTTTAGTCAGCTGGTGAAATGTAATGATGTCATCTATCCGGTTGCGTAACTCGGGAAGTAAGTTTTCCTTTAGGGCCTTGTTCACATCAGTCTTCATTTTTTCTTCATCGCCTTCCTCTCTATGGAGAAAACCTATACTTCCACGCTGGAAGTCCTTGGAGCCTAAGTTACTGGTCATGATGACCACTGTGTTTCTGAAGTCCACAGTCCGGCCATGTCCATCGGTAAGCCTGCCGTCCTCCAGGAGCTGCAACAATATGCTAAGGACGTTGGGATGGGCCTTTTCCACCTCGTCGAACAGGATGACTCGATAAGGACGACGGTGCACGGCCTCGGTCAATTGCCCTCCTTCTTCGTATCCAACATACCCGGGCGGCGCTCCGATAAGACGGGCCACAGTATGTTCTTGCATATATTCCGACATATCTATCCTTACCATAGCGTCTTCGTCGTCGAAGAGAAACTCGGCTAAAGCACGAGCCAACTCGGTTTTCCCTACACCGGTAGGGCCGAGGAAGATGAAGCTGCCGATAGGACGTTTGGGGTCCTTGAGCCCGGCCCGGCCTCGCTTAATAGCCTCAGAAACAGCAGCCACCGCCTCTTCCTGGTCCACTATCCTCTGGTGAATCCTTTCCTCCATGTGTACCAATTTATCAGTTTCCGTCTCCATCATCCGGGAAACGGGTATGCCCGTCCACTGGGCAACCAGTCCGGCGATATCTTCCTCATCCACCACGCTGTCAATTTTCTTATCTTTCTGCCACTTTAATTTGGCTTGATTGTACTCTTGTTCCAAGTGCAACCTTTCCGCTTTCAATTCAGCAGCTTTCTGATAGTCCTGCCGTTGCGAAGCGGCATCCTCTTCGTCACGCAACTGTTTTGCCTTCCGGTCCAAAGTCTTAACTTCCTCGGGAGCGCTTTCCATATCAAGACGTAGCTTACTCGCTGCTTCGTCAATCAAGTCAATTGCCTTGTCAGGCAAGAACCTATCGGATATATATCTCTGGCTCAGCTTGGCAGCAGCCACCAGGGCGGAATCCTCGATCTTTATCTTGTGATGCGCTTCATACCTGGGGCGAAGCCCTCTGAGCATCTCTATGGTGGCTTCCACACTCGGTTCATCAAGATAAACAGGGCTGAAACGTCTCTCCAGAGCTTTGTCTTTCTCCACATGTTTGCGGTACTCATCCAGGGTAGTGGCTCCAATGCATTGGATTTCACCACGAGACAGTGCCGGCTTCAGCATATTACTGGCGTCGATTGCTCCTTCAGCAGCCCCGGCTCCCACCACCGTGTGAAGCTCGTCAATGAACATGATAACTTCGCCAGCTGCCTGCTTCACTTCGTCCAAAACTGCCTTCAACCTCTCCTCAAATTCCCCACGGAATTTGCTTCCCGCCACCAGCGCTCCCATGTCTAAAGCCACCACCTTTTTCCCTTTCAGGGAATCGGGAACATCTTCAGCGGCAATTTTCTGAGCTAATCCTTCCGCGATCGCTGTCTTGCCCACGCCAGCGTCGCCGATAATCACAGGATTGTTCTTGGTGCGCCGGGACAGTATTTGTATCACACGCTTGATTTCATTTTCCCGCCCGATTACGGGGTCGAGCTTGCCCTGACGGGCTAACTCCGTGAGGTCATGACCGTATTTCTCCAGCGAGCGGTACTTGCTTTCCGCTTGACGATCGGTAACCCGATGACCGCCACGGATCTTTTGCAGGGCCTGATAAATCTTTTCCTGGTTAATGCCCGACTCGGCTAGAATTGTCGCTGCCTCACCTCTCGTTTCCCCGGCAATAGCAATGAGCAAATGCTCGGTGCTGACAAACTCGTCCTTGAGTCTGTCCGCCTCCCTATTGGCATTTTCGAGCAGAGCGGAAATTCGCGGAGTAGCATAAATTTGTCCCGCTTCGTAAGTTACCTTGGGAAAACCTTCAAGCGTTGCCCCGACCCGTTTTCTTACCACATCAACATCCACACCTAGCGTCTGGAATATGTCTCGGGTTATCCCCTTTTCCTGCTCCAGCAAAGCCAACAAGACGTGCTCCACATCCCACTGGTTATGGTGATAGCGACGAACTAACTCCTGTGAGGCAGCTAAAATCTCTTGTGCCTGTTCAGTAAATCTTTCCGGTCTCACCTTTCTATACCTCCTTCCATTCTGCGTCTTCTATTATGCCCTCTATTATGTCTTCCATCTCAGCTTCGGCAATCATCCTGACTTTCCTCTCCATTTCCTCAAGTTCCTCTTGCATGTCTTTCATTCTCTGCATCAACCTCAACGCCACCTCCACTCCAGCTAGATTAACGCCACAGTCGCTCATCAGAGCCTTAATATAGCGCAACCGCTCAACGTCTTCCTCCGAATAGAGACGGATATTGCCACCTGAGCGCTCCGGCTGTACCAGCCCCAGCCTTTCGTAATAACGTAATGTGTGAGCTTCTATGCCTATCATTTTGGCGGCTACGCTAATTACGTATCTTGGTTTCGATTCCCGGTCCATACTAACACCTCGCTTTATGCGGGTCGCAGCGACCGCAATCTCTCAAACAGCTTCCTTTCTTCCTCGGTCAAATTCGTGGGCAGGACCACTCTTACCTGGGCAAACATGTTGCCATAACCTGAATCGCCCAACTTGGGCATGCCTTTTCCTGCCAGGCGGAAAACCTTGCCGTTCTGAGTCTCTGCCGGAATTTTGAGAGAGAGATTGCCATTCAAAGTGGGCAGGCTAACCTCGCCACCCAGCATGGCAGTAGCCAAAGGCACCAAGACTTCGGTGTAAAGGTCGTTTCCTTTACGCTCAAACACTTTGTGGGCCAGCACTTTAACGACCAGATAAAGGTCTCCCTTGCTACCACCGCCACGACCCAGCCCGCCTTCCCCGGATATACGAATCTTCGAGCCGTCTTTAACCCCCGCCGGAATCTTTACCTCCAGGCGCCTGGGAATTGCTTTCATGCCAGCACCACTGCAAATGGTACAGACCCGATTGCCTACTCTGCCTGTGCCACCGCAAGCTGTACACGGCTGAGCGGTCTGAAGCTGTATGACACGCGTAGAGCCATGGTAAGCCTCCTCAAGACTTACCTCTATGGGGGACTCCATGTCCTGGCCATGTTGTGGTCCACGCTTCATCCTGGAACCCATACCGGCATCGCCAAACAAGCTTGAGAAAATGTCGCCAAAGTCGCTGACGTCACCGTATTCGAAAGCTGTGCCACCCTTGCCGAAATCCCACCGCACTCCCGCCTGACCCCCACCCTTAGCGAATTGCTCAGCATATTCCCACTGGTCGCCAAACTGGTCATATTTCTTTCGCTTCTCAGGATTGGAGAGGACTTCGTAAGCGGCGTTTATCTCCTTAAATCTAGCCTCAGCCGACTTGTCGCCAGGGTTGAGGTCAGGATGATGTTTGCGCGCCAAACGGCGGTAGGCTTGCTTGATTTCCTTCTCGGAAGCATTCCTATTCACGCCCAGAACCTGATAGTAATCCTTGCCTGCCATCTGTCTTCCCCAATGTCAGCCCTTATTATAGAATTATTTAAAATCTTTGTCAAACATTTTGAGGAGACTTGACACACTTGTTTAACTTTCTTATAGTACTTGACCGAACTGAGAGTGGGGCTCAGTAACAAACTGAAAAGCAGGTGAGATAAATCGCTATAGAGAGATGGCATCCCTTCACTGAACTCATGAGCCTGAGACAGGCAATGGACAAGCTGTTTGAGGACAGCTTTGTTCGCCCCTCCCATACTCTAGCCGCCCTTGACGAAGTAACCGTACTAGCCCTGGATATCTACAGACACCCAGCGCAGTAGTGGTGAAGCCAACTTTGCCGGGGGTAAAGCCGGAGGATGTTGCCGTTGACATCACTGGCGAGACCTTGACCACCAAGGGGGAGACCAAAGCGGAAGGGGACGTCAAGAAAGAGGACTACCTGTACCAGGAGAGACGCTATGGCTTTTTTTCCCGCAGTGTGGTCCTTCCCAGCGGACTTAAGACAGACAAGGCTGAAGAAACAATGGAGGACGGCGTTCCAACCCTGACCATACCCGAAGCTGAAGAGGTGAAGCCCAAAGCAGTCAAAGTCAAGCCTAAAGAGAAGCCCAAAGAGAAGAAATGACTACTATCGTGCCCCACTATCAGGCTTCAACAAATTGATGAACTGTCTTAAAATCCTGGCGGTAGCCCCCCAGATGATATGCCCTTCATATTCATAGGAATAAGATTCTGGCTTGAAATTGGCTTCATCCATCAGAAATGACAAGGGGACAGAAAAAGCTCCCTTGACTTCTCTGCCGTTGGTCTTCAAAGAGTGAGGATGGGGTATGAAGGCGACAAAAGGCGAAATGACATAGTTAGTGACAAAGGTCAGCATATCATCAAGCTCGCCTAGAATCTCAATATCTTTAGCCTCCAGACCTATCTCTTCCTCAGCTTCCCTCAGCGCAGTTTGGAGTAGGCTAGAATCAGATGCCTCCTGGGTCCCCCCGGGAAAGCAGACCTGTCCCTTGTGAAAAACTACCTCATCACTCCTCTCCGTGAACAGGACGTGATATTGCCCCTGGTTATGGAAAATAGGCATGAGCACCGCCGAAGCTTTGAGGTTTTCGCCGCTGATTTTTTCTTTCTTACGATGACGGAGGATTTCTCCAATTTGTTGTTTCACTGCGCTACGATTATATCACTTCTCAGATGCCAGACTCCTACTGTGAAGGAGAGGGAAGAGATTGCAGAGACGGGCTCCCTCTCTCAACCTTACTCTCCCTTCCCTTACCAGGGGAAGGGAGTGGGGGGATAGGTTGCTGACTATTCTCTATTGCAGAAGTTGTCAGCATAGTCAGTTAAGGGTTATACTTGAAGGTTATGGCGATAAAACAAGACTATTACGAAGTGTTGGGAGTGCCCCGAAACGCTAGTGATGCCGAAATTAAGAAGGCATTTCGTAAGCTAGCCTTCCAGCATCATCCCGACCGCAATAGAGAGCCGGGAGCCGAGGAGAAATTCAAGGAAATAAACGAGGCCTACCAGGTTCTTTCCGACCCCCAGAAAAGGAACAGGTATGACCGCTATGGTCGAGTAGATGTTGAGGGTGGTTTTCCCGATTTTGGCTTTGGCGGGCTGGGAGACATTTTTGAATCCTTCTGGGATGGTTTCGGCACCATTTTTGGGCGGACTGCTCAGCGTGTTCCCCAAAAGGGCGATAGCTTACAAAGCCACCTCACTCTTTCCTTTGAGGAGGCCGTCTTCGGCTGCAGCAAAGAACTTGAAATAGCCCGCATCGAGTTCTGCCCTTCCTGCCATGGGATTGGCAGCAAACCGGGGACAAATCCCGAGACGTGCCCCGATTGTCGCGGCACAGGACAAGTAAGAAGGGTCCAGCAAAGCATCTTTGGGCGCTACACCAGTACCACCACCTGTTCCCGCTGCGGGGGTAGAGGCACCGTGATAAACAATCCTTGTCCTCAATGCCAGGGGAGGGGAAGAATAAAGGCGAAGCGCAAGATAAGTGTTACTATTCCGGCTGGCGTGGACGATGGATACCGACTACGCATGGATGGAGAGGGGAGCGCCGGCATATACGGAGGCCCGCCCGGCGATCTCTACGCCACCCTCTCAGTGAAGCCACATCACTTATTCCACAGAGATGGCAGCGACATTCTCTTTGAGTTGCCCGTCAATTTTGCTCAAGCTGCTTTGGGCGATGAGGTGAGAGTGCCATCCTTAGATGGAAAGGTGGATTTGAAAATACCGTCAGGAACTCAAAATGGGAAGACCTTTCGCTGCAAAGGCAAGGGAATCCCTTACGTAGATGGCAAGGGCAGAGGAGACTTGCTCGTCAAAGTAGTCATAACAACTCCACAACACTTGGACAAGAATCAGCGTCGTCTTTTTGAAGAATTGGCTAAGGTACTACCTCGGACCGAACCGCCTCAAGATGCCTAGGCCGGAGAGCAGCAATGGTTTGCTGCTAGTTCCTTAAACTCGCTCAAAGCCCGGCTGGGGGGCAAACCCTCGAAAAGAATCCCATGAATAAGGTCGATAATGGGTAGTTTAAGCCCCTGGTTCTTCGCCAACCGATGGGCTGCCGCAGTGGTAGCAACTCCTTCGGCGACATGGGACATACAGGCAGATATTTCGGATAAGGAACGACCTTTGGCCAGTTCGTAGCCAACATAATGATTTCGGCTTAGAGTGCTGGCGCAGGTGGTTATCAGGTCCCCTAAACCAGCGAGACCATAAAAAGTGCTAGCCCTGGCCCCCAGAGTCACACCCAACGACACAACCTCAGTCCACCCCCAGGCAACAAAAGCCCCTTTAGCATTATCCCCTAAGCCTAATCCATCCATCATGCCTGCACCCAGAGCTATTATGTTTTTTAGGGCCCCGCCTAATTCAACTCCGATAACATCGTCGCTAGTAGATATGACGAACTTGGGCGACTCCATGAATTTCCGAGCTCTTTCCGCTAAAGCTATATCATGGCCGGCAACAACCGAAGCAGCTGGGAGACCTTGGGCAATTTCCCCGGCCAGATTAGGACCAGAGAGAACGCAAATCTGCCCTCTCAGGGAAGGGGCAATTTCCTCTGCCAGCACTTGTGAC
>Ga0299912_10004070_pt1 | contig 11931 bp, 13 predicted proteins | sample RVTome_2_FD_207667 | JGI IMG/M metagenome (GOLD analysis project Ga0299912, IMG submission 207667) | Soil microbial communities from uranium-contaminated site in the Upper Colorado River Basin, Wyoming, United States - RVT95D214 (version 2) ... | reverse complement strand
ATACTCTGTGTTACTACTGGAGTGAAGACGTTGCCCCCGGGGGAATTCCTCGATTCGTTCACAGCTCGAGACATCGGAAGCGCGCCGCGGTCGGGTGCTCGCGATCGTCAACCAGAAGGGGGGCGTCGGGAAGACGACGACTGCCGTCAACCTGGCCGCTTCGCTGGCGGCGGCGGAGCGGGCCACGCTCCTGGTCGACATCGATCCCCAGGGCAATGCCGGCAGCGCCTACGGCGTCATCGCTCCCCCGCTGCATCTCTATGACGCGCTCCTCGAAGACTGCGTCATTCTCGAGATCACCCGCCCCACCGAGCTCTCGCACCTTCACCTCGTGCCCTCGGGGCCGGACCTGGTGGGCGCGGAGATCGAGCTCGTGACCATGGAGGGTCGGGAGCTCCGCATGCGGCGGGCGCTCGAGCCCGTCACCGCCGCCTACGACTACGTCGTCATCGACTGCCCGCCCTCGCTCGGGCTCCTCACCCTGAACGCGCTCACCGCGGCCGACGCGGTGATCATTCCGCTGCAGTGCGAGTACTACGCGCTCGAGGGGCTGGCGCGCCTCCTCGACACCATCGAGCGGGTGCGGCGCGGGCTCAACCCGGGCCTCGAGATCGAGGGCATCGTGCTGACCATGACGGACCGGCGGGCGAACCTGTGCCGGCAGGTCGAGAGCGAGGTGCGGGGGCACTTCGGCGATCGCGTCTTCGAGACCGCGATCCCCCGCAACGTGCGGCTCAGCGAGGCGCCGAGTCACGGTAAGCCGATCCTGCTCTACGACATCCACTCGAAGGGAGCGACCAGCTACCTGCGCCTCGCCGAGGAGCTGCTGCGGCGCCGCGGAGATCGGCGCCCGCCGCGAAAACCGCCTCTCCTGCCCATTTCCAGAGCGGGCGAGGATGAAGAGGGAGGGCGAGTGAATGACCACGCGCCGTAACGCGCTCGGTCGGGGGCTCGGAGCCTTGATTCCCACACCGCCCTTGAGCGGCGCTGCGCTGGGCGGGGATCCCGCGCTCGCGCCGGAGCCTCGCGGACCCTATACACAGATCGAGGTAGAGAAGATCCGACCCAACCCGCAGCAGCCGCGCCGGTCCTTCGACGCAGCCGAGCTGGCCGGGCTGGCCGACTCGATCGTGCGTCACGGTCTCCTGCACCCGATCGTGGTGCGGGGCTCCGGGGACGGCTACGAGCTGGTGGTGGGGGAGCGCCGCTGGCGGGCGGCCGGGCTGGCCGGCCTCAAGACCGTCCCCGCGATGGTCAAGGACGTTGCCCCCCGCGAGCTCCTGGAGATGGCGCTGGTCGAGAACGTACAGCGTCGCGACCTGAATCCCATCGAGCTGGCCCACGCCTTCCGCGCGCTCACCGAGAGCGGCTCCACCCAGGAGGAGGTCGGCGACCGGGTCGGCCTCGACCGCTCGACGATCGCCAACCACCTGCGCCTGCTCGAGCTGCCCCGCGAGCTTCAGCAGGACGTGGAGAGCGGCGTGCTCGGCGTCGGTCACGGGAAGGCGCTGCTCCAGATCGCCAACCCGGAGAGGCGCCGCCACCTGCGCGACCGGATCGTGGCGAACCAGCTCTCCGTCCGCGCCGCCGAAGAGCTGGCTCGCTCTCTCGCCGGGACGCGGATGCCGACGCGCCGGCGCCCCCGCGCCGCCGGGGATGCGCAGGATCCCCACCTGCAGCAGCTGGTCGACGCGCTTCGCGACCAGCTCAAGACCAAGGTCCGGATCACCGTCGCCGGAGGCCGCGGCAGGATCGAGATCGAGTTCTACGGCCCCGAGGATCTCCATCGCATCACGCGCGCGATCCTGGAGAGCGCACCGTGACCGCCGGTCAGATCCCGACCGTCCTCGCCTCGGGGATGGAGTTCGAGGGCGTTCTCTCCTTTCGCGGCGCCGCCCGGATCGACGGGAAGCTCTCCGGAGGGGTGGTGGCCGAGGGGTCCCTGGTGATCGGCGAAGGGGCGCGCGTCCGGGCCCGGATCGAGGTCGATGAGCTGATCGTGGGGGGCGACCTCGAGGGGGAGATCCACGCCCGCAAGCGGGTGGAGCTGCTGAGTACCGGTCGTGTGGTGGGATCACTTCGCTGCCCGCGTCTGGCGGTCGCCGAGGGCGGCTTCCTCGAGGGGCGATGCGAGACCCTCGCCGAAGCCGAATCATCTTGATCTTCGTGCGGTTTTTGTAACTATTGGCGCCGCTCCGCCGCCGGAGGATCGATCCGGTCCGCCGGCTGTCATTCGGCTTGCTTCGAGGTTCACCCCCACTTCGAGCGGCTCGGCCCAGCGGGAATTGGAGTTCAGGTAGAGTTCGGGCGGCAGGTATGGACCGGCAAAGCGTCTCCTCGACTGCGACGGGCGTGCTCGCCCTCTTCTTCGGGTTGCTCGCGGCGCTCCCCGCGCACGCGGCTACCGAGAGCCTCGAGATCTTTCCCGACCAGCGCATCTTCTACCTGATCGTCCTCTTCGTTCTGCTGGTGTTCCCGGTGAACAAGCTGCTCTTCCATCCGCTCTTTCGGGTTCTCGAGGAGCGGGATGCGCGGATCGAGGGGGCGCGCAAGCGGGCCGACGAGGTCGGCGTTCAGGCGGAGGCGACCCTCGAGCGCTACCGGAGCGAGGTGCGCAGCGCCCGCGAGGCGGTCGAGAGCGATCGCAAGGCGGTTCTCGAGCAGGCGCGCCGCGAGCAGGCCCAGCTGACCGGGGGCGTCAGAAGCGAGGCGGAGGCGACGATCAGCCGCGCGCGCGAGGAGGTGGCCCGAGCGCTCGAGCTGGCCCGCTCCCAGCTTCGCGAGCAGGCCCAGGCGCTGGCGCGAGAAGCCGCCGCCCGCGTTCTCGGGAGGAGCCTCCATTGACCAGACGCGCGCTCCTTCCTGCGCTCCTCCTTCTCCTCACCGGATCCCCCGCCGCAGCATCATCGGAAGGCAAGGGCCTGATGGAGTTCGCCCTGGAGGTGGGGAATCTCCTCCTCCTGCTGGGCGTCCTCGTGTACCTGGGGCGCAAGCCGGTTCTCAACTTCCTGAGCGAGCGGCGCCAGCGCATCCTGGACAACCTGGCGAGCTCCGAGCGGCTGCTGAAGGACGCCGAGGCTCGGCTCGCCGAGTGGGCGCAGCGCGCCGAGCGGCTCGGCGACGAGGTCGAGGAGCTGCGCCGCGTGGGGCGCGAGCGAGCGGAGCAGGAGCGGTCGAAGATCCTCGAGGATGCCCGGCTCACGGCTGAGCGCATCAAGCGCGACGCGGCGAGCGGCGTCGCGCGCGAGGTGGAGCGGGCCAAGCAGGCGCTTCGCGACGAGGCGGCCGACCTCGCCGTCGAGCTGGCCGGGAAGCTCCTCCAGCAGCAGGTGACCGACGGGGACCGCGACCGCCTCGTCGACGAGTTCGTGGCGGAGATCGGAGCCGGCTCCGCGTCACCGGCGCCGACCCGAACCCCGGGAGGGCCCCACTGATGGCGCGCAGCGCGGCGGCGCGACGCTACGCCAAGGCCCTCTTCGAGCTCGCGAAGGAGTCGGGACGGGTCGCGGAGATCGGGGGCGAGCTCGCCAGCATCGGGGATCTCCTGGAGGGGAACCCGGAGCTCCACAACGTGCTCTTCCGCCCGCTCCACCCGGTGGCCCAGCGTCGCGCGGTGCTGGACGGCGTGACCGAGCGGCTGGGGGCCAGCCCCACGGTGCGGAGCTTCTTCTCGCTCTTGATCGACCAGCGTCGACTGGTGGATTTCCCGGGCATCCGCGACGAGTTCGAGCGGCTGGCCAGCGAGGACGCCGGGCTCCGCCGCGCCGAGATCGTCTCGGCCGGCGCCCTGCGCGACGATCAGCTGGAGCGGCTCCGCCGGGCGCTTTCCAACCGCACCGGCAGCGAGGTGGAGATCACGGTGCGGGTCGACCCGAGCCTGCTCGGCGGCGTCATCGCCAAGGTCGGCGATCTGGTCTTCGACGGGAGTCTGCGAACGCAGCTGCGCCAGCTGCGCGCGAATCTGGCGAGGTAGAAAACCGCGCGGCGAGGCGCAGGCGAGCGGATCCCGCCCGGGGATCGCACCCAGCCAAGCGCACCTGAACGAAGGATCGGAGAGAATGGACATCAAGCCCGGTGAGATCACCGACATCCTGAAGCGCGAGATCAAGGAGTACGGTCGCGAGATCGACGTCGCCGAGACCGGCACCGTGCTCTCCTACGGCGATGGCATCGCACGCGTCTACGGCCTCGAGAACGCGATGGCGGGAGAGCTCGTCGAGTTTCCCGGGGGCGTGCAGGGGATGGTGCTGAACCTCGAGGAGGACAACGTCGGCATCGCGGTGATGGGAGAGGCCTCCCACGTTCGCGAGGGCGACCTGGTGCGCCGGACCAACCGCATCATCGAGGTCCCCGTCGGCGAGGGTCTGCTCGGCCGCGTGGTGGATGCGCTCGGCAACCCGATCGACGGCAAGGGCCCGATCGCTTCCACCGAGACGCGCCGCGTCGAGCTCAAGGCGCCTGGCATCGTCAAGCGCAGGTCGGTGTACGAGCCGCTCCAGACCGGCATCAAGGCCATCGACGCGATGACGCCGATCGGCCGCGGGCAGCGGGAGCTCATCATCGGCGACCGCCAGACCGGAAAGACCGCGATCGCGGTGGACACCATCATCAATCAGAAGGAGACGGACGTCGCCTGCGTCTACGTGGCCACCGGCCAGAAGCAGTCCACCGTCGCCCAGGTGGTGGAGAAGCTCAGGCAGCACGGCGCCATGGACTACACGGCGGTGGTGGCCGCCACCGCCAGCGAGCCCGCCCCGCTCCAGTTCATCTCGCCCTACAGCGGCTGCGCGATCGGCGAGTGGTTCCGGGAGAACGGCAGGCACGCGGTGATCATCTACGACGACCTCTCCAAGCACGCCCAGGCCTACCGGCAGCTCTCGCTCTTGCTGCGGCGGCCGCCGGGGCGCGAGGCCTATCCCGGCGACGTCTTCTACCTGCACTCGCGGCTGCTGGAGCGCGCCGCCAAGTACAACGACCAGATGGGCGGCGGAAGCCTGACCGCACTGCCGATCATCGAGACCCAGGCGGGTGACGTCTCGGCGTACATCCCCACCAACGTCATCTCCATCACCGACGGGCAGATCTACCTGGAGACCGACCTCTTCAACTCCGGCATCCGCCCGGCGATGAACGTGGGCATCTCGGTCTCGCGGGTGGGCGGGAATGCCCAGGTGAAGGCGATGAGGAAGGTGGCGGGCAAGCTGAAGCTCAACCTCGCCCAGTACCGGGAGATGGCGGCCTTCGCCCAGTTCGGCAGCGACCTCGACAAGACGACCCAGGAGCAGCTCGCCAACGGCGAACGCCAGACCGAGATGCTGAAGCAAGGGCAGTACCGGCCGATGCCGATGGAGGAGCAAGTGGTCTCGATCTTCGCGGCGACGCCGCGCGAGGGGCGGGACTCCTGGGTGCGCCGCTACCCGGTTTCGGATCTCTCCCGCTACGAGGCGGAGATGCACGCCTATCTGCGCTCCCGGCACGCCGACATCCTGAAGGAGATCCGCGAGACCCGCGAGCTTCCCGATCGGCTGGCCGACAAGCTGGCCGCCGCTCTCGACGAATTCGCCGGCATCTTCGAGCCCGCCGGGAAGGCGGAGAGCCAGGCGGCCTGACGGCAAGGAACCCGACGTGCCCACCCTGAGAGACATCCGGCGTCGCATCACCAGCGTCCGCAAGACCCAGCAGATCACCAGCGCCATGCGGATGGTGGCGGCCGCCAAGCTGCGGCGAGCTCAGGACGCGATCATCGCCGCTCGGCCCTACGCCGCGCAGATGTTCGCCACCCTCGAGGAGATCGGGAGACGCGCGCTCGAGCCGGAGCACCCGCTGCTCGAGCAGAGAACGGAGCGGCGATCCCTGGAGGTGGTGGTCGTCACCTCCGACCGCGGTCTCTGTGGCGCCTTCAACGCGAATGCCCTGAAGCGGGCCGAGGCGCTCCTCGCGGAGCGAGGCCCGCGCTTCGAGTCGGTGTCGCTCGGGCTGGTGGGACGCAAGGCGGTGGACTACTTCCGCAGGCGGCGCGCCAGCCAGATCGCCTGCACCTGGACCGACCTCGGGACGGTGGATTACCGCCACGCCGTGGCGATCGCCGAGCACGTCTCGAGCCGCTTCATCTCCCGCGAGGTCGACGAGGTGGTGTTCGTCTACAACGAGTTCGTCTCCGCCCTGAGGCAGGTGCCGCGGGAGGTCACCGCCCTTCCCCTGGTACCCGGGCGGGTGGAGGGGGACGCGGAGGAGGCGATTCCCTTCCAGATCGAGCCCGATGCGCAGACCGTCTACGCGGTGCTCATCCCCAACGCGCTCGAGTTCAACATCTACCGCGTGCTCCTGGAGAGCCAGGCCGGCGAGCAGGCCGCCCGCATGACGGCCATGGAGTCGGCGACCCGAAACACCGAGGAGCTGATCAGGAGCCTCACCCTTCAATTCAACCGCGCGCGCCAGGCCGCCATCACCAAGGAGCTGGTCGAGATCGTGACCGGGGCCCAGGCGCTTGAATGATCATTCCACCGGAGAATAAAGCATGGCAGCGGAAGGCAAGATCACGCAGGTAACGGGTCCGGTCGTGGACGTGGAGTTCCCGCCCGGAAGCCTGCCCGAGATCTACACGGCGCTTCGCACCACCAACGCCGCCATCGACGAGCGCGAGAACAATCTCGTGATCGAGGTGGCGCTGCATCTGGGCGAGAACACCGTGCGCTGCATCGCGATGGACACCAGCGACGGCCTCACCCGCCATCAGAAGGTGATCAACACCGGCGACGTGATCCGGGTTCCGGTCGGCCCCAAGACGCTGGGCCGCATCATGAACGTGATCGGAGAGCCGGTGGACGAGCGCGGCCCGATCGGAAGCGACGTCAGCCTTCCCATCCATCGGCCGGCCCCCGAGTTCGTCGACCAGTCCACCACCATCGAGATGCTCGAGACCGGCATCAAGGTGGTGGACCTGATCGCCCCCTACCCGAAGGGCGGCAAGGTGGGGCTGTTCGGGGGGGCCGGCGTCGGCAAGACGGTGGTGTTGATGGAGCTGATCAACAACATCGCCAAGGAGCACGCCGGCTACTCGGTCTTCGGCGGCGTCGGCGAGCGCACCCGCGAGGGCAACGACCTCTGGAACGAGATGATGTCGACCAAGCTCGCCGACGGGACCAGCGTTCTCGACAAGGCGGCCCTGGTCTACGGGCAGATGAACGAGCCGCCGGGCGCGCGCGCGCGCGTCGGCCTCTCCGCGCTTACCTGCGCCGAGTACTTCCGCGACGAGGAGGGCAAGGACGTGCTCCTCTTCATCGACAACATCTTCCGCTTCACCCAGGCGGGCTCCGAGGTCTCGGCGCTGCTCGGCCGCATCCCCTCCGCGGTAGGCTACCAGCCCACCCTGGGCACCGACATGGGCGAGCTCCAGGAGCGCATCACCTCCACCACCAAGGGCTCGATCACCTCGGTGCAGGCGATCTACGTCCCCGCTGACGATCTCACCGACCCGGCGCCGGCGACGGCCTTCACCCACCTCGACGCGACCACGGTGCTCTCGCGGCGGATCTCCGAGCTGGGCATCTACCCGGCGGTCGATCCGCTCGACTCGACCAGCCGCATCCTCGACCCCCAGGTGGTGGGGGAGGAGCACTACCAGGTGGCGCGCGGCGTCCAGCAGGTGCTCCAGAAGTACAAGGATCTCCAGGACATCATCGCCATCCTCGGCATGGACGAGCTCTCCGAGGAGGACAAGATCACCGTAGGGCGGGCCCGCAAGATCGAGCGCTTCCTCTCCCAGCCCTTCCACGTGGCCGAGGCGTTCACGGGGACGTCGGGCTGCTACGTGCGGCTCGACGACAACATCCGCGGCTTCAAGGAGGTGCTCGAGGGCAAGCACGACAAGCTGCCCGAGCAGGCCTTCTACATGGTCGGGGGGATCGACGACGTGATCGAGAAGGCCAAGGGGATGGCCTAGCCATGGCCCTCGAGCTGGTCGTCGTGACCCCGGAGGGCCAGGCCTTCCGCGACTGGGTCGAGACCGTCGTGCTGCCCGGGACGGAGGGGTACTTCGGCGTGCTGGAGGGGCACGAGCCCTTCCTGACCGGTCTCAAGATCGGCGTCATGGAGGTCGAGCAGGGCGAGACCACCCTCCGCGCCGCGGTCTCCAACGGCTACGCCAACGTGAAGGCCGACGCGGTGACGGTGATGGTGGGCACCTGCGAGTTCGCCCACCAGATCGACGTGGAGCGAGCCGTGACCGCCCGCGAGAGGACGCAGCGCCAGCTCGAGGAGATGCGCCAGACCGAGCACGGGGAGAAGCTCTACGAGGAGTACCAGGAGGCCTACTCCCGGGCGATTACCCGGATCGCGGTATCGGAGAAGAAGCCCAGGGCCTGAGCTCGGGAAGTCGCGGCCTGATCGATCTCCGCTCGGCTTCGCCTCGCTGCGCGCGCGGCTCGCCTCCCGCTCACCGCGCTTGCTGGCTGCGGAGCGGGGAGACCTTCAGCTTGGCCCTGCCGTCCTCGACCACCACGCGGAACCTCACCTCGTGGCAGCCGAGCTTGGCGGCGATCTCGGCGGCCTGCTTCTCCATCAGCGCGTCGAGCTTCTGGCGGGTGAGGCCCGCGGTGCTCTGGCCGCAGGCCTCGCGGGCCGCGAGGTAGCGCGCGAAGATGTCCTCGGGCTCCGCCTCCTCGGAGCCGCCGGGAGGTCGCGGCGAGTCGGCCTCTTCTGAGAGCTCTCGTTCGTGAATCCTGGCGCGGAACAGGTGGCGCTCGTAACGGCCCTCCTCGATCTCGCGCAGGATCCGGTCCCAGTGGCGGCGCAAGGCGAAGAAGCGGGCCCGCAAGTTGTTGAACTTGAATCGGTAGCCGGTGTTGCGGATCGGGACGTTGGCGTAGTAGGCGACGATCTTCTGGACCTCGCCGCGGAGCAGGATGGGCTCCCGCCGGCGCGAGCCCAGGAAGTACTGCTCGTACTCGTTCCTGAGCTGCTTCAGCTTGACGTCGAGGAGCTGGAGGTCCTCGACGACGTCGACGCCGATCTGGGACATTCCCATTCGATCGGCGCGGTGGGAACCGCGCTTGAGGCGCCTCGCGCTCGCCTTCGCCTCGCCGCGCTGGCGCGCCGATTCCACCCGACCCGCTCTCCCGGAGGCGGCCCGGACCCCGCCTGCGTCATCTGTGCGTCATCCTCGCGGCCGATTCCGCCCGCTTCATGACGCGCGCGTCATGCGAGATCGCCCGCTCGCTCGAGGAGCGCGTCGAGATCGATGCTCCGCTCCCCGGGGCGCTCGCCACCCTGAAGGGGAGGGATCTCGCCCACCAGGGTGGCGCCGAGCGCTTCGCGGAGCGCCTCGAGATTGGCGTGGTCGGCCTGGGAGAGGGGCCCCTGCGAGTGGGAGATCACCACCCCGGCGAGGGGCAGCCGTCGCGCCTCGGCGGCTTCCAGCGTCATGAGCGTGTGGTTGATGGTGCCTAGCGCGGCGCGTCCCACCACCAGAAGCGGGAGCCCGAGCTCTCGGCAGAGGTCGGCCATGCTGAGATCCCGTGCGGCGGGGACCAAGAGACCGCCTGCGCCCTCGACGACCAGCCACTCGTGCCGCCTCCGGAGCCGGTCGAAGGCATCGCGAATCGCCCCCATGTCCACGTCTCGCCCCTCGCTCGCGGCGGCGACGGTCGGGGCGGCGGGGAGCGCGAAGCTCTGGGGGCAGATCTCCTCCAGCGGCTCCGTCGCCGCCGCGGCGCTTCGCAGAGCCTGCGCGTCGAGCGGGCCCTCGGCGCCGACTCCCGTCTCGATCGGCTTCATCACGCCCGTGTCGAGGCCGCGCCGTCTCATCGCGCGCACCAGCGCGCAGGCGACCACCGTCTTTCCGACGCCGGTGTCGGTGCCGCTCACGAAGAAGCCCCGGGCCCTCATCGGGAGAGGGCGACCTCCGCGGCGACCGCGTCGGCGACCGCGTCGATCTCCTCCTCGCGGTGGGTCGCGATCGGCGTGAGTCGAAGCCGGGCACTCCCCTCGGGAACCGACGGATGGCGAATTCCCTGGGCGTAGAAGCCGCGCTCGAGGAGGCGCTCGCAGGTCGCCATGGTGCGCCGGTTCTCACCCAGGACCACCGGGATGATGTGGGTGGTGCTGGGGTGCGTCGAGACTCCGCGGTCGGCGAGCAGGCGGCGAAGCCGCTCGCCATTCGCGCGCAGCCGCTCGCGGCGCCACGGCTCCCGGCGGAGCACCCGGAGCGCGGCGCGCGCCGCCTCGACCTGTGGCGGGGCGAGCGCACAGGAGAAGATGAAGCTCCGGGCCACGTTCACCAACAGGTCGCGAAGCGCGGCGCTCCCGGCGACGAAGGCGCCGAACGACCCGAGGGCCTTGCCCAGCGTGCCCACCAGGGCGTCGACGCCCCCATTCACGCCGAGGTGCTCCGCGGTGCCTCCGCCCCGCGCGCCGAGGGTGCCGGTCCCGTGGGCATCGTCCAGCAGCAGCGTCGCCCCGAATCGCCGTGCCAGCGCCGCCATCTCGGCGAGCGGCGCGAGATCGCCGTCCATACTATAGAGGCCGTCCACCGCCAGGAGCGCCCGCCGGCGATTTGCCGCGAGCTCGCGCAGCGTCGCCTCGAGCGCGTCCAGGTCGCCGTGGGGAAAGACGCGGGTCTCGGCGCGGGCGAGCCGGCAGCCGTCGATGATCGAGGCGTGGTTCAGCGCATCGGAGACGATCGCGTCACCGGGTCCCGCGAGCGCGGGGATCACGCCCGCGTTCGCCATGTATCCGGTGCTGAAGACCAGCGCCGCCTCGGTGCCGAGCAGCTCGGCGAGCTCCTCCTCGAGGCGCTCGTGGATCGGGAGGTTCCCGGCGATCAGTCTGGAGCCGCCCGAGGCGCAGCCGTAATCCCGCGCCGCGCGCGCCGCGGCCTCGCTCACCTCGGGGTGGTGAGCGAGATCCAGATAGTTACTGCTCGCGAAGTGCAGCACCGGACGGCCGTCCACCACCACCCGCGGGCCCAGGGCGCCCTCCATCACTCTCATCCGCCGGTAGGTGCCGCGAGAGCGGATCGCCTGGAGCGAGGCCTCCGCCAGCCGATCGAGCGAGGAGGGCGCGCCATCGCCCGCCGCCTCGGGCGCACTGCTCGGGAGATGGGAGGAGGCGCTCAAGGGGCTTCCGAGATCTCGGGCTCGAGGATCCCGCCCTTGCCCCCGCGCATGCGGAACCCCGCGGACGATGCGTCGCGTCTGCTTCGCTCCTCGTGGTAGAGCGGGTTTCCCAGCACTTCGAATCCCGCGTCCTCGATCATCCGGTAGGTTGCCTCCGCGCCTTCGCCCCGGGTGGTGAGGTAGCCCTCGATGAAGAGCGAGTTCGCGGGCCAGAGCGCCAGAGCCCCGAGAGAGCGGAGGTGGCCCTCGCGACCTGCGGAAATCCGGACCTCCGCGGCGGGGTTCACCAGGCGCATCAGCGCCAGCACCCGCAGGCACCGCGCCGGGGTGAGCGAGCCATCGCCCTGGAGCGGATTGCCCTCGATCGGGATCAGGAAGTTCACCGGGATCGAGGGCACCTCGAGCTCCCGGAGCTGGAAGGCCAGCTCGACGATGTCCTTGCTCTCCTCGCCCATTCCCACGATCAGCCCGCTGCAAGCCTCGAGGCCGCACTTCCTGGCGGTGGCGAGGGTGGCCAGGCGGTCGCCGTAGCTGTGGGTCGAGCAGATCCCGGGGTAGTGGGACTCGCTGGTGTTGAGGTTGTGGTTCAGCCGGTCGAGGCCGGCTTCGGCGAGCAGGCGCGCCCGCTCCTCGTCCACGAATCCGACCGAGAGGCAGAGCTCGATCGGATAGCGCTCCTTCATCTGGCGGATCAGGGCGGCGAGCTTTCGGGTCTGGGCGAGGCTCGGACCGCGGCCGGAGAGCGCCATGCAGTAGCGCGAGGCTCCGGCCTTCGCGGCCGCCTCGGCCTCGGCGAAGATCTCCTCGTCGCTCTTCA
>Ga0299912_10004069_pt1 | contig 11935 bp, 5 predicted proteins | sample RVTome_2_FD_207667 | JGI IMG/M metagenome (GOLD analysis project Ga0299912, IMG submission 207667) | Soil microbial communities from uranium-contaminated site in the Upper Colorado River Basin, Wyoming, United States - RVT95D214 (version 2) ... | reverse complement strand
TGTGGGCAACAATCCAAAGGGGGCCAAAAGTAACAAGGGTGGCTCCCCGTAAATTGATATGAGAATGTAGTAGTCCATGAGGAGCAATCATTGTTCAGGGTGAGTTGTTCCTTGAGAGATTTCACTCCCCGCTTTAGACAGGTTTTGTTTGAATCCTTTTACTTCTTCCTGCGATAAGATCTCCCTTCAAACGTGATGAATCTTCCATTCATGCTGAGCCGATCCAGGATGGCGGTGGCGGTCACGGAGTCAAAGATCTTTCCCCAGTCGGAAGGAATGAGATTGGTGGTGACCAGGGTGGTGGCCACCTCGGTTCGTTTGGAGATAATTTGAAAGATGGCATCGGCCTGTTCTTTGGAGGGTAACACGTAACCCAATTCATCGAGACAGAGGATAGGGACTTTGGCGTAATAATCGATGAGGCTATAGAGGTTTTTAGCCTTGGACAATTTGGCGGTTAGATCAAAGAGAGGGACAAAGACGGTTTGATAGCCTTTGAGGATGGCATCATGGCAGATGGCCGTGGCGAGGTGAGTTTTGCCTACTCCTGCGGGGCCGATGAGGACGAGGTGGCAGGGTTTCTTGAGCCAGTCGGTGGCCAGAAACTCCATGATCTTGTCGCGGGGGATTTTAGGATTGAAAGTCCAGTCGAAATCGTTGAGGAGCTTGATGCGCTTGATGCCGGAGGCTCGCATCAGGTATTGGATTCTCTTTCTCTCCCGGAGCTGATATTGTTCACTCAGGAATCGTTCTAAGAACGCTAATTCCTCTTTGGAAAGATGGTCTGGCTCTCCCAATAACTTAAAAGAGTTCCACAGATCAGAGAAGTTCATCATAGTCTTTCAAATTCCTCCTTTCATAATGAATCTCTAAGAGCTGACTTTCGTGGGGATAGACGGGGCTTTGGGGTCGATGTTCGGGGACCTGAAGGAGACTTTGAACGTATCGGATTTTAAAGATTCCTATCCGGTTGGCTTCCCGAATGGCGCTAAGGAGCATGGCCTTGGAGACCTGCTTGAGCAACTTGAAGAGGTCGTAAGCGATAGCCATAGGGTCCTGGCCCTGCTGTTGCACCTCGTGGAGGAACTGATGAAGACCAGGTTCCATTTGATCCATCAGTTGGTAAATTCGCTTTGCCTTGAATTGGGGTGTCCTTAGGAGGAGCGTTTCTCGGTGGGTGGGATGTTCGATCTTGTCTTTTCGATCAAAGCTTCTGGGATGAAAAGCAATCCGATTCCCTTTGGCCATCACTTCGAGATGGTCTGGATAGGCAAAGATCTCACAGGGGATCTCGGCATAGGAAGAGGGAACAGAGTAACGATTTGTTTCAAACTCGACAAAACCCGTTTTACTGATGGAAGCCATAACGACCCGATAAGGACGGTAGGAAATCGCTGGAAGAGCTTTGAGCTTCTCTTCTTTCAACGACTCGGTGGGAGCCTTTTGCGTAGATCGATGGATTCTTTTATTTCTCTCGATCCTCCAGAGACTGAGTTTGTGGTTTAACTCTTTGAGATCCTGGAAGGTGTTGACTCGGAGGAAATCCCGTATATCCCGGATAACCCTTTCGACTCTCCCCTTCTCGTTGGCCCGGTAAGGGTTACAGGGATGGATGGAAAACCCATAATGCCTGGCAAAATCCAAAAACTGAGCATTGAACTTCAATTCGGGACTTCGTTCGATGACCACACTCTTGAGGTTATCATACCGATGTCGGTGAGCGACTCCTTCCATCTCCCGATAGGCCTCGATATGGCCTTCCAAAAAGAACTCCAGGTTCTGCCTGGGATAGAATCGGGCATAGAGGTATCGGGAGTAGGCCAGAATCATCACAAACCCATAGGTCACTCCCCACGGCAAACGCTCCTCCATCCAATCCACTTGAGCCTCTTCCCCGGGGAGAAACGTCAGTTCATGGTAAGCCTGCCTCCGTTTCTGACGATACTTCTGTGTCCAGAGACAGACCGTGTTATAACTGCCCTTAAATTCATAACTCTTTAGCCGTTGGTAGACCTGAGAAGCCTTCAAAAATGGATACTCCTGATACCACTGATCGATCAACCGCTCATAAGGCCGAAGGATCGAATCCGGGTAAGATCGTAGAACTCGTTCATTGCGAATGATCTTGGAGACGGTTTTACGTGCCATCCGAAGCTTCTTTGCGATCTGCCGGATGCTCAAATGTTCTACTTCATACAAATGCCTCACCTGACTCCATATCATCGGGTCCATTCGTTGCCTCCTTGTCCCTGTTCTCAATGAGAACACTTTAAGGAAACACCACCCCGAAGTCTATCTCGTCTTGTATCACACCTCTATCCATATCCATCGGCTACAAAGGTGCGCCGGCTCTGCCTCCGCAGCCGGATCTCGTCTTGTATCATCCCATCTTTGTCGGCCGGGATCACGAGAATCAGCCTTAGACAAGGCTTGCAGAGGGGTATCTTGTCTTGTATCACCCCTTGACCGGATGGCCCCAAGGAGGATTTCCTCCTCTGGCGCCACTGCTTCACATAAGGATAACGATCCTTGAAATAGCCAGGATTCTTATCGCACCAAGCACGCTGGGCAACCCGTTTTCGCTTCTTCTTGCACTCCCCTCGATGACATGCCTTCTGACGTTCTCCTACTCTCGGATCGGGTATAAAAAACCGTCCGCAAAACAAACACCTCTTCCCCAAGGATGATCTCCCCCTCTCTACCTGCGGTAGGCAGGTCTCAACCAACTGCAGGGTATCATCCTACACTAAAGATCCTGTATCTAACTCTGTGAATGAAGGGGATGAACCAAAGAAGAAAACCAAAGATGAATATTAGGAGGGAACCACTCTGCTATATTTGGTGCCTTTTACTTTGTTGCCCACAGGGCTCTCAGAGGATTTAAATGAATGTAACGAACCAACTCTCGAAAATAGACCTCCTCATCACAAACAAAGGAATGATAACGATTTTGAAACAGATGTCCGTGCCGAAGATGGCGAAGGTTGTAGGTCACGGCATAGCCGGTGAGCAACCGCCTCATGAATTTCGGAAGACCCAAAGGGCTACTTCGTAAGAGGAGGTGGGCATGATTGGTTAGTAAGGACCAAGCATAAATCTTGGTTTCCGTTTCTTCGGCAAGATCCCCGAGTCGTTTAACGAAGTTTTGTCGGTCTCTCTTGTCATCGACGATTTTACTCTTTTCAATTCCTCGGAGGATAACATGGTGAAGGGTTCCTGGAGCATCGAGTCTCGCTTGGCGGGGCATAAACTTTCCTTTAGGGGTTCGGATTCTAAAATTACCTTATATCATAGTTATTCAACTTAGTCAACAACGTCCCCTCACGCCCTCCGTCCGTAGTTATATAAGCCCAGTTCGTCATCGTCTTCCTGGTCGGTAAAGGTGTAGTTAAATGAGGAAAAGGGGACGTTGGTTCTAAAACAACTTCAGATATTTTGTCAAGTTTGCTCTTTCTGGGAAACGGCCAACCGATTAACCGACGAAGTCATCACCCCAAGGTAACGCGCCACTTCAGTACAAGGATAACCCATCTTCCCCATCCAAGCATAAATCCGACAGCTTGCTCAGAAAGTCTTCTCGGTCTTGGTCTGTGGGAAATATGGTTGTCCGTTCGATGCCTCGGCCAATGATGTGATATAAAGCCCCAGGAGCATCCAGTCTCGGTTGTCTCGGCATACGGAAACCTTTCTCCTTTTTGCCTCTAATTGTCAAGTTGTTTTAGAACCAACGTCCCCCTTTTCACCTTTAGGACCAGGCATAGATCTTGGTTTCCGTCTCTTGGGTAAGATCCCCCAGTCGTTTAACGAAGTCCTGCCGGTCTCTCTTGTCATCGACGATTTTACTCTTTTCAATTCCTCGGAGGATAACATGGTGAAGGGTTCCAGGAGCATCGAGTCTGGCCAGGCGGGGCACAAAACCTCCTTTTGGATTTCGGATTCTATGATCATCACTTCTATACCATAGTTATTCAACTTAGTCAACAACGTCCCCTTCCGCCTTTCCCCTATTTTAACTAATAATCGCCTCTAAGTATCCTATGCTTCAGACTATCGTATATCTCAGAAGAACCTGGAGATATCCAAGAGGAATAACCTTTATGAAACTCCGTTACAGATTTTATCACAAAATCTTTCTTGTCTCTTTTCATTATAACATCTAATATTTTCCTATTTTCCTCTCTTGGCTTTGTTATTATTTCATAAACCTCAAATTCTAGCTCATTAAATGAGAACTTTTTTACAACCCTTTGGTAATATCCATCTCCCCAAGGACGAAGAAGAAGTTCCTCTAATACAAAGAATGGAGTTAGTTTATCATCTTCTACTTTATTGAATATCTTCAAACAACCATTATCAGTGGTGCCATTATGGAAATCGGTTCTATAGGTAACTATCTTTTTCTTATCTACAATATGAACTTCTACATCAGGAACATTTAAGATTTTTTGTATTCCATACCTGTAAAAATGAATTGTTCCATCGAACCCGTATTCCGTCTTTAAGTTCAAGTAATACTTAGGGTTCTTGTTCTCGTCAGAATAAACGAGGAAGGCAATAAAAAATATCTGTATAAACAGGAAAATACTAAAAACCATTTTTTGCATTTTGAGGCCTCCTTCTATCTATAAATTATGATGTACATTGGCCCGCGAGGAACGGCGCCGGGTGCTGTATTTTGAAATTGACCGTAATACCTGAACACAGGGAGACGCCATTCGACATGAGGTGCTGTAGTAGCGTTGGGTATGGAAGCTGCTCTCATATTCATTTGTACTGCTCCTCCAGTGGGGTCTTGTGCCGCTCTTAGAGCATTTCTTACAGCCGTCAAACATTGATTCCACTGCCGAATTTCGACAGGATTATTTGGATCCGGTGTGGCTCTGTACATTCCGGCATCCATTCCGGCCTCCATCCTATTCACATAAACGTGTCCAATTGCTTCCCTTGCCTGTGCCAATTCTTCAGCAGTACTAGCACCAGGGCGTACACCGGATGTCTCCCCGTAAACGTAAGGCGTAACTTCTTCTTCAGTAATTGGATTAACATCTCTCATAGAAGTCCTTGCTTGTGCATACATAGTCCTTTGGTCCTTCACTAAACTATTGTTTGTTACCCAATTATTTAATTCGATGATTCCCTGGATTATGACAAACATGGCGACTGCCGTGAGACCACTATATAGAGCCGCTTGCCACACATTACCACCATTAGCAGCCGCATCAAGACCCCCTTGCATTGCACCTCCAGTGAATGTTCCTATCGCTTGCGCTGCTTTCTGCATCGCTGGCGATAAAGCTGCAAAACTCTCTGCGCCAGCAGCTGCCGGAAATAGATACATGGTGATCCCATAACCTACGGCAGCTGAAACGGCTGCAATCAGTCCCCCCTTCAGTGCACCCAACAAAACGTTCTGGTTATTCATATCGGCTTGGCCAGCCCCGTACAGAGCCCCAAACGCAAAAGCTACAATAACTAACCACCAGAACTCCCCACTGGGGTCTGTATAAATCAGAGGATTATTCAGGCAGTACGTGTAACGATTCAGGGCTTGAGGGTCACCCGGATCAGGAACGAGTCTGTCAGGTGAGATAAATCTTCCTAAGACTGGGTCGTAGAGTCTAGCCCCATAATTATAGAAGCCAAGCTCGTCATCATCTTCCTGATCCGTAAAAGTGTAATTAACATCGGGGAAGTTGGGATCATAATCATAGGTTCCTGTTAGGCTTCCTACATCTCGATAGGTCCCGAAGGGGTGATACTCAATCTGTTCCTTCGGATCTCCATTGGAATCTGTAATGAAAGATGCAGAACCAAGGTGATTGGGGTGGTAGAATTGGTTTTTCCCGTCTGTTAATCGAATGGAAGCAACTCGTCTATTTCCTGCAAAGAGGTGAAGAACTTCCACCCCGTTTCTTACCTCATAGAGTTCCCCATAGTAGAACGTGATCCCGCTAACAGAGCTTTGTTTCTTCACCCTCTGGCCATTACCATCATAAATGAATGAAACCGAGGTGCTTCCTTGCGTGATTGTGGCGGGTTTGTTATCGTAGTTCCATACAACAGTTGTCGTCACACCCCCCTGAACCCTCTGGGTCATGTTGCCATTCGCATCGTATTGGAGGTCAATATTGATGGCTCCCGATGTAGAGTTCACGGCATGGGGCCTATTGGAGTAGTTGTAATTGTATGTTCCTACATCTGTCTTGAATTTAATGTTTCCAATTCGGTCGTAGTTGTAATCATGATCGTAAACACTCCCGTTATTGCCTTTTGCCCAGTCCAACCGATCCAGCGGATCATAACCATAAGTGTGGATGATCCCATTTTTCTGATCATTGAGGTTGATGATGGTCCCCTTCGGATCATACTGGTAGGTCAGGTTCTGATAAGCAGGATTACCAGACTTCTGCGTAAGCAGGGTATGAAGCCTTGCCGTCTTAAGGTAGTAATCATACATCGTAATGACTGAATTAGAGAAATTAGCCTGTCTGGGCTGACCCAATGCCGTAAAGTTGGAATAGGCAACCACATTATTCTGGGTAGCGTTGTCCATGAGGTAAAGTAGATTCCCTGCCACATCATATCTGTAATTGTAAATCTGATTTCCCGGATATTTTATGCTTATCCTTCTTCCGGCACTGTCATAAGTGTTCTCAAAGGTTTTCACATTCGAGCCGATCGCCTTCTGACTTCCCTTCACCCTCTGCAGTAAATCATATTCGAGGACCTGATCATAGGTCCCATTTTGTGCATCAGAAATACTGGTGAGCATTCCTTTGGAAAGAGTATCGTATTCAAAATCGATGCTGTGATCAATGCTGGTGCAAGTGAAAGGATTGGGAGGATTGAGAGTATAGGTAATACAGTAATTTTTATGGGTGACCCGGTTGAGACCGTCATAGTCGAAGGCGATCGCCTGATTCTTAGCATCAATCTGAAGGAGGAGGTTCCCGGATTTGTCATAATAGTATTGCCACGACCCCATGTCAGGATCGTTCATCGTCCTCTTTTTTGAGAGACTGTCATAGGTCATAGTGGTAGTTATTGACGCTCCCAGAAGGTTGTTCCCTGAAGCGTCCTTTGCCGCTCTCACCTGGGTAAGGTTTCCAAGGGTATCATAGTCATACTCAGTAAAGGTGCTATAGGGATCTTCCACCTTTCTCATCCTCTGATAGACATCGTAAGTATAGGCAGTGGAGTACCCTCTTTGATTCGTGACAACCTTTTTTAAACCCTGGTAGGTCGTGCTGATATAGGTGAATCCGGAAGGATCATCGTCATCCGGAATAGCAGTCTCAATGACCCGCGAGAGGCCATCATATGCAAATTCAGTGTAGGGGTAGGGAGTGGAATCAGTATTGAACCGGGGATTATATTTCCTCCAGACCCTTCCTAAGTTGTCAAATTGAGTCTCTGTATAGATCCATTTACTTTCTGGACCGGAGCTCCTGACCCAATAAGTTCTCCCCATACCGTCAAAATAGTTGTAGGTTTCATGATCCAGAACAGAAGGTCCTCCAACGATATGTTCTGTCTTCTTCACGTATTGATTGTTATTGAAAGGATCCCCAAGAGAGTATTCATAAAAAGTCCATCCTCCCATAGGTATGGGTTGGATTTCAAATTCCTTCCTGCCATATTCATCATAGCTGTAATCAATGGAGTAGGTTGTTAATTGCAGATGAGGGGGAATGAGTTTCGTAAGATTGCCTGTTCCAGGATCGTATTCTGTTGTGGTAACGTGATCCAAGCAGTTGGTCGTGGTATAGACATGGGTCTCTGTTGAGTCATAGTTTATGGTCGTTTGGCATCCTCTTGGGTCGGTTATTATCCAGAGGTTCCCATAGGTATTGTAGCCATAGTTAATCACAGGATTTGGGTCATTCGGTGGGGCTGAATTACGATTTAGACAACCTGTACTTGGAGTGTTACTCTTACAGACCTCTTCTTTGTAGATGTTTCCATTTGTAGAATAATAATCCATCCATTTCCGACTAACGATGTTTCCACTGCCGTCTGTCACCCTGATCTCTGTGGGTTTTGAAAGTATATGTTTGTCTGTAATATTCGTATAGTTAAAGTAGGTTCGAATATCTTCAACCCACTGAGATCCTTCTAAGTGCCACTTATGCTCCTCCGCTACATTGAAGTATTGATCATAGGTATAAGTACTGGAGTGTGAATAAGTATATGGTCCCCCTGCTCCTATATCCGTAATAGTAGAAGTGGTTTGATCCAGGCGGGGGAATCTGGTTCCATTTCCATTGTCCTGGACAACCCAGAGATTGTCTACTTGCCGGGTATGCCCCTCTTTGGAGGTGAGGGTCTGGTTCAAGACTCTTCCCTTCAAATAGTAGTCTTGAAGAAACTCTGTTTCGGTCATGGATTCATATTCAGTAGGATTGGCCATCTGATAGGCTGTAACATATTTAAACCCCCTGAATTCTACTTCTGCGGAATCATAAAACGCATCAGAATAGAAGTATTTATGGAGATAGGAGTTTCCCCTGCCATCGTTCTGGGTATAGGACCTCACCGTTTGAACAACAAAAGGAACATGATTAACCCTATTCCCACTTCCGTCTTCATAGGCAGTAGAGGACAAGTAGCTAATTTCGGTCGTACCCCCAATTCCATTCTCTACTTTGGACAGAAAGTCAGAAATTGGGCCCTTATTGAAGTAGACCGACCAGGTATTATAAGGAGATGTCCTGTCATAGACCAACCGGTCTGGCAATCCATCACCATCCATATCCATCACACCGGTTATACTACCACTTCCATAAAGATCGATATCTTGGATCAGATTCCCCCTAATATTATCCCAGGCACTGGGGTTGGGCCAGTCCACTCCAAGACCAAAGCCACTCCCATAATTAAAGTAAACCTTCCAAGTCTTATGCTCAGAGGTCCACCTATCATAGACCACCCGGTCAGGCAATCCATCGCCATTTACGTCAATCACATCGGTAGTGGTTCCATAATTGTATATCTCATCTCCTATAAGTACATAGTTGCTTCGGATATAATTCCCACCCTTATCATCCCAGGCACTGGGGTTGGGCCAGTCCACCCCAGGGTCAAAGCCACTGCCATTGTTGAAGTAGACTGTCCAGGGGCAGTTCGTATATGGAGAGGTACAATTCTTGTTATAGACCACCCGATCTGGTAACCCATCCCCATTCAGGTCAATTACATCCGTGTATGTCCCATATCCAAGGGTATTTGTATTTCGTATGTAGTTCCCATTGATATCACTCCAGGGGCTGGGATTGAGCCATGAGATGTAGTTAGGATCGAATCCACTGCCTGTATTGAGATAGACTTTCCAGTAGGCGGGTTGTGGATTTTGGGGATCATAATTATAGTCTTTGTCATAAACCACCCGGTCGGGTCGTCCATCCCCATTCATGTCAATCACATCAGTGGATGTGCCATGGGTATCAATATCACGAATAACGTTTCCAAACCAATAGATGCCACTTTTCCAAATGCTGGGGTTGGACCAATTTTCTCCAGAGTTAAATCCATTCCCATTATTAAAATAGACTCTCCAGGTATCATAAGGTTTGGTCCTGTCATAAACAACTCGGTCTGGAAGCCCATCTCCATCCATGTCAATCACATCAGCTTTGCTCCCCTTATCAGGTTTACGAATGTAGTTTGCTTCTCCCCAATCCGTGCCACTGGGGTTCGACCAACCCATGGAGGGCGTATCAAAGCCTTCGAGATTATTTGTAAATACATCCCAAGTATTGTAAGGAGAAGTTTTATCATAAGTAACCCGATCCACTAATCCATCACCATCTATGTCAATCACATCAGCCACTATCCCTGAATTGACTTTATTATTCCGGAGATAGTTTCCATAATAACGATAAGGATTTTTGGGATCGCCCGTTTCTTCCGCCCAATTGCTCGGGTTGGGCCAATTGTTCAACACTCCAAAACCCCTGTTGTCAACATTTTGCATATCAATGGCTTGGTAGGTAAATACTGTGGGTGGAAGGGGGATAGGGTTCGGGTTGGATTGATAATCCTTTCCATAAAGAATGACCTGAGAGAGGAGAGACCTTGTATTGGAGACCATATATTCAAGTTGATATTTTCGGACTGGGGTTCCATTGGTTTTGATCTCAATGGAAGAGAGTCTCTTCCGAGTCAGAGTTTTGAAGCCTCCCCGGTAGTTGAAAATCGGATCAGGCCGATCTGTAGATTCCAGATTGAAAATGACCCTATGGTTGTGGGGAAGGCTTCCACTGACCTGACCATTGTAATTTATCTCTTGAAGATAGACTTGATAGGTATTGTTTGCATCCTGATCCCGGAAGTAGATAAGTTCCATATAATTGCTTCTCGTGTCTTCCACCCGATTAAGGCACCACCTGAAGGTTTCATTTTTGGTTTCGGGATCTCGTACTTTACCGATTCTTGAATATAATAGATTTACAGTCGCCCCGAAGGTCATCTTCGTGCCCGATTTGTCTTTGACCTCCCAATAGTTTCCAGTTGAAAAGTATTTGATCCAAAGAAGAGCCCCTTCAATCTTTAATCGATACTCGTCATTTCCAATCGAAACCAACTCTTGAGAGGCTCCTCCAAGGTTCAGTTCATAGACATCTTTGGTATCGTCATATTTCGGAACACCTTTTCTTGGCCCTCGCCTCTGAATATATCCTATAGGGATATCCCACCCCACTCCAAGCCAACCATTGCCACCGGAACTGGTGTAACTAAGGGAGAGTTGCGGGGCTAAACCACTTCTCCCAGGGGGGACCACAATGGGATAGCTCAGATGGGCGGCCCCGGAGAAATCGTCCACTTTAAAGGAGACCGAAGAGAAACCCAGATCCGAAGATCCACCTTCCGAAGAGGCTGCTGCTGAAGAAGCTTCGGCAGAGGATTCTTGTGATGAAGACGCTTCTCCTGTTGAAGCCTCCTCTGCTGCTATCTCCTGATCCCTTTCTGCCTGGGTTTCAGTGGCTTGAGTTTCAGAAGACTCAACCTCAGCAGCTTCGGCCTCAGAGAAGGAGATATGAATTTCATAAGGGAGAAGCATTTCAATATGAGGCATGCAGTAGAGGGTGAAGGTGAAGATCAGAAACCAGATAAAATTACGAAAGCGAATTGTAAATGAAGAAAGCACAGGACCCTCCTTTCAACTAAGAATGGTTATATTAAAAAAGTTAATAAATTATTGTTTATGAATAAAGGAAACTTCCAAGGAATAAAAAAAGCGTGGCTCCATTGTTTGAAAAGCCACGCTTTTAAATTACTTTCCATCTATTCCCCCAATAAAGGTGCTACACCTTTGTTTAGGAAAGAAAAGAATGGTTAAGAGATACCTTTTGACTATGGAAAAAACATTATGGCTATTTTAATACACCTTCCGAAAATTTTGTCAAGTTTTTTTTTGGAATTTTTATGGAACTTTGAAAAATTACTGTAGGCTTTATTGAGGAGGCTGTTTTGAGTATAAAGCAGCCAGGAGGAAGAGTACAGTTTTGATTTATGCGCTATGCCATGTCATGGGTGACATGCTACGGGTTTGGGCGTATTGACGAAAACATTTCTTTCTGTAAAGTAGGGGATATTGTATGAGATCAAGCTAATCCCTCACGTCTCTGTCTCCTTTATTCGTAGGCACCTTCAGTGTCAGGCCACTGGTGGTGCCTATTTTTTGTGCAGGGGAGGTGACATGTAGGTCAACGAAAATGCTAAACTTTTGGCTAAACCGATGACAGGTTCGAATACCGTTGGGGTCATTTGGTTTTTAAATCTTACTCATCTCTTCTTAAATGGATTTCTGCTGCCCTTGCAGCCTTCTCTCCCCATCTTCTTCTAACCTCTTCAACACCCCTTTGATTATGCCGGTAGTCTCTATGCTCAGGTCCTAAATATTTAAACAACTCATCCATCCATTCATGGACGTGTC
>Ga0299912_10004068_pt1 | contig 11936 bp, 25 predicted proteins | sample RVTome_2_FD_207667 | JGI IMG/M metagenome (GOLD analysis project Ga0299912, IMG submission 207667) | Soil microbial communities from uranium-contaminated site in the Upper Colorado River Basin, Wyoming, United States - RVT95D214 (version 2) ... | reverse complement strand
GAGTTCGCGAGCAAGACCAGGGACGCATACAAGATGGACCTGCTCCATGTTCCGGTCACGCCGAGGAACTTGCTCGATTGGGTGACGTTGCTCGCGGAGAACGGCCTGAAGGTAGACGAACTCAAGCCATACGCCACGGGTATGCAGCTCATGGACCAGAGGAAGCAGGTGCTTTCGCTCTGGGAAGGAAAGGAAGTAGAGGAAGTATGGAAGATGGCCCTGGAGAGAGAGGAGGACGATTAGATGACATTGAAGCCGACGAACCTGAAGAAGGTGTTCTGGCTCCTTGGGTACGACCTGCCCAGCGAGTACAAGGGCAGCCTGAACGAGGACCAGAAGCAGTTCGCGAACACGATGAGGCTCACCGTGTGGCGGAACCTGAAGACGCACTTCAAGAGCACACCGTTCCAGAAGTCACTCTGGCTCATCAGGAATCCCGATGAGCAGGTGAAGGGACTCGACGGCAGGATGAGGTCGATTGTCATCACTGACGGTAAGGAGCTGACAGGCGGAGTACTCAAGGAGTACATCGACGACTGGAAGGCAGTGTACCTGAAGCACGGCTTCCCGGATATCAACCTGGAGGCGTGGCCCATCGCGACGAACGACATGGGCGAGCAGTTCATCAGGAACGGCCAGGTCCGGTTCATCTTCGACACGGTCATGGACATCGAGAAGCGCGTGGATGAGCACACTAAGAAGGGCGTAATCAAGGTGAAGCAGTTCAGGGCGATGGAGGGCGGACTCCAGTGGATGCGCGAAGTCTTCATCAACGACCTCACGAGCGCACACTCACGCTACTTTGAGTTCGACAAGTCGTTCATGCGGATACAGGACAAGATGGAGATGAAGCTCAGAAAGGTGATGGTGGCCTAAATGCGCTCTGAGGAAGGGTTGCTGGAAATCGGAAAGGGGCTGGACCGGCTGACTCGGAAAATCCGAAAGTTCGAGAAGCTGATGAACGACCCCAAGTGGGGCAAGACGAACTTCGACATACTCATAAACCACGGCGTTCAAGGTGGTTTGCTTGAGCAGTTGGCAAAGATGAAGAGGGCTATCAGACTGGAGACGTCAGAGGAGCAGCGGCTCTTGAATAGAATTACCTCTCTCGAAGAGAGGGTGGCGACTTGGGAGGTGGTGGCATGAAACAGGTGGCGAGGCCTGGGATGCAGCTCCAGTCCTACGATGTGGTGAAGGAGCTGTCGACCCTGATAGCGGTCGTGGCGAACGACCAGACCCTCGGGCTCACGCTCGATGACGAGGGCGGGTGCAATATCAACTACCGGACGAGGCACATCACGGTCTCGGACAGGTTCATCCCGAAGCCGATGAGGAAGCACCCAAGAGTTGTAAAGACCTTCAGACAGGCCCTCGCTCAGCACGAGGCTCAGCATTGGGTCTTCGCCAAGGAGAACTGGGAGGCCGAGGGGAAATGGATTCGTGACCAGCGGCACCCGGATATCGCGGCTCTTACCCACAACGTCGTGGAGGACTTCAAGGTCAACACATGGCTCGCGGAGACCTACTCCTGGGACATCGGGAGAAGGACGGAGTTCATGGTCGCTGCCCTTGGCGCTGCCTGGAAGTACACGCTCAAGAAGATGCTGGGCAAGGACGTCGAGAAGGGGAACGATGACGTACTGCTCGACCCGCTCAACTGGCTCAACCAGGGAATCATCTTCTGCTCGCTCTACGGCGTGGATGCGGAGAAATACCGCGACTTGTGGGCGCAGGTCACGCACGACTACGGGCCCGACGAGCTTGTCGAGGCCATCACGGAGATTACCCAGAAGGTCTGGGAGGGCAAGTACACGCCGAGCGACAGGATACTGGCGCTGACGGACAAGGTCTACCAGGACGTCGCCTTCTATGCAAAGGACTGGTTCGAGCGGAAGCCTCTGAGCGGTTCTCAGTGGCAGCAGCTCGTGCTCAAGAAGAACGCAAGGCCTCCGCCTCAGCCTGGGCAGGGGGGAGATGGTCAGCTGGGTCCGGACGGGCAGCCCGGTGGTCTCGGTGGTGTCGGCAGTGGCGGCTCGGTCAACCAGAATTACATTCCGATTCATCTTCAGGGCAAGGCGGAGCTTGATGACGACCCGGGCAAGCAGCCCGGTAAGCAGCCCGGTAAGCAGCCTGGTAAGCCGGGGCAGCCGGGCATAGACGGTCCCGGCGACTCACCCGACTCTCTGGGCGACCCATACGCGACTGTCGCCGGTAAGGGGAGCGGCACGGAGGTCCCATCACCGGTCCCGAACCCGGGGCACTACAACGACTTGGTCAACCGGAATATGCCTCACATCACGAAGCTGCTCAACAAGCTCAAGCGCCTGATGCAGCCCCGGATGAAGAACCTGAAGTACCAGAAGTCCGGGAAGATAATGTCGAAGCACCTCGCTAAGATGGTGGTGCAGCGGAGGCCCGTCGAGAACATCTACTCTCGGAAGAAATGGTACACGCAGAAGTACGAGGTCAAGATGAGTCTGATAGTCGACATGAGCGGCTCGATGAGCACTGAGGCTGCGCGTGATGCTCTCACCACAATCGCCGAGGTTTCCGGCCACTGGCTCAACGATGACGACCACGCGGTGTTTGTCTTTGGAGACCGCTTCAAGAAGGTCAAGGCCTTCGGCGAGACCTACAGGAACACACGCGAGCGCATCGGTGGCGTGGGCTGCATGGGAGGCACGACCCTCGCGCCATGCTTGCAGACGGTGCACAGGATGCACAAGGCCTACCTGGGACCGAAGCAGGTCTGCATCATCGTGAGCGACTTCTGCGTCTTCGACGCGGAAGAAGTCCGCAAGCAGCTCAAGCTCATGCACAACGACGGTATCATCCCGGTAGGGGTCGGTTTCTGTGGGAGTGACCTGAACCGGGTAAAGGCTTTCACCGGAAAGAACTCGACATATGTCCGGAGCGTGAGCGAGCTGCCGGAGCTGTTCTTCCAGGTCTTCAGGAGGGCGAGTCTGTGAAGGAAATGAAGAAGAGGAAGTTCCCGCCGATTCGCTGCCCTTACTGCGGGTACATGATGGACCGGGAACCGGCGTTCTGCCCGAACTGCGGGAAAGTCTTGGGAGGACTGTGAGTACGAGGGGGATTCTCTCATATGCGAGTCCACCCACGATGGCTAACCGGCAAGCCTTTGAGACCGGCGAGGCCTCCGAAGGGGCGGCCACGATGGCTAACCGGCAAGCCTTTGAGACCGGCGAGGCCTCCGAAGGGGCGGGTCAACCAGGCTCGGTCGGCCACCCCGGGGCAGCATCAACTCAGTCATGTTGGCAAGATGAGGAAGGAGAGAAAGATGGCGTGGACGAAGAAGCACGAGATGTGTCAGTGGTGCACACAGTACTGGCCAGAGGCTGAGGACAGTAGGCGCAACTGGCAGTGCCTCGCGGGGATGGCTCCGAGCCTGAAGTGCACAGAGTTCGTCCAGGCTATCTTTCAGTTCCTTCCCGAGTTCGATTACTCGATGAGAGCTGTCCGCTGGACGAGAAAGGCGGAGAACAGCATGAAGAAGGCAGAGGGTCTGGAGGTCGATGAGCTGTGAAGGTGTGCAAGGGGAAGAAGCTGATGAGAGCGCCGAAGGGCGTGTGCTTCGGCGAGCTTGAGGTTTCGTGGGACTGTCCTTTCTGTGGGAGACCTGTCAGGGAGATGCTGTACGAGAACTTCAATGGCTGCAAGTGCGGCGCGGAGAGTCGGTTGATGGTAGTCAAGAGGAGGCGATGAAAGATGGATGAGAAACAGCGGGAGTACGAGGCCGAGAACCTGAGGTTGCGTCTCGCAGACGAGGCGTTTTGGCGGGAGGAGATTCTTGAGGTCCTCAAAGAGATACGCGATTCCATCCCCAGTGCTAGGCTTGCTCATCGCGTCAAAGTCATGCGGAGACTGAGGTTCAAGGAGAAATGCGATAGCCTAATCGAGGATGGCGGGGTGAAGTGATGATTTCAAAGCGTATCCATGTGGGCAAGGACTGTGAGATGTGTTCGGCCCCTATGCGCGATGTCGACTTGCTCAGGCGCTTCTGCCCCGACTGCGTTCGTAAGAGGGCGACTCTTTCTCAGAAGCGTGAGCGTAGTATCGGCAGGGAGCCGTTCAAGGTCTGCACCGACTGTGGCTCCGTCTATCGGCCTCACTGCTCTATTCAGAAACGCTGCCGGGGCTGCGCTGAGGAGCATCTGAAGCTGGACAAGGAGCGCTACTTCGCCATACGTAACTTGAGGTCGTTGTTCGCCAGGATGTGCATCGAGAACAAGGAGGAGGCAGAGAAGGTCATCTCTGATATGGCGGCGGAGGAAGGCCCGGAGTTCGTCACCTTCGCTGTCGACGGCATCTACGACAGGCTCACGAAGGACCCTGGAAGCTACTACGGGAAGCCTTCGAGGCGTGGTCCGCTCAAGGGGAGGAGATGCAAGGGAAGGAGGCGGGAAAGCAGCAGACACGGACGGATATACAGCGACGAGGAGATTGAGGCTCGATACGGGAGCGGAGGCAAAGTGAGCAGTGATGGCCGTCTTTCCCGGAGGGTCAGGAAAGGACTCTCCCGGGGGGTCAGGAAAGGAAGGATAGGAAGGATGGGAAGGAAGAGGAAGAACTTCGGTCCGCTCTTCAGGCTCCTTGACGAGGCTTCGAGTCGTGGTGACGGTTCAGAGCATTGGGAGGAGGGAAAGTGATTAAGGGAATGACCTGGGATGAAGTGATAGCTAAGTTGAATTTCCCAGAGGTTTCGGAAGAGGAACGTCGGAAGATTGCAGCGAGACCTATTAGGAGCTTCCACATCGAGGCGAAGTGCCCCAACTGCGGGAAGAGGCTGGGCTGGGACTCGACCAGCAATGCTACGATAGAGGAGGTGGCGGCATCCGGTCCGGTATGCTACTACTGCTTCGCCGAGGTTCCTATAACTCTTGAGAACGTGAAAGAGGTGAAGGGATGACCTCGGGTTCGGACAAGGTCAACGACTTCGTGGGTCTCTTCATCAAGTTCCTGGACCTCTACAACTTCGACAAGTCCTGGGAGCTTCGCGACCTGAGAATCCACGTCGACACGATGATGGATATGTATGAGAGGAGCAGAGGATGGAGGAATAGCCGTGAGGAGAGCAAGGGCTGAGAACAGGTGGATAGAGAAGTACAAGGTCTGCTCGCGTTCATCGCGGCGACCATTGCAGGTCTATACGGTCTCCCTCGCGAAGGACGGGACATGGGGATGCTCATGCCCTTCATGGAGGTTCAGGCGGGAGCAGTGCAAGCACATCGAGGACATGAGGACCGTCCGTGGCTGGCTCGGCAAGACGCCCGAGAAACTCCAGCTCATCCTCAGGATGGAATGGGAAGACCCGGCCTTTGAGTGGTTGCCGTCCGGTGCGACGTTCGAGATAGCTGAGAGGCTCACAGATGCTCCGATGAAGACATGGCGTTTTGTGCAGCGGACTCAGCAGTGGGACCTGGAGCGCACTCGCGTAGGAATCGCCATCTGGGAAGCCCCGCCGTTCCAGGAAAACTACTTAGAGAGAGTGTTGATACGAGTTCATTGGAAGGTGAAGTAGGATGAAGGTCAAGGAGATGAAGACATGAGGATAGTGAAGATAGCCCATACGGGCAACAAGTTCGGGCCGCGAGGCGATGCGTCCGTCGCCTTCACGATACTGCCCGAGGGGTTCGAGGACGGATACGAGCGGATGCTCTGGCATAAAGTCACATCGAACTATGTGCTAGAGCAGGACTTCAACATGGAGTCGAATTGGCAATCGCCGAAGGTCGTCACCCTCCGGTACTCTCCGAGACATTTCGGGGACCCGACTGGGATGGACCCGACTGGGATGGAGCTGCTGACCAAGGAGCAGCTGCTCGGCGTTGTCAACAAGTTCGGGGCCTTTATCGAGTCTTTCATCCCGGACGTGAACCTCGCTCTCGAAGTGGACAAGCGTATCGAGGCAGCCGGTCTCGGCAAGGCCAGCTGGTCCGCGTTCAACACAGAGTACAAGGGGGACGCGCTCTGGAGGGTCTCGTTCGTCCTTCAGTCCCAAATGCTGGACCCGGACTATAGCGGGGCCTACCGACTCGGCGTGAACGCGACGAGATATTTGGAGCCGACGAGGGAGCAGTTTCAGGACCTGAGCATCGAGAAGCTGACGGAAATCAGGAAGGAGCTGGAGGCCGAGCTTGCCGATAAGGAGCTGGCAGAGCTTGGGCGGCGTCTCGTCAGTAACAAGCTGAAGGGCGCTTTCTTGTACAGATTCGATGAGCAGTCATACCAGGCCGTTTCGGGGAAGCTCATCGTTCAGTTCCGGGACAGTCTGAGAGAGTTTCCGTATGCCAACGGCAGGGAACTGAAGGCAATCGCGGACCAGCTCGACGTCGTGAAGCTCGCCGAGGAGCTTGGGTACACCAAGGCTCTGGAGGAGTCGATGGTGCAGAACGTCGAGAGCGCGAAGAGACAGGCGCAGCTCCGCAAGGAGGAGCGCGAGGCGAAGAAAAAGCTGGAGGCGGATTGGGCAGCGCTCATCGCTTCCTTGAACTAGGACGGGAGAAGGATGCCAACAAAGGTTGAGGGTGGTTGGAAGTTCTCTGTGCCGGAGCGCATACGAGTCTGGCTCGCAAGCAAGATTCTCGGGAACAAGCTGTGGAAGTGGTTCATTCGCAACAGCCCTATGGGTTCGCTTGCGAGGACATGGGACAACGAGGAGTGTGAGCGATGAAGGTTGACTGGTCGGATACAATTGAGAGGCTCGTCAAGCCCATCGACGAGAGTGCGAAGAACAGGTACAAAGAGTTCAGAGGCAGCTTGGAGCAGTGGCTGCACGTCTACTTTGAGTGCACCAACGAAGCTCTTGAGAAGCTCAAGAAGAGAGAGCCCGACGCATGGAGCCACGCTCTCGCAGTGCTCAGAGAGATGCCACGGAACATGGACATTATCGTCAGCATGGCCAAGAGCGCTGGCACATATCCGATAGACCACTTAGAGAGGGAGTTGCAGTATGTGCTCAACGACTACGAGAGAGAGCTTGCTCGGATGGCCTGTCGGGCGGAGAAAGCCTAGAAATAGGAGAAAGGAGATAAGATATGTGGGCAGACACGCCCTCCGTCAGACCCTGGGAGGCAAGCTGCTATGAGGGCCGACATCAACGGCCAGCGGCGGGGACCACGACGGCTCTGCGGGTGAGGGGATGTCAAATGTTAATATGTAAGCAGCGAGATGTAATATGTAGCAGCGAGGTGCGGCCTGTGAAGGCTCTACGCCGGAGGTCGATTTAAATCTTGGAGGATGAGATGTATGAGAGAAGTGAGGACAGAGAAAGAGTTCAAGGAACTGTGGGAGAACAAGGACAGGCTCGTGGTGAAGTTCACCGCGACCTGGTGCGGCCCGTGCAAGATGATGGCACCGCTGCTGAAGAAGCTGGAAGCCGACTGCAAGAAGGCCAAGGTCGATGTCGAGTTCATCTCGATTGACGTGGACAACGCGGCCATGGAGACCATCGGCGACATGATGAACATCCTGTCGGTCCCGACGATACTCTTCGTGAGGAACGGACAGATAACGAAGATGCACGTGGGCTACGTGAGCGAGGCGACCCTGCGTAAGGGATTCGCCACTCTGAGGTGAGAGCTTGATGTCTCTCCCGGAGCTGGTGCTGGTCGTCGACAGGATAACCTACCTAGCTCGTCGTTACAAGGACAAGTATGGAGTTCACAAGATTCCTCGTGGGGTCAACTATGATATCGCTCCGACGACGGTCTGGTGTTGTGACCGTATGAAGGACTTGCTTGGGGATGAGTTAGGGAGTAGCGGGACCATCGCGTTCGATAGACAGACCGGCGACATCGTACTACGCTTTCACTGGGGCGAGCGCGAGTTTCAGATGCACTACTGCCCGTTCTGCGGAGCGGAAATCCGCATCGAGTCCGGTAGGAAGACGACCTATCGGCGCGTTCGGGAGAGAATCAAGGACTGGAGATGGACTTTCAAGGAGGTGAAGTGATGTTCGACTTCGAGATGGACAACAAGCCCAAGCACGAGTACGGGGCGCCGATGTACGAGAAGCCCACGGTGTTCGAGCCGAGGAAGAGGAACCCCTACATCAACTTCCTGAAGTGGTTCGCAGTGGGATGCCTCATCGCTCTCACAATCGAGATGACGGTGGGGTTCTGATGGTTTCCATGAACATCCGTAAGCCGAAGAAGAGGAAGGCGAAGCCGAGATTGAGGAAGAATCCATGCGCGGATTACATCGGAGAATCGCAGTGGCAAGCAATCGCGCCGAGGGGATGGCACTTTAACAAGGAAACATCGTACTGCGCGACTGGGAAGTGCGTCTATCTCTGCTTGGAGCGCGATAGAAAGGAGGCGGACCGCGGCCCGGAGGTCGAGAAGAAATCCATCTTGAGTGACGAACCGCAGGATTGGAGAACGACGAAAGAGGTCGAGCAGCCATGAAATCGTCGCCGTATCAACTAGCGAAACAGCGGGGAACGCGATATTCCTGCCCGAAGTGCGGGAGCGAGATGCTTGAGGAACCAAAGTTCTACGACACGGAGGTATGGTGGGTCTGCCAGAATCCCTATTGTGGTCACGCGCACGCGAAGAAGGTGAAGTATGTCTAAGAAAGAGAAGCACCACAGGCATCGCGAAGTGGGACGCTGTTCATGTGGGATGCGGAAGAGGTCGTTGAAAACCCTAATCGAACACGCAAAGGCGAAAGGTCATCAGGTAGTGAAGATTCCTGTCGCCAACGGCGGAAAGTATCAGGCCGAGAAGGAACAAAAGCTCGGGTCCTGGAAACAGTAAGGCTACTGATATGAACGAGCCCGATTTCTCCGACATCGAACGCAAGCTCCGTCTCGCCAAGCAGGACCCGAAGCTCCGGGCCCTCGCAGAGAAGGTCGAGAGGCGCCTCTACAGGATTCGCTCCGCCAAGGACCACAAGGCCTTCATGCAGCGCCTTGCCTCAGCCGGGGTGGCCCAGCACGACCTCGGCTGTATGTGTCCCGGCTGCCAGAAGTTCTGGGAAGGTGCCGGGGCCGGATAAGCCTTTATACCCCGCAGTGTCACTTCTCTATCCGTGACGACCTATCAGCCCGTCTCGGCCACGCTTGGTGTCAGTGTCGGAGAAACCTCAGGGACGGCCACGCTCACCCTTCAGGGCCCGATAAGCGTTATGGAAGATATCGCCTATACGTACACTGGGAGGCTTGCAGGCGTAGAGGGAATCGCGCTCCCCGGCCAGACAATACAGTTTTTCGTAGACGGTGTTCTCGGAGGGACTGCGGTGACTATCACCGACGGGAGCTACAGTTTCCAAGTCACTTTCGACAAGCCTGCCGTGGTTACTCTTCAGGTATCCTGGGCAGGCGGCTCGGGGTTGCCTCCTTGACGTCCTATGGGATGACTAAGAGCGCCCGGCTCAGGGTGAAGGTAAAGAAATCAACAGGGGCGAGCGATGGTAGGAGAAACGCAGCTCACGCTTGAAGGCGCAACGAGTGTCACGCCGGAAGTCCCGGAGACCTATACTGGAGTACTTACCGGTATGAACGACTCGTCGGTCTGGGTCGGCCTTCCAAACCAGGAGGTCGACGTGCTCTTCGACGATGTCTACGTGAAGACCGTCCTGACGGACGCTAATGGCTACTACACCTTCCCTATGACATTCACTTCTGGAGGAGTCCTCAAGGTCCAGTATGTCGGAACCCAGCTGGGTCACGCGGCGTTCCTTCAATGCTCTGAGGATTACAAGGCCATACAGACCGTCACGGACATCTTGACCGGAACGACGTTCTCTGTGCTCAACGACACCTGCGACCTCGCACCGCCGGTCCAGGTTTCGAGGTTGAGACTCACCAACCTCAACAGTCCGTCTCCTTCCATCAACGTCGTCAGTGCGAGCCTTGACTTCTACGGTGACCTGGGGGCCTGCCTTATCAGGGTCCCGACATTGGCGCTATGTCTCTTCAATCGGTCCACGGGGCAGGTCTCTCAGTTCCCCTGGTCGGTCCCCACGGGCGGCTCTTCCGGAGGCTACACCGCCCAGCTGATGTTCGATGACGGTGGTTCTACGCTCTGGGTCTTCGAGTGGATTGGGACCTCTACTATCCCGGCTCTCCAGCTCAGGAAGTTCTCCGTCTCGATGACAGCAGTGACTCAGGTGTGGGCGTCCGGGACTTTCGGCGCATACGGTTCGGTCGCTGCAAGACAGGGGAGGATGGTGAAGACCAGCGCCGGTGGCATCTTTCTCTTCTGGCACGATATGGCTACCCCCATGGTGACGACTCAGTACTATGACTACGCATATCGGTCGCCGAGCGGCACGTTCACCATCTATCCCCAGATAGTCCTGACGGATACTGCTGCCTCGCCTACTACGCATCAGTCGAAGACGTTCGATGTTGGCCTACATCCCGTGGACGGCTCTCTCTGGGCGGTCTTCAAACGCGATACCATTGATTATGTGGGTGCTGCTCACTTCACCGAGGCCGAGAGCGGTATCGCCCTCGATTGGATTACTTCCTATTGGCTGCAGTTTACCGACCAGCCGCAGTACCATCCGACCTGGTATCCGAGAGTGGATTGGATGATTCATGGGGAAGTTCCCCCACTGAGACTTCGGAGTGACAATGTCAATCTCTGGATTATGTACAACCTGCACCGGCTTGGGGGAGGTCACGCACAGGTCAGGACTGTCAACGTGGACGGCAGTTCGGCGTTCTACAAGTACCTGAAGGTGTTCGCCGCGAAGGTCGGGGTCGATGGGAGGATGACGGACCCTGTCCGTACCCCGATGACGCAGTTTCTCAGCACTGGCGGAGGAAGCGGCTATTTCGTCCTGTCCGGCGGGAAGCTCCGGCTCGTACACTGGGCTTATCAGGGCGAGTACGACTGGTACGATATCTGGATAACGGAGTATGACGGATATTCATGGACGACCCCCAAGAGAGCGATGAACCAGCACGTCCCGCTTGCTGGACCATACGCTGTCATGCCTGTCATGGCAACGGGAACCGAGGGGTTCGTTGCGAGGGACGAGGCCGACTACGACTTCTACTGCGTTTGGCCACTATAGCTATTTATACATCAGGACTCCACTTCTCATCCGATGTCTAAGGTACACAGAGTGATAGTAGGAGACACGCCTGTCATGCTGTTGGGACCGAACCAGGGTAGGACTTTCCTGCACATCGTGACCACGACCACCGGCGGGGTTCTTATCGGCTTCGATGAAGCGATGACAAGGGACGAAGAGTGCTACTTCATCCCCGCGAACAACCCTCTGAAGCTTGAGACCTACAAGGGACCCATCTATGCTCTCGATGTGACCGCACTCACTTCCTGCACGGTCTACTATTTCGAGGAGTGAGCCAGCAGTCCTGCCGGTTTCTCATATGCTAGGGAATCGGCTTACGTATCGAGGGGCGAAAAATTGGGAAGGCACGACCCGGTCGGTCAGGCGGCTAGAAGGTTCTCGGGCAAGTCCGCCGAGCAGCTAGTCCGTGACATCCTGGAGAAGGACCCGAAGCTCCGTGGATGGAAGTTCAGGTTCACCGAGGAGATGGAGGCCGGTCTCGACATAGACCTCACTCCGCCCAACGTCTGCAAGGAAGGGCAGACCGAGGGATGTAAGCTCCCACTTCATTTCGAGGCCAAGTCCGTGGAGAAGCTCTTTGAGCACGATGCCGCCGAGAAGTGGCCGCACAGCCGCACTTCCCGCTGGGTCCTCAAGCAGCACGAGGAGCCACACTGCTACGTCCTTATCACCAGAGACGAGGTGACGGACCATACAGCCGTCGATTTCATCCAGAATGCCGGAGAGCTTGTCGACTGGAAGAAGAGGCAGGGCGGAAAGTCCGTGAAGCTCCCCGTCCGTGCGCTTCCACGTCTACGTCTCCTTCCTTGTCCTTACGTAACCAAGGCGAAGCGTGTGGTCAAGGAATCTGTTGATTAGACCCCGGAAGC
>Ga0299912_10004067_pt1 | contig 11936 bp, 9 predicted proteins | sample RVTome_2_FD_207667 | JGI IMG/M metagenome (GOLD analysis project Ga0299912, IMG submission 207667) | Soil microbial communities from uranium-contaminated site in the Upper Colorado River Basin, Wyoming, United States - RVT95D214 (version 2) ... | reverse complement strand
GGCCGTCGAGCGTTCCGGCATAAACTTCATGCACAACATGTGGTATCAGGATATTTCATACGAGTTCATGGGCGCGGCTTTCCCGCTGAATTCCGGATCGACCGTGGGCTTTTCGCTAAGCTATCTGCATATGGGCAAAATCGACGTGTATAATATTTATGACCAGCAGGATGGTACTATCAGCCCTTACAGCATGGCCGGTATCCTGTCGTACAGCCGCGCGATAACGCCGCATTTTTATGTCGGGCTAAGCGGCCGGTATATTCTGGAGAAAATAGCCGAGGTGGAGGCTACGGGATTTGGATTCGATGCCGGCGCTCAGTATACCTTGAACACGTTTACCTTCGGCCTCGTGGCCAATAATATCGGCCCCAGCATGAAGTACGAAACGGAAAGCTTCAGCATGCCCTCATCCTTTTCATTGGGCGCTGCCTACGCCAATTCATCGTGGCCGGTTACGCTTGTGGTCGGCGCCAAGGTGCCGTTTGCCGGGGATGTCGCCGTCGCCACGGGTATTGAATACAGGCCAGCCGATTTCCTGGCGCTGCGGAGCGGTTTTGAGGGGCTCAATGGCCCGAACGCGGCACATGGTTCAAATTTCGGCCTCGGCTTTCTGCTGGGCGGCGTCAATATCGATTACGCCTTTAATCCCGGCGGCGATTTGGGCCGAACCCACTTTTTCTCATTCACGTTCAGTTTTGGGGCAGTCCGGGAGATAGGTTTCAGCAAAGGCCGTGCGGTCGCGGAAGAACCAGCACCTCGCCAGAAGGAAATCGCAATTAAAGAGGATGTGCCACTCCAGAAGGTAGCAGCGGCGAAAGATGAGACTGCGCGGCAGATAGAACCGGCCGTGGTAAACGAAACTCCCGACCGGGCAGTACCAGCCGCGCAAGTGGATTTGCAGGTAAAGCCTGCCGCGGCCGTTCAGGTGCAGGCTGCCGAACCGATGCTCGTCAAAAAGTCGATCAATTACGTGGTAATCGCTGGTGAGTTTAAAGATGAAAAATCGGCGCTCCAGCAAAAAGAAGGCCTTAAACATTTTGGCTTCGATAGCAATCTGGAAGTCAATGCCACTGGAACATATCGAGTCGTCATCATCAAGACGAAGGACCTGGAGAAAGCCGAAAAATTGAGAGGGCGATTGAAGAATCACGGCTTTGCCTGCGCCATGAACACCGAATAGGCACCGGCAATATGATTAAAATCTCATGGAGTCCCGGTAAATGGGGCTCCATTTTATTTGCTTGACTTAAACCGCATATTTTGCGTTATAAATTCGTCGAAGTGATTAAAATATCGAGCGCCACGGCCGCCTGCAGGGTATTATCGAAGTTGCGGCTGTCGTGCGCGAACTGCCGGCCGTTATGATGCTAAAAGCCATTGTAAAAACCGCTCGACCTCATCACTGGATTAAAAACCTCGTCGTTTTTGCCGCCTTAGTGTTCGCCAGAAAATTCGCCGATCCCGTCTCCGTCGTGCTGGCCGTCAAGGGATTTGTAGCATTTTGCCTGACCGCCTCGGCTGTCTATTACCTCAATGACCTTGCCGATTTCAAAAAAGACCAACTTCATCCCTTAAAAAAATCAAGGCCGATCGCTTCCGGGCAGATGAATGCGGGACTGGCCTGGGCCATCGCCCTGATATTGCTCGGGGCAGGTATGCTTGTCAGCCTTTCCCTGGGCCGTGAATTCATAGGATGTTTTGTTTTATACGTAATTCTAAACATCGGCTACAACCTTGGCCTTAAAAATGTAGTTATAATCGATGTCATGGTATTGGGAACCGGATTTGTCGTCAGGGCAGCGGCCGGGGCCGCCGCGATAACGGTGCCGATATCGTCCTGGCTACTTATCTGTACAATCCTGCTCGCTTTATTTTTGGGATTCGCCAAGAGGAGGCACGAAATAATGATCCTGGGCGACACGGCCGTATCGCACCGGCAGTCGCTGGCTCATTATTCGCCATATTTCCTTGACCAGATGATCAGTGTGGTCACGGCCTCGACGGTGGTAGCTTATACTTTCTATACCCTATCGCCCGAGGTGCACGAAAAATTCGGCTCGGGAGATTTGGTATTGACCGTGCCATTTGTGCTTTATGGAATTTTTCGCTATCTTTACCTGGTTCACCAGAAAGATAAGGGTGGCAGTCCAACCAGGCTATTGATCACCGATGCGCCGCTTCTGGCCTGCGTCGGATTATGGGTCGTAGCGGTGTTGTTGATCATTCAATTAAAATAAGGAAATCGATGACTAAAGCCAAAGTCGCAGTTCTTAAAACAACGGTGCCGAGCGTTCTCGAAGATTACGTCAGGCTCGGCGAATTAGCCGGGCTGAAGGACTTTTTGCCGGCCGGTCCGGAAACGATCCTGAAAGATAATATATCATGGCACCTGCCATTCCCCGGGGCCAACACGACCCCCTGGCAGCTTGAAGGGGCCATTAAATCGCTCAAAGCAGCGGGGATCGATAAGCTGGTGGCCGTCCATAACGATACCGTCGTCACGAATCCCTACGTCGGCGGGAAATTGTTAAGGCTTAAGCCGATCTACGAAAAATACGGCATAGGCGAACGTTTCAATAACGACCCTTCGGACCTCAAATGGTCGGTGTACAAGCCTAAGGCTAAAATGCGAGTGCTTGATGGTATTTTTCCGGAGGGGATTAAGATCCCGGATTTTTTCCAGGGTAAGAATATCGTTCATTTGCCGACCATGAAGACGCATATCTACACGACGACGACCGGCGCGATGAAAAACGCGTTCGGCGGCCTGTTGAATACCCGGCGCCATTACACGCATTCAGTCATTCATGAAACGCTGGTCGATCTATTGAATATTCAGAAAGAAATTCACCCGGGGATATTCTGTTTTATGGATGCCACGACGGCCGGCTCGGGGCCGGGCCCCAGGACGATGACGCCACACGTGAAAAACCTGATCCTGGCCTCTGGTGACCAGGTGGCAATCGATGCCGTAGCGGCCAAAATCATGGGATTCGACCCGCTGTCGATCAAATATATCAGGCTTGGTCATGAGGCTGGCCTGGGGGTGGGCAACCCTCGCGAAATCGAAATCGTCGGGCACGATATAGCTGATTTGAAATTCGATTTCCAGGTTGGCGATAATCTGGCGTCCCTGGCGGGCGATATGTTCTGGTTTTCGCCGTTGCGAGTGCTGCAAAAGCTTTTGTTCCATACGCCGATCGTCTATTTGTTCGTTTTCGCCTCGGCCTTTTATCACGACCGCCTGTGGTATCCATTCAAAGGGAAAAAGATATTCGATCGCTGGCAGGATCAAACCGACTGGGGCGGGCTTTTCAGCCGCTATTGAAATAAACCTGGCTTCAGTGCGGGATTCGAACCGCCGCGGCTGCGGCATTGCCGATTTCGAGCTACGTGATTATCTAATTCGAGGAGCTGATGATGGCCGGTTTGCTTTTGATGGTTTTCGTGGTTGCGTTTAATGTGTGCGGTCATGCCTTTTTGAAAGCCGGGATGAACCAGATTGGCGCGATCGCACCGGGGGCGCTGGTCGCCAATTTCCCGAAGATATTTTCAAACATTTCGATCCTGATTGGCCTTTTTTGCTACGTTTCGTCGGTGGGCGGCTACATGGTGCTTTTGTCGAAGTTCGACATTTCGATTGCCTACCCCATAGTCACCAGCCTCGCTTATGGAGCGATCGTATTAATTTCATTGCTGGTATTCAAAGAGCCCTTTTCGGCGGCGAAATGGGTCGGCTTGGCTTTGATATTGGGCGGAGTTTTATTGGTGGGGATCAGATAGTCTGGGGCATTTCTCGAAATCTGGTTTGGTCGGCATGATACTACACATCACCTCTATGGTTTTGACGAGGATTCGCGTCGGAATTTTCGCTATGAAAAGCCCTGATTAAAATCTTCGTTCTTAGATAACGGGTAAGACCGACGAAAAAAGTCATTATGCCGATTGCCACCAGAGCCCAGCCGGTTATTTCGACAAGCACGTTATCGACGAATTTGATAAAAGTAAAAGCTACCAGCACCAGTGTCAGGCTCGTTCTGATGAAGGCCAGAAACGTGCGTTCGTTGGCCAGAAAAGTGCGCAGCAGATCCGGGGTAAATTTGTGGGCCTTCCTGCGAATTTGCAGGTAAGTGCGTCTGTCCATAAGCTCGTCTCTCTTTCGCCTTAATACGCGTCAGGCGTATTAAAAAACCAAGTTCTAAAACTTGAAATAAGTTTTAAATCGTCATCGTTTCCTTAAATCGGAAATAAATCAAGAGATATAACTAAATCGGTCGATGATCGGTGCCGCACGCGGCTTGATCTCAAGTTATCAGTGCGGTTCAGGGGATTCAGGCTGCCGAAACAAGGCCATTTTGCATCTTAGGGCTTGCCATGGCGAATTGTATCAGGGCACTGCTCAATCCGCCGAGGACGGCAGTCGGCAGGGGATTTCCCATGATTCTGTTCCGTCAGATTTAATAGCGGCCGAGGCGATTACGGCGGGGCCTCGATTTGGTTTCCCATTTGATTTCCGGTATTTTCGTATCAGCCGCCGGTTTTGTCGGTGGCGGAGCAGACACAGCGATTTTTTCGGAGACAGTGGTTTTTGTTTTTGCGGGAGCGGCAATGTCGAATGATTTTTCAGCTTCCTTAAGAATCTCCGGTTCCAGCCCCTGGGCGGCAATCGAGGCTGTATATTCTTTTCGGCCTTCGACGAGATCCTTCAGGTAAAAATCGATTTGGTCCCTGGAGTACAGCCGAACCGGCTCGTATTGCTCTAACGCGGCATCAAGGCAGCCTTTGATTTCAAGAGTGCCCAGCCGGCCAGGCGCGTATTTATTCGTGCCGCGCAGATCCCCGCGCTGGATTGCCGCCATGACGTCGATAGGTACACGCGTGACTTTGCGCACCATCTTTTTGATTTGCTTGCCGTCAACGTTAGTCGTCTCGATAATCTCGCCGATGCCGCCGGTATTGTACATGTAGAAATGAACTTTGCCGGGGTGGTTATCAACCAGCTCCATGATTATGTCGTAGAAGCGATTTACTTTCATGGCCTGCGACCCGACGATAAACGGATCGGTGCCAACCGTGCGAACCGATTCACCGGCTCTGGCCGGTTGCGAGGCCATACTGTGGGTAGATTCCCCCCAGAGATAGGCCAGAACTCCCTGTTCTGGTGTCAACTTCTGACTGAAAGGCATGATCGTATTGCGGCGCGTTATAAAGGCGAAAAAGAGGCCGTCAAGCTCCGTAAGCGGGGGCATATTCACACTGGGTGAATCGATTCTGACCAATCGGCGTCCTCGTTTCACCCGCAGCTTGTCTTTGCGAATTACCGCTCGCCCGTTGCCGCAGAGGTTTTCGTCCAGGAAGTCAGGCCGACCGGAAGCATCGATCATGACATTTTCATAAAGAGCCGTTTTATCCACCAGGGCCCAGTACATCGCCTCCTGTAATTCGCGCTGAACGTCGGTCTTAACAAAGAAATTCGCCTCCGAACCAAAGGCGGAACCGTCTTTCCGCAGGAAGACGATATCGTCCTGAGCGACCTGGGTGCCTTCGCCTTTTTCGATGTCAAGCCCCAGTTGATGGCAGGACCAGGTTGATTTGCCGGTGGCGGAGAGACCGAATAAAAATACGCCATAGCGTTTTAAGCGATTATCTTTTTCGTCCCAGGCGGTGACGATTTTGGTGCCGGCATGCAGCCCGAGCATGCCGCGTTCGTCCGCCGCCCACATCGCCTGGCGCAAAAAACCTTTTTTGTCCTCACCCATGTAATCGGTGCCGAGGGCGATATTTATATTATATTCCGGAAGGGCGAGCACTTGCTGTCGCAACTGGTGCTCTTCGGGAATGTGAATCATCGTAAACTCCGGGCCGGGCCTGCTGCCGGGGTCGAACATGGTATTGCCCCACATGTAGGCCAACCGGTGGTTTTTGCGGTCTGCCACCGACACGTACAGATTGCAGATGGGATTGTATTCAGAATTATTGCCCATTTGCCTGCGCAGGTGGACGAAGGGCAGAGTGCGCACCAGGTGTAGCACTTTATGCAGCTCGTCCGGCGCGTTTTCGATAATCGATTTATGCAGTTCGCTGGGGTTCGGCAGGCGCACCTTTTCGCTGCCGAGGTAGACCGTTTTGGGACCGATCCGCGAGGAGACAGCCGAGCGCCAACCCCAGCCACCATTGTTGGACTGCCGGCCGGATTCAATTGCCGGTTTACGCAGTTGTTTTAGCTTAAGGTTCTTAATATTTGGACTTTTGAGAAAGGTCCGCAGATTATCGGCGAAGCGCTGATAATCTTCTACTCTATACATATCACTCATCGCCCTGATCCTGCCCTTATTTTAACTTGCCATCGCTGCCAAGATTGTACTATTTGTCACAACTGAAGGTACATGTTTGGTTGCATAAAATCAATAAGAATCTAATAAGTTTAATATAATTTATTGAATGGTAGCGTGTTAATGCGAGAGTTGATAATCGCCCAATTGAATCTACTTTAGAATATTTTTTTAAAGATGTATGGAATTATATTGCTAATTTGGGACACTTTACATATTTTTGAAGCTGTTTGATCCGGGCCGACCGGTGGGCTGTTGTAAATAATAATTGGCAAGGTCCAGGGTCGGTATCGGGGTTTTGAGAGAAGGAGTTTGATTATGTCGCTTATCCAATGGCTGATCCTGGCCGGCGTGATAATCGTATTGCTGGCAGTTTTTATTATCGCCTTATCGAAGCAGTATCGCAAGGTTGGCCCGAACGAAGTCCTTATTATCTCGGGCGGGCGGCGCCGGTCGGTGGTTGATGCGGATGGCACCAAACGCAGGGTCGGTTATCGGATGCATATAGGCGGCGGCACATTTGTCATGCCTTTTCTTGAACGGACTGATATCCTGCCTCTCGAAGTATTCACGCTGAACATCGAAATACCTGATGGTCTGACGGCCGGGGGGATCGAACTGCACGCGGTCGGTCAGGCGCAGGTGAAAGTCAGGGGAGATGAACAATCGATAAGGATGGCAGCGGAGCAATTTTTAAGCAAGGGCCTGACCGGCATGAAAGATATTTCCCAGCAAATCCTCGAAGGCAATATGCGGGGCGTGCTGGGTTCTATGACAGTCGAAGAGATCTATCAGAATCGCGATGAATTCGCCAGCAAGGTTATCGAACATGCGTCGCGGTCGTTCACGGCCATGGGCTTGGTAATACTGTCATTTTCGCTCAAAGAGATAAGTGATTCGCAGGGTTACCTCGAAGCGCTCGGCAAACCGAAAATCGCCAGGGTCAAGGGCGAAGCGGAAATCGCGCAGGCCGAGGCCGATAAGGACGCAACCATTAAAGCGGCCGGGGCGCGCAAGGAAGGGGATATCGCCAAGTTTAAAGCGGAAATTGAAATCGCCCAAGCCAGCCGGGACTACGAAATCCAGCGGGCCGAATACCAGGCCGCAATCAACCAGCGGCGGGCCGTGGCCGACACCACCTATGACCTCGAACGCCTGAAAATGAATCAGCAACTTAAGAAAGAAGAATACCAGGTTCGTTTGATCGAGAAGGAACAGGCGATCAAGATCGAAGAAAAAGAGATCATTCGCAAAGAAAAGGAACTTGATTCGACCGTTAGAAAAGCCGCCGACGCCATGAAATACCAGGTGCAGATCGAGGCTGAGGCCGAAAGCCTCAGGCTTGGCGCCGCTGCGAGAGGCAAGGCCGAAGCGATCAGGCATGAGGGTTTGGCCAGGGCCGAGGTCATCAAATCGCAGGGCGAGGCTGAAGCTCAGGCCATGGCCCGTAAAGCCGATTCGTGGTCCAAATATAACCAGGCGGCGATTTATCAAATGTTCATCGAGGTCCTGCCAAAGATAGCTCAATCGGTTTCGGAACCGCTATCGAAAGTCGATAAGATCATCATGGTTGGAAATGGGGCCGACGGCGCCTCCAAGATCACGGGCCAGGTGGCCGGAGTATTGGCGCAGCTGCCGGAAGTCGTGGAATCACTATCGGGAGTCGATATAAAAAAGCTGCTGCAAAACCTCACGCGCGATAAAGACGGCAAGAAGGCCACCCCGGATAGCAAAGGTCAATAGCAGCCATGGGATTTCTGGCAGACAGATTACAGCGGATCGGCGAATCGGCGACCTTGCGGATTTCGGCCAAGGCCAAGCAACTTATCGCCGAAGGCGTGGACGTTATCGATCTTTCAATAGGCGAGCCCGACTTCCCGACGCCGGAGAATATTAAGAAGGCCGGCATAAAGGCGATCCAGGATAATTTTACTCACTATACCGCCAATGATGGAATCCCGCTATTAAAACAGGCAATCATAAATAAGCTGCACCACGAGAACGGCCTCGAGTATTCCCCCAAGCAGATTATCGTGTCAACCGGCGCGAAAAACTGCCTGTTCAATCTCTGTGTCGCGATTTTAAACAAGGGCGATGAGGTAATCATTCCCGCTCCCTACTGGGTTTCATATCCGGCGATCGTCAATCTGGCGAAGGGTGTGCCGGTTTTCGTGAAATGCCCTGAAGAGAACGGCTTTCGTCTGCAGCCGAAAGATTTTGCCGAAGCCATAACCCCGCGCACCAAGGCCCTGGTGCTGAACAACCCCTGTAACCCGAGCGGCGCCGCTTACGCCCGGGAGGAACTCGAAGAGATAATGAAGATCGCGGCTGCCGATGATATTATAGTGATCGCAGATGAGATTTACGAGAAACTCATCTATGACGGATTGCGCTTCCATTCGGCCGCCTCGATATCGCCAAAGGCCGGGGAGATCACTGTTGTTATTAATGGTTTCTCCAAGGCATTTTCGATGACCGGCTGGCGGCTTGGCTACGCGGCCGGCCCGGCGGAAATTATCGCCGGCATGAATTTGATCCAGGGTCATAACACTTCAAATGCCTGTTCGATTTCTCAGCAGGCTGCCATTGAGGCTTTAAATGGCCCGCAGGTCGATATCGAAAAAATGGTTTATGAATTTCATAGGCGGCGTAACCTCGCCCTCTCACGGTTGAGAAGCATTCCCGGCCTATCGTGCGCTCAGCCTCGCGGTGCCTTTTATCTCTTCCCGAATTTCAGCGCCTACTTCGAAAAAGAGCATGACGGACAGCCGATTCGCAATTCGTATGGCCTGGCTTATTATTTGATGAAGCAAGCTCACGTGGCCGTCGTGCCGGGTGACGCTTTCGGCATGGAGGGGTATCTGCGGCTGTCGTATGCCACGTCAATGGACAGGATCGATGAAGGGATCGACCGAATCGCGGGGGCGCTGGCTGACCTGGTGCCGTCGCGGCGTGCCCGAGGCAAAGCGCTAAATAATACGATTACTGCTCAGCGGACCTTTGTCGAAACTGACACGATGGTCAATATCGAGATGAGGGAAGCGCTGGCGGCCGAGGCGGAAGCGACCTTTACGCACGATTCATATTATGAATGGAACGTGAACATCGCCGGCGTAATCATACAGCTTCGGACCAACAGCCCGCATCTCAACGAATTCTGGGTCGAGAATTTTTATCCGGCGGAACTCGAAGCTGAGATCGAGCCGCACGGGATTATCTATGCCGTTAAAGGTGCCACCGGCCGCGAAGCCCGCGCCTTCTACAATGCCGATTCGCACACGGCCTTCTTTTTCAATTCCGCCTATTATGCTCAATTGCGGAGCCTGGCGATCGGGATAGTCGCCGATATTTCACAGAAAATATCCAATTCACAAATGATGAACGCCGCCTGCTTCGAGACCAATGGGCGGGGTGCGCTATTGTTCTTTTCGCCGGGTGTCAGCCGGACGTCACGGATCGCGGGTCTGCTCAAATACGGCAATTGCCGAATCGTGAGCGGCGATCTGACTTTCGGGCGAATAAGCGGCGCGGGAGCAATCGGCGAATGCGTGGAAAGGAAATTATACCTCCGGACCGAGCTGGCCGGTTACCTCGCCTCGGCCAAAGAGCTGTTTGAAAGAAGTAAGTGTGAAAACGTCGTCACCTCGAAGGACCAGTGCGAAAACGAAGCCTGCATTTATGACGATACCTGTGATCTCGATAAAGGCGAACCATATTGTTTCATCGCGTCACGGAATTCGCGCGTCATGCTCGACCCCTATTGGCTGGGTGGGCCCGAACGACATGCCAAGCGCGCGCAGTTGAAAACCGTGCTTATTTTCACAGAAGATTCGGGCAATTCGGCGATCGCGAAAATAGACTCCGAACAAGCTTTGAAAATACTTGAGGATGGCCGCCCGACGGCTGAAGCGGTATCGGCCAGGAGCCGACCGTTTTTCAATCCGCATCTGCTCGTTGCGACCAGCGAAAGGTTGGAGCAGCAAAAACGATTTTATAAAAAATTGCTCGCAAGTTGCGAATGCCACCTGGTCAATATACGGTCAGCGGAACCTGAGAAAATTGCGCGCCAGGTTATTAATATCATGGCCGGCAGCGGAACGGAAGTTCTGCGTTAGCTTATATCGATAATCCGGCAGATTTCTAAATCTGGATTAATTTCTATATTTTAAATCGGCATTGAAAATCCCGCTCTGTTTGCTTGCAGCTTGGATTTTTTTAAGCTCGGCTGATTAATTTGCAACCCTGCGCCAGTTTTTTCGTAACTCAGCTGTAATTAAAAATCGGAGTGTTTAGGGAAGTTACAACTTTGACAACTGCAAGGGAGATAAAATGATTAAAAAACAGATAAGCGTTTTGATGATGATGGTATTGCTGACGGTCATGCTCGTTCCGATTCGATCGGAGGCCGGCAATCTGCCCCAGACTCCGATCAACCGGCTTCTTGAATACAAAAGCGGCCTGCAATTGACCGACACTCAGATCAAGCAGTTGACATTGATTAATAACAATATTATCAACAAAATGCTGCAATTGAACGGTCGGGCCGAGATGTGCAAAACCCAAATTGAATCCAAATCGGCGAATTGGTCCGATATGGATAATCCGAATATGAAGAGCACGGTTAAGGAATATTATAATTGCTTGGCCGAGTTGAAAGCCCTTGAATTCGAAGCGATGTCGAAGGCCAGCGAAATTTTAAGCGAGGAACAAATCAGGAAATTTAACGAGCTGGCGGCCATTGAGCTTATGATGATAAAACAAGAACCGGCTTCGCTGCTGGCAAACTAAATCGCATCTGTCAGCGCTGACGATGTCTGACGACCCCCGAGGTTTTGCGTCGGGGGTTTTGTTTTTCAGCCGACGCGAAAACGACAAAAGATGCAACTCGGGCACGGGAATTACGTATTTTGTAGTGCAACAAAAAAGAAGGCAATCAGGGCCGTTTGAATAAATAGTCGGCAACTATGAGCATTCAAACAGCTCGGCCGGAGTTCCAGAGGAATTCCAAATCGCCTTCTTAACTAAGAATAAGAAGGAATTTCACCGCTGTCAAGAAGAAATATATTTAGAATCATAACCATAAACGAAGGAGACAGGATGTATAGGAAAGTAACGATACTTCTGGCCGTATTAACCCTGGGATTGGCAATATGCACACCGGCCACGTCGCTGGCCGGGGCCAACGTCCCGGTTACGCCGATTGATAAGATCCTGGCCCATAAAAGCGGGCTGGCGCTCGATGAAGCACAGATCAAAAAACTCGACCTGATCAACCGTTCGATAGTTGACAAGATGATTCAGACGAAGGCTCAGGCCGATATTCGCAAGACGGAAATCGATAGTTATACATCGAACTGGCAGATGATGCATGGCACGGCCGTCGAGCAGAATATCAAGGAATATTATCAATTTTTGGCCGCGCTGAAAACTCTCGAGGTGGAAGCGATTATGAAGGCCAGGGCGATTCTCACCCGGGAGCAGCTTAAAAAGTTCGGCGAACTGGTAAGCATTGAAGTCATGATGCTCAAACTCGAACAGGAACTGGCTGACGCTTATTAAGATCATTGATTCGCGGCTGAATATCTTATGGCAAAAAACCCT
>Ga0299912_10004066_pt1 | contig 11937 bp, 9 predicted proteins | sample RVTome_2_FD_207667 | JGI IMG/M metagenome (GOLD analysis project Ga0299912, IMG submission 207667) | Soil microbial communities from uranium-contaminated site in the Upper Colorado River Basin, Wyoming, United States - RVT95D214 (version 2) ... | reverse complement strand
GAGATGGTGACGTCACGAACGTGGATCATGAGGTGCTTGGGAGACTCGGTCACATCGTGCACGACTGCCTGGCGTTCTTCCAGCAGGGTCAGGAGGGCCTGCTCCTCGGGGTTGTTCGTGATGGCGTGCGAGGTGGCGCGCCCCACGGTGAAAAACAACTGGACGGCGGGGATCTCGAACGCGGACTCGGGGAGGCCGGCCACCTGCTGGTCAGCGATGACATACCCGATGCCCCGGGACCGGTCCTCCGTCAGGTGGGTGCGGAAGACCCGGTTGATTTCTGCCCCCTGCGGCGGGACATTTTCCTGCCCGGCCATGTTGGCGGGACTCCAGCTCGTGATCGTGTGAGACTCGTCGAGGACGATGGCATAGCGCAGGAGCTCCCCCTCGGACGGCGGGTATTGCTGGGCGAAGGTGTCGAGAATGTTGAAGAGGGTGAAGAGATAGAAAAAATCCTCATCCTTGGACGCGGGGTGGAAGTCCAGATACACGATCTCGCCGCGGGCCAACCGCTCGAACCATTCCGGGCGCATACCCGGGGGCAACACCCGGGCTGCTTGCAGCAGTTCCTTCTCCCCACGGAGGTAATCCACGCGATTCATGATCGAACTCACAATCTTAGCCTGCGCCGACCCGTAGTCCCGGGTGCGGAGGGCGGCCTCGAACAGGTCGAACATGGCCTCGAGCGTCTCCGGCACCTGCTGGTGCTGGGCGAGCGAGGTGGCGAAGGCCTCGACCATCTTCTTGTAGGGGAGGTCCCAACCGCCGAGGGCCATCGCGAGGGCGAGATTCTTGGCGGACTCCTCGAGGAACTTGTTCCAGTCGGCCATGTCGGCGGGGGGATAGCAGAAATAGGGCATTTGGAAGCGGGGCGTGTGTGCTCGGAAAATATTCTCGGGCGGGACCCCGTAAAATCCCTCCTGGTGGGCCTTGGCAATGTTGACCACCAGGATGCCGGCCCGCGGCGCCTTCGCGCGCAACTGCTGGACGATGGACGAGAGGAGGAAAGTCTTGCCCGTGCCCGGGATGCCGAGGACGAGGAGGTGCCGCTTGAGGTTTTTGATGAGAAATCCGTACAATTGTTCCGTCCGGCGGCCGTGGGCGACACGGTACCCGAGGACAATCCGGTCGGGGGACTCCAACGTGAGCCCAGCCACCGGGTCAAATTTCTCCCCGGGAAACAACACGCCGCGGCGCATGGGGATGGCGAGGGGGAACCCGAAGTCCAGCGCCTTGGGCGTAGTTTCCCGGCCTCGCAAGCGCCGCAGCTTCAGCACCCGCTTCCAAGACGTATAGGACGCGGGACTCACGGTCATGAGCCGCCCGTCCAGGTTCCGGAAGGCGGCGCGGAAAGCTTCCATGCTCGCCCGGAAGTCCGTTGCCTCCGTGGCAGTGGCGACGCGCGGGTAGACATACATCTGTACCCGGAAGAGGGGGTCCACGCTGTCCACCCCCCAGGTGTCGAGGAGCGCGGGAGCATCGAGGCGATCCGCATTCACACTCGAGTGGGGATTATGAGGTAAGCGTGTAGCCAACGCATAAGTTGCGTAATGCCGTAAAATTTTTTGTTGGATGCCAGAGACTTCCTCGAAAGTGATAAACAGTTGTACGGGCACCTTTCGCTGGGCGAGGAGGGTGCCCCACCGCTCGAGGAGGGGTAGCTTCTTGTAAAATCCGCGCGGGAGGCGCACCTCGTGTAACCGCAACCCGCGGCCGAGCAACTCGCCCGTAACTGGGCGTGTAAAGGCCATGCACTCCAGGCCTTTAAAGTCCGCCTCGAGGCGCCGTTTGATGGCGAGGGCCTTGCGGAGGGCTTGGTCCTTGTTTGCGCCCCGCGCAAAGAACCCGTACTGGGCGGCATTCCCATCGAAGGCAATCTCGACGCCAAAGACTTCCGGATGCAACGTGAGCGGGCGCCGCTTCAGGAAGGAGGCAAGCCACGAGAGATCGAGTGGTTGGCTCTCCTTGACAAATTGGACGTCTTTCACGAGGGGCAAAGCTGGTCCTTGCGTAACCAAGGCGATGCCAAGGTAGTACTTACCCTTCTTCTGTTCGTCTTTCTTGGCAGCATACTCGCTGCACACGACCGAAATCCGCGCACCGGGCGCGCGAGCGGGAGGATCCACCGGGTACCGCACGCGGGCCGAGATTTCCTCCAGTAACAGGTCCTGAACGTCCGGGAAGAGACCAATGATGGCGAGGAAAGTCACCCCGAACGCGATGCCCACCCCAGCATAGAACCCAAACTCGCCCCACGAGGGACCGAGGCGCGATGGTGCCAGCGCGAGCGTCCACGTGCAAAGCGCACAACACCGCGTGGTAGGCCGGTACTCGATCCGGGACGTCTCGGCCACGAGGAGGAACGGCACGCTCACGATGGCCGCGAGGATAAAACAGTCAAGGATAAAGACAAAGGCCGGGAGGGCAGCCGTGTTGGCGGTCTCATAATCAACTAATACGGGCAAGACCGAAGGGACGAACAGGAGGGTGATGAGGGTGCCCGCGGCAATGGACACCGCTCCCTTCTTGTTTTTACTCAAGTACATCACGGCAAACACCGCGGCAGGGACGCCCACCGCGATCCACACCCAAAAGGGAGCAAAGCTTGCCAAGACTTGATTGGCATACCAGAAAATTGGAAACATCAGTAATCATCGGTTTTTGAAGGTTAGGTTGCCCCTCCAAAACCACTAGGTGTATTTGAACGAGAAAAAATGGGAGGTAACACTTTCTTGGGTTTAAAAAGATCGGCCCCTTCGGATACTATGCAAATTCTCGCGCTTGTCTTTCAGGATATTTGGAGTCCTTTCTTCAGTAGCTTAGGCGATTTAACCCGCTACGCGATTGGCATCGCCGCCATTGCTGGCATCGTCCTGTGTGGCCTGTTCCTCGCGAACCTGCTCCTCAACCGCAAGTTCAACGTGTGGTTGTTGCTCATTGGGGGCGGGTTGCTCCTCATCTTCGGGATCGGGCCGGCGATAGGCTTGTTCGGGGTTCGAGTGCCCGTTTTTGGTTAACTCCGTTCGTGGGCGTGATGAAAGGTCATCGTCAATGGAGGGTACCCAAGAAGGGAAAGGCGCAATGTTCATTTCACTTGAGAATTGCGAAGCGTGGATTGGAGATAATCGGGAGGATATTTCCTGCACTTCCTCCAGGGTGAGGCCCGCGGTACGCCAGCTCATCTGCCGGAGGTAATTGCCGATGGAAAGTCTCCCTGCCCGCCACGCCCGGACCCATACCGCAATGGAAATTATTGATGCAACTAAAATTATGATGAAGGCGCTATAGAGGAGACTGGGAGCGAGCAGGTAAACTGCAAAAGTGTATGTCAAGATGCCCGACCCGTTTAAGAGAAATACCTGACTCATTTGCTCACGCTGGGTGACCCCCGCGTTGAGGTCGGTTATGGGACGCTTCCCGCGCCACCCCTGTTGGTTCTTGGCCACGAGGTACCGTGCAAATTCAGCAAAGTCCGTGTTGGGCGGTAGCAGGTATGTATCGACTAGGTCATTGGCAATAAAGGGAAACGGGACGGAAAGATCGGAGGAGGAGGCGGGGCCATCGGGCAGTAAAACGCAGGTCATCACAACTTGCACGCAGGCAGGACCAAGATAAAATCCCGTGGGATGCCCATCGGGTCCTTGGATGACATCCACGCCCCCTTCCGTTGATGTTGGATGCACGATACCGCCAGAGAGCATCGCGGCGAACTGTTCCGCCTTGTCATAGGACGACAGGAAGCAAGTTTGGAGGCTCTTGGTTGCAGCCCATAGCGATGATAATACTCCTTGGGATGCTGGTTGATCTAAGTTTGAAACAGCTTTTACGAGAATTATCAGGGCCACGAGGTGCTCCGGGTCGATGACAACGGGTAAGACACCCCAAAAATCAAAGGAAGGTGGGACCTCGGGTAAGACCGCAAGGTTCGGCATTTGCTTTAGGCGATTGAGTCCCTGCGAACTAATACTCTTTTCTTTCGGCTGTTTCGAAGTAAAGAAGTGGTCTTTGTCCGTGAAGGTGTTATCTTGTATTTGCATGCCAAGGAGAGGATTAAACCTTTATAAAAGAGGAAATCAGACCCCATTTTGCCTCATTTGCTAATTTATATAGTCTTGCCAGTTGGGGAGACAACTCACGAAAAACCAATCGATAGCGATCTAAATATGGGTTCGGGTAAATGTTGCTGTTATTTGGTCGTTGGGGTCATCATCCTCTGGGCCTTGGTTGCGTTGCAGCGAGAAGGTATGTGGAGCCAACCCCTCGATGACGAGGAGTGGGGCTCCCCGCCATCGACAGAAGACCCGTTGGGGCAATCGGCGGGGAATGCCACGTTGGTCACGGTCACCTTCGCCTCGGGTGTAACGGGCCGGTACCTCAAGATTGGGTTCGCGGATGTGGGAACCCCCGCGGGCGCGACGTACGAGCAATACGAATTGGAAACTAAATTCCTCCAGGAAAGTTCCGGGAGTATCCAAGTAGACAAGCTACGGGTGCGAGCAGGAGCGGACGTCATTATATCTTATAAATGGAACCGCCAGCTCTGGCACCTGACCATACAAGCGCCAACTCCGACCTCTCCCGATACTACGATTGAACTGCAAGAGATCACCGCGCGCCCCAACACATTGTGGTTCTGGCGTGTCCTCTACTGGGAGGACGGGGTCCTCAAGGAAATCCCGGTGTGATGGGAGGTTGGAATGTGCAAATACGAAAAATCGCGGTCGTTGGAATTGCTATGCTCACGCTGGTTCTCACCTTCGGGCCGATATTCACGGTCCAGGCGCGGATTCCAGCTCTGGTCCTCTCCCCCACGCCCGCGGCGAGCACGCTCGTGGACGGGGTGTTTGAGATTCTCTCGCCATCTGACTTCAAGACGTGGCATTTCACGTTCCAAACCGGCGTGGTGATCCGCGTCACCGTGGGGTACTACTCCATTGGAGATGCCATCCTCCGGATGGATGTAGCGAGTCAAAATATTGAATTTAATGTATTTTGCCAGCAATTCTCTCAAGAGTCAACTGCAGGCGCCACTGAAACCTGGCAATTTGCGGTGCCCGCTGGCGGGGAGCATATATTCAACCTGTCCCTCATTGATTCCGTGGACTTTGCGATTGCGGTTTACGTCAAAATCGAAACGAACGGATTCATCAGTAATGCTTACACTTCGAACGCCGGTCCAGCCGGAACCCCCCTCTTCAAGGTATGCGTGTTTACTTCGGACGATGCTGGCGTCACCCGGATGTTTAACGTCACCTTGAACCACGACACCATTTACTGGTTTTCCGCCGCGACCCTCACGCCCTTTGATTACCGGTATGAGGAACAAGGGCAAGTGAGGGTGTGGGCGTACCTCGAGTCGGTCGCCACGGGAGCGCGGCATGCGTTGGCCGCAGGGGGACTACTGGGTGCCAGTGTCCTCACCTGGAAGTCCACGTGGTTCGGCATCTCGGCGAACGGTACCTACCGCCTGAACGTCACAGTCGCCACGAACCAAACTTACCGCCTCGGCATCGGCCTCAGCATTGCACAATACCGCGCGAGCGGGAACTCCTCCCAAGATTCCCAAACCGACCCCCAGCTAGAAGATTCTGACCCAAATCCCTTCCTCTCGGTCGACAACATAATCGTCCTCGGCGCGGTCGTGGGGGGGATCGTAGTGGTAACCACGGTCATCGGGAAATTTTCCAAGCGTTCCCTGAAGACACGGGCGGGGATGGTGGCACGAGAATTTTAAGAACCTATAGAGGAAATAAATTCAAACTGGTCATTTTTTTACAAATGTGCACTGTTTTTAAAAAGCGGTGAAACCCTCGCCGTCCTTGCGTTTTTGGTCGCGGGTGCGGCGGCAATTTTCCTCGCACCTTCGCTCGTTGGCCCACTTGTGCTCCCGCTCCACCCGGTCCCGCTCTTTCTCTTGGCGGCGTTTCTGGTCGGGAGTGCCCTCCTTGAGCTTGTCCCGCTTTTCTTTGATCTCTTTCTGTTCTTTGGTTGCCTTCTCCCGGGCGGCTTGTTCCTCGATTCGTTCCCCAGCAGCAGCGTCTTTCAGGTCTTTTCTTCGAAGACTCATCCGCTGGCGCGCGTCCTGGAAGAACTTGTCGATCGGCCGCCCATCGGGCAAGCGGGGCACGTTAAATTCACCCGTGCCGCGGAGGACTTTCCCGGCAACGTGTTGCAGCTGGACTCCTTCCTCGGGCGTAATTGTTTGGGCGGGCATAACAGCGGGAGCAACTTGGAGCGGTGAAACCTTCCGGCGCGCCCCTTGCTCGCGGAGAATCTTGAGCAATTTTTCCTGGCGCTTCAGCTCGGCCTTGGTTACCGCGTGGAATTGGGATTCGGACATTACTCAGGCGCCTCCAAAATTAACGAATACTTGTCTACAATTAGCTATAACCATTACTATAGTGGTTGCATTTAAAGAAGGAAATATGGTTTTGTCCCAAAGTCACTAACGGCACGCCAAGGTCCCGAATATTTGCCCCCGGAGGAACTATTAGGAGGAAAAATCGCCTTGATACCCCTCTTAGGGGTGAATATTTCTTTTTCTCATAGGAATGTAGCACTCACCTTAAAACCCTCTATGGAAATCTTCCTCCAACGAGGTATTATCCTGAAGGAGGACGTCACATTGAAGGAACGGGCGTTAAGCTTGGGGGAGGATCCTCGCCTGAACGAGGATTATTGTATCACTTACTTTGGGAAAATACCGGAAATATCTCAAAACGGCAAGCATTTGAATTAATGGTTTCTTTAATTGACTATGGGCTGGTAATAACTCGAGGATTGAAAATGTTACTATGCGCGTGACTCACGTTCTCGTGAGGGAACTTTTTTCACATACTGTCAGGAAGCATTTGGCGAGACTAACGCAAAATCCCGTCTAAAAGCTCGCGGGATTAAATCCCACTATATGAGGGGAGGCGACACTTTCGGGTTGGAGATGATCCAGAGACTCTTTGGACGGGTTGGGAGGTAATTGCTTTTTTAAAGATCTCACCAAAAAGTCGCTATGAGTTCTAATCTCGAATTACTGTCAAAATTAAATGGGATTTCATAGTAAATGAACTCATAACTGAGTAGATGATAAAAATCTCGCACAAATTGGTTCTGCAGCAGTAAAAACTAGGAGCAGTGGCACGGTTGTTCTTGATTTATATTGACGAGTCCGGGAAACCAGACTATAAAGATCCAGAGTACTTCACATTGACCGCCTTCATCATCAACGACAAGGGTTGGCAGGCAGTGGACAATTTGGTCAAGGACGTGAAGATCCACCACTTCCCTAACTTGAACGATGATGACGTAGAGCTACACGCAACCAATATTATCCACCGGAAGGGCATCTACCGGACCTTGACATGGGACCAGTTGTTCCAGTTGCTCGAGGACTGCTATCAGCTCATCGCACGCATCGACTGTTGCCTCATCTCGGTCATCATCCGGAAAAACAGGGTCTATCCCAACAAGAGGGCGGGATTTGACCCGGAGGTATGGGGGTACCGTTTGCTCTTTGAGCGTATTTGCAAGTACTTGGAGAAGGCGAATGACTTGTTGACGCACCAGAATAAACCGAAGGAGCACGGCATTATGTTCATCGACTCGGTGAACCGAAAATTCGACAAGCTCCTTAGGAACAAGATCCTAGTATTCATTGCGAAGGGCACACACTATGTGGAAAATAAATATCTCATTGAGGACCCTTTGTTCATCACGTCCCAGTACCGAAATATGTCCCAGCTCTGCGACCTCGTGACTTTCTGCGTCCGAAAGAAGTACCGGGAGACTAATATTGATAACAAAATAACACACCAGTTTGACCATTATTACTCAGTGCTTCTCCCAAAATTCGACCGGGACGAGAAGGGAGAGATTAACGGGTGTGGGGTCAAAATATTTCCATAAAAGAAGAACGGGGGAAGTATGAGGGTAAGTGGCGAAACGCCACATCTCCCCATTTTGTCGCTGAACGCGACCACTCAATCTAATTAGAGTTATCAGGATATATATACCTATCTCTGATCTGCCGAATTAGTAAACCCTGCCTTGCCGACAGAATCCGAGCCAACGCTAGAATCTGAGACTCTTAGTTGGTTCGAGAGCGGCATTTGCAGTGAATCCCCCTACGCCCTTGAGGATGCAGTTCGCGGATATTCTGCAAATTCGGATAGGTGTATGCACTTAAATTTGTCGCCTATAAACAGGCATCTAGAGCGCAACCGCCAGTAACCGGGCGAAGGTGCGAGTTCGAAAGGGGGCATATGGGTTCAGACTTGCGCGGGAAACGAGGTCAAGGTCGAGGGAAACCGAGACTAGGACCGCGACCACCGCGGGCAAGCAGGAAACCAGTGCCACGGCCCAACGAAATACGAAACGCCGCGGGCGCGTAAAGTGGAGCGAGGAGCGATCCGAGCGACACGAGCGCGACTGACGGCACGCGGGACGACGTGTCAAGGCGAAATGACGCTGTTGTAATGGTAACGAGCAAGCAGACAACCGGGCACGATCAACGTGGGGACCAACAACACGCAGCGCAGGGAAAAAACAACGAAACAACAGTCCAAGAAATGTGATCCCCACACCTTCTTCCATTCGGAACACCCGCGAGAAGGCGGCACCCCTCTCCTTTACCTCCTCTTTTCGTTTTCTTTCCTCAATAATTATCCCAAGTTAGTTAATACATTCAAATCCTTCAATTCCGTGATATGATTCAACGCGGGGATGCGGGATGAGGAGATCGGGCAGGTTCCCGAGTCCATTGATTCATATGCCTTTTGAGATAGGACGTAATCTTTTTTTCCTAGATTCGCAGATATGAAATAAAATTTGATTCGACATCTTTGGGCGAAAAAAATGATCCACAATATAATATCTGGCATTATTTTTTCCGAATTTAATGAGAAAGTTGGGCCATATGCACTGGCATATTTTCCCTTAGAATTAAGTCAAGAAATATTGAAAAAAGTGTCAAGTATTACAATTGATTTCTTTGTTAATGAAACCGTTCACCAAGAAACGCTCTATCTCCTTCCATTCCCCCTAATCAACAAGAAGGGGTTAGTAAGATCAATAATTTGGTCGGATTCTAAGAAACGTGGGGGAATATCTCTTGCATCTTTAACACTTATGTTTGATGAAAACAATGATACAATTTTTTATAAATATCTTAAGGATTTTGAGGACCCTTTTGACCAGGTTGCGAAAAATATAATTGATTTGCGGAAAAACAATAATGATGTTAAAGATATTCAAAATTTGCTCGAAGATTTTCATTCAGAAATCGTTCATACATTAGAAAATTTATCCGAACAGGAGCTACAAATCAAAAACCAGATTGAGGAATTCCCTGATTCAAAGTATCAATCAGGTGAAAAAATTAATTACAATTTTAAAATAATTGTTATAGGAGATCCGTTCGTTGGGAAAACGTCAACTATTTTGAAATTTTCCGATAATGCTTTTAGGCATAGTTACATTCCGACTGTAGGTGTGAATATTTCGATGAGATTCGTCCGATGCCGAGAAAAAGGAATACAATTGTTCTTGTGGGATCTAGCTGGACAATCGAAGTACCAGAAAAGCAGACACCAGTTCTATCAAGGCGCTCAAGGCGCAATCTTGGTTTACGACCTTACAGACCGTCAATCCTTTGATAACATCTCGAAATGGTATGATGACCTTATGAGGAGCGTAGAGACCGAGTCGAATAAGATGCAACTGATCTTATGCGGGAATAAAAAAGACTTGGTGGATAAAATAAAAATGTCCACAAACGAAGGAAAGGAACTCGCGGGGAAGTTAAAAATCAACTTCTTTGAAACTTCCGCCCGTACGGGGGAAAATATTAAAGAATCCTTCCTCCAATTAATCGATAATCTCTTAACGCAACCATCCCCAGAAAAAATTAATAAATAACTTCAAACCAATTTCAAAAACTTACCGCGATATACGTATGGGCTCAGGCGATCCACACCCACGATGTCCCAAAGATGTGTTTCCAAATCTTCTGCAAACACGGCCGCTATGGCAGGTCGCCTTGAAATGATCTAACCGAAACCTCTAAAAAAGGAAAACATCATAGAATTAAGGGATATAAGAATGCCTTCACTCAATGCCTTTTTTTCTGGTTTGACCGCACTTATTGTATTACTTACAGGATTTGTTGCTGCGATTAAATGTTTCTTAAAATTAAGGAAAAAAAGGTCAAACTATGTCCTTCTGGCTGGACTCATGCTTTTAATAATGGGATCCTACTACTTAGGACTCGTGTGTACTTAGATCTCTTTGTTGATAAACAATGTCAATCTCCCCCAGGACTTAGTTGCTCGACTATGCTATACTTTGGCCCCCGTTGGGATAACCTTTGCGTTGTATCTCGGCTTTTCCCTCATTAAGCCTAAACTCGCTCGTCCTATTGCGATTATGTATGCGTTAACAGGGCCAATTTATTGGCTAGCATTGTTTGGATTTCCCGCAGATAATATCGTTTCAGAAGTCCCTGTTGAGGTTGGAGGGGGTATGATAGACATTCAAATGATCGGTGTTGGTCGTATATTCGTGATAATCTATTGCCTGAGTTTTGCAATCTTACTCATTCCGAGTTTCTTCTGGTTTGCGCGCCGGAGCCAAGGTTTAGTTCGTTAGAAAGCCTTATATCAAACTTTCGGATATATGTTGTTTACAGTGGGAGCGATTCTCGATTCGTTATTTCCCTTCTCAGAAATCATTGTGATTATTAGATGCATAATGGCCGTTGGTTATGTATTGCTTTACCTCGGATATACTTAGGGGAATTGCTAGGAAGGCAGGGAATTTTAATGTCACCTGATGTTATGATATTAAAGGATGGTTTACCGGCGTTCCATCGCACTTATGGTGGAAGATCTCTTGAGAATATAGAATTGAGGGGAGGACTTTACACCGCCCTCCTTCAATTTTCTTCAGTGGAGGTGGGAGAAAATCTCGAATCCATCCGGACGAGCAATTCGCTGGTTCACTTCAAGACAAACGGTAATTTTACTTTTATCATAATTGAAGGAAAGGATACCGCAATGGGAAGCGACAAATTAAAGATGTGCATAAACTACCTCGTGGAACATTTCAACACGAGCTTTCCAAATGCGGCGCAATGGCAAGGGGATCTTTCCTATTTTGACAGTTTTACGCGAGTGTGTGATGACGTATTCCAAGCGCATCCAGGATCAAGGGGTTTTTCGGTATTGTATAAAATTGAGATGAAAATCATTGGAATCTCCCCAGTCTCACATGCGATACCTCCAAATCCAAGTACTGAAAGAAGTCAGATCGAACTCCAGACACAGCTCAAGAATTATTTGAAAGAGTTTGGTATTCAAAAACTTAAATCTTCGTTGCGAAGAGGTTTGACGATAGCGTTGCCAGGGACAAACCAACTTGCATATATCGTGGGATTTGATGTAGAACTGAAGAGAAAAGATATTACCCATATCCTATGTTTAATTATTGCAGAATCGGAATGGCAAGTATTTTACCAGCTCATCCGACAATATTTCAATAAATTTACACGTCTCCTCCCAACCCTCGTAACTTATTTATTAGAAATGAGGAACGCCAATCGATCGGAATTTGTGGAAAAAAATAAGTCCGCGATCCAAGAACTGCTTAATGACTGGGGTGATTTAAACGTGTATTTGGGGGACATGGAAGCATCCCTTACGGAAACCTTATTTAGATCAAACATCCCCAGCGAAGTTTTGTCCGATGGTGCCTCTCGGGAAACCTTCTACCACTTCATAACACATTTCGGGAGGGACGTGGATTAGATCGTATTTGCCTTGATCAGTATGCAACAAGTCCTCCTGGTAGGAAATGACCGCAAGCGGATTGAGCAGTCTCTGAGTACTATTCTCTCATATTACCTCCTTCCTTCTGCGACCCTCTGGAGTGAAAATAAAAGCGATAAAA
>Ga0299912_10004065_pt1 | contig 11937 bp, 10 predicted proteins | sample RVTome_2_FD_207667 | JGI IMG/M metagenome (GOLD analysis project Ga0299912, IMG submission 207667) | Soil microbial communities from uranium-contaminated site in the Upper Colorado River Basin, Wyoming, United States - RVT95D214 (version 2) ... | reverse complement strand
AGTACATTTGGAAAGAGACAACCCCGTGGAAGGTCCGAGAGCGTTTGTTACAGCCACAATTCTGCTTTTCGAAGGAGCACAATACGTAACGACAGCTGAGTGAAAGATTCATTTTCCATTGATGTGCGCCAGCGGGAGTAGAAGCAGAATAGCTCAGATTCTATAAGGCAAGGTTCTTGACAAAGATATTAAAAGTAAATATCATAATGAATGAGCATTCATTCATTATCTGGAGGTTATTAATTTATGTCACGGTCGGACAAGCGCAGCGAAATAGTTCGTGCAGGACTCGAACTTATCGTCGAGCATGGCTTCCAAGGGGCCACAATGGCTATGATTGCTGCCAGGGCTGGAGTAGCCGCTGGGACATCTTACCTATATTTCGAGAGCAAGGACGTACTTATCAAGGAGCTATATCGGGAGATTGAGGAAAAGATCAGGGCTTTTCTTCAGGAAGGTTATTCGACGGAGATGCCCTTTCGGGAGCAGTTTTTGCACCTGGGCACCAAGCTTCTACAATATTGTATTGATAATCACCTTGATTTCCGTTATCTGGAGCAATTCCACAACTCTCCTTATGGAGTCGCTTGCCGCAGGGATGAAATCCTGGGGAAACCCGAGAACACAGACATTTTTATAAATTTTTTTGTGCAGGGAAGAGATCAACAAGTTATAAGAAATTTACCTCTTGTCGTTCTTTTTGCCTTGGCTTTTGGCCCCCTGCTTTTAGTAGCGCGGGACCATATCCTTGGATTTATTATGCTGGACGACAGTCTGATTGAGCAGATCGTTACGGCCTGCTGGGATAGTCTCAAGCGCTAAATGAGACAGCGGTCGACACAGGTCGAACCGTTCCCGACGTTAATAAATAAAATTTACTCAATTCTAAGAGGTGTTATATGCAAAAGTATTACAGCGTTAAACTACTTTTTTTTACGGGTATTCTCGTTGGAAGCCTGATGTTGACCGCATGTGGAAAACAGAACGGGGCCGGCGGACCGATGCAGAGCGGTCCACCCGAGGTGGCGGTTATAGTCGTGAAGCCGGAACGTGTAGCGCTTACCACAGAATTGGCTGGCCGGACTTCAGCATACCTTGTCGCTGAGGTCCGCCCCCAGGTGGGTGGAATTATTCAGAATCGCCTGTTCAATGAAGGTTCGGATGTAAAGGCTGGAGAAGTGCTCTATCAGATCGACCCGGCCATGTACCAAGCGGCCTACGCCAGCGCCAAGGCGGCTCTGAGCCGGTCGGAGGCCAACATCATTCCGGTCCGGCTCAGAGCAGAACGGTACAAGGAACTGGTGGACATCAATGCGGTCAGCCGGCAGGACTACGACGATGCAAGTGCGGCGCTTAAGCAGGCCGAAGCTGACGTCGAGGGAGGGAAGGCCGCACTCGAAATCGCACGCATCAATCTGGCATACACCAGTGTCACCGCGCCCATTTCCGGGCGAATCAGCAGATCATCGGTTACGGTGGGAGCCTTGGTATCTGCAAGTCAGGCAACAGCTCTTGCGACGATTCAGCAGCTTGATCAGGTCTACGTTGATGTTACCCAGTCGAGCGCTGAAATGATGCTCCTGAAACAAGCCCTGGCGAGCGGACTGCTCAGGAGTGCAGGCGCCAGACAGTCAAGGGTCAAGCTGCTCCTCGAAAACGGCGCCCCTTATCCGTTGGAAGGCGCACTGAAGTTCTCCGAAGTCACGGTAGATCAGAGCACCGGCTCTATCACCCTGCGTACGGTCTTTCCCAATCCGAAACATACTCTGTTACCGGGCATGTACGTACGCGCTATCATCGAAGAAGGGGTAAACGATCAGGCGATCCTTGTCCCGCAGCAGGGTGTAACCCGCAATGGCAAAGGGGATCCTACCGCATTAGTGGTGGACGGATCCGACAAGGTTGAACTGCGGGTACTCAAGTTAGAGCGCTCCATTGGAGATAAATGGCTGGTCAGCGGAGGACTGAAAGCTGGTGATCGGGTGATTTTGGAGGGGCTGCAGAAGGTACGACCAGGCAGCCCGGTAAAAGTGGTGACGTTCGGCAGCAAGCCGGACGCAACTCCAGCCGCTGCTGCACAGCCCGCAGCAGCCAGGAAGTAAAGGAGACCCTTCATGCCAAGATTTTTCATCAATCGTCCGATTTTTGCCTGGGTGATCGCCATCATGATCATGTTGATCGGTCTTCTGGCAATCAAGACATTGCCGGTCTCTCAGTATCCGCCGATTGCACCGCCGCAGATCACCATCAACGCCATGTACCCCGGGGCCTCGGCCCAGACTGTACAGGACACGGTCACCCAGATCGTAGAACAGAAACTGAACGGAATTGACAACCTGATTTACATGTCGTCCACCAGCGACTCTGCGGGGACGGTAGCCATCAACCTAACCTTCAAGGCCAGCACCGACCCGAACATTGCCCAGGTTCAGGTACAAAACAAACTGCAGCTTGCCACGCCGCTTCTCCCCCAGATTGTCCAGCGACAGGGGATTCAGGTAGTCAAGTCCACCAGGAACTTTCTGCTGATAATAGGTCTTGTCTCGGAAGACGGCTCCATGGATCGCAATGCCCTGACCGATTATGCGGTGTCCAACATCCAGGATATCGTCAGCCGGGTTGAGGGGGTAGGTGAACTACAGATGTTCGGTTCCCAGAACGCCATGCGGATTTGGCTGGACCCGACCAGGCTGAATAACTACCACATGACCCCCAACGATGTGATTGCCGCGCTGCAGGCACAGAACGCCCAGGTATCGGCCGGGCAGTTCGGCGGCAATCCGGCCACGCCGGGGCAACAACTGAACGCCACCATCACCGCCCGTACCTTGCTGCAGACGGTCGAACAGTTTGATGCCATCATTCTGCGCACAAATAGTGACGGTTCCACCGTCAAGCTCAAGGATGTGGCTGAAAGCAAGATCGGCACCGAGAACTACGACATACTGGCCCGCTACATGGGGAAACCGGTGGGTGGTATGGCAATCCGTCTGGCAGCCGGATCCAATGCCCTGGACACCGCCAATCGCATTAAGACCAAGATGGCGGAACTGGAAAAATTCTTCCCAGTCGGCATGAAGGTGGTCTATCCCTATGACACCACACCGTTCGTCAAGATTTCGATCGAAGAGGTGGTCAAGACCCTGGCCGTAGCGGTCTTCCTGGTATTTGTCATCATGTTCATATTCCTGCAGAACATCCGCGCCACCCTGATCCCCACCATTGCCGTGCCGGTGGTACTTCTCGGCACCTTTGGGGTGCTCTCTGCCAGTGGCTTTTCGATCAACACCCTGACCATGTTCGCTCTGGTCATTGTCATCGGCCTGCTGGTTGACGATGCTATCGTGGTGGTAGAGAACGTCGAACGGATCATGAGTGAAGAGGGGTTGCCCCCCAAGGAGGCAACCATCAAATCCATGGGGCAGATCACCAGTGCGCTCTGGGGCATCGCCACCGTGCTGACGGCAGTCTTCCTGCCGATGGCGTTTTTCGGCGGTTCTACCGGTGTCATCTACCGTCAGTTTTCCATAACCATCATTTCCGCCATGATCCTCTCTGTGCTGCTTGCCATGACCCTGACCCCGGCTCTCTGCGCTACCTTGCTCAAACCGATAGCGAAAGGCCATACAGCGGGAGAGTCAGGCTGGTTCAGGTGGTTTTTCCGCAGGTTCAATAAATGGTTTAACCGCCGCAGAGAACAGTACGAGGGCATTGTCGGACGTTCCTTCGGCAAGCCGGTGCGCTACCTGATCATCTACGGCGCCATCGTTGTGGTGATGGTCTTCCTTTTCCTGCGTCTCCCCACTGCCTTCCTGCCGGATGAGGATCAAGGTTTCATTATCTGTCAGATTCAGCTCCCTGCCGGTGCCACCATGGAGCGAACGCTAAAGGTCATCGAACAGGTGGAACAGCACTTTCAAGAGAAGGAACAAAAAACAGTGGATGCCGTGATCACGGTTGCCGGATTCAGCTTTGCTGGTCGTGGCCAGAACATGGGGATTGCCTTTGTCAGGCTGAAGGATTGGAAACTCCGCCGGACCCCTGACCTGAAGGCACCGGCTGTTGCCGGCAGGGCCATGGGCGCTTTCTCCCGTATCAAGGATGGTCTTGCCTTTGCCTTTTCACCACCTGCGGTGGTGGAGCTGGGGCAGGCAAACGGCTTTGACTTCATGCTGCAGGATCGTGGCGGCATAGGGCATGAGAAGCTGATGGAAGCGCGCAACCAGCTGTTGGGTATGGCAATGAAAAATCCGAAACTGATAGCGGTACGGCCCAACGGTCAGGATGACAGCCCCCAATTCAAGATAGACATCGATGATGTGCGAGCCGGCGCACTTGGAGTCTCTCTGGCGGACATCAACAGTGTCCTCGCTACTGCCTGGGGGAGTTCCTACGTCAACGACTTCATCGAAAATGGCCGGGTCAAGAAGGTTTTTCTCCAGGCGGACGCACAGTACCGGATGCTGCCGGAGGATATCGGCAAATGGTATGTTCGCAACAGCGCCGGCGAGATGGTGCCGTTCTCGGCATTCGCCACCGCCCGTTGGCAGTTTGGATCGCCACGCCTGGAGCGGTACAACGGCATACCATCCGTGGAGGTCATGGGACAGGCTGCGCCCGGTATAAGCACTGGTGAAGCAATGGCTGAAATGGAAAAGATGGCAGCCCAACTGCCGCCGGGTGTCGGCTATGAGTGGACAGGTCTCTCCTACGAGGAGAAGCATGCGGGCGCACAGGCACCGGTGCTCTATGCGATCTCGCTGCTGGTGGTATTCCTCAGCGTGGCGGCTCTGTACGAAAGCTGGAGCATCCCCTTTGTAAACATGCTGATGATACCGCTGGGGCTTGTGGGTGCTGTTACGGCGGTTACGTTGCGGGTACTTCCCAACGATGTATATTTCCAGATCGGGCTGCTCACCACCATTGGACTTTCCACCAAGAACGCCATCCTGATTATCCAGTTCATCAAGGCTCAGCTGCACCAGGGGCTTGGATTGATTGAGGCTACCCTGGCAGCGGTGAGGATTCGTCTCCGGCCGGTCATCATGACCTCGCTGGCGTTCTTCTTCGGCACACTGCCGCTGGCGCTTACCAAAGGAGCCGGCGCCGCAGCCCAGAACGCCATCGGCACTGCTGTTACCGGCGGGCTGCTATCGGCCACCTTCATCGATCTGATCTTTATTCCGTTTTTCTTTGTTTTAGTCGCCAGCTTGTTCAGGAAGAAGCAGCCCCACGTAGAATCTGATATTTCCAGCAACTCCCCGGAGGTGAACTGATATGACTTTCAAGAAATGGTTTCTATTCGCGACAATGATAACCTTAACCGGCTGCTCGACCATGGCCCCGAAATACTCTCAACCTACCGCGCCCGTTTCGACCGAATGGCCGAACGGCCCTGCCTACAAGGAAGTCGCTGCCAGGCCGGATGATATGCCTGCCGCCGACATTGCATGGCGCGATTTTTTTATCGCTGAAAAGCTGCAGAAGGTGATCGAATTGGCCCTGGCCAACAACCGCGACCTGCGGGTGGCCGCACTCAACATCGAAAAAATGCGGGCGGTCTACCAGATACAGCGCGCCGAATTCTTTCCGCCTGTGGATGCTACCGGCATAGGAAGCAAACAACGAGTGCCTTCAAGCATTTCCGAAACCGGACAGACGATGACCGTCGAACAATACAGCGTCAACCTGGGCATCAGCTCATGGGAGATTGACTTTTTCGGACGTATCCGAAGCCTGAAAGATCGTGCGCTGGAGCAGTACCTCGCCACCGAACAGGCCCGCCGCAGCACGCAGATCGTCCTGATCGCCGAGGTTGCCAACACTTACCTGACCCTGGCTGCTGATCGAGAACTGCTTAAACTGGCACAGGATACTCTTACGGCACAAGAAGCCTCTTACAAACTTATTCAGCGCCGCTTTGAAGTGGGAGCCTCGTCCGAGTTGGACCTGCGGCAGGCACAGACCCTCGTGGATGCGGCACGCGTGGATATAGCCCGATACACCGGTACAGTTGCCCGTGACGAAAACGCCCTGACGCTGTTGGTCGGGTCAACGGTTTCTGATGATCTTCTGCCAAGGGAGCTGGGTCCGGTTACGGCGCTGAAGGATATATCCCGTGGACTGCCCTCCGAGGTTTTGCAACGCCGTCCTGACATCCTCCAGGCCGAGAACCAGCTCAAGGCGGCCAACGCCAATATCGGTGCGGCACGGGCAGCTTTCTTTCCCCGCATCTCTCTGAGCAGTAATATCGGAACTATCAGCACCGAGTTATCCGGACTGTTCAAAGCCGGCTCGAACACCTGGACTTTCGCACCTCAAATTGTTTTGCCGCTCTTCGATGCCGGCAGTAACCTGGCCAATCTCAGGGCAGCAAAAATTGATCGCGAAATTGCCGTGGCTCAATACGAAAAGGCGATCCAGGGCGCCTTCAAAGAGGTTGCCGATGCGCTGGCCCAACGGGGAACCGTGGGGAATCAGATGGAAGCTCAACAGTCCCTCGTAGATGCCGCCGCTCAGAGCCATCTCCTTTCTAATGCACGCTATAAAAGCGGGATTGACAGCTACCTGAGCGTTCTGGATGCGCAACGCTCGCTTTATGGCGCACAGCAGGGTCTAATCGCCGTTCGCCTCTCTAAGCTGACTAATCTGGTAACGCTCTATAAGGTGCTGGGTGGAGGTGCAAAGGAGTAAGGGCAGGAAGTTGTTTCTCTTCGCCCATAGGGTGTCAATAAAAGATGGAGCAGATCGATAGACATATTTTCCGACCTAATCTGCAAGACACCCTATTGCAAAGACAACCCCACTTACGAAATTTATAAGTCTTTTGATAAGAATAGAGATTGCAGGGTCAAAATTCTTCCGGATTGCCGCCTTTCAGATTTGTGATTAGCTTAACCTGCTTCATTTGAATTGATAAGATTTGATATTACGGACAGCCTCAAGACAGGAAAAAACTAAAAGGTAATATGACTGCGCTCAGCGAGGATGATCTACCGCGTAGCGGTTTAGTTCTGCTGCTTGTAACAAATAGGATTAAGACTCACAATAAGTTTAGCTATTATAAGTAGAGTCAATATTCTTTGATCAACGGAGTATCAATTATAATGGATCTGAAAAAGGTATAATAAAATTAGAATGCTAATTATTATTTTTGTAGTTTCGAACACATAAATATATGTTTTTGTTAAATGGACTGATCATCTATTTGCCGCTTAATTTTTATGTCTGTTTGCGAATCAGAAAACTATTTGCAAACACAAAGTACAAAAACATATTTACAGTTCTATTTATAATCACAGTCCTGTATTTTCCTCTTACAGAGTTCCTTCCTCATTCATCAACATTGGGTAGTTTATGGGCAAAATATCTACTGGTTCCAGGCTACTATTCATTGCCTTTTTTGTTGTACCTTTTTCTGCTGGTATTACTATCAGATATTGTTATTTGGATAAGCAGCAAGATAAAAATCCTTGCTCCAGAAACAATTAGTAGCCAAAATTTCCGTATCAGCCGTCTCTGTATTTTATTTGTTGTTCCGCTCATTATTATCATTATCGGGGCAATGAATAATAATTACATTAGGATTAGCCAATATACGATTGAAATTCCCAGAAAATCCTCAGAAATAACTCAATTGAGAATCGCATTTGCAGCTGATTTCCATCTTAAGGAAGCGACAAATACCCAATTCTTGCATCAATTTGTGGCAAAAATTAATTCATTAAATCCTGATATTCTTTTGATTTGCGGAGACATGCTTGAAGGCGACCGTTATGATGAAGAAACGGCGAAGTTTGAGGATCTGTTTCGACAGATTAAGACAAAATATGGAGTATATGCTGTTCCAGGAAATCATGAAATGCACGGGGGAGGCAAAAGAGACTTTTTTATTAATTCCGGCATAACACTTTTGGAGGATAAAGTTCAATTAGTAGACCGGGCATTTTACCTTGTCGGAAGAAATGATAAACGTGGCTTACAACGAAAATCACTTGATGAACTTTTGATTCATATACAAGACAGTTTACCTGTAATTTTACTTGATCATCGCCCCATAGATATTGACCGAGTCAGCAAAAGCATTGTTGATATCCAACTTTCAGGCCATACACATAACGGACAGTTATTTCCAATAAATTTTATTGTTCGTAACCTCTATGAACTAAGCTGGGGATATATGAAAAAAAATCATACGCATTTCTTTGTTACCAGTGGCTTACAGACATGGGGACCGCGGATCAGAACTGCAGGAGTGTCCGAAATCGGGATGATTAATGTTTTATTCCGTGATAAGCTTTCGGCTGGAAGAGAATGAAATACGGGAGGCAAGGAAAAGAGTCGATTGTATATCTCTCTACACATCCAGTGGATGACAAGAGAATTGCACAAATAGAGAAGATATTACAAAATCAAAATGCTAAAAAATAGCCTTATGGCTTCATATAAGAATGAAATGGTTGTCATATAACTTTCAGAATAAATAATCACATAAAAATTTTTTAGTCGTAGGCCAAAGGACAATGGAAATAAAAAATATCATTTTAATTCTGGTTATAGGATTTATTCTCTTTGAGGTTATTGAGCATGTTGTGATCCCTATGGTTTTTTATTTTATAAAACGCAAGAAAAAATCTGTTACCGGCATTGACGGTCTACTGGGAGAAGTTGTTGATGTTAGACAATGGCAGGGAAAAGAGGGACAAGTTGTCATTAAAGGTGAACTGTGGAAAGCAGTTAGCGAAGTTCCTTTTAAAAAAGGAGATAAGGCCATTATTCAGCAAGTTGAAGGGTTAACATTAAAGATTAAACCGTCAGGCGACTATGTTTATCAAAAACAAATAGAGAAATCGTGATGTTTTCCGGTTTGATTTAATTAATAAAAATTTAAACTAGAAGTTTTTTGAAATCAATACATAAATGAGGATATGGAGAGTTAAATCGTTAATCATCAATCAGTCTTAAAAAATGCATATTTCCGAGTATAATCTTCAGTAAATGAACAAGATCCAAAGTGCATGTTTGATGAAGTAATTGACGATGCATCTAACATCGGCTGACAGGTCTAATGCCTTTTTTTACACTTTATTTCAGCTTTTCTATCCTGTCAAGAATTTCGGCTATTTTTTCTGTCATCAGCTTTATCGCCTTTTTCCCTTTTTCTGCTGATGCCTTTTTCGGATTTCCCCATACACCGCCGGGCCAGTATTTCACTTTATCCTTTACGTTAAATGGTTTGGGAATTTCAGGATACTCCTCAGCCGCCTTGCCCTTGTCCAGCGGACGAGGAGGGGACGTTGCCAATTTAAGCAACATACTATACGACTTGGATGTTACATTACATCAGAAAGGGCGAATTAGGGGTCTGTCATAGAGTTAAAACACATACACCCCGAAATCGGAGAGTATGCTTGAGAAGTTTAAAAATTTTCTTGGGCGAGGGCAAAAAGGAACCGGATTCCCGCTTATCCCGAACGCTTTCAAGATTGGAATCTAATGACGACAAAAGGGCGGGAAAAGGGCAGAGGCTTTTGAAGGAAGAAGGAAATTTACTTGACAAATAGTCGTCTAAATGGTAATTCCTGATGACTTCAACCCTTCTAATCTTACTGTATTTCGCTCTTTGTATCCTGAAGGAAGGAATTTCGTACTAAGTCACAATGTCAGGACTCCATACCGGCGCCGCTATGGGGGACTGCAAGTCAACTTCATTTCTATCAGAGGACTTTATCAGTTGAAATAAGCGCCACAATCCCCAAAAGATATAAGCGTACTACCTTGATAAACACATCCCGGGGAAAAAAAGATAAGTTTAATTAGTAAAGAACGTCCCCTTATTTCCCCCTTGCAAAGACAACCCCACTTACGAAATTTATAAGTCTTTTGATAAGAATAGAGATTGCAGGGTCAAAATTCTTCCGGATTGCCGCCTTTCAGATATGTGATTAGCTTAACCTGCTTCATTTGAATTGATAAGATTTGACATTACGGACACCTCAGATCATATTTCGATTAATGCTTTCACATAGAACTAAACGACTAGCCAACTCTCAGGCTGCGTGAAGTACTCACAGGAACAACTACTTTTGTGTAAGCTAAAAATTATGTGTATTTCTTCTGGAATTTCGCAGGCTTGATGGAGAGCTGGCGGTGAGGATTTCGCCTTGCCTTCATCCAGAAACGTATTCGCAAGGATCGGGAAGAACTGCGGAACCCTTCTTGCGGTCTCTGCAGCAACTCCTCTATAAGCGATCCACAGAGTCAACGCCCTGTGGTGTCGCAACTACTTTACGTAATGTCCTTAACAACAATACATGCATTGTGCCCACCGAACCCAAATGCATTTGTAAGCGCATATTTTTTGTTTTTATCAATATTCAACCCTTCAGTCACTAAATATATTTGCCGAAACGATTCGTCTACTTCTCTCGTGTTTATGGTTGGCGAAATAACTTTTTTGCTCAGAGACATCAGGCTGGCAGCAAGAGCAATCGCCCCTGAAGCGCCGAGAGTATGGCCTATCATTGATTTAATTGCCGTAACAGGTGGAATTAAATTACCATTTTGAGAAAAAGTTTTACATATAGATTCAGCTTCAACCATATCATTTATAACGGTTGAGGTACCATGTGCGTTAATAAATGCAATTTCATCAATATCTATATTAGCCTGTCTAATCGCACTTAACATTGTCTTAGAGATGATTTTCCCAGTGAGATCGGGCAATGTAATATGGCAAGCGTCGCAGGATACACAGCAACCAACAATTTCACCGTAAACATGAGCTCCTCTTTTGACTGCTGACTCATAATCTTCAAGAAATAATGTAGCAGCTCCTTCACCCATAACAAACCCATCTCTGTTCTTGTCAAAGGGTTTGCTCGCACTTTGCGGGTCATCATTTTGAAGAGATAAGACTCGCAGAGCCTCATAACCCGAAAAGACAAATGATGTCATTGTAGATTCAGATCCGCCAGCAAAGGCAGCTTTTATTTTGCCGTATTTTATTGCAATGTAAGCATCATTAACAGCGTAAAGTCCAGAAGCGCAAGCGGCAACCGGCGCGACACACGGTCCGTGAACATTCAATGATATCGCCACATTACTAGCAGCCATATTTGGTATTATATTAGTTATCGAAAATGGGCTTACCGCACGAACACCTTTTTGATGGAACTTGACGTAGCTTTCATCAAGAATATCATATCCTCCAGCGCCAGTACCTATATAGACTCCAATGTCCTCCCTGTCATCAACAGTAAAAGCTGAATCCTCGTGAGCCATTTTCGCAGAAGCTAAAGCAAATTGAATAAATCGGGATGTTCTTTTTACAGTTTTGATATCCATAAATTCGGAAGGTTCAAAATTTTTTACTTCGCAGGCTATCTTTACGCAATTATCAGTGCAGTCAAATCGACTGATATCGGTGCATCCCGATTTCCCGCTAATAAGAGAGTGCCAAAAATTTGATAGGCCTATTCCAATGGGGCTAATAACTCCAATGCCTGTAACGACGACTCTTCGGTCTCGCACTGCTTTTTTATTCTCCTTCGGGCAAGGTGAGTTGTCCAGCAAGTGATATTAAATTTACATTATACAGAAATCCAGAAAAGTTGTCCTAAAGAAATGGAGTTTCCCATATTAATCGGACGCACTGTCGCGAATGGAAATCATCATTTTTCATCGTGCGCTAAATATGCGGAGTTGCAGGTGTTATTCGCATCCTTTTAAAATGGTCTGTTGCGTGTATTAGATGAAGTAATCGACGATGTACCTAACATAGGCTGACAGGTCTAATGCCTTTTTTTTATACTTTATTTCAGCTTTTCTATCCTGTCAAGAATTTCGGCTATTTTATCAGTCATCAGCTTTATCGCCTTTTTCCCTTTTTCTGCTGATGCCTTTTTCGGATTTCCCCATACACCGCCGGGCCAGTAT
>Ga0299912_10004064_pt1 | contig 11938 bp, 16 predicted proteins | sample RVTome_2_FD_207667 | JGI IMG/M metagenome (GOLD analysis project Ga0299912, IMG submission 207667) | Soil microbial communities from uranium-contaminated site in the Upper Colorado River Basin, Wyoming, United States - RVT95D214 (version 2) ... | reverse complement strand
GAAGACCAACGGCGGAAGGCCGATGAACTCATAACGCTGTTGCAGCGAGCCATGCGATGAGCGTCCTCCCCTTCAACTACGCGGGCAGTTCGTCATCCCCTCGCGCGAACGAGGGGTTCGGCCTGCGGACGCGTAGGTCTGGAGGCGGGCGGCATGGTTGGCGATCCGCCCTGATGGAGGCCGACGGATGAACCCCGGACTGCGCAACCTGCTGATCACGGTGATCCTCGCCGTCCTGGCGGCGGGGGGCGGCGCTTCGTTCTGCGCCTACTATGTGATCCGCCACCAGACCGCCGGACCGTCACTGCACGACATGGTCCACAGGGACCTGAAGCTGACCCCGGAACAGGCGCGCAGGCTCGACGCCATCGAGGAAAAATACGCGGTCGAACGCAAGGGCCTGGAAGCCGATGTCCGCTCGGCCAACCGTGAACTGGCCGCCGCCATCCGGGAGGGTCACAAGGACTCGCCGAAGGTCGAGGCCGCCATTGATCACCTGCACATGGCCATGGGCGCCCTGCAGAAGGCGACCGTCGCCCATGTCTTCGATATGCGGGCCGTTCTGACGCCGCAGCAGGCCAAGGCGTTCGACGCGGAAGTGATCGCGGCGCTCACCCAAGAGGATCGGTGAGCCCGGACTTCGAAGCTCCGGACGACCAACTCGCCGCCAGCGCAGTCGCGGGCGACGAGCGCGCGTTTGCTCGGCTGATCGCCCGCCACAAGGACGGGCTCTATCGATTCATTCGCCGCTACACTGGCAATCCCGATGAGGCCTACGACCTTCTCCAGGAGACGTTCGCGGCCGCCTGGACCGCGCTCAAGCGGTATGACGCCGGGCGCTCTTTCCCGACCTGGCTGCGGAGCATCGCGCTCAACAAATGCCGGGACTGGTCGAGGCGGCGAGCCGTGCGTCGCTGGCTGACGCGAAGCGACCCGCTCGACAGCCCGGCCGGGCTCAATCTGCGGGACGAGACACCATCGCCCGAGACCTCGGTGCTGGAGACCCAACGCCTCTCGCGATTGGACCGTGCGATCGCCAACTTGCCGGCCGGCCTGAAGGAGCCCCTGATCCTCACGGCGCTGGAAGAGCTCAGCCAGGAGGAAGCCGGCCGACTGCTCGGGCTGACCGCTAAGGCCGTCGAGCTGCGCGTATACCGCGCGCGCAAGGCGCTGGCGGAAGCTCTGGCTCTCGACGAGGCCTAGGCTTTCTTCGCGTGCGACGACCAGTGGATGTGGGTGATGAGCCAGCCGCCCTTCACGCGCTTCAGCACCATGGTTTCCGTGCCTTCCCGGTCCACCGGCTTGCCTTCATAGGTTCCGCTCGTTCTGCTCTGGGTCATGACCACGGCGAACGCGCCGCTGGTGGAGACACGCCGGCTGACCACCTGGTCGGTCATCCCGGCGCTGTAGGCGATGTCGCCCGGCAGGTGGCCGGCGACGTATTCCTCCTTCGAGACCTCGACCCAGCCTTGCTCGTAGATGACCGCGTCGTCGGCCATCAACGCGGCGACCGCGTCGGCGTCGCCACGCTTCATCGCCGCATGGAATTGTTCAACAACCGCCAGCGGCGTGCTGGCAGACATCGCGGCCTGGGCCGGCGTGGCCGGTACGGAGGCCGCGAGTGACGCTACGGCAAGGCAGACGGAAAGAGCCAGTGCTCTCAGAACCATGGGGAGCCTCCAAAGACCGTGGTTAGAACCATGCGCGCACGCCGATGACGGCGCTTGTGGCTTCGACTTCGTTGCCCGCGGTGCGGGCGTAGTCGGCCGTCCCGCCGACCTTGCGGTCCAACGAGACGCCGACGTAGGGCGCGAACTCGCGCTTGATCTCGAAGCGGAGCCTCAGACCCAGCTCGATGTTGGAGACGCCCGAACCCAGCGCCAGTTCGGGAACGTCCTGGCCGGACAGCTTCGCCTCGATGCGCGGCTGCAAGATCCAGCGTTGCGTCAGGCGCAGGTCGTAGGTCCCCTCCACCCGGCCGAACACCTCGCCCTTGTTGGACAGAAAGAGCGAGCCGGAGGTGTCGAACCAGTAGGGCGCGACGCCTTCAAACCCGACCGTGGCGTAAGTGCGCTTCGGCCCCGACTGAAAATCCTGCCGGACACCGGCCTGGAGATCGAAGAAGGGACTGATCGCCCGCGAATAGAGCGCCTGGACCTCGGCGCCTTCCAACGCATCAGCGCCCTCACCCTCGGTCTTCACGACAAAGCGGTTGATGTCGCCACCGACCCAGGCCTCGCCTTCCCAGCGATAGCCGGTCTCGCCGTCGCGGATCTGGAGTTCGCCGAGGCTGATCATCACCTTGGAGTTGATGCTGCCGCCGTGCTCCTTGTGCAGTCCCGCCCGCGCACGGGCCATCACCGCCGGGTCGAAAATACGGTCGGCCGCGAAGTCAGTGGGAACCGGGGGGGCGGGTTCGCTGCCCGGCTCTTCATCGGTCGCATCCGGGGTCGGAGCCTCCATGCCGGGCATGGTCGCCATACCCTCCTGCGCTGGGGGCGCTTCGGAAGCCGGAGCCGGCGCGGCGGTCGGTGCGGAGGTGGCCGGCGGTTCCGCCGGGGGCATGGGATGGCCCTGATGTTGAGCCAGAGCCGGCGTGGCGGAGACAGCCAGAACCGCCGTCAGGGTCGCGAGGGCATTCATGCGCCTTCTCCCCTCAGCGGGCGAACGCTCATGATGCGGAACATGCCCGCGTGCATGTGCATCAGCATGTGACAGTGCAACGCCCAGTCGCCGGGAGCGTCGGCTGTCATATCAAAGGTGACCTTTCCGCCCGGCGCGACATTGACCGTGTGTTTTCGGGGATGTCGGCCCTTCGGCCCGACGAGCAGCTCGAAGAAATGGCCGTGGGTGTGGATGGGGTGGGACATCATCGAGTCGTTGACCAGTGTGACCCGAACCCGCTCGTTCAGCCGGAAGGGGATAGGCTTGGTGACCTCGCTGTAGGCCTCCCCATCGAACGACCACATGAACCGTTCCATGTTGCCGGTCAGGTGCAGCTCCAGAGACCGAGATGGCGTCCGGGTGTCGGGATTGGAGGCCAGCGCCTCCAGATCGGTATAGACCAGCACCTTGTGGCCGACATCCTGGAAACCCTGTCCGGGCTCCCCGGTGCGATCCGCCGGCATGGGCGAGATCATCTGGACGCCGGGCCCCAGTTTGACCTGTGGCGCGTTGTCCCCGTTGCGCATGGACATATCCATGCCGCCCATCGACATGCCGCCCTCGCCGCCCATGTCCATCCCCATGTCCCGCATGGTGGCGACAGGGCGCTCGCGAAGGGGCGGCACGGCGGCGACCATGCCGGGACGGGGGGCGAGCGTGGCGCGGGCCATGCCCGAGCGATCAACCGCCTCGGCGACCAGGGTGAAGGCCCGGTCCTCGGTCGGTTGAACGATGACATCGAAGGTCTCGGCGTTGGCGATCTGAAACTCGTCCACGGGGACCGGCTTCACGTTCTGGCCATCCGCCTGCACCACCGTCATCGACAGACCTGGAATACGGACGTTGAAGATGGTCATCGCCGCCGCGTTGATGAACCGCAGCCGCACCCGCTCGCCGGGTTTGAACAGGGCGGTCCAGTTGTCCTGCGGCCCATGGCCGTTGACGAGATAGGTGTAGACCGACCCGGTGACATCCGAGATGTCGGTGGGGTCCATCCGCATCTTCGCCCACTCGATACGATCCCGGAGGCTCTGGTCACGGCCGGCGAGCAGTCCGGCGACGGTCTCCTTCTGCATGTTGAACACGCCGGCCTGCTGTTTCAGCTTCCGGTAAACGACGTGCGGGTGCTCGAAGGAGAAGTCGCCCAGGACGATCACATGCTCGCGGTCATAGGCGACGGGATCGGCGTCGCGGGGCTGAATGATGATCGGGGCGTAGTGCCCTTGAAGCTCCTGCAGGCCCGAGTGGCTGTGATACCAGTAGGTCCCGGACTGAACGACCGGGAACTCGTAGGCGAAGGTCTCGCCGGGCTTGATGCCCGGGAAGCTGACGCCAGGGACACCGTCCATCTGGAACGGAACGATCAGGCCGTGCCAGTGGATCGAGGTGTCCTCGTCCAGATCGTTGGTCACGGCGATGCGGGCGATCTGCCCTTCCTTGAGCCGGATCAGAGGCCCGGGAACGGTCCCGTTGATCGTGACCGCGTGGCCATGACGACCATCAATCGGCCAGGCCGTGTGGCCAATGCGCAGCTTGATGTCGGCGCCCGAGAGGGTGGGCAGATCCCGGACAAGGCCGTCCGCGTTGCTCCGCGCCCAGGCGGGAAGCAGACTGGTCATCGCCAGCCCCGCGCCAAGCAGTCCGGCCTTCTTCAGAAGTGTGCGGCGGGCGATATCGGGCATCAAAACCTCGGTTGGACGGGGCCAGCGCGGTGCGGTGGCCCTGATCTGTCTTTGGGATCAACTCACGCCCCCCGGCGTTGATCCAGCTCAGCCTGCGGACGTCAGAATTTCATGTGCGCCGCGCCGTGGGTGATCACCGCGCCGAAATAGGCCTGCATCAGGATTAGCAGGACCGTAGCCGTGAGCAGCGCCTCATAGCCGCGCGAACTCTGGCGAACCGCCGCCTGATCCGCTGGCCGCTTGAGGAACCAGAGCGCCAGCAGCAGGAACGGCATGGCCGTCCCAAGCCAGCGGTGAAGGGTCAGGGTGAGACTGTCATCGGGTGTCGGCAGCCCCGCGTTCAGCCACCCCAGAGGCGCGGCGACGAAGGCGCCGGCGACCGCCACGGCGAGCAGGGTCTTGTTGCTGGCGGTATGGATCGGCCGTCGCCGGACCACCGCGAGACACTCCAGGAAGGCCACCGTGAGCAACAGCGCGATCGGGAAATGGATCGCCGCCGGATGCCACACGCCCAGCCACGCCAGCAGGCGCCCCTCGAAGGTCGTCGGCTTGGCCTGGTGGCTCATCATCATGCCGTCGTCGTCGCCGCCAGTCGGCCAGGCCATATCGGTGACCGGCATGTCCTCGGGCGACATCGGCGCGGCGGCCGGGGCCGTGGTCGTCACCGGCGCGGTTTGCGTCTCGGCTTCGCGGGCGCTGAGGGGCGAGACAGCGAGGCCTGCCGCCAGCACCAGGCCCAGCATGCCGGCCAACCAGGGCCTTGCAGTGGTGTTCGTCATTGCGTTCGCCCCGTCGTCTCTTCGGTCATGGTCGCGGGCGTGACCGTCAGGACCACGCCCGCGCCGGCGTCACATCACATGGATTTCGGAGACGACCGGCTTGCCGTGCTCGTTCTTCAATACGAAGTGGACCTTCTTGCCGACCGTGACGCCGTTGAGAACAGCGGCCGACTCGACCTTGAACTTCATCGTCATGGCAGGCCACTTCAGCGCGGCGATGGGACCGTGCGCGATCACCACCGTGCCGGCTTTCGCGTCCACCGCCTTGACCACGCCCTCGCCCGACGCCGACTGCGGCGCTGCTGCATGGTCTTCGCCGTTGTGGGCCAGAGCGGGTACCGCCATCCCGGTTGTCGACAGCGCGCCAGCTAGCGCCACCATCATCAGATGGGACTTCATCACTAACTCCTCGGGTCTCTCGGATCGGTGCGCTATGCGCGTCAGGGAGAGATACGCGCCCGGCAAGGGCAACCCTCATCCGCCCGCCGAAGAATGAAGGGGCAAGCAAGGGCCAAGGGTCTGGGGGATTCGAAAGCGCCGCGCGTATAGTGATGAGGTGCAGTGCGCGAGACGCAGGATATGAACGACCGATTGGACAGCTTGCTGACGCAGCTTCGCGACCAGGATCTGGATCGCGAGCTGGGGGCCATTGAATACGACGTGCGCCGCCGCATCGCTCATGAACGGTCGGCGAGAGCAGGTCTGGCGCCCGTCCGAGTTGGGGCCGTCAGCCTCGCCCTCGCCCTCGTCCTCGGAACCGGGGTCGGCGGCCTGACCGCTGCGTCCGCCGTCGCAGCGCCCAAGCCGTCCATCTTCGCGAGCGCCGACGCCCTCGCGCCGTCCACGCTGCTCGAAGGGCGGCGTTGATCGAAGCCCTCTGCTGTTCGCCAACGGGACTGGCGGTCTGGGTCAGAGATATTTGGCGATCTTGCCAAGGCTGGCCAGCTTCTCCCGCGCCTCGCGCGGCAGGGGTCCGACGATCTCTTCCAAGTGATGCTCGATGTGGTCGGCGATGAGCGCAGACTTGGCTTTCTCCAATGCGCCAATCACCGCCTGCATCTGCTGTACGATGGCCAGACCGTCGCGATCCGTTTCGATCATCGTGACAATGGTCGCCAAATGCCCATGGGCGCGTTTGAGGCGGTTTATCAGGTCGGTGTTCTGAGTATGGCTCATGACGGATCCTGCACGGAAGTGACTATAGCCCCTGTGGCAGGTGCAGCCAGCCGTTGACGCCCAGATACAGACCGATCACCAGGATGACGACGCCGGAAACGTACGGCGCCTTTCGCACAATCTCGCCAAAGCCGGAAAAACGCTTCGAGACATGCCTCACGCTGAGAGCGGCGATGACTCCCGAAGCGACCATGGTCAGGGCCAGTCCGATGCTGAAGCAAAGAACCAGGACGGCCCCCAGCGTGAACGCCTTCAGTTGAAGGCATAGCAGCAGCACGGTGATGGCACCGGGACAGGGGATGAGGCCACCCGTGAGGCCGAAGATCACGATCTGGCCGGTGGTGACCTTCCGGTCGGCGAAGCGGTGGCGGATGTCGTTGGCGTGCGCGAGTTCATGGGCGTCCTGGTAGCCGGCGGACAGATCGAGACCGCGAACCTCCTCGTGCATGTGGTCATGGCCGTGGTCGTACTCGATGAAGGCCACATCGTAGCTGTGGGCGTGATCCCCATGGGAAAGGGTGATCCGCGCCATGAATTCATGCGGTTCCGGAATCTCTTCGGCGGACTCAAGGTAGTCGACCCGATCCACGAAGCTGAAGGTTTGCCGCGTGCCGTCGGGCCGCTCGGTCTCCAGGCCGACGTCACTCGCCGCCCAACCATGGCCGCGCTCGGCGCGAATCCGGAATCGCGGCGGCACACCCTCTTCAAATATCTCCAGCCGCAAGACGCCGTGACCCGTGTCGATCAAACGAACCTCGTCGCCGTGGCCTTGGTGAGCGTGGCCGCCCGATCCGGTAGCCGCCATCTTCTGTTCCCGGTGCGTTCGCCAGATCATCCACACGGCCATCAGGATGATGATCACCGCCGAGGCTAGTTGCAGGTAGGGCTCAAGGGTCTCTGGCGCGAGCCCTCGCCAGAGATACATCCCGCCAAGCGCGATGATCCAGACGATCGCGGTGTGCGAGAGCGTCGCGCAGACGCCTAGCAGGACCGCCTGCTTCACCGTGCCCCGAACGGCGATGATGAACGCCGCCATCATCGTCTTCGAATGACCGGGTTCGAGCCCGTGAAGCGCCCCTAGAAGGATGGCGGATGGAATGAAGAGCCAAGCGTGCGCCGCGCCCTGCTGCAATAGTTCTGTAAAGCTGGACATGGCATTATCCTATCCTCCTGGATAGGATAAGTCCACAGCGGATTCGGCGCGACAGGTGGTCGTCGGCTCCGGACATCAACTCGCCGATCCGCTGTTCCGCACGAACCAGACATTGGCTCGCTGATCAGCACCGCGGAGGCGATGGCCGACGCCGCGCCCGGCCAGGTCTCAAGGCGAGACTAAACTTCATTCATATTCGGCCGTTCTGATCCCGGCGGCGCGGCCCGCTATTTCCGCCCACAGGAGCCTCAGAAGCCTGACCGACGCATTCGTGACGTCCGACAGATCAATGTTCCCGACGAACCTTACGTCGACCTCGCGACCCCGACGCCAGGCGACCTCGACTTCGTGGCAGCGCAGAATTAGCTGGAAGGACTTGGGAAGCGGCACGGAGGCGGCAATTCTGAGACGGGCGCCCGCTTCGCTCAAATTCCTGACCATGCCGTCCAGCGTATGGGCCACCGCGACTGGAGGCTGGGGGCGATCATGCTACCTGGCGGGGCGACCTACAGCTCCTTGATCGCCGTGACTTCGCCGGAACCGTCGGTCATCCTGATCGCCGGTTATCTCTACAACCGGAGCCCGCGCCGCCTGGAAGACGCTGCGGCCTGACGGAGCGGGCCGAGGTCAGTGGCGGTCTTCCTGGCATAGTCCATGGTCGCTAAGGACCTCGATCACCTTGCAATCAGCAGCGAGGCCAAGAGAGCAGTTCGCCGTCATTCGGCTGAGTTCTTCCCGGAGCCGGGCAAGCTGGGCGATCTTGTCGTCCACGGCGTCAAGATGGGACTGGGCGATACGGTCAGCCTCGGCACACGGCATGTCAGGCCGATCAGCCAGTCCGAGCAACGCCGCGATGTCCTTGGTGACGAAGCCAAGCTGGCGGGCGTGACGGATGAAGCGCAAGCGGCGAACGGCTTCTTCCCCGTAGACCCGCTGATCGCTCTCCGTCCTCTCAGGCACCGGCATCAGGCCGATCTGTTCATAGAAGCGGATGGTCGGGACCTTGACGTCCGTCGCCTGGGCGAGCCGTCCGATGGTTAAGCCGGTCATCGTCGAACTCCTGATCACGTCGCCACTAGATGGGGCTTGATCCTCTAGTGGCTAGAGCTTGTAGGAGAATCTCATGGCCCATGATGCTCCCCTCGCCAATCCCGCCGTATCGGGCTGCTGCGGTCACACCGCGCCCTTCGACGGGGCGACGCCTGAATATCGCCGGGTTCTTGGCTGGGTTATCGCCATCAATCTGGTCGGCTTCGTCGTGGTGGCGTCTGGGGGCCTGCTGGCCGGGTCAGCGTCCCTAGCGGCCAACGCCCTCGACTTCCTTGCCGACGCCGCGACCTACGCGCTCAGCCTGTGGGTCATCGGCAAGAGCGTCTCGATCCGTAGCGGCGCGGCCCTGATCAAAGGCGCCAGCCTCAGCCTGCTTGCCGTGTCGGTGCTGGGATTCGCGATCTGGCGGACGGTCAACGGCGCGCCGCCGGACGGCTTCGCGATCTCGGGCCTGGGCCTGTTTGGCGCGGCGGCCAATCTGGTCGCGGCGATCCTGCTGGCGAAGTACCGCGACGGGGACGCCAACGTCAGGTCCGTCTGGCTCTGCACCCGCAATGATCTGATCCAGTGTCTGGCCGTGGTCGCGGTCGGCGGGCTGGTCTGGCTGACCCATTCCCGCCGGCCAGACCTGATCGCGGGCGGCGTCCTGGCGGCGGTCTTCCTGCAGTCGGCGGGATCGATCACGATGCAGGCGCTGGCCGAGCGGCGAGCGGCTAGCAAGATTGCTGGCTGATCCCGCGAACCATGATAGGGCACGAACCATGACCCTGAAGGCCTTCATCGGCACCCTGCGATGCTCGACAGTGAACGCTGTCGTGCTGGTCGCCGCGCTGCTGGCCTTCACGGTGCTGCCGGTGGCTGATGCGTTCGCCTGTGGCGGCGAGACACCCGCTTCGGCCTCGGACGAGAGCGCCCTAGACAAACCGGAGGGTCACGACCGCGAAGGGCCGGAGACCGATCACCACAACTGTCCGCATGGACATGGACACCATGCGTTCGGTTCGCCACCGCAGGCTAGCGACGGTTCGCCGGGCTATGCTGCCTCACGATCGAACCCAGTCCTGGTGGGCGACAACCGCCGGGAAGGGCAATCACCCGGCACGCCCTACCACCCTCCAAGGATCAGCGGCCAAGCTTGAGCTTGAGCCCGTGCGCCCACGCGGCGCGCCTCACTGATCCGTCGGAGTACGACATCCATGACACTGCAGTATCGCGGCGTGCATCGCGCACGACCGCATCCATGGCGCCGGCTTGCCGCCTCGGCGCTTGCGCTTTCCCTCGCCTTGGGAAGCGTGACACCTGCCTTCGCCGAGCCGCTGAGCCTCGAAGCCGCGCTAGCCCAGGCCGGCGCCGCTGATCCCGGCCTCGCGGGCGCCACCGCCCGTCTGGCGTCGGCGGAAGCCCGCGCCCGGCAGGCCGGCCTGCGCCCCAACCCAACCCTGGGCGCTGACCTGGAGAATTTCGCCGGGACTGGCGACTACGGCCTGCTCGGCGCACCCGAAGCGACGTTCTACTACGAACAGACCCTCGAACGCGGCGGCAAGCCCGCCGCCCGAACGGGTTTGGCGCGCGCCGAACTGGAGGTGGCCCGCTGGAGAGGGCGCGCCGCCCGGCTCGACTATCTGCGGGAGGTGCAGATCGCCTGGACCGAGGCCATGTCGGCCGAGGCCGAGGTCGTGATCGCCGAGGCACGCTACGTAGCGGCGCGCACGGCGCAGACCGACATTCAGCGCCGAGTGCAGGCGGCCCGCGACCCCCTGTTCGCGGCGGCGCGGGCCGAAACCCAGACCGCTGAGGCCGAAATCGCCCTGGCTCGAGCCCGGACCGAGGCGCGGGACGCCAAGCTAGCCCTGGCCGCGCTTTGGGGCGGCGGCGCGGACTTCGATCTGGATGTGAACCTGTTTTTCCAGATCGGCGACGCCCTCGCCCTGGCGCCTGATGCGGAGTCTCCGGATCTGGCGCTGCTGGCGGCCGAGCGTGAAGCGGCTATCGCCCGGATCGCGGTCGAGAAGGCCGGCGCGGTCCCCGATCCGCGCGTGCGGGGCGGGTTTCGATATCTCGGCGACAGCGGCGACGTCGCCGTGATCATCGGCGGCTCCATCCCGCTGCGGCGCTTCGACACCAATCGCGAAGGGGTCGCCCGGGCCTCTGCCGACAGGACGGCCGCGGAGGCCGATCTGGAAGCAGCGCGGGTGGGCGGCGAGCGGGAGATCGCCCGCCTTCAGGCGCGTATCGTGGCTTCCGCTTCCCAGGCTGAACGCATCCGCACGCAGGTCATACCGGCGGCGCTGGAAGCGGTCCGGCTGGTGCGGGAAGGCTTCGCACGCGGCGGCTTCCAGTACATCGACGTGACCGATGCCGAACGGGCGCTCGCCGAGGCCCGTATGCGACGCGTCGAAATCCTCAAATCCCTTCATCTCGACAGGGCGGCCCTCGACCGCCTGACCGGCCGCCATCTCGGCCTGGTAATCAGCGCGGAGACCCGCTCGTGACTTGTTTCGCTATCCCCCGCGCCCTGACGGTCGCATTGACGCTGGCCGCGATGACCCTTGCGGGTTGTGGGCCAAAGAAGGCTGAACCCGCTGACGGGCACGGCGAAGCGGCGGAGGCCGAATACGAGCGCGGCCCTCACAACGGCCGGCTGCTTCGTGACGGGGACTTCTCCCTGGAAGTGACCATCTATGAGGAGGGGGTCGAGCCGCAGTTCCGCTTCTATCCCTACTGGAAGAACAAACCCCTCGATACGCGCCAGGCCATGGTGACCGCTTCGCTGACCCGACTGGGCGGCCGCGTGGACCGTTTCGCCTTCACGCCGGAAGGCGACTACCTGAAAGGCGGCGGGGTGGTGATCGAGCCCCACTCCTTCGACGTGGCCATCTCGGCGACCTATCAGGGCGCTCGCCACGACTGGAGATACGCCTCCTACGAAGGCCGAACCACGTTCACACCCCAGGCCGCTCAGGCCGGTGGCGTGAAGGTGGAGCAGGCCGGGCCGGTCGCACTGGCCGAGACGGTCGATCTCTCCGGCCGGATTACGCTCCAGCCCGCCGGGCGCTCTGAAGTGAAAGCCTGGTTCCCGGGCCGCGTTATGGCCCTGACAGTCAATGTCGGGGACCGGGTTCGCAAGGGCCAGATCATCGCCCGCGTGGAGTCGAGTTACAGCCTGCAAACCTACTCCATCCCGGCGCCAATCTCCGGCGTGGTGCTGGAGCGCCGGGTGAACCTGGGCGACGTGGCGGGGGACACCCCGATCTATGTCATCGCCGATCCGGACAGGGTGCAGGCCGAGTTCCACGTCTTCCCTCGCGACGCTGAGCGCGTTCGCCCGGGCCAGGTGGTCGAGGTCCGAAGCCTTGGCGGCGAGGTGCGCATGATGGGCAGGGTCGAGGCCTTCTTGCCAACCACGGAAATCGACACCCAGACCCTGGTCGCGC
>Ga0299912_10004062_pt1 | contig 11940 bp, 9 predicted proteins | sample RVTome_2_FD_207667 | JGI IMG/M metagenome (GOLD analysis project Ga0299912, IMG submission 207667) | Soil microbial communities from uranium-contaminated site in the Upper Colorado River Basin, Wyoming, United States - RVT95D214 (version 2) ... | reverse complement strand
TTCCCATCGACCTTTACGCTTACTGTAATCCCCTTTAAACTGGTCCCTTTTAATCTTCCGGCCAACCCCACTTCCGTGATAAGTGGCACCGATGCCGGCCTTATCGGCATGATATTATGTCCCAACAACTCCGCCAAACGGTAGCCATCGCCCGATGAACCTGTTCCGGGATACGAAGCTCCACCGGTTGCTATTACGATTGCGTTAGCATCCAAATCCTTTTTCCAGCCCTGAATTTGCACGCCGATAATTTTACGCCGCTCCACCAATATTCCTTTAGCAGCGGCCTGATTGATTATCTTTACGCCGCATTTACTGACCCATTTAATCAATGCCTCAGCCACGTCATCGGCGCTATTGCTTCTTGGATATATCCTGCCTCGATGATCTACCGATGTTTTCACTCCAATAGATTCGAAAAACCGTATCAGCTCTTTCGAAAAGAATTCCGAAAATGCCGTCTTGAGAAATTTCCCGCTCCGCCCAAAATGAGGGATGAACTCATCCAGGGGCAGGGTGTTGGTCAAATTGCAGCGTCCATTGCCGGTGATTCGCAGTTTTTTGGCGGGCTCGTTCTTTTTTTCCAGCAAAATCACCTTGAGTCCGCGTTGTGCAGCCTGACCCGCCGCCATCAGTCCCGCCGGCCCTCCGCCGATTATGACCACATTGTGCATTCCGGAATAATATAATGGCTCAAATCAAATGAAAGAAATCTTATATTTGCGAAATAAAAACACTACGCCCAGGAGGAGTTGAACCCCCAACCTTCTGGTCCGTAGCCAGAAGGTCTTTGAGAACCTTAATTTTCGAGAGTTATCTTGAGAAAGATCGGCGCATCAAATTAGCAGGTTGATGCGAGGTTGTTGTATATGCGATCGGAGCCAAATATTCAAGTATTATTTTGGGTAGGGTGTGCGGCGGAGATTGAAGTGAACTTTAAAATTTCATTGGATTTTATGTCTGAATCACGATAAATTCCCCAAGAATGAAACGCGAGTCTCTTAAAATTTTCATAATCGAATCGCTGAATTCTAGCGACATTTATTCTGGTCGGCGAGAAGGTATAGCGATTTCGGAGATGCTGAACATTTTAGAAATAAAATCGCAATATAAGGTGGTACAGGACATAAAATACTTGAAGAAAGCGATTCAATCCGCATCAGAAAAAAAATATTCGATCATTCATTTAAGTGCTCATGGAAATTCGTACGGTATTCAGCTAACCAACAAAAATGCAACAGTAAATTGGGTGGATTTGGCTAATTTGATACAGCCCTTTTCCTCAGAAAATAAAGGATTAATAATATCTTGTTGCCAATCGGGAATATATGGGGTTACAAGATATTTACCTAAGATGAAGCGCAAACCAGGCTTTGTCATCGGCCCAGCGGGGGATATGCCTTTTGCTGATTCTCTAATCGCTTGGAGTATATTTTATAAAATGATTTCTGAAAAGGGGCTAAACAAACAATCTATTCGTAATGCGGTAATCGCAATGAGATGCGTCGCAGAAGGTGACTTTATCTGCCGTTATTTGGAGAAAGAAAATGGGAAGTATCTCAAATTACGCCGGAATAGTATTTATAATTCCACTAATCGTTCCTAGTATTGGCTTATCATAAGACCCCCTATTGGCTTCCGTGAACAGTATGAGAGACCAGCGGAATATGCTTAATAAAAAACTACAAGATTTTTCTAGAATGATAAATGATTTCACGAGGATTCCACTTTTCGAGGAAATTCCGTCTAACGAGCTTCATTCGTTGACAATAGCTGTTTCTAGCGAAGATTCACTTAGGGCGCGAGTTACAGATTTATGTAACATTTTGGACAGGATAAATAAGCGGGCACTGGATCAATTTACGAGCGTCGCCACAGAAGGCAGCAGGGAGTGCTTGACATGTTTATTAAAAAAGTTACTACCAAATGACCATATAATGATCGACCAAAAGTTCGGTGAGCCAATCGGCATGATTTTGTTATTCCGAGCGTATTTCACACATCGTAAAAATAGGAATATCAAGAAAGCATTAGAATTCTTTAACGTTGAATTTCCAATAAATGATCATGGGCAGACATGGGAAAAAATACTTGTCCGCTTTAGCGAATCAATAGATTTTTGTTTGGAGATGTTAAATCGTAAGGCGACAATGGTAAATTTCAAGCAAGATGAAATTGATGGGCAATTGATGACGATCCTCCAAGAGAGATTAATAGAGAAATATCGTGGCATGCTCGAAGAAGCAAATATCAAGCGGATATTACTATATATAATGTCTGAGGGCCTCATTATTGATTCTGAATTAGCGGAGTCGTTTCAAATGGATTTAGCCGATATAAGGGCCTTGCTTCTTCCGCTGGCACCCAATATCGTGAAGGTTTCGTATTATAATTCGGAAACCACTTCAATAAAAATCAATGAGGCTATTCTAAAACCGTTGAGAGAGCTTTATTTTGGGGAATTGGTCGGATGATTACAAGAATCTTCCATGTTACCGACGCAATTACGTCAGAATATTTTTTGGTGACACTATTCGAAGAAGTTGACCTGCCCGTTTGCCAGCATATGGGAATTTCCCCCGGTTTCAAAATAATAAATCGAATTTCCGGTAGGGTTGTCGAAAGCTGCGCTGGATACAGGTTTGACCCAGAGTCATATTGCGAATCCATGATTGAGCAGTCACGAAAATTCATTCAAGACGGCACAGCCGACACCTTTGGACTATTGTTAAGTGAAATAGAGAACATCAGAAAACTCCCCGATACTATCGATGTCGAGCAAATCAGGGAATTTTGGATTAAGGTAAGTAGATCGAAGTTGGTCAGCAGTTCAATAATCGAAACCATCAGTGAATGCGGATCAGACAGTTTAGTAAAATGTTTGTATTCAGGTGGCCGCATGCATCATATTGCGCTGATTGATAGTTCTCAAAATAAAGTTGTTTATGATATGAGCACTACCAGCACTGAATTAGAATATATTCTCCCGGAATATCTCTGGATCCCTGTCCGGGAAGGCGATATTGAATACCTCAATAAAATAGACATTTATCCATTCCAGAAACGTTTTATTAAGCCCGAGCAGATTTAACAAGTTCATTAAAGGGAAATGTATTTTGTTATTGTCGAGTCAGGTGACTTTATGATAACCATTTATGCAATTTCATTTCTACGGCACCCATCTTAAAACAATATCGCTGTCTTGTTTGCTCCAATACTTTGTCGACATTCGATATTTCTAAATACCCTCGTGTTGGCAATGTCATCGCGCTGAATGGTTCCGAAGTTGATTCCGCAATTGAAGGGCTTAGATGGGCATGATACGTTGGCGGATTTTACAAATCTTCATTGTAGCCGGCATAAAAACACTACGCCCAGGAGGAGTTGAACCCCCAACCTTCTGGTCCGTAGCCAGACGCTCTATCCAGTTGAGCTATGGGCGCAGTCTATGGCTGATAATACAGCCGCATAGGTCCGCTGTCAATATCGAATTTGCGGCGCTGTCGGGTCCTGAGACCTGACAATAAACCGCCGGTTGTGGGGAGCCGGCGACACGAAAAACTCAGGGACTGCCGCGTCCCCTTCGGGTCCTCGCAGTGACTGCCTCGCCAGCGGTTTCTTTCGATGCTGGCTAATCGCCCGGCTCGTCGGGAAAGGTTCCCGGCACCATCATCGGCAATGGCCTGCCATTATGATCGCTTAGCAGCTTAAGATACCTGATCAGCGGGTCATCGATTTCCGCTATGGTCCCGATAAAATCCGGCAGCGGATTTTCGAATCTGAACAGGCCTCTGTATTTCGGGATTTCGCGCAGGGCGTATTCTTGGTCAGGTTTTATTCCCGCTTGTTCTCTGGCGATATCTATAGCCAGCATCAAGCCGCCGATTTCATCGACCAGCTTAAGTTCTTTGCCATCCAGGCCGGAATAGAAATGTCCTTCGGCAATTTTACGCACCTCATCGACCGGCAAGTCGCGCCCTGCAGCCACCTTGTTTACAAAAATCTCGTAAAAATCCTTAAATAAGATTTCGATCTTGCCACGCTCTTCAGCGGTCAGATTGCGGGCAGGCACTGTCATTCCGAGTATCGGCAGACGGACGCCGCTTTCGAGATCTGCATGCTTGCCGCGATAGACTTTGTCTGAACTCAAGCCCAATTTCGAAGAGAAACCGGTATCGTAAAGCCAGCCGCCGATAACGCCTATCGAGCCGGTAATTGTGCTTGGGCCAGCCAGGATTTTATCGCCATACATGGAAATCCAATAACCCCCCGAACCTGCCACCTGGCCCTGGCTGATAATGACCGGCTTTTTCTCAGCGCATTTTTTCAAAGCTTCGGCCACCAGGTCACTGGCCATACCGTCACCGCCCGGCGAATCGACCCGGAAGACCACCGCCTTTACTGATCTGTCGTTTTTAAGCCCCTCAAACACACGTTCAAGCCAGCGGGCCCTGATCCCGGTATCCATGGCACATTCACCCAGGCCATACACCACAGCGACGACGGGCAATTCGCCCCAATTGCGGGGCGGTAGGGCGTTGGCTAAAAGCTCCACGCGAGGCTGCTGTTTGAGCGGGCGGCCGGCGATATTTTTAATCACGGCTCGGGCATCCGACCAGCGGGCCAGCGTATCGACCAGGCCGAATTCGACAGCCTGTTGGGGAAGGAGCAGCACCTGTTCATCGATGAGGCTATCGTACCTTTGAAAGGTGAACGACCGACCACTGCAAATATCGGCTCGCACGCTTTCATAGTAATCATCGAGGTAGGCCTGGAACTGTTGCCTGTCTGCATCCGACATATTTTCGCGGCTCAAAGCCTCCGCCGCTGACTTGTACTTGAAAAACCGCCATTCATCGAAAGCCAGGCCAAGCTTATCGAGCGATCCCTTCAGGTATGTGCGAGTGAGTGAGTACCCCTCAAGCACAATCAATCCCTGCGGGTCCATGACGATTTTGTCAGCAACGCTGGCTAAATGATAAGTATTCATGCCGACGTTATCGACGAAGACTACAATGGTTTTCCCCTGGTTTTTGGCGTAATTTAGCTGTTCGCGAATTTCCCAGGCATGTTCCGGGTAGATTCGCATGGATGATAGGTTCAAAGCGATAAGCGCCACCCTGGGATCCTCGGCAGCCGCCTTGATATCCCGGAGGATATCCATGAAGCGCACGGTTTTCTCGTCAAAAAGGCGATATTTCTGGTAGTCGATTGCGCCTTTCAGGCTAATACTGACATAGCTTTTGTCTTTTTCGAGCAGCTCGGGGAAAAGGCTATGGCGCAGGCCGCCGCCGCGAATCGAGTAGGTGCTGTAGGCATATTCCTGATTCTTATCGAAATTCATTTGTGAGGCCAGGCCGGTACTGCCAAATTCAATTGACAATCCTGCGGAAAACGTCTCATTATCGAAATAGCGTCCGATCAGGTTAATGCCTCGCCCGATTTCGAATATTCCACCGGCGCTCCAGTTGACGTTCGAAAGTTGCGATTTTTCCCGAATCTCGGTATCGGCAAACAGGGTCAGCATCGGCGTCCCCAGCGGCCGCACGCCGATTTCACAGATCGCCTGGCGGGCGTGACTTTCAACCGAGAAATTGCCGGTCAGGCCGATTGTCAGGTAAGGCGTATGGCGACTGGCCAAGCCCAGGCCGATAAGTTTTTCCGGCTTGCCCGTAGTCCTGTTGCTGCTTGTCCAGCTATAGGAAATGCCGACACCTCCACCGCCATCGCCGCCGGCCAGGGAAATGCGGTAATTGGTGGAGTTGACGCCACCGGCTTTGTGCCGCAGCACGCCAAACCCGAGATTCGGACCGCTCACGAAAAGCCCCCAGTCCCGCGAAGTGAGAGCATCGGGGCCGGCCGTGGCCCAGTGGAATCGCATTTCGGGATTTTTTAAAAAAGCAGAGTTGGCGGGATTAACGAACCCCAGCAGGCCATCATTAAAAGTGGTGGATGGAGCCATCAGGAAATTGTAATGGTTATAATAATCGGGGATCGCGTTATCGGCAGCCAGCTGCCCGACTGGCAGGGCGATGCCGATCAGTAATAAGCTAATAAACTTCGACATTTTCTCTCCATTGTTTTCCGCAGCCAATTATCGATATAAGCTCGTTCTGGCTAAGTCTACGAATAAGCAATCTTTTCGACGGTAAAAAAATGGCATAGTCTTTCCTAAAATACAAGGGAGTTTTGAAATTTTGTGGAAAGTAAGGGACTATTAGAGCGCGCCCGTGGCCGGTTGATCAGTTGTCGGCAGCATGAAGCCGATAGGATAATGAATAGAATAAATTTGCGGACATAAAGACAGCCTCAGATTGTATCATGATTGTAGAGGTTCGGGATATAAAAAGAGCGAGCCATCCACGAGGATGGCTCGGTAACTGACCCCCTTTGGTGAAGGGACGATAGAACTGCCATTTTTTGCCTGATCCCCTTGAGGGAGACCCGCTATTTATTCCTCGGCGCGGGCGACGTAAATATTTAATATATTTAGTCAAAAGTCAATACTAATAAAATACGCACATAATGCGTATGATTCTATACGCATTTTTAAGTCGTTGTTATATAGCAAGTTACTGATTAAGGTTGATTTTTTGACAGATTGTTCGTTTTTAACTACAATTTTGCCCTGTGCCTATGGAATATTAAACTCGGAAACCGTTATCAGACTAAGGTTGCCCGATCGTTGAACTGTTGCTGGAACCAGTTCTTCTATAATAATGGTCGGCAAGAAATGGGTAGCCAATATGGGTAGTACCATTCGGCCGGTCCAAGGCGCTTATTCAGTGCGCAAGGTTCGCCGGCGCTGAATTAGGGCAGCAGTCCGCGCTGCCAGTAAAAGCAGGCTCAGGATAATCAATCCCCATTCCGAGAGGGTCGGCACCGGAATTCCGACAATTGTGCCGCCATAAGCACCCATATCGCTTCTAATTTCGCCGAGGCCTCGGTTGCAGTCCTCATTGGCGTCCAGGATATTCGGATCACCGGCATCGATGCAAGGTGAATCCTGGGGATCGCCGCAGACAGTTGCCATCAAATGGAAATCGCCATTGGCGGGGTCGCGCAGCAGCGGATCTGTTGAGATGTTTCCATCACCGGGCCAGATTTCGCCGGCGATGTTGCAGTAATTGATAATCGCCCAGACGGCGTCGTCCAGGTAGAGCTCGTCCCCCAGTTCGCTTCCGTTATTGGCCCAGAAGATTGAATTGGTGATCGGCAATGTCGAACTGCCATCGCAGCTGATCGCGCCGCCGTACATGGCGTTGTTACCCCAGGAAATATTATTCAGAAAGGTCGTGCTGGAATTATAAATATAAATGCCGCCGCCATTATAATAAGCTTCATTGAAACAAATGACGTTATTTTTCAGAGTGATATTTGATTCGTAACAATAAATGCCGCCGCCAAGGCCATTCCAGTTGATATCGGGATGGGCGGTATTGCCGGCGATGACGTTGTCGCAGATTGTCGGATGTGAACCCGAGCAGTAGATGCCGCCGCCGCAGATATTATCGCCGCTGCGGATCGTGAACCCGATTATTTTGGCTGCGCTGGTTTCGCCGCTGGTCAGGGTCAAAACCGACCCCGCATTTGCCCCATCGATGATGGTTGTTGCGATATAGTCGGCGTTGCCGGTAGTCAAAAATTGCGAACCGAGGACCACGATGTGGCCGTTAAAATCAATATTCTGGTAATAGGTGCCGGGTTGAACCAGCACGGTATCGCCATTGGAACTGGCATTGATCGCCGCCTGGATATTCGAATAATCACCGGGGACGTCAATGACGGTTGCCATCGACGAGACGGCCGCAAGCAGAATAATGCTCAGAATAATCGACCGTTTCATGACTCCTCCATCGCAAAATCTCAAGCTATCATTGTTTCATCAAAATGGGGCTGCGAAGTTGCCCAGAGGGCTTCACGAGGAGATTAATATAAAGGAGAGAATATGGGGCGCAAGGGGTATTTTATCGCAGGGGTTAGTGAATACTGAGGCATATGTAAATGAAAAAATCGTGAAGTATTATTTTGCTTTAATGAAAGATCTCTGATATTTTTTGGTGGAATAAAATTGGTTTCTGTGGCAAATTATTTATTGTGGGTTTCAATAATTGTATTTTATGCTAATTAAGAAGGAGCCTGCCATGAAAAGGATATTTTTTACGATCATAATTTTTTGCATTTTATTGCCGCATTTGACTTACAGTTTGTCTTTGGCTCAAAACAATAAAAGGGCGATAGTATTAATCATATCTCCTGACAAATACGGATCGGGATTTTTAATATCATATCAAGGAATTGGTTTATTCATTGTGACAAACAAACATGTGCTAACGTCCGATAGTAGTGGACAATATTACGATAGTGTATTCATTTGTGAAAATACCATTTCAGAAGGAGACATTATAACAGAGACCAACAAACTAAAAGCCGTCCATTTGAAATATAATGATTTTAGCCTAATGACGGCCCATGACGATCCAGATGTGGATTTGGTTTTAATTCAAGTCGGGAATATCACGCTTCCCAACGGTGATACACTATCGAATCCTGTTAATTTTGATAAGCTGGTGGCGTTTAATAGCAAAGCTGTTGCGAACAGGCAGGATTTTAAGAGGCTGAATATTATAGATGGCAAGGACATCCAATTGGTGGGCTTCTCGTTTTTTCAGGATTCCGAGGTCCAATATCATATCAGCAGATTTGGCAAAATCGCCCTACGACCTAATCATAGCCTCACGATAATATTTGATAATAATCGGGATTCTATTCCTGACGATACAGTTACATCAGAGTGGATAATTCTTGACATAACCTCTCGGTCAGGAGATAGCGGGGGCCCCGTATTTCTTATGGAACAAGGATTAGAACAACTTTATCTTATAGGATTTGTTAAAGGCAACAATGCCGATTTGCAAATATGTTACGCTCAGCCTTCCTACTATATTTCAGATTTATTAGAGAAATTTTTGCGCCATGAAAAATAACATGCCTCCCCGGCTATCATGATTTAAACTACCCCCGGCAGGACTCGAACCTGCTACCCTCTGCTTAGAAGGCAGATGCTCTATCCACGTGAGCTACGGGGGCATTGTCATCGGGGTGAGAGGATTTGAACCTCCGACTCCTTGCTCCCAAAGCAAGTGCGCTACCAGGCTGCGCCACACCCCGCATACTTTCGCTATCGAATATATCGGCAATTTTCAAAAGGGTCAAGAACAAAGGCGGGGGCTTGGTAATACCCAACATTACCGGGCACGGCATCCCGTGCCCCTGCTTCAGGAATCGCTCTTAACATAAGCATTGATCGCGGGCAAGATGTTGATTAGCGCGTGGTGGCGATGGCTGATTTTGTTTTTGGCATCGGATGTGAGTTCGGCCAGCGTTTTATTCAGATGGGGTATGAAAAAGACGGGATCATAGCCAAAGCCATTTTGGCCGCGAGGGGCATCGAGGATCTCGCCGGCAATCGTGCCTTCAGCGATATGCTCAACCCCCCGGCCGTCGATAAAGGCAATGACCGTTCGAAAACGAGCGCTGCGGCGGGCAGAGGTAATGTCAATCATATCCGCCAGCAGTTTGCGGCAGTTTTCGGTATAGGTAGCATTCGGTCCGGCATAGCGGGAAGAGTGAACGCCGGGCCTGCCGCCCAAGCAAGCAACTTCCAGACCGGTATCATCCGCAAGACAGGGGAGATGGTATTTCGCCCAGATCGCGCGAGCTTTGAGCAGGGCGTTGTCGGCCAACGTCGCGCCGGTTTCCTCGACCTCCGGGAAATCGTCGAAATCGCGCGCCGTTAGCAGTGTGATGTTCGGTTCGTTAAGAATATCTCTAATTTCTCTGAGTTTGTCGAGATTGTTGGTAGCGATAATCAGTTTCGTCATCTTAAAAGTGCTTTCAGCAGGAGTTGCTTCTTGTGCTGATGATGGCATCATTCCCGTGTTTAGGTCTTTTGGATTCCCCCCGCCAGGGTCCTGTGGACGTTCGCGGGAATGACATTTCCACCTTTGATTCTTGTGCTAAGTGAATGAATCTATTTTCCTAAGTGATGCTGCTCGAGGTCCGTCAGTAAGAATCGATATCTATTTTATTGACCGCGCGGATCGGCCTATCAACAAAATACTTTGAGGTGTTTTTCAGCTTATCCGGAGTATCGGAAACGAAAAATTTATGAACCGGCCGTTTCTTCATATCGTTGGCCAATCGTAAATCGCTTAACATCTGCGCGACGGTGCGGGCGGTCTCATCGGCGGAATCGACCAGGCAGACATTTTTGCCCATTACTTTTGCAATGACCCTTTTCAGCGGCGGATAGTGAGTACAACCGAGGACCAGGGTGTCGATTTGTTTATCTTTCATGAAACGGAGATAATCCTGGGCGATCAGGTAGCTGGCCTTTCTATCGATGTAGCCGTTTTCGGCCAGGGCGACGAATAACGGGCAGGCCAGCCCAACAACTTTCAACCGCCGATCTATTTTCTTCAACGCTTTCGTATACGATGACGATTGGATTGTCCCCTCGGTGCCGATAATTCCTATCCGGCCATTTCTGGTGAGGCTGGCGGCGGCTCGCGCCCCCGGTTCGATTACTCCAACCATCGGGATAGCGAATTCGCCCTTGATATATTCTAAGGCCTGGGCCGACGCCGTGTTGCAGGCCACTACGATCATCTTGACATCCTGTTCGAGAAGGAATTTGACGTTTTGCATCGAGAAGCGCTTGATGACTTCAGCCGACCGGATACCATAAGGGAAACGGCCGGTATCGCCAAAGTATATCACCTGTTCGTGTGGAAGGTGCCGCATTAGCTGGCTGACAACTGTCAAGCCGCCGACACCGGAATCGAACACTCCGATCGGCTTATGCGAGGCGGCAGAATTATTGGTCACTCATGGCCTCGTATTTGGCTTTGAAAGATGTTATAGCATCAGCTATGGCCACGGCGATATCCTGCTGAACCTTGCCGTTTTTCAGCAGCTTTTCATCGTCTTTATTCGATATAAAAGCTGTTTCGACAAGCACCGAAGGCATGTAGGCCTTATTTAATACAAAAAATCCGGCCTGGTCAACGCCGCGGCTCTCGATAGCGGTTTGATTCTGAATATTTTGTTCGATCATGGCTGCCAGTTCGGACGATTCCTGCAGGAATTCGCTTTGCACCATATCGAGCAAAATAAAGTCGATATCGGAAACATAATCTTTGCGGCTTTCGGGGGTTTCGAATTGGATGGATGAGTTTTCCAGGGCCGCAGCGGCGCGCGCCTGGTCGGTTTTGGCGTCTGATAGGAAAAAGGAAATATAGCCGCGAGCTTTTTTATTTCTTTCGGATGAGTTTGCGTGAATGCTTATAAAAATATCGGCGCCCGCTTCATTAGCGATCCTGGTGCGATCGGCCAGCGATACGAAGCGGTCGCTATCGCGGGAGAGGATAACATCAAAGCCTCTATCCTCTAAAATAGACTGCAGTTTTTTGCTTACCTGTAGGTTGATGTCTTTTTCTTTCGTGCCTGATGGCCCGACGGCGCCGAGATCATCGCCCCCGTGCCCCGGATCGATTACGATGACGTCGATCTTATTATCTCTCATATGGCCCTGTTCCGGCGCATAAGCTAAGACCGTATCGGCAAAACCCTCGCCCTTGACCATAACCTGAATGCGCAGGGGGTTTTCCCTGAGTTTGCTGACGAAGGTAAAATCTTTGGGGCGAAGACGCACCGAAAGCTGGGCCGAATTATCGAATTGATAGGCTTTGGTGTCATAGATAGCTTTCACCGGACGCCGGCCATTAAAAAAGGAGGTATCGATCTGCCCGCCATAGAGCGTTATGATCAGCCAGTAATCGTCGGTCTTGACGACATCGAATTTGAGTTCTTCGGTGATCAAAACCTCGATAAGCAGGCCATTGAGCTTCTGCTGAGCGGTCAGTTCTTTGATATTGT
>Ga0299912_10004061_pt1 | contig 11942 bp, 11 predicted proteins | sample RVTome_2_FD_207667 | JGI IMG/M metagenome (GOLD analysis project Ga0299912, IMG submission 207667) | Soil microbial communities from uranium-contaminated site in the Upper Colorado River Basin, Wyoming, United States - RVT95D214 (version 2) ... | reverse complement strand
AGCAGAAACGAACAAGTCATGTCATGCTGAACTTGTTTCAGCATCTGGTTTACTTTTTTTCTGCTTTCAGCAGACGCACCTTTCATCCCCGTCCACAGGACGGGGTTTTCAGGTGCGGTCTTAATAAATATATATATTATGGTTTACGGACACGTGACACGGACACGCTATTTATTACGAAATATATTGTATTTAATGATCCAGTAGATCGCCGCTAACCCATCCTTCCAGTTAATCTTCTTCCCTTGTGAGTAATCCCGACCCCAATAAGAGATTGGGATCTCAAAGATATAGCAGCCCATCTTTGCGATTTTGGCAGTAATCTCTGGTTCAAAACCAAAGCGATTACTCTCAATTTTGGTTCTTTTGAGTACCTCTGCCCGGAAGACCTTATACCCGGTCTCCATATCCGAAATGTTTAGATTAGTAAGTATATTCGATAATGTCGTAATGATCCTGTTTCCGACGGCATGCCAAAAGAAAAGGACCCGATGCGGCCCCCCAAGAAATCGCGAGCCATAGACAACATCTGCCCTTCCCTCCAGAATAGGGGCAATCAAACGGTGATATTCAGAGGGATGATACTCCAGGTCAGCATCCTGAATGATGGCAATATCTCCACTGATATGAGGTATGGCGGTCCGAATGGCCGCGCCTTTACCCTGATTCGACTCATGGAAGAACATGGTTATCCTATTATCTCCCTCTTTCTTAAGAAGTTCACGGGTCCCATCGGTTGAACCATCATCTACGACAATGATCTCCTTTTCAAAAGGAGCTTCCTTCACCCTACTGATGATCTCAAGGATGGTTCCAACTTCGTTATATACAGGAATGATCACAGAAAGCTTCAAGTCAGATCTCCTCTCAGGTCTTCTCCCCTACGGCAATCAGGGATTGACCCACTAGGGTGGGAACGACCCTTTCCATTCTCATAAAAAGAGGTACCATTTTATTAAAAATTCCAATCTGACCTGCTGGTAAAAGGCGCCTCCTCAAGAGGGTGCCATTTACAAACCACCCCAATATACCGAACAAATTGAAATATCTCAAGGCGCATACTCTAAAACCATTTCCTGTAATTTTCTGGATCAGTTCCTCCTTACTGTAGCGCCGGAAGTGTCCAAGTCCTTTGTCAAGAACATTATAAAGCACCTTCAGCGCTGGAACCAGGATGATTAGCCTCCCGCCTAAAGGAAGCAAATGATGAAAGCTCTTTAAGACATAATTATCATCCGTTATATGCTCCAGGACATTCGAACAGACAATGGTATCGATGGACGTTCTGAGATTCTTGGGAGGGTCTTGTCGGATATCCCAGAGTAAACCTCCCGTCAGGTTGGAATGATTTTTGTACTTATCTTTCACGATCCGAAGGTAATTCTCGTTCACATCGGCCACAAAAACCTTTCCCTGACTCAGCAGCAACCCTGTCAAATTTCCGATTCCGCACCCAACTTCGAGGATATCTTCGCCTAAGTAAGGCTTGATTTTCTCGAAAATCCATCGATGGTAGGCCTCAGCCTCTTCTAAGACGAACAGAGTTAATGTATTAGTTTTCTCAGTATCCTTCATTCCAACTCAGTATCCCCCCATTCTCACCCTCCTCCTCTGGAGAGTGTGTCGCAATGTCATTCTGAGGCGATAGCCGAAGAATCTCTGTTTTCTAACCCATTGATTCTATGAGATTCTTCACGGAGTTTATCCTGAGCCAAAAACCAAGACCCTTCCCTTCGCTCAGGGTGACGAATGGCGAAGGGTTAAGAATGACAAACATGCCCTTTTTCTCATTATGGCACAGTCTCCAGAGGGGGGGTGGCCTATCGGACAATTATTTTCTAGAATTTTAGATCTGGTTGGGTTTTGCTTAAAATTTTAATCTTAATCTGAACCTAAACCTTGACCTTTTTGTTGCTAGGTTTTCGCCGGAGCAGGTAAATCGCAACACAACCTATGATTCCCAGAATACTTATTGCAGCACCCAGCTTAAAACTCAAGGGGTCATAAATAAACTCAACCTGATGTGTCCCGGCATTTAAGGGTATTGCTCTGAATGTATAATCAGCTCTATATATCTTTGTTTCTTTGCCATCCACAAAAGCCTTCCAGCCGGGGAAATAGGTGTCGTTTAGTACCAAGAAGGTATTCTCTGGCGCCTTTACAAGGAGCCGGAGTCTATTATTGCTTTCAGAGACAAACTCCACCCCCTTCTCCCTCTTCGCCTTTTCCTCTCCCCCTATGGGGAGAGGGACAGGGTGAGGGGGTTCCTCTTCAAGTAGCACCTCTCTTTCGGGATGAAAATCCTTGCTCGTCATTCTTGAAAGCATGGCCTTGGAATCCATGACCTTGAAATCCTTGACCAGCCATCCCCCCAGAATGGGCTTCCGATTCTTGTATAACTTAATGGTATTCTCTTTAAGAAGATCTTTCCTTCTGCCCTGGAGTCCCTCAATCCTCGCATAAATGAGTTCAAAGCGACGATCTCCCTCTATGGGTCTCACCGATATAATATATTTCACACCATAAAGGTCAATGAGATTGGTTGCCGAGATAGATGGAGTTCCAATAAATGCTTTATAGAGCTCATTCACTCTCTTCAATGGAATCACATCTATTCCCCATACATTATGCAGTTTGTATAATAGATTTACGGTAGGCAAATGCCTTTCCTTCAATAGATTAAGAGGTGTGGGATCAGGGATCAAAATGGGAGTTTCCATGGCAACGGTCTTCCCCGTTGAAAAAGTCCTGAAATTCCCTTTATCTAAAGTGATTGTTTCCAATATCTTGGTCTTTTTGAAATAGCTGGAAGTTTCTTCTTTTCCATAGAAGCCCATATTCCCGAAAAGGTCTGCCGTCAGAAAAAATACCAACAAGACCTTTGCCCAATTCTTCCATTTCACTTCAAGACCGACCCTTAACAAGAGAAAGAAAAGAGCAAGGTAGAATAAAAATCTTTTTGCGTGATAGAGATTAATCGCGATATGATTGAAATTCGGAAAATCAAATTCCTGTCCCTTGAGGAAATGCTCAACTTCTTGGTGGCCTACGACCAAAAATAGAAGAAGAAGCCCGGATAAAAGAGAGCAAACAACGAGAACTCTCTTTACTCTTTTGTTTTCACCCTCTGACGGAAATTCCGTCAATCTCTGGAATCCAAACCCTGCAACAATCGATAGGACTAAAATAAAGATGTAGAGAAATTTGACCGGGTATCTGATTCCATTGAAAAAAGGAGCAAACTTAAACACATAGGGATAGAGAGGATTATAATGCCCCAGAGACAAAAAAATTGAAAAGATGATTAATGCGAGATAGAGCTTTCGGTCATTTCCAGATCCTACCACCCTTCCACTCTCACAAGAAGAAGAGCGGTAAGGGTAAGGAGTAAAGAAAAAGATGAGCCCTAAAATAAAAGGAAGCCCTCCTGTATAGAGAGTCTTAAACCAACACTGGGTCACCCAATATTTTTTCACATCCATGAAATATCCGAAGGCATCGGGAAGTATAAACAAGAGTATGTCTTTCGGCGCAAAACTCCATATCGTTGCCTCCTCATAGGAAATGCCGTTGCCTCTTATAGAATAAATAAATAATTCGACAAAAGGAAATAATTGAACAGCAGAGAGAAACAAGAATATCACTGAAGTGATCAGGAGGCTCCGGATCCCTAACCAGGTTCTTCTCAATCTTCCCTCTTTCTCTTTTTCCCCGTTGAATAAGGAAAGGGAAACCGAGAAAGGGAAAATCGTCATGAAAAGGAGGACAAAAAAATTGCCGTAGACAATTTCAATTCCACCCCCAAAGAAAGAAACGGTCATAAAAACGGCGCTTAAGATTTCATTTTTAAAGCCGGGGTTAGCCATTGCCCTTCTAAAAAACATCATAATCAGAGGAACCCAAATGGCGGATAGAAGGAAAGTAAGAAGGCTGTGGACAGAAAGGAGATAGCCACCAAGCATAAATATCAGACCTGAGATGAGAGATCCTATTGGCTCTATCTGCAAGTCCCTTAGGAAAAGATAGGTGAATAAGCCACCCAGAAAGAAATGGAGGAGGATGATGACATTGAAGGCTAAATCAAATGGTAGCAGGAAGAACAGGCTATTTAAAGGATACAGGATTGCGTTTTGAGGATTTGCAAAGAATGGGTGGCCTGAGAATAGAAACGGATTCCATAAAGGAAAATCACCATTCTTTAAGCTCTCTACCCAGAAGAACCTTGGCGGGATAAAGTAAGAGGCAAGATCTCTCTCGGTGAAGAGAAATCTTCCTGCAAGAATATCGTAAAAAAAAAGGGCAACGGAAAAGAAAAGGGCCAGAACAACTAAAATATTGGTTGTCCAGACCCATCTCATTTTCCCTTTTATCTTATCGACCACAGAAAGTTAGAAAAGGTATTCCTCCCTGGCCCCTCAGTCAGACAGATCGGCTCTCTTAATAAAATGACTCCGGCCTCTCGTTACCATGTGGCTGTGGCAGCACTGATTGAACCAAATGTATTAGGAGCCTGAGGTGTTGGTGTCAGCGTAAACGTGTAAGTATACCCTCCTACAGTGATTAAAAGGGTTGTAAAACCAAAGGCCGTGTTAAAACCTCTCAATTCAGCCATTCCTGTCACCCCGGCAATAGCACCCATTGTATATGACACAATAGTGCCGCCGATGACTCGCTGACTGAATAGAAGGGCATTTGCACTCCTCAGGCCGCCCAACACACCTCTTGCAGTTCCATCAGCCGCCTGCCGCGTCAAGTCGACGTACCTGGGGATAGCAACGGCTGCAAGAATCCCGATGATTACGATAATTACGATCAACTCAATCAATGTAAAACCACGCCTGTCTCTCAGCATTCTTGTTCTCCTTTTCGTAATTTAATGAGTATCATTTCACCATGTCGGGTAGGCAACACAGTAAATCGTTGCCGGTGTATTGGGCGCTGCAGGTTGCGTTGGGGTAAGGTTGAAATAATAAGATTGGGCTCCAGCCGTCACTGTAAAACTGGTAGTATCGACTGCGCTCGATACACCTTGAATTTGCGCACCGGCAACAACGTCACCCCAAGTATAAGCGGTGGGCGTACCACCAACTATACGCTGTGCAAATATGAGGCTGTTTGCTCCCCTAAGAGCACCCAAAACGCCTCTTGCCGTGGCATTTGAAGCCTCCGTCGTCAAACTGATGTACCTCGGGACAGCAATGGCCGCAAGAATCCCGATGATTACGATAATGACGATCAACTCAATCAATGTAAAACCCCTCTGATTTTTCAGCATTTTCATGTCCTCCTCTCAAAACCATTGAGATTATAGCTATTTTACAAAACCTGATTTTTTTGTCAAGTGTTTTTTTGAGATTTCTGAAAAAGTACAGAAATCTGATTACATAAATCGGCCATCGATTACACAGATATGAAGTGCATTGAAAAATGAGAAAAATCTGTGTAATCTTCTTTTAAAATCCCTATAATCGAGAAAGCGTGTAGTAGTTTTTCAGAGCTCTCTCTAAACTACCCTCCCTCCCCTTGCCTAAGAATCTATATGCACGATTAGAAAGCAATATTTGTGCCAATGATAATAGGGATTTCCAAAATCATAAAACTATAAACAGACTAATAATATCAAGGCATTATCTAACTTTTACTGGCAATCCATATTACATAAAACGGATCAGAGTGCAGTTTTTGTCCACCACCCGGGAAAAATGTCCATTCTATTGCTTGAATGCAATAAAAGCTATGGTGGACTCTCCATAGAAAATTATTCAGTCCGTATAGAATAATCGCTTAGAAAATACGAAACTTATGGAACGAATGACAGCGAATTAATCAAATTTCTTAATGAAATTTTGTTTAATTCGTCAAATTCGTTCTCATTCGTATCATTCGTTTAAAAGAGGCTGCCCCCTCACTTTTATCAGCTCTGCTACGATGCTGACTGCAATCTCTTCGGGGGTTTCAGAGTTGATATCGAGCCCGATGGGTGCATGAACTTTGTCCAATATCTCCTTAGGCACTCCCTTCATCAGCAGATCTTGATAAAGAATCTGAATCTTCTTCTTCGAGCCAATCATACCAATATAATGGGCATCGGTTTTGACTGCCTGTTCCAATACAAGACCATCATAAAGATGACCTCGGGTGACAATGACGAAATAGGAAGAATCATCGATATTGATTTCGTCAAAACATTTCTGAAATTCTGAAACGATGATCTCATCGGCCTCTGGGAAGCGCTCTCGATTCGCAAACATCTCCCGGTCGTCGATGACGACAACTTTGAAATGAACTCTCTTCACAAGAGGAGCCAATTGTTGAGAAACATGTCCTGCTCCGAAGATATAGACCGTCGGCTCAGAAAAGATCGGCTCTAACAGCACCTCCACCTTTTTCCATGGAGAATCCTCTCTTCCCGAACTCAAAACCACTACTTTTGCTTTCTTTTCCTTCAATAATATCTCCCCTTCGGCCAAGATTCTCTTTTCCAGTCCCCCTCCATCAAATAGGAACCCAACTTTCTCTCCAGAATCCCTAATCAATACCTTTGAGCCTTCTACCTCAGGATGACCATTATCAACAGAGATCAGGGTGGCCAGGATAGCTGAACCCCCTTTTTGTTTAATCCTTACCGCTTCCCGATAGATTTTCAGAAATTCTTCTTTGAGGGGTTCTAAGAAGATATCGATATTCCCGCCACAGATAAGCCCACCTGCTGCCAACTGCTCAGACGATAGCCTAAAATGGAGGACTTCCCCCTTCCCCTTTTCCATAACTTTTTGGGCCTGTTGCCAAACCTCTGCCTCAACACATCCTCCTCCAATAGAACCAAGAGAGGTTCCGTCTCCCTTGATCAAATATTTCGCGCCTACATCTCTCGGGGCAGACCCCACGCGCGTGATCAGCGTGGCAAGCGCCAACTTTTCCTTCTTCTCAAGGGCTTTCACAATCTCGGAATAGATGTCCTGCATGATCGCAATCCTGTAACTTAAGAAGTCTTATAGGAACCCGCAGAGAGTTCCACCCACCTCAACGCATCACCTTGGTTTCGGGTCTACCTGATGATCAAGAAGCCTACGGTAAAGCTGGATCCTGTATGGTGGCATAACAAATTCCACATTCTTATCTAAAGTGTATCGATCTCGAAGAAACCCTTGAAGCTCGGGGAAGCTTTCCAGGGGGAAGATCTGAACAATAAAAGCAGGAGGAGACTTGCCTATATCTTCCATTACAGTAGAGGCATAGGCCGCCAGTTCTTTCACCGGGTTGCCCGTAACGAGCATGCTCATGTTATAATTGTTTCGAAATCGGCTGGCTGCTTTACGTTGTGCCAAAAAATAGATCTGCGGAGATATCCCCCACACATAGATTGTCTCGGAAGGATGAGTGTTGGCGCGAATGTAATGGGCAATTCGATGTTGAACGACATTATAGGTCCCATAGAGATCAAACACATTCTTTGAAACTTTATGCTGGAACACTGTCTGCTCAATAGGTGTGTAGGAAAAAAAATATTTATAGTCATTTTCTATGAAAATGATAACCATGACCATGAGGAGTATCGTCCACCCCCCTTGCGCAACAAGCCGAGACAAAGGAGGAAGTGATTTTGCCAATTTCCAGGATGTTGCAATTCCATAAGCGGTGAGTATGGAGAAAGCTGGGATGATCTGAAGAAAATAATGGAAGAAGAAGGTCCCAGTGATCCAAAGAACCGCGAAGGACCAGAAAGCCCACCAAAGCAGTATTCGGTCGCTCGTCTGTTCCTTGCCACGCCAAATCCTCCAGCCCAGGTAAGCCGTGGCAAATGCAGTCCCGATCCAGAGGAGACCGTTCTCTGGAAGCATGACTTTCAGATTTGAAAAGAAAAACATCAGGAAATCCGTATACTCATGTCCTCTTTGAATATAGCGGAGATTGCTTCCCACCATAGAGTCGTAAAGCTGATACAAGGTGTATCCATGAAAGCGATAGAAACTAATCACACCGATCACCGGTAGCAAAGCCCCTGCACAAAGCAGGACATAGCGGTCAAGGCACTCTTTTCGCAAATGAGGGTCTTTCTTTCTCCACCACTCGTTGATCCTATAGCACAGGAATACGAAGAAGAGCACTCCGCCAACCTGTTTAACAAACGTAGCCAAGGCAGCACTAATGCCTGTAAGAAAGTACCACCGCTTTCCCCCAGACGTCGTGGCTTTGAGGAAAAGACCGATAGCCAAGATAAATGGAAGGTACAAGACCATCTCCATGTTCACGGTTCCACCTTCAACCATCGGCCCGGATGAAAAGACTCCAAAAAGTAATGCCGCTAATAATCCCACCTTCTTTCCGTACGCTTGATTCGCCAACCAGTAGACTGCAACAACCGCCAAAAGGACAAAGATCGCCCCAAACATCTTGAGTCCGACGACAGAGGGGCCGAAGAGGCGGATGAAGAAGGCGTAGAGCATGAAATAGAGAGGAGGCTTCCCCGGACCTTCCAGATCGATCAGGATCTCTCCCTCGGCCATCCGCCAGGCCAGATAGCCCAGGTTTCCCACATCCCCATCAATATACTGCCCAAAATAAACGAGGCGGAGGTAAAAAGTGAGGGCCAGGATCGCGATCAAACCCACGGATGGCTTGGCCATCGCTCGAAACAGATCTAGACTACCAGCAGCCGTGCCCTGTTTCACTACTCCTGGACCCCTTTCAATAAGACTTTTGTTAAACTTTTAGTTTCTTGTAGCCCCTAATATTTATTCACTTCGTTCATCACTTCGTGCCACTCGAATCCTTGAACCCTTGACCCCTCGAATCCTTATATTTGCCTATGGTTTCTTAGCTTTGGGGAGCGGCTTCTTCTCTTTCTGAGGAGGCTCCTTTTCTATATTCTTTGAGTGAGCAAGAGGCAGGAGGTAAAGTTTATAAAAGACCGGATCAGCCCAAAGCTCTATTTCAGGTGCCAAATCTCCCACAAAGGCAGAAAAAGTTGGCATATTATTATAAGTGTTGAAATTCGATGAAAGGTCTTTCAAAGATTTAAAAAGGTTAATTGCCGCAACGAGATGAGTAGGTTTTCCTCTCAACAACTTAATTTGTTGAATCCCTGTCTCGATCGACTCCTGATCATTTTCTAATTTGGATATCCAAAATTTCCCATCTTGATATCGAATATCCATCTCCCCTGTCTGGATACCCTCGACTAACTTCATGCGAATCTGTTGGGCCTGTCCTATCACCCCATCAATCCGATCGAGCAATTCCGTTTTCTCTTTCTTAGAAAGCTCGATCGTCTTGGATGAATCCTTCGCCAAAAAATATTGAAGATCATAATCCTCAGCATAGCTAAATGAGGCCACGCATAAAAGCAGAATAGCCAAGCCTAAGAGTCTCCTCTGATATTCCATTTCATCTCTCCCGTCACGCTGGGTAACTATGGAAAAATCACCTCAACCACAGCCGGGCTATTTCTCAACTGTCCCAAAACTACCCTTTCGATCTGTGGGTGTTCCTTCTTGATGATCTTTTCTGCCACTCTTTTTGCCTTGGCTATTCCATCCGCTATGTCCACCTTATTGAGAAAGGCGATCACCCTTGAAGAAGGGGGTGCTCCCTTATAGATCCCCCCCGGATCAGTGATCAGGACTGCCATCGCCTCCTCTGTCATCTTTTCTCCAATGGGAATTCCTGTTATTCTTGAAATAGGCTCTGGCTGAAATGCATTCATCTCACTCAATTCCACCCCCACCCCATCCACACCCAAAATGGCTACCACCAAAGTTGTGTTTGAGGGGATTACCGGTTCTCCGTCCCTTGGGGCTTTGATTGGACGACCTGAAGCACCATCGGCCTCTATGATCAGATAGTCAATTTCATGTGAACTCCAAAGGTCATTAAGGAGGCTTGAAGAAACCCCTTTCAACTTCCCTAATCCAAGTCTTTCGCTTGCGATCGTAATATGTTTGTATTCTTTGAGGTGACTGGATACAGCTTCCTTAAGCTTCGTTTCATCTCGATTGACAAAAAGAAAAGCTGTCTCTCTTGAAGATGGCTCTAAGATCTTCGTCGTTGTGCTCGTCACGACCTTCTTCCCTTCAGCGACCAAATCCATGGCAAGGCGAAACATCAGTGTGGTCTTTCCACCTGCCCCAACCAGACTAATCAATTCCTTAGCCTTCAGACCTAATGATGCCTTTAGGGAACCGTAGTTCTTCCCCTCTCTTTCGTTTACAGAGCTTTCGACAATGGAATGGATGACTTTAAGATTAGGGTCCATAAATTACATAGAAAATAGATAATTTCACCCCCACCCTCACCCTCCCCCATCCAAGGGGGAGGGGATTTAAGTTGATTCCTCTATAGATTTCCCTCTCCCCTGGCGGGAGAGGGATGGGGTGAGGGGGGAAGTCATTTTCATGGTTCGAGGGTGTCATACCCGTCATGAAAAACTAGTTAGACAATAGGTTTCGTCCAAAGGCAATGGTAAAGTTGCAGACTCGACTCTACGAGATGCCCGTATCGTCATTCGGCTATCCCGCTATAGGCGGGATTGGTCTTAAGAACTTGACGTCACCCTCTGACCATAGACCAAACGGGTTTCGTCACCCAATCCCAAAGACTATTTCTATCAATTAAACCAATATAAAATAGCCTCAAGCACTCCCCCACCAATGGCCCTTGCCTTGTCAGAGATAGTAAAGCAGAATTCTTTTTTCCCCCTCGGATCAATATCGCCTACCTTCATCCCCTTCTTTGCCTCAACTCCTTCACCAAGCAGGCCTCGCACCACACCACTGATCCTGGCTATCACAGGAAAATCGTCTACTACTGCCACAACCGAACCCTTGTTCACCCGTTCACCGATTGATTTCTGCGGATGAAAGATCCCTTTCTTCATCGTTCGGAGAATCCTCTCAACTGTATACCCTCCAATCCCTCCAGGGATGCCTGTGTCAAATTCAGCCATGCCATTCAAGATTACCTTACCGAGATTGTGCCCCCGATTTGTTTCAATCACGACATGGACATCTTTCCCTGCAGTAAACCCCGGACCTAGACCGATGATTAAGGGAGCATCGTTGATCTGTGTTCCCAAGTTCTTTTTGGCCATAATGGCATCAATCAGAACGTCAGGTTTTAAAAAATGCAGCGTTTTCTTCCCATCGGGATCAACGAGAATTGGAATCTTCTCCCTCTTCCATTCGGAAGAGATCTCCTCCTGCGCAGAGATAAATTTCGCCCAAACCCCTTCAACCTCTTTCTCACCATTATAAACCGCCTCACAAAAAGAAACCTCTCTCCTCACGGCAATGGGACGAGGGATTTCCAACATACAAATCTTAAAGTGAGAGCGGTGAAGTCGGTAAGCCACACCACTAGCCATCTCCCCCGCGCCTCGGATTAAAACAACCAAATCTTCTATTCTTCTTTTCGACTTGTTCTGAATATTCTTCTTCATCTCTATCTTATGAAAGGGTTCACGGATTCGAGGATTCGAGAGGCCAGGTGTTTGGTCTCTAGTCACTCACTCAGTCCCTTGACTCCATGAATTCTATCTTTAAATTAAGCATTTTTGACTTGAACCCTTGGCCCCTCAACTCCCAGAATCCTCTTACTTCTTAACTCTTTTTTGTAATCTTTCCAAGTATCGATGTCCTTTAAAACACCTTCCGACCTTATCTGTACCCATCGTACTTCCTCGGGATGCCTTTCAATGATTGATCTTCCTCCAACATCTTCTTTCAATTGTAGCAACTCCTTCTTATATCTCCTATGGAAAATGACAGGATGTCCTTTTCTTCCCCGAAAAGAAGGAACAATGATCGCTCCTTTCCCTTGACCGAACGCGCGGATCAAGGAATTGATCGTCCTTGATACGAGAAAAGGCATGTCCCCAAGGGCAATGAGAATCCCATGGCTATTTGGATTGATCGCACGAATACCTCTTCGGATAGAAGTGCTCA
>Ga0299912_10004060_pt1 | contig 11943 bp, 10 predicted proteins | sample RVTome_2_FD_207667 | JGI IMG/M metagenome (GOLD analysis project Ga0299912, IMG submission 207667) | Soil microbial communities from uranium-contaminated site in the Upper Colorado River Basin, Wyoming, United States - RVT95D214 (version 2) ... | reverse complement strand
TGGGCAAGCAGCCCGACGGCACCGAAAAATATCCGGAGATGGAACTGGTGCGACTGGCTATCCCCCGCCGTGTCTATTCGATGGCGCATCTTCAGTATGTAGTTGAGGTGTTCAAGAAAATCCGCGATGATAAAAACCTGGTTAAGCCGCTTAAAATAGTTTGGCAAGCGCCGGTACTAAGGCATTTTACGATTAAGCTGGATGAGGTTTAAATTAGAATTTGCATAGGGGTAAATCGGAAACTTCTTATCACTATGAATACAATAACCTACACTCCAATCGGTATAATTCATTCGCCGCATAAAACTACTGAGGGCGTACCTATTCAACCATCCGGAGCCAAAGGCATCAAAGGCTCGGTCGTGGTCGATGAAAAATATGCCGATGCTCTGGCTGACCTCGAAGGTTTCTCGCATATTGTGTTACTATATCATTTTCATCTTTCCGAGGGTTTCTCGCTGAAAGTCAAACCGTTTCTCGATGATAGCAAACACGGCCTGTTCGCCACGCGCGCTCCCAAGCGACCCAACGCTATCGGGATATCCGTAGTCAAACTTATCAGTATCGAGGGCTGTACCTTGCAAATCGAAAATGTCGATATAGCCGATGGTACACCGCTTCTGGATATCAAACCTTATGTGCCAGATTTCGATAGCGCCGAGGAAATAAAAATAGGTTGGTTAGAGGGAAAAACCAACAAGTCTCTGAAGAAGAAATCAGATAATCGTTTCGGATTATAAAGAAACACAAACCAGTCGCTATATCATTTGACGCCTTATTACGGATTGCCAATAGCAAAACAGATATTAGTACACCTTGGCCGGTAAAATAACCAATGTTTGGCCTTCGTGAAACAGCCGATTCTGAATGGCAAAAGCAGTCTCATTATGCAGAAGGCGCTGATACCATCTTTCTTTTTCAAATATAACTTTGCCGGCAAAGAACGTTGTCTGCGGGTACTCGAGAACGACCTGGGCGCATATTTTTTCGGTTTCCTCAACTACATCCAGACCGACACTCATTTTATAGCCGGAAGGGATACCCAGACGCTGTCCCAGATCGACATATTTTTTCAAATTTGATTCGGTCAATTCATGCAATTGTTCAATTGACCCTTCACCTTTGAATAAACCGGAATTAATCACGCCGGTAGAAATAAAAATAAAATTGGCATATTGATTCGGAAATGAACGGAGGATATTTAAAACAGTATGGATACCCAATCCGCCATATGAAGAAACCAACACCGCCGCGGTAGGCAATTTGGGATTAAGTTGACCAGTTGTCACTTTCGTTTTTGGTAACACGCTTTCAATTTGAGCATAAAGTTCAGTAATTTTTTTTGCAATCGACTGATAATGATTGTGAATTAAAAACGTTAATACTATCAAACATGTAGTGATACAAAGCGTCATCCAGCCGCCTTCAGTAAATTTTTGTGTTATTGTGATTAGTAAAATGGAGCTGCAGAGTATGAAACCCGCTAAAAACAGAGGTATTCGTTGCCGGCGATGCTTGCGATCAGTTTCCGTTTTATAAGTATGTTTAAGCATGCCAAGCATCGATAGGGTAAAAGTAAGAAACACATTGATGCTATACATAACGACAAGATGGCGCACATCGCCTTTGGTATAAAGTAGAACGGCTAAGGCGGAAATCCCCATCATGAAGATACCGTTGCGGGCGGTCAAGCGCTCTGAAAGGGCCGCAAAATGCCTCGGCACCCAACTATCAACAGCCATATTGGCAAGCACGCGGGGGCCATCGATGAAACCCGCTTGAGCCGCTACGATCAGCAATACGCCCTCGGAGATGAGGGTTATAATGACGAAGATAGCCGCTCCCTTGAATCCTGACGTCATAGTTTCGAGTAAAACGGCATTCATGGTTTTACCGGGCACGCTACTGATATTCCATAGAAGATAACAGAGAATCAAGCCCCCGGCGGTTATTGCCAGCGATAAGGCCATATAAAGCATGGTTTTTTTTGCATTGCGGACACGCGGTTCGCGGATAATCGGCAAACCGTTGGAGACGGCCTCTATCCCCGTATATGTCCCGCCGCCCATTGAATAAGCATGCACAAGCAGCAGCAATAAACCCCCAATCCCAATGGTTTGCACGCCGGTGGACAACCCTGAGTTAATATCAGATGCCAGTTGAGGAAAATGATTGGCATGGGCAAAGATACCTCCCCCAATCGCGATAATATGAGTAACCAGGAATAACAGAAACAGGGGCAGTAAAATTAGGACAGATTCTTTTACGCCGCGAATGTTAAGAGTTGTCAATCCTATAATAAGGAAAATATCAAAGATTAATTTATATTGGCCCCAAGCTAATGGCAAAAAGCTAAACAGGGCATCGCCGGCGGATGCAACCGAGACAGCGATAGTAAGGACATAATCTACCAAAAGCGCACAGCCGGATATAATTCCCGGCTTCTTGCCTAAAAGTTTTGTAGCCACGACATAGCCGCCGCCGCCGTAAGGAAACGCTTCAATGATTCGGCTATAAGCCAAAGCGATCAGAAATACCGTACCGGCAGTCAAGATAGCCAAACCCACCGCCAGATAGGTGTGACTGCCAAGAGTTCTGAACGCCTCCTCCGGGCCGTAAGATGAAGATGACAGGCCATCCGCACCAAGCCCGACCCACGCCAAGAAAGGCAATAAGGAAATACTTTTGAACAGCCCTTTTTCGTACAGGCTTCGGGGAGCGCCAAAAACAAGCCTGCTAATGCGTTTGTTTAGTGACAATTTCTTACCGATGGGATTAGAACAATTATCAGAAGATGCAGGGTCGGGCATCTTGCCCATTTAGAACCTCCAGTTTGTCCGTTTTACTGAGGAGTAACCTTGCAAACGGAATCTAACAGGTTCTCCTCTTCGCTGCCTACGAGGTTAGCTGTCGGGCTTGGGCCGAAGAGACTGCCCTACGCCTTGCGGCGATACGCCCCAAAAAATTGGGTTCCCCGTTCCTTTTCCTATGGATTAGGCAAATATAAAATTAGTATAGAAATTCGGCAAAAACAACAAATATATTATTCATAAGAGCTCCCCCATTGGTTTTTTTTACAAATGTCATTATTATGACAAATCGTTGTAAGTTAAAGCTTTACAGCGAGAGATTAAATAACAATGTCATTCAAGCGTAAAGTAGATAAATAATATTAGTTTATAAACAAAGTAATTTATGGCTGCGATTCGGGATCTATTTGGCTCAGCATCTCGCTAATCCTGATTTTAAGTATATCGGGGGCTTTTTTCTGGAAACAGCTTTTAGTGACCATTTTACGAAGTTCTATTTCGAAATCATAGTGGGCACAGCAATATTTGCATAATTTGAGGTGTTCCTCAATTTCGTCATAGCTGACATTTTCAAGCTGTTTATCGATATACTCGTATAGGTGTTTTAAGACCTCCTCACACTTTAGCATTACTTCTTCCCGACAATCCCCCGCTCTTTGGCAAACTCGTAAAGTTGTTTTTGCAGCAGTTTGCGCCCCCTGAAAATCCTGGACTTTACTGTGCCAACACTGGCTCCGATTATTTCAGCAATTTCTTGATAATTAAACCGTTCAACATCTGATAACAATACCGCCATACGAAATTGTTCCGGAATATTTTCTAAAGCCTTAATTATGTCATCAGAAACATATGACTTCAGTATCTCCGTTATCGTATCGCTGCTTCGGGCTTCGGATTTGTTGGCCGGCTGAATATTAGGTTTAAACTCATCCACCAAGAAGAAATTCTCAATCGCGTCAAAATCGACTTGAATAGGTTCTTTTTGGGTCTTGCGGTATTTAGTCCGGAAGGTGTTGGTCAAAATCGTAATAACCCAGGCTTTGGCGTTTGTCCCTTCCTGGAAATGATCGAAAAAGCGAAACGCTTTCAGGTAAGTTTCTTGTACCAGGTCTTCGGCATCGCCGGAATTACGTGTCATCCGCATCGCCAAATTGTACAGATTGTCCATCAAAGGCAAAAATAATGCCTCAAATTGCTTCTTTTTGTCTTGATTTGTCTCTTTATCGGTCTTATTTTTCATATATGCTTCACTTTTCGAAAAGCAGGATACAATGTTTGTCGGCAGAAGTCAAGTAAATAAAATGGACCCATGCAGTATACTTATAAAGAAGTTATTTATAAAGATAACATTATTTTCAGTACTATTAATACCATCTATTACACTTGCTGACAACATCAAGTATTGGGTATTTTTTACTGGCAAAAACGAAGGCCAAACAGCCTCCATTTCCGATAAGGCCTTATCTCGTCGTTCGTTGCGGGCTGATATAAAAGGTTTAACCGAGCTTGACATTAATCCAGATCAGAATTATATCGAAAGCCTAAAAGTTGCCGGTTTGAAAGTCCATCGAATCTCACGCTGGCTTAACGCGGCCAGCGTTTCCGGAAATTCGGAATCGATAGAAAAAGTTAGAGAATTTCAATTTGTTAAAAAAATCCAGCCGGTGGCCGCCTACCGGCGTGATAGGATAATTGCCGAAGAGCCTATTAATGACTTACAAATAGAGCCATTTCTGCAAAAGCCAACCGCGTTCAGCTATGGACCGTCTCTTGTCCAATTGCACCTATGCCAAATAGATTCGCTTCACAGCCTGGGCTTTTCCGGTCAGGGCGTGCTTATTGGTGTGATGGATACCGGTTTCAAACTTGATCACCCGGCTATTGCCGAAATTTTGTCATCGGGCCGACTTATTGCCGCGCACGATTTTATCAACGATGATGACAACGTCCAAGACACGGCCAATATCCAACAGGACCACGGCACGGCGGTCTGGTCGGTAATTGGCGCCTTTAATGAAGATACGCTTATTGGGTCGGCTTTTGGAGCTGATTTTCTACTGGCAAAAACCGAAATAAAAACTGATGAAATCATGGCCGAAGAAGATAACTGGATTGCCGCCGCTGAATGGATGGATTCGCTTGGGGCCGATATAATTTCCAGTTCACTCGGTTATATAGATTGGTACGACCGATCTGATCTGGATGGCAACACATGTGCTATAACTATCGCGGCCGATATTGCCGCCTCCCTGGGGATAGCGGTAGTTAATTCCGCCGGCAATGAACGGGACAATTACTGGGACGCAGTAATTCCCCCCGCCGATGGTAACCAGGTTATCGCAGCCGGAGGTATTACCTCGGCAGGCACTTTGTGGGGCGGTTCATCGCCCGGCCCGACCGCGGATGGCCGAATAAAACCGGATGTTGCGGCGATGGCGCAATATGTTCGGGCGGCCAATTATCTTGCTAATGGTTATTATTCTTATACCGGGACATCATTTGCCGCCCCTATAATTTCGGGCGGCCTGGCATTAATCATGGAGGCGCACCCGGATTGGGACTTGTCAACAATAATCCACAGCCTCCGTCAAACCGCCAGCAATTCAGCCTTGCCTAATAATGATTTAGGCTGGGGCATTGCCCGTTTTTATAATATGTATTCCGGCGAAATCCCTATGCCCGAGGGTAAAAGATTTTTTGTGGCCCCTAACCCGGCTTATTACTCGGTGATATTCCAATTCGATCCACCGCTGACTTCCGCCGGCGAAATATCGATCTTTACGGTTTCCGGCGATAAAATCGTTGCACTAAATACTTCAAGCCAAACTGATCCTGATTCGGACGGCTTAACCAGATTTTTGTGGAACGCCGAATATAAATCGGGTCAAAAAATTGCCTCTGGAATATATATCGCCTGCTTGCAGACTATATCTGAAAGCCACACAATCAAATTCGCGTTTGTTAACTAATGAAATAATATATCCAGCCTGAAACGCCAGGTTTTTAAGTATCATTTATTATTTCAATCCATGTTAGGGCTTGGACGATAAAGCCATTGATGGAAAAAATAAAAATTCTGATCATTGACAATAATCGTAAATTAACATTGCCTGCCCCTGAAGAATTTGAGACATTTTTCCCGGAAAGCCGGGTAAAAATTATAAAACAAATTAATGATGGATTGGCTGAGTTGAAAAATGGCAAATACGACGCGGCCGTCATATGTTCGGATTTAACCATAAAAAATCAGGAAAAACTTGAATATATTATTAATTACTTAAATCATAAGCCGGCGCTAATATTAATAAGAGAAAATGATGACCGGTTTGATGGCTTAAAGGCCGCTTTAATCAGTACCTGCAATTGTATAAGCCCAAATTGCGACTTTAAAAATACGATAATTTGGTCCATCGACGCGGCCATTAAAAAACATGATTTAATAATGGAAATTCAGAAATTACGGAATCAACTATGTAGAATAAAAACTAATCAAAATATAATAGACCTGACCTTATCCTATAATCACGAAATCAATAATCTTCTGACTATGATTATTGGCAACACGCAATTATTACTTCAGAATAGCCCAAAAGAGAAAACGAATATCTCAAATAAGCTAACAAAAATTGAAAAAGACGCGTTGAAAATAAGACGTTTGTCGCTCAAGCTTTCCAATAGCATTGATTCCGATGTAGCCAGTCCGCAGGAAAATATGACAGTAGAATCAGGCTAAATATAATATTTCAGTACTGATATTGCCAAGCGCGGCCGATCATTAATAGATTTTTTCAATGATAATATTATAATAATAGGTTTTTAGAATTTCTTCATAGCCGGCGCCCGCTCTGGCCCGGCCGATCGCTCCGCACTGACACATGCCCAAGCCATGACCGTTGCCGGCGCCGACAATTTCCAGGCCGCTGATGGCGTCATTTGATTTTAATACTTGAGCGTTAAATCTGGTTGAAGGCAGAATAGATACTTGATTAGATGAACGTTTCAAAGCCCAGCGTATTTGATCTGACGCGATTTTAAATTCGCCCGTGGTGGTTTTGATTCTCATCTCAACCATCCGGCCGATTGATAAATCTTTTTCGAATTTTATCGAGGTAATCTTGCCAAATCCCTTTCTGGGCAATTCTCCCTGTTTATTAAGAAAGGCGCTGATGTTATCGTGAAGCTGTTTTGCGCTGAAATTTTCGTTCCAGAAAAATGTTTTGGCCCATTGACAATAATCGCCGTCGACACAGCCTTTTAAATATGACACCTCATCGGTATCCCAGACTTTTTCAATTGGCGCGGTCGAACCGCCGCAAACGGCGTGGTAATAAGCGGCAATTGGCCGGCCATTGGATGTCATAATCATGCCTTCGGTTTCCTCAACCGCCTTATTTAAAAGCGGCAATTCCGCGCCGGCGCCCAGATAAACCTGGTCTTCGATTGAGTCTTTTAAGTGCTTGTCTTTTTTCTGGGCCGACAGCCGCCACATGGCATAAGTCCGCGCGGCAATCGCCTGCGCTTTGGCGGCTTCATATTCGTCCTCAGTTCGTTCGCCTATTTCGGCGGGCAAGACGCCTTTAAGATATGACTCGATATCTATAAGATTAGACACGCGGATTTTTGAATCGGAATCGCCGTTGGCATCGCATTCGATATTGCCTCGATACCGCTTCTCGTTATAGTCTATAAATACGTTGGGAAAACGGGGGCGAAATAGTACAAAAGACAATCCGAGAGCAAGCGAGCCGTTGTCGTCCGCAATACTTAATCCATCGCGGGAATATTTTATGGCAATTTTCGAAGATGTATAATAAATTTCAGCACGACTGCCATCACGATAGCATTCAATTATCATCTCTCCGGACGAGCTAATATTTAAACTGTCGTCGGCGCCAAGACGTACCTTTATTTGGCGATCAAACATGAATTTCACGGGCGGTTTCTTTTTCGAAAACCCAAACGAGGGATTGAACAAACCTAAGACAACAAATAATAATATCAGGCCTGGCAAATTTTGCCAAGCACCACCGCTCTTTTTGCCCCGGTTACGTCTTTGAGTGGATACCTGTTTGAACATAATGCCTCATTAGCCAACACCGCAAAACTAATAGCTTCAAGATAATCCTCCGGATAACCATAATCGGAGGCTTTGGTTATCTTTACCGATGGCAGCAGATCATTAAGCGTCAACTTGAAAAAGTGATTCTTGACGCCGCCACCGGTCAATATAAGTTCATCGAATCTGAATTTATTCAATTCCACGCATTTCCTAACCGCCTTAACAGTTAACATAGCGGCGGTAGCCATTATGTCGTGCTTATTCAGTTTGCGATTTCGGCAGGAAGAAAGAAATTTCCTGCTAAAATCTTCACCAAAATCCTCCCGACCCGCCGACTTTGGCCCTGTTTGATTAAAAAATTTCCGATCTAATAATCTACTGACTATTGGATTACAGGCCCGGCCTACGCGAGCCAATTTACCGCCTTCATCATAGTCTCGGCCAAACAGGTTTTGCGAAATGTAATCAACCGGCATATTGCCGGGACCCGTATCGCAGCCAAAAATATTAAGAGCGCCGCGTTTAGTTTTCAGCAAAGTTAAATTGGCTATACCGCCAATATTTAAAACACCGATGTTAGATCCTCTCCGTCCAAATAGAATAGCATTAACAATTGGCGTCAAAGGCGCCCCCTGGCCGCCGGCGGAGGTATCGGCTACACGGAAATCCCCTATAGTAGTTATGCCCGTCCTGACAGCGATTCGGGCCGGATCGCCAATTTGATGGGTTATCGCGCCATGCCGGGTTTTGGGCAAATGCCGTACAGTATGACCGTGAGAACCGATAAAATCTATATCCGCAAATTTAAAGCCTGAAGATTCAACAATTTTCCGCGCCGCCTGAGCGAATAATTCGGCCAGTTCAATATCCAATTCTAACCATTGCCTGGCGCTGTCGAATTTCAATTCGGCAATTTTCTTTAGTCTTTTCTTAAAAGCCGGAGAATAACTATAGGTCTTGCCGGCCATGAATTTAACCCGGCTTTCATAACTATTGCTCGTTATCCGGACAACGGCGGCATCCACGCCATCCGCAGAAGTGCCGCTGTTCAGACCTATTACCACTTTTCTATTTTTATTTATAATATTTTTCATGCAATTCTTTTTTAACATCTGAAATTCTTTTCAGGGCTTGATTATGGCCATGTTTTTCAAGCGTCGCTAAATTGCTTTCAAGATAATCTACAATTTCCCGATGCTTATCATTGTCATGGCAAATTAAGGCCATATCATGGCCCGCGATGAGGGCGGCCAAAACATTTTCGCGCATACTTTTATTATTACCAATCGCTCCCATCGACATATCATCGGTGATAATAATCTTATCAAAGCCAATTAGACGAGCCAGGTCAATTGTATTTTTAGAAAACGTGGAAATCTTGCTATCAATTTCGGTCATTAATAGATGGGTTGTCATCAAAAAATTTATACCCATATTAATTCCGGCTTTGAATGGTACCAGATCGTTGGCGCTGATCCTCTCTTTCGATATACATGAGATCGCGGTTTTGTCGTGAGGATCATTCGCGGCCGAGCCAAGCCCCGGGAAATGTTTCAAACAGCATTGAATATCGCTAAAGCTGAAGCCTTTATAAAAACTCGCGCAATAGTCAATCACCCGTGTCGGATCAGCCGAAAATGTCCTGTCTTTAAGTGCTGGATTTAATGGCGCATATGAAAGATCAACTACCGGAGCCAAATTAAGATTAATGCCGACTTCTTTAAATTCACGGCCAATTTCCCGGCAATGGCTTTCCAGACTAATCAAATCATCAGCGTATTCTGACGGCCCGCCCAGATGAGAAAAAGATTTTCCTAGTCGGCGGACTCTGCCGCCCTCGAAATCAATCGCGATAAAAGGCGGTTCTGGGCAAATTTCCAGAATCTCATTAATTAAGGCAGCCAGTTGTTCCCGGTCTTCCGCGTTGCGGTCAAATAAAATAATGCCGCCTGCCAACTTATCTTTGAGCAGGTATTGGGTCGATTGAGTAAGATAGGGTTCTTTTATTCCTAGAATAAGTCTTTGGGCCGGACTCATTGCTGGAGCTTTCTGGTGGTCTCTTTCTTGTTTTTGGCCAAGGCGACGCAAACCCGATTACGGCCTTCCTTTTTGGCTCGATACATCGCCTGATCGACGCGTTCCAAAAGCTGATTAGGCGATAATACGCCATCAGGATAAACCGCGACGCCAACTGAGATAGTGGCTCTGACATCGCGCTGACCTTGCGAATTCGTAAAATAAGCCCTTTCCATCTGGTTTTTCATTCTATCGGCAATGCTGATAGCGTCTTTCAACCCTGTTTGAGGCAATATCACCACGAATTCCTCGCCGCCATATCTGGCGACGATATCAACATCCCTGACCGAATGTTTTACAATACTGACTATTTCCTGCAGGATTATATTACCTGTTTGATGGCCTTGTAAATCATTAATTTCTTTAAAATGATCGACATCGATCATGAGCACCGACAACTGCTGATGATATCTGTCCGATCGGCGAATTTCGTCGGAAAGCTTGGTTCGAAAAAAGCGGTAATTATACAGACCCGTCAAGCCGTCGATAATAGTCAATTCCTGTGTTTTCATATGCAGCCTGGCATTATCGATGGCGATCGCGGTCGAATTGGCAAATATTGTAAAGTTTTTTCGATCTTTTTCCTGAAGTTCATATGTCTTCTGAGGCTCTATTTGCAACAAGCCGATTACTTTACCCAGAGAGATTAAGGGCAGCTCAAGAATTTGCCGGCCACTGCTTAAGGCTATGGAGTTTTTTTTGCTATAAAAACCTGTACCCCGAATGGCTATGTCACCGGGTTTCTTCTCAGAGATAAGCATAGGCGGATCATATATGGTTTTGTTGCCTTTTTCCAACTTGGCATATATGCATAAATCTTTCCCCGACGGCTCTACCAACAAAACCGAACATTTCTTTACTCTGAGCAAATCATTAGCGATACTTAGAACATCTTTTAGAAGCTGCTCCAGATCCAAAATCGAGGACAGAGCCCGGGTCGTTTCGTACATATTTTCGAGCATTGCTTGCGATGATTCAAGTTCCCAAGTTCTTTCATTTAAAATATCAAGGGTTTTCAGCAATTTCTTTTCTGAGACATTCATATAATTGGAGACAACAAAGCCTAATCCGCCGGTCAGCCAGATATAAAATACTCTGATTATAATTTCAGCCAACGGTTGCTCATTATTTGGCATTAAAACCGAAATCAAATATGCCGCTGAAAACGCGAAAGCCGCAAAGATCACTTTACTGATAGGACGATAAATCGAGAGTAAAGCGATTAAAAAATAATAGATCACATATAGGTTCCTGGTAGCTTCGCCATAATATGTCATCGAGAAGAAAATGAATAATGCATCTATTACCGTTAATGGCAAAAATGTGCTGGAAACCTTTATCCACTTTTTTGTCGAAATCCAAAAGAGTACTGAATTAATTACGGCATAAGCGAATAATGATAATGCAAAATAAATTATTTGGAATAAGTCTGTATAAAGATACATCCATAGAATTAAAGGAGCGAAGATGACAGCTTTCGCGCCAAAATAAATCTTCTCTATTTTTCCGCTGATAACCATAAACGTAAAACAGCCTCCTCGATTAATATATCGTCATATACCTTAATATGTTAAGTCTAATCGCCGGGACTTTTTAAAAATACTGCTTTTAATACGGGGGGAGTAATCAAGGTAGTTAAAATCACCATAATAACCACCGCCGAGAATGTGTTGGTGTCGATAACCGGCTGACCGTCGAGCATCATTTTTGACCCTATTCCAGCAAAAATTAAACCTACTTCGCCTCTGGGAATCATACCCAGGCCAACTGCCCACCTATTCATGTTCTTCTCAAAAATGACTCCCAAAGAACAAGCTTGTTTGCCTAAAATTGCCACAAAAGTCAAAACCAGGGCAAATCCAAGAATGGACAAATTGCCAAAACTGATAAGTGCGACTCCCATGCCCATATGGACAAAAAATATCGGCACCAGGAAAGCCGAAATAGGTTTTAACAGGACACCAAGTTTGGTTTCACCTTTATCGGTTAAATCTTTAT
>Ga0299912_10004059_pt1 | contig 11943 bp, 9 predicted proteins | sample RVTome_2_FD_207667 | JGI IMG/M metagenome (GOLD analysis project Ga0299912, IMG submission 207667) | Soil microbial communities from uranium-contaminated site in the Upper Colorado River Basin, Wyoming, United States - RVT95D214 (version 2) ... | reverse complement strand
CTCTACGAGTCCTTTCCCGTCATCAAGGAATGGATGGATCGGGCTGCCGCAGCCGCGGACTTCGACCTTCTGCACCTGCTGTTCCACGATCAAGAGGAGAACCTTCAGAAGACCCGGTGGCAGCAACCGGCCCTGTTCGCCGTGGAACACGCCATGGCTCGATACCTCATCACCCTGGGCATCCACCCGGTGGCTATGGCCGGGCACAGTTTGGGCGAACTGACCGCCTTGTGTCTGGCCGGGGTCTATTCCCTGGAGGACGGGTTCCGCATCGTCAACCGGAGAGCCCTCTGTATGGATAAGGCCGCGACCATGGATCTGGACCCCGGCGTCATGGCGGCCGTGGACGCCCCCCTGGACCTGCTGCAAGAGATGCTCCAGGGACAGGAGCAGGTCTACATCAGCAATATTAATGCACCGAACCAGGTCGTGCTGAGCGGCAAGACTGAGGCGGTGAAAAACTTTGGTAACCGACTGAAGGAGATGGGATACCGGGCCACCCGGTTGCGGGTCAGTATGGCCTTCCACTCGCCCATCATGAGGGTCATCCGGGATGAGCTCGAGGCGTACATTGCCCCCATTCCCTTTCATGCCCCACAGATCCCCGTCATCTCCAACACGACCATGGCGCCGTTTCCAGCCGATCCCGGTGAGATCAAGCGAATCTTGATGGCCCACCTGGAATCTCCAGTCCATTGGCTGCATAACGTCCAGACCCTTTGGATAGACTATGGAGTGCGGCTTTTCGCCGAGGTTGGCCCCGGCGATATCTTAAGCAATCTCATCCATGACACGCTCCCTGAACCGGCCTGCATCCAGACCTGCCTGCCCGCCGCCGAGGGCCTCACGTGCAAAACCGCCCTGGCTCAGCTCTTCATTCAAGGGCATCTGCCGGTTCACCGGGAACCGAGGTTTGTTTCCCTGCCCGGATTCGGGAAGGCTCCCCCATCTCCCCGCCACGCCCCGGCACCCGGGTTACGACCCCTGGAACCTGGGCCTGTAGGCTTTAAACCGGTGGAAAGGATCATTCAAAGGGAAATCTACCGATTCGTGATGGAGACTTACGGCCGGTTCTTTGAATCCAACATCCTGGCAGCCATTCGCCAAGAGCATGACCCAACCTTCCAAGAAGGCGATCTATCCGCGGTTATCCAGTCCATGCTCCGGGGTTCCGGGCCTCCCGAAGGCCAGCCCCCAATCTCTCTGGGGGAACCGGCATCCCCGCCTCCCGATCCTATCCCGGCGATTCTGGAACCGGCCTCTCCTGCCCTCGATGAGGCGCCTGGGCACCAGGATCACCTGGAGACGCTTATTCACCTCATTATGGATGCCACCGGGTTCAACCGGGACGAGATCGAACCCGACATGGATCTCAGGCGGGACCTCTCCATCCGCTCCAGCCGTCTCCCGATCATCATGGATGCGGCGGAACGCCAATTCGGGATCACCATCGAATTGGAGGATTTTATCCATGTCCGTACCGTGAAGGACATCGCTCAGAGGATCTCCGAGATCATCGCCAGTCAGGAAGGCGCCGGCCTACGGCCGGTCGCTCAGGCGGTTGACCCCGGCCTGGAGCGGGCTGAAATCCTGAAGCCCTCACCGAATGAGGCGAGTTTAAAGCGGCTCGTATTCCACCATGCCCAGGTGGAGCCGGCGGCCTCCATTCCCATGGAATTGAGCCCGGGCGAGTCAGTCCTCCTGCTCTCACCTGACCGGGATGACCGCCTGGCCGGAAGTGTGGGAGACATCCTCCGACTGGATTACGTGGTTGAGACGGTTCCCATGCTCTTCATGCCGGGGAACTTGGGTCCGGGCGTAGAGAGCTACAACCTTCTGACTGATGCAGGGTCCTCCCGGGCTGCCAAGAAAATATCGGGCCAGGCGTCCCTCGCCGGGATGGTCATCACCCTCCCCCAAGGCGGGTCGGCAAGATTGAGAGACATGGCGGAGGTGGCGTGGCTTCTCAGGGGGCTCTTTCTCGTCCTGAAGGCATTTCTACAATCACCGGCTAAGAAATTCGTCGTGCTGATCCATGCCAGGGAAGATACCGAAACTCTCGGGGGGCTGCCAGCGGAGGGGATGCTCGGACTGTTTCTGTGCGCCGCCCAGGAACACCCATCGGTCCAGTTTCGCACCTTGGCCATCGACCAAGATACCGACCTGCGCGCTGCCTTCGGCGGGGCTCTGGACCGAGGCTACCCCGTGGTGGAGATGATTCATCGGCATGGCAGGGTCTTCACTTCGGAGGGGCGCGTCGCTCCGTCGGTCTTCAATGGTCCGGCAAGTCTGCATCTGAGCCCTGGAGACGTGGTAGTCATGTCCGGGGGCGCCGCGGGCATCACCTCCCACCTGGCCCGCAGCCTGGCGCCCTTCATGCCCCGCCTGGTCTTTCTGGGGAGGACACCGCTGGATCCGGGCATCAATCCCGTCAAGCCGCGCTCCCAGCCTGCGCCTGCCGAGACGTTCACTGCCGACAACCGGGCCGTGGAGATGGCTCAGACCCTGGCGGATTTGCATGCCGCCGGGATCGAGGCAACGTACCATGCCTGCGATGTAACCGACCCCAAGGCGGTCTGGGCGATCATGGGCGAGGTGGCAAGCCGTTACGGCAAGATCGATGGAATTATTCACGGGGCTGGAGTCCTCAGGGACGGTCTTCTCAGCCAAATGACCGTAGATGCCCTCTCCATGGTCACGGACGTAAAATTTCTGGGGGCGTGGAATCTCTTCTCCGCTGCGGAGGGGGCGGGCTTGAGGTTTTTCGTGGGCCTGTCCTCGGGGGCGGCGATCCTGGGGAATCCTGGCCAGTCCAACTACGCGGCCGCCAACCGGATGATGTCGGCGCTACTCAGATACCTCGGGCGGAAAAACCGCGCCATCCGGTTCAAGGCCTTGATGCTGCCTCCGGTCGAGGGGGCGGGCATGGCCGAGGATCCGGCGGTCCGGGAGTTGATGCGGCGGAATGGCGTGGCGTACATCCAGGTAAAAGAGCTTGCCGGGCTTTTCTGCCGGGAGCTCTCGGTAGCTCCGGCCGACGACGATTGGGTGATGTTCATGCGGACCCTGCCACCCGTAAAAACGGCGCGGCTCAATGAGACAATCCCTCCGGCGCTCCGGGGAGAACTGGCTGGCGGCGCCGTGGCCTTTAGCCCCGAGGACTTCCCCTTGATCGACCGCATCTCTTCGGTGGACCTGCGCCGGGAACAGCTGGAGGCCTTCAGATCCTTTTCCCGGGAGAAGGACCTTTGGCTCGAGGATCACCGACCCCTCAAGTTCGTCGAGCATCCTCTGGTCTCAGCCGCCATGGTTCTGGAGACCTTCATGGAAGCCGCCCGTATCCTGTATCCCCATCTGCAGGTGCGAGGAGTTCGCCAGGTGCGCTTCCTGGACATGATCCAATGTCCTCCTGGGGCGGCGCGGACTGCTAAAATCTTCTGCCGCCGAGCCGACACCTCCCTGGGGGAGGTATGGTGCGAGGTCTCTCTATCAACCCCGGCGATCTCCCCCACCGGAAGATTGACGGACCGTTTCACCCCGCACTGCCAAGGCCAGGTGATCCTCGATGGTGGGGGAGGCAATCTCGGGGAGGGGCTTACGGATTTTCCGGTCCGGCTGGACGAGCTGCAGACGCCGCCCCTGGATCATGCCCAGGTGCTTACCTGGTACGAAGACCGCAGCGGCCTCAACGGCAGGTATCGGGTAATAGAGTTGTTTGACGGCGCCGGTCCGGGGGTGGCACGGGGCCGAACCACCTACCGGGAGGCCGGCGATTTCGCCCATCTGCGTAACGCCCGGTACCAATACTCTCCCTACCTTTTCGAAGCCCTGATGCAGTCGGCTTCCTTCTCCATCGTCGCCATGGACCAGTCGGAGCGACGATCCATGCTTCCCGTAGAGATCGGGGAGATGAGGTTTTTGCGACCATGCCGGGTGGGGGAACAGATAACCGTGGAGGCCCGCCTGCGGGCGCAGGACGAGGCAGGCCACACCTGGGACGCCAGAGGGCTTGACGATCAAGGCCGCCCCCTCATGCAAGTTTGGGGTATGCGGATGCACTGGGTTTCGGACTGAGCCGCAGCTCGGGAAAGATGGGAGTGGATGTGCGCCGCGGTTCCGGATTAACCGCAACCCGAAAGCCGGCGCACCGGAAGGTCCTATCTTAGGGATGGGCTCCGGGCTTGGCGCGGTCTGCGGGGAGTACCGGGAGTCCGGCTTTTTTGAGGGCCTCGGATATTTCTGTTAGCGGAGGTTCAGAAATGAACGCTAAGAATCTATCTCAGAACTTTAAGCAGCAGGCTATGGCTAAATCCGTCCTGATCGCGGCAGCCCTCCTGGTTTGGAGTCTGGTGCCAACTGGGGCGCAGGCTATTTTAAGCACAAGTGAGCCGGCCCCATCTTTCTCACTGGTATCCGGAGATAATAAAAAGCTCACGCTCGACATGCTCAGGGGCAAGATTGTCGTATTGTTTTATGCAACCAGAGATACCGTCAAGGTTAACGAGGACTTACAAAAATATCTGGATACGCTTTACGATACTCAACCGCAAAATATTCAAAATCAAATCTTCAGATTGCTGGTCGTCAATACCATGGAGGCAACGTCTTTAACAAAATGGAAAGAAAAATTAAGGGAAACCTCCGCGAAGCTGAAGATAACTATTTACGGGGATTGGACCGGAGGCATGTTTGCGGCGTACCGGATGAGAGATAATGACAGCAATTTTGTCATTATCGATAAGCGGGGCGTCGTCAGATTTGCCGCATCCGGCCGGATAGCTAACAGCCGGTTTGAGGCCATAAAAAAACTCCTTTTAGAACTGGCGACTGGCAGCTAAGAAGCGCCGGGCCCCGGCGGCTGAACACTTTTCAAGTCTCCGAAATGGAAAATCGCTTTCCCCTGGGATTTTTCCATGTAAAATACAGCACCGGGGGTTTTAGTGCTTAACTTTGATTAATCCCTGCGCCTGTAGAGGCAAAAAGGAAATCCATGGCGAAACCGGCTGAACACGCCATCGAAGTCGAGAACCTGACGAAGCGTTACGGGGATTTGCTGGCGGTCAACGGTATATCGTTCAACGTCAGGAAAGGCGAAGTTTTCGCCTTCCTGGGCCCGAACGGCGCCGGCAAGACCACTACCGTCGAGATCATCGATATGATCCGCACGCCCACGTCGGGAAAGGTGAGACTTCTCGGGATGGACGTCACCAAGGAGAAGCTCGCCATCGTCCCCCGGATCGGCGTCCTCCCGCAAGACTTCAGCTCCTTCGACCGGATAACGGTCAGGGAAACCATGCAGTTCTATTCGCGACTATTCTCCCGCGCGCACGCCGATATCGACGGGCTGATAGAACTCGTGAAACTCAAGGACAAGGCCGAAGAGCAGTATAAGAACCTCTCCGGGGGCTTGAAGCAGCGCCTGGGCATCGCCATTGCGCTCGTGAACGACCCCGAGGTCGTGTTCCTGGACGAGCCGACGACAGGGCTCGACCCCCGCGCCAGGCGCGAGGTGTGGGAAGTCCTGCTGGGCCTGAAGAAGAAGGGGAAAACGATATTTCTCACCACGCACTACATGGAGGAAGCGGAGATTCTGGCCGACACGGTCGCCATCATCTCGAAGGGGATGATAATCGCCACGGGCTCTCCCGGGGAGCTCGTAGAAAACAACGCGAATTACCTGGTTCTCACGCTACAGTCCGCCGAGGCAAACGCCTTTGAGATCATCCGGAAGATGGGCTTCGAGCCGGTCCATGACAACCACCAAGACCTCAAGGTCAGGGTGGAGCACACGGAAGACATCCTGAAGGCACTAAATGCCATTAAGGACGCCGGGGGGTCGTTCCTCAGCCTGGACGTTCGCAGGCCCAACCTCGAAGAGGTCTTCCTGAAGCTCACCGGCGAGGCGCTCCACGTAGGCCCGACCGAGGGCGGGGAGGTGTTATGAAGGTGCGCGTCGTCAGCGCCAATCTCGTCGTGAAGCTCAAGACCTTCTACCGGGAGAGGACCGCGATGTTCTTCACGATTGCGTTCCCGATAATCCTGATTCTCGTGTTCGGCACAATTTTCCTGGACCGGGACACATTGAGCTTAGACCTTTACGTGCAGGACCTCGACCACACCCACGCCTCGGCGCAGTTCGTCAAGGCCCTTCAGATCAACGGGAACTTCAAGATAAATGAGGTCGGTCCCGCCAGCGACGCCAGGGAGTACGCCAAGAACCACAGGCTGAACCTTATCCTCATTATTCCCAAAGACTTTGAAAACTTGCTCAATCAGAGGGTGGACCTCAAAGCCCCCAATGCCTCCGTTACCCTCATGTATATCTACGACCCCAGCTCTACTTCGGTGAAGACGAAGATGGAATACCTGAACATGGAGCTTGCGGGGATGAACCAGAGGATGTCCGGGAAGCCGCCGTTCTACCGGTGGGAGGAGACCTCGATACTCAACCGGAAGTACCGGTTTATCGAATTCTTCATCCCCGGCGTCATCGCTATGGCGGTGATGACCGCATCCCTGTTCGGCACGGTGAACATGAACATGGAACTGTTGCAGAAGGGGATCATCAGGAAGCTATCCACCACGCCCATCACTCGGACCGACTGGATACTGTCGAACATCCTGTACCAGTTCACACTCGCAATTATCTCCACGGTGGCGATGCTGCTGGTGAGCTACGGCGTTTTTCACATTGACCTCAAGATAAACGTCTGGATCCTGGTGTTCATTTTGCTTGATGTCTTCGCGTTCGTCGGCATCGGCATGATACTCACCCGCTTTGTGCAGGAGTCCCAGAGCGCCGTCGCCGCAGCCAACGCCATCTCGTTCCCCATGATGTTCCTCGCGGGGAGCTTCTTCCCCATCGAGATGATGCCGGGCTTTTTGCAGACGTTCGCCGGGCTACTGCCTCTGTATTACGTGAACGAGGGCCTGCGGGCCTCCATGATATTTGGCGACAACCTGGCCGCCCTGCGTTACGCCGCCATAATCGGGGTTTTCGCGGCCATAGTCTTCGCCTTGGGCATCATAGCCACCAGATGGGAAGAGGCCAAGTGAGGGCAGTGAGCAGTAAGCAAACGATGTCTCGGAATCAATGTTCGCATTTGCCCAAACCGAAAACCAAAAACGGCACTTAATCCAATACTGTTTAATTAAGGGGTGAGGTTTGATTTACAGCTTCACCCAAAAGAAGAAAAATGTGGGACAGCCGCGCTCGGCTGTTCTTTTTCAAAGGTTTCTGGTGGTTAAGTGAACACCATTGCCTTTAAATGGATATTACCGGCCGGGCGAGATGATTATCGGCCGGGCGCGCTTGCAACTCCCTAAGACGGTGGTTAAATTGAAAACCGATAAATAATCGAAGGGAGATGTACGGTTAATGTTACCTTTTAAAAGAATTTTGTGTCCCACCGATTTCAGTGAGCCGGCTTTCACCGCACTGAAACACGCCGAGGAACTGGCCCGGCATTTTGCGGCGGAATTAATCGTGGCGCATGTCATTCCGCCGTTGCTGGGCCCCCATTCGTTCCCCGACCCGCAAAAGCGCCCTTCAATTTTGACGTGCCTTTGTTCCAGCAAGAACTGGCGATCAAGGCGGAGCAAATGCTCAAAGACCTGGTGTCCCATCATAAAGTGGGGACCCGGAGCGCGGTGACTACCGGAGAAGCAGCTCCGGAAATCCTCCGGATCGCCCATCAGGAGCACGTGGACCTCATCGTCATTGCCTCCCACGGGCGGACGGGCTGGCGGCGGCTGGTCTTTGGGTCCGTGGCCGAAGAAGTGGTGCGCCAGGCCACCTGTCCGGTCTTGACCATCGTGGCGCCACCCGAGGCGGAAAAATGAGCCGGCAAATGCCCGGTTGCGTATCCTGTGGACAAGGGCCATAAGGGGCCATTTTGAGGCCACGATGTTTCAAGGGCCAAGAGAGATATGTGGAGTAACTGGAGCCCCCCTTCACGGGGCGACGCATCCAGATACAAAGGCTGGTCCGGTCATGAAGAACCTGCCATCATGGTCCACTGAACTTGCGCACAGGAGACAGTCCCCGCTGATCACCAGAGGAGCAGTTTGCCCTCAAATCCGGGCAAACACCCTCTTTCAAGCCCTCCGCAAGCAAGACAACGCGCCCGAAGACCAATTTGCACCGAGCTGCCCATCGGCCTGACGGCCGAAGAAGTCGAACGAATCAACCCGAAATACCCGGGACAGGCTGGACCGGTTCACGGTTAGGCATCGGCGGGGGGCTGGCAAGATGATTTTCAATATCGGAGACAAGAAAACCAAGCTCCTTTTGTCGTTGGCCAAGACCCCCCTGCTTTTTTATCCGCACTACAAGTATCATCTGCCGCTGCCATCCGTGCTGATGATCGAAAATACGAATCACTGCAACGCAGAGTGTGTCATGTGCCCTCGCGACACGCTATCAAGAAAACGCGGCTTCATGGACTTTGGATTATTCGAGAAGATCATTCAAGAAGTGTCCAGCATGAGGCGCAAACCCGTCACACATTTGCACGGGTTTGGCGAGCCGCTGTTGGATAGATTGTTAGCCGAGAGAATCCAGCTCGCTAAGACTTGCAGGATAAAGCGTACCTATATCGTGACGAACGCTTCATTACTTTTTCCTGAGACATCGAGGAAGTTCATCAGCGCGGGATTGGACAAGATGAAGATCAGTTTTTATGGTAACGACGAAGTATCGTATAATAACACCATGAAAAGGTTGAATTTCAAGGCTACGTTCCAAAATATTAAGGATTTTTTGAGGATTCGGAAAGAAATGAAGAGGGAAAACCCACGGTTGATACTTCAATATCTTCCCAACGAAACGAACAATGCCAAGACAGCGGAGTTTAGATCTCTGTGGACCCCTTTAATTGATCCAAATGTTGGCGATAGTTTGAACGTCACCTCTTTGCATAACTATGGAGGTGGGAGAGTTTACAACCGCTTGGGGAAGGAGATCGTTTCTGTTTGTTATTTCCCTTGGACATCCATGTCAGTGCTCTGGGATGGCAGGGTCGTTACTTGTTGTATGGATTCTAATGGTGTTCAGGTTCTGGGAGATCTCAACTCCCAGAGTGTTCAGGAAGTGTGGAATGGACCGGTGCTTTCCGGGGTTAGAAACAACTTTAGAAAGCTCGACTACAGTAAGTATCCAGTCTGCCTCTCCTGCGATTGGGTACGTAGGCCTCTTTGAGGTGCAAAACCCTAAATAATGTCCATCCGGAAACTCCTCCAAATTCACCCCTTTGGAAAAGGGGGACTTTAAGGACCGGTTGTCGGCATGAGGCTTTTCCGGATGAAAACCAAATAGACTATCTGGGCAAGGCTGGCTCTTCCAGGCCTGCGAGTAAGCGACTCCAGCCTGGCAACCTCAATCAGGATTTTGACATCGACGACTGACGAACTCCATGATGCCGGATTACCCGGCAGCCAAAGCCCCATCAGCAGGTCCAGCGCCAGGCAGGGGAGTACGCCGGCAAGGCGGAATCGAGTTCTCGAGAGGCATGGTCCTCAACGTGGGGCTTTAGGGACGGGAGAAGAGGAGGGGGGCAGGGTCAACAGCCCCTCCTTCTTGATCTCGCCGGGGTTCAACAAGCGCCCCGCGAGCTTGCCAAAGAGGGGTACCCGGGTCCAGGCCAGAGTGGGGACCCGTTCCGGGCTGAGAAAGATAAAATACTGATCCTCGTCAACCGCCCCCGGCGAGCAACTGTTCACCATCACCTTGAGCCCCTGTTCGGTTGCCGCGCCGATGCAAAAGACCAACTCCTGGGGTTTGGGGTTCGGCAGGACCATTACCCGCAGGGTGGCGCCGCCGGGCGCCGGTCCCAGGGCGTCTAACCGGACGTTATAAAACAGGCTCAAGAGGTCGTAGACCGGGCCGGTCAAAGGAACTTCCCATTCCTTGGTTTTCTCGCCGCCGTCAACCTGGCGCCAAAGGGTCAGCTGGCTATGGTCATAGTCGAAACGGTACTCCTTCAGGACCTTGTGCCCTTTCTCCTGGAATTCTTCACGATACACCATGGGTTGCAGCCGCCCATCCCGGTAGAGCATCTCAGTCTGGTAACGTTCGGGCAGCCACCGGCTCAACAACCGCCACATCCCCTGGGCCGCGCCGGAAAACTCCGCCAGGTAATGTCCCGGCTGCAACTCCTTGAGAACCAGGTGAACCCGGGCCACATCCGACCACGGGCCCAGGCTTATTTGATATTCCAGGTTTTCCCGGATGTCCGGCGCGGCGGCGAGCGTGGCTGGGTCGGCGGCGAGCGTGGCCGACGCCAGGCGCAGTAGGAACAATATAATGATGAGCCAAACCCTCCCGGCACGCATCAACTATCCTCGCGATCTTGATCTTTCGGAGGCGGCGGCCCCCATATCCCGGTCGCAAAGCGGTCGCCCCCATGTGCCCGCCAGCGGTGGGCCGCACCCTACAAAAAGGTCCCCAAGCATGACAGTGGCGACCATCAGGCCTTTTTTTCAACCGCCTGCCGATAAATCGGCCGATCCCGCCGTCAAATTGACTTTATTAATTATGATATTACATTATATGTATCCAAACTGCTGGACCCTGGAGGAATTTTATGGACCTGACTCGCTGCCCTAAGCTGGTGATTTTAACCGTAATCGTGCTTTTCTCCTTAGGCCTTGCTGCCTGCGGCGCCTCGCGGCTTACTCAGGAAAATTTCGACAAAATTCACCCCGGCATGACCCAGGCGGAAGTGACGGCGATCCTGGGGGAGCCCACGGAATCGTCCAGTGTGGATGTGGCGGTATTTTCCGGCACCGCGGCTACCTGGAAAAAAGATGGCACCACCATTACCATCCAATTTGCCAACGGCAAGGTAGTGGCCAAACAATTCTCTAAGGAGAAAAACGTCAGGTAATTATATTACTCAGAGCGAATAATCGTTCCCATCGGCCACGGCGAATTTATTGCTAGTCCAGGAACGGGTTCTGTAAAATGGGAACTATTAAGTGACCTGAGTAATAAAAGATTGGCCACACGGGCCCGGAGGCCCAGCCCCGCCGGAGAAACCCCATTTAAGGAGATCAAAGGGATGAAAGGAAACGGTCCGATGTCGGCTTTGGTGCTTATCCTGGCTCTCACCATGGCCTGCGGGTCTGAAAACCAGGGAGGCAAGGGAGGGGGAGGGGCCGGGTACGACCGGATGTACGACCCGAAAACCGTGGGGTCGGTAAGCGGCGAAGTAATGTCGGTGGACAAGATCACCGACCGGGGCACGGGTTACGGGGTGAGCCTGACCCTGAAGACGGGCAAGGAGACCATCCTGGTGTACCTGGGTCCCGGTTGGTTCCTCGAAAAACAGGACCTCACCTTCGCGCCCAAGGATCAGGTGGAAATCACCGGCTCCCAAATCACCGTTCAAGGGAAACCGGCTATTATCGCCGGGCAGGTGAAAAAGGGGGACAAGAGCCTGAAACTGCGGGACCCCGCCGGCATCCCGGCGTGGGCCGGCGCGGACAACCACAGCGCGTCAATAATTGGCAAATGGCTATTGCAAGAGATGATCGAAAATAGCGAGTTTAAACATCCTAATGAAACTGCCGAAAAAAAATGGGGAAATCTTGAAATATTTAGCGATAACACTTTGGAATTTTACTCTTCTGATACGCGGGGAAGGTGGAACGTACTCAATGATGGACGGATAAAAGTTATCTCCGATGATTGGGGAACGTTTTTTCTATCAACCCAAGGAGCTAAGTTAATAATGACTTTTCCTGATGATCAAAAGAAGTATGCTTATAAAAAATTAAAGTGATAATATTGTTTATAGTTGTAGTGGATAATGTTATCAAATCAAAATAACTTGGGATTGAGTTGAACCTTGCAACCTGAATTAAGGTACTGCAGCAGAGGCGGACAAACCGCGCGGCTGAATTTCGTCGGTATGCGGTTACGTTGAGTGAGAAATGAGGAGG
>Ga0299912_10004058_pt1 | contig 11944 bp, 9 predicted proteins | sample RVTome_2_FD_207667 | JGI IMG/M metagenome (GOLD analysis project Ga0299912, IMG submission 207667) | Soil microbial communities from uranium-contaminated site in the Upper Colorado River Basin, Wyoming, United States - RVT95D214 (version 2) ... | reverse complement strand
CTGAGGCACGAACAGTATACGATGTCCTTACGGTTCCTTGCATTAAGAATCGGTATACGATGTCCTTACGGCTACCAAATAATAATTAAAAGGCCGGCTATTCCGGATCCGACAAGAACTCCTTGTAATTCTCCGCTCATCAGATACTCCTCATGAATTTTTACTTATGCATTGTCGGCGGATTGCACTCCGAGCATGGCGTATCACCCTTTATCTTTGGGCATTCCCCTCCCCCCTCACGATTATAATATCGTACTTTCCAGGCTTGAGGTCAATCCTTTTTGAGGCCCCGCGGCCCTGGCCCGCGGCTCAATTTTGGATATACGTTCACGGGGAGTCGGACTCCGCTCACTTCTCTTTTTAAGGCATAGACATAAGGAACGAAATTTCTCCAATGTAAAAAATCGTGGAGCTCCAACCACTGGAGTTGGCCGACGAGGATAAAGCTGCCGTCAGCGGACTGGCGAATACAACGAGCTGATTCCAAGGTCGTTCTCCAAATTTCACGCGCAGGTATATTAATCAGCGGCGGCACCCACTTCTGCCACTGAATGGCGCCGTCCGTCTTGAACTTGATGTAATCGATAAAAGGAAAACTCCCGTATATATTCGTTGTTGTTCCGGCTGCGATGTACCGCCCATCCTTGGTCGACTCGATCGAAAACGCCTCGTCGATTGCCCTCGACCCGGCGTTAGGACCATTACCATACGTTTTTTGCCAGAGGATCTTGCCCTCTGAGGACAATTTCAGAATCCACATATCCTTCGACCCGTTCCCGAAGGACTCGGCTGTCCCGGCCAAGACGAAATTCCCGTCCGCGTCCTGGATGGCGGACCAGGCCCGGTCGTTCCCTTTGCCGCCGTAGGTCTTGGCCCACTGCGCGGGAAGCGATAGCGCCAAGCCGAATAGAAAACAAATTCCCGCCGCCAAATACCTCTTTGTCATGCTCGCCCCTCTAAAATTAGGATCCGCTTGCTTACTGCGATTCACGGTAACTCTTAACCCCTACTAAAAGATGAGCCGAACGAGTCGAATTGTCAACCCCTTAATGGTTCTATGTCGAATAGTGCGGTGGATATGAAGGTTTAGAACATAAGCATAAGCATTAGAAACGGGCGGCGCGGCTGGGGCCTCCCGCCGCCCGCAACAAGTACCGAGCTATTCCGACTTTACGTAGATGGAGTTCGCGACCGGGTTGAAGTTGGTCCCATCCTTGGTGCCGCCCGTCATCAGGATTCTTCCATCTTTCAACAGAGTCTGGTTGCCAAAGTCAGTATAATAGTCAGCGGAATACTGGTCGGTTTCCTGCACTAGGGCCAGCGTGGTCAGATCCAGCGTGTACAGGACCTGCTTTTGTATCCCCCCGGACATCGGCAGCGTGCCCAGCAGATAGGCTTTCTTCTTCTGCTTATCGACAATCGGGGCAATGGAGATCGCCGCCTGCGCCCAGCTGGGCAAAGCCGGGGTGGTGTCCAGCGTCTCAAAGAGTTTCTTGGCCGGATCAAAAGTGACGAGCATGACCTCGTAGCCGCCGCTGGCGTTCTTCAGGGCGGTCAACAAGTACCGGCCGTCGCTCATCTTCTGATCGGCGATCGCCCGCATGCACTTGTACAGGTAAATGAACCATCCGGTCTTTCCGGCGATCAGGGTCTTCCGGAGGACCGCGAACTTGTTCGTGGCCGGATTGTAGAGCTCAACCTTCTCGATGTATGCAGGATTGCCTTGGGGGCCATTGCCGCCGGCCACAACGGCCTTGCCGTCCTTCGTCGGAAACACCAAAGGGTAAGCCCGGGGGACCTTTAAAGGACCCGTGGCCTTGAACGTTCCCTTAACCGGGTCATAGATTTCGCCGTAGGTATGAGCATCATTGTGTATCCACCAGCCTCCCGCGATCAGAACCTTGCCGCTGCCGAGGGTTGCCGCCCCGGCTCCGGCGCGAAACCTCACCATGTTGCCGGTGGCGGTGAAGGCATTGGAGTTCGGATTATAGATCTCGGAGGTGGCATAAGCCGGCACTCCCAGATTCGAGGACCCGCCGGCAAGGAGATAACGTCCGTTGGCCAACTTGGCGAAAGCCGCGAAATCGTGGGTGTACTTCATGGTCAGAGTTGAGAAGCTCTTGGCCGACGGCGACCAGACATCGGCGGTCTTGAGCGATACGAACCCTTTGCCGTGTCCGCCGAAGGCGACGACGCGGCCGTTGGGAATGGTCGCCTGCCAGTGCCACATCCGGGCCGTTTTCAGCGAGGGACCCTTGTTAAAAGCCTGGTCTAATGCCCAAGTCGCCAGCGCCAAACACGTCAAGACCGCAACGATAAACAGAATCACACTTTTAGCTTTCCTCATCGGTTTCTCCTCAGCCTCCGCTCAGCAAGTTGGCGATGCTGCGCTTCTAAATAAGATGTTATCCCTGCTGTGGATTGATGTCAACAACGGAGATCGCTGCGCGCCGGCCGGGCCCCGAGCGCGCGAGACCCGGCTCGGATCGACGTACGTTGCGAAGCGTTACTTCTGCTTGTAGCCGGCCGGAATCTGGAAGGCCGCTTCATCGACCGGAGTGGAGGCCAACTGCAGGATCTCGATGTAGTAACTAATGGCTGGTTCCTGGTCCTCGCCGGGCTTGGGTTTTTTCTTGAGAGCGCCCAAAGCCAGCTTGCCCAGGGACAGGCCGCCTCCACCCTCTTCCTCAGCCTTCTTCTCGCCCTCGGGCCGGATGGCGAAGTACTTGCCGTCGATGACGATGGGATAGCCCTCGATTTTCTTGAGCTCGTTCGCGACCTTCTGGCCTTTGGGAGACGGGCTCGGATTGGCCGGATTCATCGAGCTCAGGAGCTGGACCCATTGTCCGCCCAGGACGTCCCGCTGGAGAACATCCGCGTCCAGGCCGACGGCCTTCAAGTATCCCTGGGTAAACTTCATCTCCTCGGCCTGGGCGGCCTGGAGCTCGCCGCTCATCGGGGTCGTCCAGACCAGGGTCGTCATCTTTTCCGTGCCTTTGGCCCCGGTCTTGACGTTCTCCCACTCGGCCTCCCAGTTGATGGCGTACTTCTTGCAGGGGAACTGGCTGAAGGTCTGGGTCTCGCCGGTGTCCTCGACCTTGAACTCGCTCCGGATGATCTTGATATCGCTCTCGTTGACGGGCTTGGCCTCGGCCTCCCGGCCGCCTTCCTCACCGCCGGCCGGTTCGCCCAGTTTGATCTTCTCGATCGGGCGCGTTGAGTATTCTTTCTTCTTGGGATCGAGGCTGGTCACGGTCATGGCCGGAAGGTCGATGATCTCGCCGCCGGACCCCGAACGGAGCATGGCCGAGCCAAGGGTCTTGCCCAGAATGCCCTTGCCCTTGAAATCGGTCTTGGAATCGGCCGCCTTCTTCTCGGCCGAAAGCCGTTCGCTCCGCTCCAGGCTCAGCGTCCCGAACCCCTTGAAGGTCACCTGGGATTTCGACTTCTTGACGACGCCGGCCGTCATCGGAGCGGCCAGGATGAGAAGAACGGCCGCCGGAACGATCCATCGTTTGAGTTGGGTCATGGTGAACGTCTCCTTTCTTTAATTACACTAACAATATAGGAATAATAGCTTCAGGCGATCGGATTGTCAAGCAGTCCTCCAGCCTCTCTCCGTCATGTTTCGGCGTAGAGGGCGTCGATCAGGGGCTTGTATTTCTCCTCGACGATGGCGCGCCGGATCTTGAGGGTCGGCGTCACCTCGCCGGCTTCGATCTCGAAGTCGCGCTCCAGGACGGCGATCCGCTTGACCCGCTCGTAGGACGCCAGCCCCGGCGTCGCCCTCTGGACTTCGACCAGCAGGAAGGCGACGACCTCATCCCTCCGGCAGAGCTCGCTCCGGTCCCGGAAGGGGATGGCGTTGGCTTTGGCGTAAGCCTCGAGCTTCTCGAAGTCGGGGACGATCAGGGCCGAGATGAACTTACGGGCCGCCCCGACCACGACGGCGCTCTGGATGTAGGGATTCGCCTGGAGAAGGATCTCGATCGGCTGGGGCGCGACGTTCTTGCCGCCCGAGGTCACGATCAGGTCCTTCTTGCGGTCGGTGATGACCAGGTACCCGTCGCCGTCGAGATAGCCGATATCGCCGGTGCTCAGCCAGCCGTCCCGAAGGACCGCCCTCGTCTCGGTCTCGTTCTTATAGTATCCGATCATGATGTTCGGGCCCCGGGCCAAGATCTCGTTGTCGGGTTCGATTCGGATCTCGACCCCCGGGACGGGCTTGCCGACCGTCCCGAAACGATAGCTGGCGAGGGTGTTGGCGGTCAGGACAGGCGCGGTTTCGGTCAGGCCGTAACCGGGCAGGATGATAAGACCCATGGCGTAGAAGAACTCGGCGATGTCCTCGGACAGCGGCGCCCCGCCGCAGATGAAGAACCGGATTCGCCCGCCCGTCTTGGAGACGATCTTGGAATAGACCAGCCGGCGGGCTAGGGCCCGGGCGAACGCCAATCGCTTCGGAACGGACCGTCCGGCGACGGTCCTGGCCGCGCAGGATTTCCCGACCTTGACGGCCCAGAAGAAGATCCGGCGCCGCAGGGCGGAACTGGACAGGACCTGGTCCATGACCTTGGTGTAGATCTTCTCGAAGAAGCGCGGGACGCCGATCATGATCGTCGGCCGGACCTCAAACATGTTCTCGGCCACGGTCTCGACCTTTTCGGCGTAAGCGATCGAAGCGCCCTTGGCGAGTAAGAAGAAGGTCCCCGTCCTTTCCAGGACGTGAGACAAAGGCAGGAACGAAAGGGCCGTGTCGGTGTCTCTGAAGGAGACGACGCGATCCAGGGATTCGATGTTGCTGACGACATTGGCGTGGCTGAGCATGACGCCGCGGGGCGTCCCGGTCGTCCCCGAGGTGTAAATGATCGAAGCCAGGTCGCCGGGTCGGATCGCCTCGGCGCCGCGCTCGAAGAGACCGCCACCGGAAGCTCCCGCCAGGCGCCCTTTGGCCATGACCTCGGACAGACTCCAGGCTCCTCGGGGCGCTTCCTCCTCGATCAGGATGGCCTGTTCAAGGAGGGGGAGACCCCCGCGGACGGCCTCGACCTTGAGCCAGAGGTCCCGGTTCGAGCAGACGACGATCTTGGCCTCCGAATCGGCGATGATATAACGAATCTGCTCGGGCATCAGGGACGTATAAATGGGAACCGTGACCCCGCCCGCGCACAGGACGGCGAAATCAGTAATGACCCATTCCGGCCGATTCTCGGAGAGGACGACGACCTTGTCGCCGGTACGAAGCCCCAGCTCCCGGAGGCCGAGCGACAGGTCCCGGACCCGTGTTTCAAATTCCGCGGTCGAGATGGGCCGGTAGCGGCCGTCCCGCTTGTCCATCAGCAGGTCCGGCTTCGGATATATACGGCAGGTCCGCAGGAAGATTTGGCTCAGGGTCGTGACGGCATCGGCCATATCTCTCAGCCTTCGGCCAGAATAGCCCTGATTTTCGCCGCGTAGTCCTCGCTCTCCTCGTCCCCGGTCTTGATGACGATCCGGTCGGCCGATCCGGCGCCGAGGCCGAGCTCGGCGGCGCGGGCAATTTGCTCCTGTGCGAAGATCTTCGTCCCCATGATCGCGCTGTTGCCGCCCAGCTCCTTGAGGATCGCGACGCCGACCGCGTCGATCGCGGCCCGGTCCGTCCCGGCCAACACGACGTTTGCCGTCTTGAGGGTTCCCGTCATCGGGCCTCCGTCCGTGAAGGCCTCGATTCCGTCCAGGACGACCAGGGCGGGCTTATAGGCCAGATTGATCTCCGCGATCATCCGCCGCTGGTGGGGCGAGCCGTGGAGTTCCTTCATGAAGGGATGGCCCTTGCGGGGGACGATACCGACCGAGTTCTTGAGGGACAGGCTGAAAACGCCGCCGTATTGATGGGTCTTGAGACAGCAGGTCGAGACGACAGCTTCGGCCTCGACAACGGGCCTGGCGACCAGGAAGCCGTCGGCCCAGTGTGAGCCGGGGGGCATGACCTTGACATAGCCGTTGGGGCCGAGCTCGTCGAAGTTGAGGACGGCGGCGCCGAACTCGGCGGCCAGCGGGCGGATCCCTTTCTTGGTTAAAACCTGCTCGGTCTCCTCGGGGCCGCTCCGGTCGCCGATCGTGAGAGAAGCCGCTCCCATGGCTTTAAGCCCGGCCAGGAGCTCGCGGAGCGTATCGTTATGGGTCGATCCCGGAGTCGGGTCGGACGTGTTGAAATTCGGCTTAACCAGGACGCGCTTGTCCCGGACCGGGTTGATTCCCTGTATTTCGAGCGATTTACGGACGCCCTCGGCACGGCTGCCGGTTCGGACCAGGACGATCGTGGAGGGATCCCCGACCGCCTCGGTCCCCGGACCGGTCTCCTCCCCATGCGGCGTCCCTGGCCGGGATTTTTTGAGAGTCGAGAGCAGGCCGACGAAGCCTCCGCCGGCCGCCAGGAAATCGCGTCTTGATAAATGGCGATGGATGGGCATATCGGAAGTCCTCCTCTGTTCCAGGATAATCGAGGGCCGAGGGCCTGTCAACGCGCGCGCCGCAATGGGGGGACGCTTCTTATTGAGGCCGCCGGAGCGTGGACAGGAAGGATCGGACCGCGACCCGAGAGCCGCCGCGGATGATCCAAAGCAGATCGCCGCGCGGCGTCGCGTAGATCGTTCTCCCCTTGGCGTCGGAAGCCGCCGCCAGGTCCTCCCCCACTTTCTGAAACTCGTAGAACCTGGCCGGATCGGACAGGGCCGTCCGCAGCTTCTCGAACGCGGTCCGGCAGGCGCCTGGACCTGGATAGTGGAGTACGATAAGGCTCATTCCGGTGTCATAGTCGGCCGCGGCCCCTTCCTCGAATCCCAGGACATCCCGGCTGAGCGCGGGGAGGACGGAGTTCAGGCCGAGCGGCCCGCGGAAGTAGCTCAAGCTCGGCTTGATGACAAACTCGGCCGGAAGCGTCTTCAGGAAGCGCGGATTGTCTCCCGAGCCCCCGGTTCGAGCTTCGGCGGCCCGGGCCAGGGCTTCAAGCCCGATGAGAGTCTCGCTGTCGGAGTCGAAGCCGGTCAAGGTGACGAGAAATCGCCCTTTCCAGATGTTGAGATAATAGTCCCCCATCTGGCCGCGGCCTTCGCCGCCGACCTCGCGGCCTTTGGAGCCCTTTTTGAACGCGTACATCCCGAAGGCCGCGCCGGGATTCTCCATCTCGAATATCTCGGCCGAGATGGTCTTGCCGGACGGGCCCTGGTAGTCCTGGACGAGGACCGTCCGGAACCCGTATTCGAGGTAGATATCCGCGCCGCCGTCGATATAGGTGAACAGATCCTGGCCGGCGAAGACCTGGGGGTCTCCCTTCATCCGCCAGCCGGCGACCTCTCCCTCGGCCGGAAGAATCTTTAAAAGGCCCGCAACCCCGCCGCCCGTCCGGCAGGACGAAATAAAGCAGACGGCCATGACGAGCCCCAGCAGGGCGAGCCCCAAGCGTCCGAATAATTTCAGGGACACATCACTTAATTCCGGACCTGGCTTAACCCTGATACTTCTCATCTTGGAATTAAGTGATGTGTCCCCGGAATTATTTCTAGAGAGCGGCCTCGACGATCTTGACCTTGGCCAGGTCCATCGTCCCCAGCCCCTGCTCGGCTCCCCGCTTGATCATAACAACGTCTTGGCCCGTAAGTCCCCAGAGGGTACAGCAAAAGGCGTCGATCGCGACACGGTCGGCGCCGGCAACGACCTTGCGGGGCTTGAGGAGTTCGCCCGGGCCGAACGGTCCGTTGCTGACGATGAACTCGGCGGCGTCGACGATGTTGAGGGCCGGTTTGACGACGGTGTTGAGGTCGATGATGCTCTGGTCGAGGTGCTCGAGATCGGCCGGGTCGGTCTTCCAGTTCGGGCGGTGGAATGTCCGATTCGAGGCCGGAGAATTGAGCCCCATCAAGTTCTTCATCGTGCCGGTAAATCGGTTCCCGGCATGATCCTTGGTGATCGGCATATTGATGAGGACGCTGTGGGCGTAAAGCTCCTTGAGGATCCGCGCCTCCTTGAGGGCCTTGCCGCCGGGGATGGGAACGGCCTCGAAATTGGCCTCGTCCTTGGCGATGAGCTTGAGCCCGGCGCCTTCCTCCTGGAGGACTCGGGCCAGGCCCGTGTCGTCCCAGGCCTTCTGGGGCTGTACGCTCAGGCAGTTGACCTCGGACGCGCCGGCCTCTTTGCACATCCGGACGACCGCCCGCAGGACCTCGGGTTTGGTGAAGGTCCCGGGATGGCTGCTCTGGACGTTGGGAAGAAGGACGACTTTGGACCCGTTCGGCACGAAAAATTTCATTCCCCCTAGGAGGTCGACGGCCTTGACGGCGCAAGCGCCGAAATCGTCCCCGGTCACGACGGCGATCATGTCGCTCGCTCCGGCCGCGGGATCTCCCGGACCTCCGGCCAGGCGGAAAGGCACGGCGCAACCGGCGGCGAAGGCAAGCCCGATCTTGGCCGAATCCTTGAAAAATTCCCTTCTCTTGATCGTCCGGCTCATCTCGTCACCTCCGTCATTAATTATCGTGATTTTATCACAGATCGAGATGAAGTAAAAAGCCGAGCCCCAACGTAAGCGAACAGCATTAGGCCCGGATCGAGAAAACCAATATAATGAGGACGGAGGGTCCCATGGCCATCATCCGAAACCGCTTTCTCGCAATCCTCATCCTTTCGACGGCTGTCCTTCCGTCCGGATCGGCCGTCCCCGTCCCGGCCCCGACGTCCCCGGAGCCCGTGCCGTGCGCCCGTTACTTGGCCTACGCCAAGGCCTCGGCCGATTGGGCTTATGCCCACAAGGACGACATCATCGCGAAATGGAAGACAAATTTCGACCCCGACAATGTATTCGGCTACCGGCCGCCGGGCGGGCTTCTCGAGACGGCCGTCATCTACGGATATCTCTTCCAGACGGAACGGAAACCCGAGTACGGCCGCCGCGCCGCTCAAATTCTTCTCGGCTACGGCGATTTCCGGTCGATCTACCCGGAGACGTCGCTCAAACGGCGGCCCGATTACGCCGAGGGCATCCCCGCCCTTCCCGATTTCTTCACGGTCATGCGCTTCATCCGGGCCTATGACGCCGTGCGCGCCTCGACCCTGCTCGGCGCGGCCGAACGGAAGCGTATCGAGGACCTCGTCGGACACAGCATGGCCTACCTGCTCCGAACCCAGGAATGGGGGCCTATGAACCGGACCGCGCTCAGGGCCGAGTCGCTGGCCTGGGCGGTCCGGGTCTTCCCCGGCCACCCCGACGCCCCGAAATGGGAGATGCAGCGCCGGGCCCTGGGCGACGACAACTGGGGGAACTGGCAGATCGAGGACGCGACCGTTTACCACGGGGTTTGGCTCTATTCGTTGCTCGGCTACGCCGACGCCCTCAACCGGATCCCCGAACTCCTTCGGACCCCCGTCATGTACTATTACGCCCGCTATTATCTCCGCTTGATGGATCCGGCCGGGATGGTCCCCGACTTCGGCGACGCCCACCACTATTCGAACTGGACCCATTTCCTGGCCTTCTTCGAAGCGGCGGCCGGCCACTATCGAGACCCGGAGCTCAAGTGGGCCGCCGCCACGATTGCCCGCCGCTTCGTCGATTTGTCCAAGCCGGAAAACGTCGGCCTCGGCCTAATCCTCCTCGATTGCGCCCGCTGGGGCACGGACGGGATCACGGCCCGGCCGCCGGCCGCGCTGTCCGGAGAGGTTCTGGAGGACGTCGTCGGAAAAAAGATCGTCTTCCGCAACGGCTGGCAGGCGGACTCGACCTACCTCCTCCTTAATTACCGCGACGAGGGGGACGGCGGGCTGGCTTTCCGCGATTACCTCCGGGACACGATCCCGGTCGAGGAGGAAAAGATGACCCACGGCCACGCCGACGAGAACGGCCTGGCCCTTCTCATGAGCGGCGGCTCGGTCCTCCTCCACGACGGCGGCTATCGGGATTACATGCCTTCGGGCCCTTACGGCGCCTACCGCCAGGATTATTTTCACAACCGCCTCTGCGTCCGGCCCGAAAAAATCTGGATGGGCCAAGCCCGGGGTGAATCCCGCTACAGCATCCGGGACGCCGTTCCGGGCCAGACCATCCTCGATTTCCTCCACAACGCGGGCTCTTATCGCCGGGTGCGGACCCAAAAGGTAGACTTCCTGACCTTCCCCGACTTCGACTACAGCCGGACGCGCCTTCTGGACGAAGGCTGGGGCTATGAGTGGGACCGGATCGTCGTCTATGTTCATGATCCGGAGGCGTTCGTCGTTTTCGACGTCTTCAAAGCCCGGCGCGAGGAATTCTTCACTCTGGCCGGGCTCTGGCACACCCGGAAGATCTTCGATCAGGGTCCCCATTGGTATGATACGGCCTATGACCGGATCCAAGCCGAGGAGCTGCCCGCGGCTAAGCGTTTGTTCATCCACTTCCCGCTCGTCCATTTCAGGATGGAAGGCGTCGAGCCCGAAAAACGCCATTACCAGGACGAACTCCTCATCCATCAGACGGCCGCCCAACACTTCGAACTCGGCGAAACGGCCGGGCTTGTGACCGTCCTTATTCCTCACGGAGCGGATATCCAGGCTAAGGATCTGGCTTCCCGGATCGGACTCGTTCCGGCCGAACCGGCCGGGGCCGCCCTGGCCGTCTCAATCAGAACCCCGACCAAGGAGATTCTGATTGGCGTCAAGTCCGACCTGCGGCGGGACATGGCCCGGGATTGGCGCCGTCCCCGCTATCTCTACGAAGCGGGGCGGCTCAGACTCGGCGATTACGAGACGGACGGCGATTTTGTTTTTGGGGCGATCGGCGCCGGCAAGCTCGCCTATACGATCGTCAACCTGACCAAAGCCCTATACAAAGGACAAGTCCTGATCGAAGCCAAGCCTTCGCTGTTCGGACTCGCCTTCGACGCCGCGCCGGACCAGGCGGGGATCGGAAAGCTTCGTTACTGGAGGGACGAGATCGTCCAGAAGGAACGCAAGTCTTAGGCCGAGGCGGACGACGCTTGGTGCTTCTGCTGGGCCCGCTCCCGGAGCTCGCGGGCCTGGGCGATTTTCCTGGCGATCTTGTCGAGGGCCATCCGGGCTTTAATGTTGGGGAGTTTCCGCTTGCCCTTGTTCTGGCTCTCGAAGTTGGCCCGGATGTAGAGGGCGATCTCGTCGGGCTTAAACATACCAGAGATGAACTCATCCCGTTCGAGCTCGGATTGAAGGTTGGCCATATCGACGCTTTTGGCGACGACGCTCATGGCCTCCAGCATCGCTTTCTTGGAATCGGCGACTTGGGACGAGATGTATCCGGGGAGCGGCCCCAGGAGCTTCTTAGCCTCGGCCATGGCCTCCCCGTAGAGGGTTTCGGCGTCGCGCAGGAAATTCCGGGCCAGATAGTAATCCGGCGACTGGGGCGGATGGTTCTCGCTCAGGAAAGTCCGGAAGGTCTGGATCGACTTGACGACGAGCTCGAACGAGCGGGAGGCCTTCTGGAAAATCGCTTTTTCTTTCTTGGCGTCAATCGGCATCGTCTCTCTCCTCTCCCTTCTCCGCGGGTATTTTAACATCTTTCCTCCGGCTGACTCAAGAGAGGAAATAACGTTATAATATTTCCATGACGCCGAAACAGCGCATGGCCAAGGCCATGGCCGTCCGAGTCCCGGACCGGGTCCCGGTCATGTGCCAGATGAGCATCGGGCACATGCTCCTCCAAACCGGGTTTCCCCCCAGCGAGTTCTGGTTCTCGGCCGAGATCTTCGCCGAAGGCCTCCTCCGCCTCCGCGAACTCTACGGCTTCGACGGAATTCTCATTTCCCTCCACGGCCATCCGCCCGGCTGGTCCCGGAACGTCCTGTCCATCGAGCGCGACGATAAGGGCGAGCGCGTCCGCTGGAAAAACGGCGACCGGACCGTCTTTCCGGCCGACGACCTTCCCCTCCACTTCCCGGCCGGGGACAGGCCCAAGCCCGATATC
>Ga0299912_10004057_pt1 | contig 11947 bp, 7 predicted proteins | sample RVTome_2_FD_207667 | JGI IMG/M metagenome (GOLD analysis project Ga0299912, IMG submission 207667) | Soil microbial communities from uranium-contaminated site in the Upper Colorado River Basin, Wyoming, United States - RVT95D214 (version 2) ... | reverse complement strand
AAAGGAGAGGTCTCGATGAAAAAAAGATTAGTCTTTTCTCTATCGATTTTACTTATACTTATTATTTTAATTTGGACCATTGTTCACCGGGTATCAGTTGAGAAGCATCCACCCATTCTATTGAAATCCGCATCTGGCCTAAAAACCACAGAGTTTCAACTTCACGAGTCCGTTCTATTTGAAGCTACGAAACTTTCACCCAAGACAGGTTATAAAGTGCAGATAGTAAGAGAAGATGGGACAATTGTGACTGAGTCAATCCTTTCAACTGATGGAAGTGGTAAGATCCCTGAAACGGTGATCTGGTATGATATTGGGATACTAGCTTGTCCGAAAGCTTCAGCCGGTACGACTCCAACTACGCATTTATCTGAACATGAGATTATAAATTTTGAAGATACCAATAAGAATTATGTCTTAAAAATCATGAAAGATGAAAAGGTAGTTCGCGAAATGCTATTACGAGTAGCAAGAGACAGTACTAGACCCCTCCTGTATGCGGTTGACTCGCGAGGATGCCCTAAATCAGGATTCCTAATCGGTGAAGAAGATGTTTGGGTAGTGGGGAAAAACTTCCCCGAAGGGAGTCTTATAAGGTTATGGGCCGTCCCTAATAATAAGGAATGGAAAGATTCCGACAAATTAAAAGATGTGACCAAACAATATAACAATAGATTACCTCCAATCTTCGAGCTAAAGGCAGAAGAAACGAGTTTTAAGAAGTTATTATGGCCAAAAGGACTTACTTCAATCGGTAGTTTTGACATAGTTGCTGAAGTTGTAACATATCCATTTGGTTCTTATCGCTCCTCTTCAACGGCAAAAGTTCAAAATGTGGTGTCAAACCTTAAATACTCCGGTTTTGTTATACAGCGCCGTCAAGGAATAGGAGAACCTTTGGAACAGGACATGGCAGGCGTCCGCATGAGTAAGTTGGTTTTCCGTGATACCTTTTTAACTACAGAAAATGTTTACGTCGGGGTCGATCCGTATGTGCACCCAACTTATATTGGTAAAACTGCCAAAGTGTATATCGTTCCCCACAAAACCGATGCCCAATGGACGGTAGACACTTCTTTGACAGATGTTACAACCGTCATTGAGACTGTAACTATACAACCTGGTGGTTGTGCTAACTGCTATTCAACACTAGCTTGGGGCGCTCCCTTAACCACAGGAGAATACGATGTGGTATTGGACTTCGACATGGATGGAAAATATACAGCTGGCTTTGATCTCATCGATTCCCTTGACCCAGTAGGATTTGTCGTCTCTGAAGTGCGTGTTGATTCAATCTCATTCAACTACAGCGGATCCGGCAACCCCACCATTTACGATAATATAGATGGATTTATCATAAACCCTCCCGAATATTACTCAGCAGGGAGTATCGTCAAATCGGCTGCATGGGTGATGGGAGGTTCTCACTCAGTTCAGGTGAACCTTAAAGCCATTCCAGCCGTGAATTCGGCACAGATATGGGCGGATGGCGGCTTGGGTGGGTTAAATACCAGTGGCTCTCCTGTGACTGTTTCTTTTTCGGGAGGTACTGGTCAAGGAACCTTCAATGTGAATAACATTCCTACCTCCATAGGCAAACACCTTTTGGACTGGGACTGGAAGTACAAAAATGTCAATAGTGCATCGACAAGTACACAGAACATGGGAATAACGGGTAAGCATTTAGTGTACACCATCTACTCAACACCAAAAGCTCCGATGACGATCCCTTGGTTGGAAGTATTGGAGTATGCAACCCAATGGGCTTCTAACGAGATAGATGAGGCAGGCGTGGTGTCTAAGATTGTTTCTGCCATTTATAACAGTGGAATGGAATATGACGGAGGGGTGCATCACACAACTGGTTCTAGTACTAATTATGAGTATACAAAACAATTTGCTCTAAGCACACTTTTCAACGAGTTACGTACTGCTGGATATACTGTTCAGATGGACTGTCGCGATTGCGCAAATTTCTTTCACGTACTTACAAACGCTCTAGGTTTTAACCATCAGTTTTTGTTTATTCAAGGACCGTTTGACTACAACAATTTACTACCGATGAAAGGGACATCATGTAATTCTGATCGTTGGAACTTCCATCAAGTTGGTTGGTGTGGTAACCACGTAGCAGACGCAAGCGCAAAATTGAACTGCAATCAATCTGCGGTTTGTGATATGACAGGCGCTAATTACATTAATCTTTTAACTAATACACCCAATATTGTACCCGGTCCGACTTTTGTTTGTTCGCCATATTAATATGGGAGGGAGAAAAATGAATAAACATTTTACAACCCGAATAACGATTATAAGCATAATCCTTTTCCTGATATCCATGATATTGATTGTGCCTGTGGTTAGTGAAGAGCAATGGAAAATAGTTAGAAAAGGGTTGTATTATCTCCAAAAATCATCTGCTCCGGAGTATTTTATCACAGGGGTGTCGGTTCCTGAATTAGTAAAGGCACATTTTGAAGGGATGAATAAAGTAGACGAAAGGTTAGTAGGAAAGTGGGGCCGCTCTCTTACTCTATTTCGGAAAAAAGATAAAAAGCAGGTAAAAATTACTGTAGCCGTATATGAAAATGTAGCTGAAGCTGAGGATTCCGTATTGGAATTATTAAACACAGTGAGCACTATTTTTAAGTCTGGTAGTAAGTCCGGTGGTGTTATAGGAACTCATAGTTGGTATTTGGCCTCCCCTGAAGGCAGGGGCACTTTAATATTCACGTATAACAATTCTCTGTTCCAGTTATTCTCAACAGATTATCGTTTTGCTGAGAAGATTGCCAGATCTATTGTAGTTGATTTAACGCATGGAACGAACGGCATCAGATTAGGAAAGCAGGTTTTTCCCCCGAAGGTAATGGATGTAAGGTTCCCGGAAAAGCTGAAAGTAAGAAAAGAGGCGCCATTGATTTTTGAAGGCCAAGATCCATCTCACCAACAATTATCATTTGTTGTATCATCTTCCAAAGGTCAATTGTTTGAAACTAAAAAGATAGGGGAAAAAGTATACCTCCCAACCGAAGCAGGGGCCGACGAATTAAGAATTTATGTAATTAATGAAATGAATGTGGTCTCACCTTTGTACATAAAAAAATTGGAGATTGAAAAATAAAGTTGGGGACGGCTTCACATTATTAATTGGTGCCTGGCCTTGAAATTTGACAGGAGATTTTATCGAAGTGCGCAGTTAACCTACAGACATGTGCACATTATTTTCTAGGTAATTTGGTGGAAAAGGTGAACGCTCAGAAAATAGGATTGACTCCTCTAACTTCAGATCTGCAGCACAAATCTTTGAACTACGTTGAAGGGAAGGGCAAAAATTGGATTTTGAAAGTTTGCTCCCGATGCTTGTTGTATTTCTTTGGAAGGAGGGCCAGAATATGCCAAACGATGAAGTGATTAGTGGGTTAATGCGAGCAGCTATCGAGGAGGCAAAGCAATCAAAATCTGAGGATCTGGGAATACACCCGAAGGTTGGGGCAATTATTGCAGACCAAAATGGTAACATCCTTCACCGGGCACACCGGGGGGAAGACCCGGGGTGCCACGCAGAGTTCCTCTGCCTCGAGAAGGCAAAAGAAGCTAGACAGAACCTGGAAGAGTGTATTTTCTTTGTCACACTGGAGCCTTGTACTGCTCGAGGGCCTGATAAGAAAGCGTGTTCGAGACGCATAATAGAGAGCGGACTAAAAAAAGTCTACATTGGAATGCTTGACCCCAATCCCGCTATTTGTGGGCGGGGAGAAACACAGCTACGATATTATGTGGATGTGGAGCGTTTCCCATCAAATCTAGTTAAAGAGATTGAAGAGATAAATAAAGATTTTATGGAGCTTCATAAGACTGCGCATTTGTCCGAAGAATCTTTGTACGTGAGAATGCAGATACATCAGATTATGCGAGATTACTTAGTTCGCAAAGGGGTCCCGCTTAGTGAGGACCTGCCGGTTGGTGTAGATCTGGTGACAGCTGATATCGTCAGAGTGTGCGAAGCTGCCTGTACGCCTCCGGCGACTAAAGGCTTAGAGATAAATGAACTGGTGGAGCAAGCGCGCGAGGAAGCATTTGATAAAAAGTACACGGATAGGAATTATGAAGATGATGGTAGAGGATTAGGTGACTACTGGAAGAATTCTGTGAGATCGATTTTGACGGAAATGGGGGCATCAGACTTCACAAAAAGAAAGATAATTGTGGTTGGTATAGGAAATGGTTTAGAGGGTAAGGGATTATACGCTGATTGTCAGAAACTGATCGCCGTCGATATTGGTGAAAGGTCACTTCAAAAGGCCGCCAAAATCCTACCACTTGCAAAAATGCTCAAGGCACCTGCAGAAAATTTGAAGGGAATATCGAGCAGTTCACAAGATGTCTATATTTCCCTTAGGACATATCAGTCGACATATTTCGATAGGCAAGCGGCACTTCGAGAAGTCTATAGAGTAGTTAGACAAGGTGGTATTGTATTAATATCCATTGCCAATGGTTTTTTAGAGCAGGGTTCATTAATTCCAGGATTATTGATACCTGGCACCGCTGTAGTGGATAGAGATCTTGGATTCCAGATCGCAACCCAGGTGAGGAGTAGGATGTCACTACTTAGGTTTGAGGAAATAGGGGTCCGCACCAGTTTGGATGAGATCTATATATATGGAAGGCGGGGCAAATAAGAAAGAATAAAGCGGTAGAAGAAGGAGGGTGAACTCTCGATAATTAACAGTAGAAAGGGTCTTGAAACGTGAAATAAGGGTTCTCATTTTTGGCAGCGTTTTGGCAGAATTTAGTGGAAAAGGTGAATACTAAGAAAATAGGCTTACTCCCAATTATGATCACAATTTACCTTGACAACACAAAATATCGTGATAGCTTTTCAAATTAATAGAGCCCTAGACCCTGAAACTTGAAACATAAAAAATTGAGGAAAAGTTCACATTGTAAGACTTGGGAAGTATTTGATGACATATGAATATGTGGCGCCGGAGGTTTCTGAGTTATTAGGCATTACGAGTAGGGCAGTGGAAAATGAGAATGTGTGAATGCAAGACCTGACCCTACCCACGACTTGGTAAATATTTGATGACATATGAAAATGGACTAGATGAGCATATTGCAATGAATAATAATTTTCTCTATTGTTTTATAGATACAAACACATTTCTGCACTACCGTATGTTTACGGAAATTGATTGGTGCAAAGAGTTCGAGGCTAGCCATGTCACACTGGTTGTATGTTCAGCTGTTATCAGGGAACTAGACAAGAAGAAGTTTTCAGACCCGGACGCAAAAGTTCGTGGACGAGCAAAAAAAGTCATCACGAAACTGTCTGAGGTCGGGAATAAAAGCTTCCATGTTCAGGTTAAACCGGGTGTCGAGCTCCTTTTTATTACAAGAGAGCCCATCATAGATTGGAACGCTGAAGGGTTAAGCCCTGATATTAACGATGATAGGGTTATAGCAGCGATTCTGTCTGAAGAATCAATGAAGTCTAATGTTGCTTTAGTGACTTCAGATTTGGGGATGAAGCTGAAGGCTCAATCCAAAGGAATCCGGTTTCATAGCCTTCCTGATACCCTCAAGTTGGCAGAAAAGAAAAGCCCTGAGGAAGAAGAGAATATCAAGCTACGTGAGCGTCTTTCCCGGTTGGAAAACAGTCTACCCATTTTGAGGCTTAAATTAACATCAGAGCAAGAATTGTTGGACTTTGCGCGATTCTCGTTCAAGAAAATGCCTCCCCTTTCCACCACAGACATAGAGGCTGAACTTAACCAAATCAAGAAGAATTTAGAGTATATTCCTCCAGCACCCCGAAATGCAATTAATGCCTTATTATTGCCTTTGGGGGTATCTCAAAACGAAATCGAACGCTATAATAAAGAGGTTGAGGAATATATCAAAGAGATGTCTGAGTATCTCAAGGCTGAATGGGAATACAAGGAAATCTGTTCCAGAGAAGTAGAATTGAAATTCATCCTTGTAAATCACGGAAGCAGCCCTGCTGAGGACATTGATGTCTTCTTGCATTTTCCGAATGGCTTTATTTTGATAGGCGAAGATAAGTTGCCCAAAGCCCCACATAGACCTGAAGACCCAGTAGCTCCAAGAACAATGGCAGAAATGTTTACACACTTGGGGAAAATGAATTATCCGGACCTGCTAAGGGCAATCGTTCCACCTACATTTAGCCGACATCCAAAACTAGAAATCAATAGGGGACCTTATATAAAGAAAACGAAAAGTTATGAAGTGACCTACCATGAGCAAAAGCTGAAACATGGCCTGCAAGTCGAACTTGATCCTGTATATGTGATATTTCCTTCTATAGACTCTGCGCATTCCTTTAATATTGATTATTCTTTATTTGCAGCCAATGTTCCCGAGGAAGTGAAGGGCCGGATCCATATAATCATAGACATAGAGAATAGTTGATATAGCGGCTAGTAACTGATACCTGGTCTTGAAACTTGACAGAAGATATTGTTGAAGTGTGGAGCGAAATCAGGATCAGGTTTTTACTCTTTGTGGAATTTGGTGGAAAAGGTGAATGCCAAGAAAATAGACTTGACCCCTATCTCGTTAATTTATGCGCCATTGCTGTCAAGTGACTCAAGGATCAGGCTGAGATGATTCCTAGGAGGTGTGAAATGGAATGGTCGTCCTGGATATCTTTTTCTGAAGTTGACCGTTATCACATTCCTGAAAAGCCCGGAGTTTACGAAATCAGATGCGTCAGTGGTAGAGGAAAGCCAATTGAGATTTATAGAGTCTATGGGGTCGATGAACACGGGATTTTGTCTATTGGAGAAACATCAAACTTAAGCGATCGCCTCCACGGATTTCGGAGAACAATTCAACCACATACGAAAAGATCCAGTCACGCAGCGGGCTATTATTATGTCTCCCTTGGGTATAGCCGTGTTTTTAAAAAGGAAAACCTTCAATTCAAATACAAAGTTACTGGAACGAAAAAACGTGCACAGAAGGAAGAGTTTATTCTCCTGTGCAAATACAGGAGTCAATTTCTTGATCTACCGCCTTTAAATAACAATCTGGGGAAATATCCTAGAAGAGGCTGGAAGAAAATAATGAAAGCTATTACTGGGATAGAACCGCTTGAGGGTTAGATATAAGCCCGGTTGAAGAAAAATGGGGGTCACCATTAAAGGGCGTCTGTCAATAAAGTAAAAGCGAATCTGAGACTCAGTTTCTTTAATCTTGGCAGAATCTGGTGGAAAAGGTGAACGGCAAGAAAATAGATTTTAGCCCCGTAGTTTCGATAAATGAGTTTTGAAAGTTTAACCCCGAGGCCATTTTAGAATATTTGATGAGAATGGAGATGCGATTTCATTAGGTGTTACGGGTAGGGCAGTGGAAAATCAAAATGTGTGAATGCAAGCCCTGACCCTACACACAGAGATCTCATCAAATGACGTGAAAAGTCCAGGAGGCTTCTAATGTCCGATGATTGGCGTGATAAGGACAAAGACCTGTGTTTCGATCCAACCCAACATGACTTGTACATACGACGTCCAAATGGTGAAAGATTCTACTTTGGGCTTGCGTCAGAGGCATTCCATGCAAGCGCAGGTGATGAAGTCTACTTAGAATTTCCCAGCCCGCACAGTCCGGGTTCATTCAATAAGGACGTTTTTCTTCTGTGGGCATATCGGCATGGGCTGTACCAGGGTTGGAGAGAGATAGAAAAAATAGAGGAACTTGATACGGCACTTAGATACTTCTTGAGAAGTGATGAGACAGGTCGATTAAGAAATTTAAACTTTTATGAATCTTTAAAGGAAGAAATAGCGGCACAGAACAGCGTGTTCATGGATGCAACAACTCTCGATACTGCAAAAGGGCTAATTTTGGCGAATTCTGTTATCCCCATACCAAATGCGCGAAATTTGTTTGATTTAGCCACTTTCGTAACCTGCATTGTTTTATTCGATCATATTTACCATTTGCCAGGGACCCCTTTGGGTGTTCTCAATCGGTCATTGGGGGAGGAGATATTCAAAGAGCTTCCTGTTCGTGATAAGGAAGCACAATGGTGTCTATGGCGGCTTTGGAGTGAGGTCGTTACACGTTTTCCCACAGAGAAAAGAAGTGAGCAACAGTCTAAATATGCTTATTCCGCTGACGAACTAAATGAGATTCGAAGGATTTGGGAGGAAGTCCTTAATTTCTCCCCAATCCATTTTTCTGTGCCAAGTCACTACGAACTGCGAGAAGCAATGAATTATCGTACGCCCCCTCAATTCATAAGGATTTATCAAGAGCAGTTCATGCAACGGTCTGCTGAATCCAATTTGCTTATTGTCGGAGCAACAGTACGCACAATATTTAATAGGACACTTGCTCGCTGGGTTGGACTCCCTTATGTAACTAATTCCATCCGCGCTCCTTTGGATCGTTTCTTTGCAAAGCGATCTTTGGGAAGTATGGAAAGCGTCGATAGAATTATGGCTTTTCTTGACAATACCGCTGCCCTCCCTCAAGGTCCTCGCCCTTATAAGGCATTCACGAATCTCGAGCTTCCCGCTTTCTTGACAGTACTTCTTCGTCGATTAGAGGAAAGAAACGATGATCTCTCTCATTTCATAGAAGAACTAAGGTGGCTTAGGAGGAAATCCGAACCCTACCGTGCCAAATTTGCGAATTTCAGGCGATTAATTCGTATGACTTCTCCAGAGGCTCAAGAAGAAGCGTGGGCAATAATCAATTCCCTGCAGAAGGACAAGGAAGACCTATTTGGCTGGGTCGAGGACTGGGTAATTACTCATCTGTTGCTAATACCGGTTGAAAACATTGTGGGAGGGCAAATTGGATTGATAGCAGGTATTGGATTTCAAGCATTATTGGGTCTTGCAGCTACAGATAAGGTCCAAAATCTCGCAATCCGTGTTTTTCGACCGGAGCTTGATTTTGTTAATAACGTTAGAGAGTGTGCCAGATCGATTATTAACTCCAACGAGATGATCAAGAGATTGTGGGGCAGTGCATTATCCTATAGTGAAATTGAATTCCTGGAGCGACTTCTTACCCAATGGAGTTTTCCATCTTTGGAATGAAATGGAGGGGAGGGTATTAAGCCCTGAAACTTGAAACAAAACATCGGAGGTTATCCAGAAAATGTTGGTAGAATTTGCTGGAAATGGTGAACGCTTAGGAAATAAACCATGTCTGCATTATGACTGATAATTTTTCCTTGACAACACAAAATATTGTGGTAGCTTTTCAAATTAATGCAGTCCCAGACCCTGAAACTTGAAATATAAAAATTTGGGACGGGTTCATAGTGGAAGACCTGGTTAGTATTTGATGGCATACGAAGATGTGACCCCGGAGCCTTACTCCTAACGTGTTTTTGTCTCGAAAGCATTTTGCCGCACCTGAGGTAATAATTAGGCTATGTCCTTATCTTGATTAAGGCACAGAATGGGGTACGATCCATCAAATCCGAGAATATATTTCGATATCGGGGCGGCAATTGCTGCTATTGCAATACTTCTGGCATTTGTCTCGCTAGCAAATCCTGCAAGAAGGTTCAGATGGAGCCTAGGGTGGTTTAAGCTTCGTACAGCATATTTGTTCTTTTTTACTGCAATTGGTTTTATTTTGATCGGAGCATGGATTCCGGTACTCTCCTTTGATACAAATTCATTTATTGATTATCCGATTTTTTGGGAAACATTGGCCGCGGTTCTGTTCTGCTTCGGTTCATTAGGGCTCATTATTGGCGGGAATCAACCAGTTAAATTTACAAGGAAGAATAGCAAGCAATTTTTTAACAAATGTTACTCTATCATTGCACAAGGTGATAATAAAGAACTTGGTGCCCTTTCAGAGGAGATTTCATGGACCGCAAAAGACATTATAAACATCTGCGAGGAATATGATAGTCTTGAGGCACGCTTTTCAAAAGAAGAAGGTAGGATATTTGAAGTTGATGATTCTGTAAAATGGGCACTTCGTCTGTTAGATTTATTTTCTGATAAGAGATTCTGCAACATTATAGTTACAACATGTCCTATAACAGCAATAAGATACCTCACTGAAATACAAACCCAAAGACTATATTACTCAGGTGGATATGCATTTATTCAGCAGTTAATCCAGCAAGCATTCGAAGACCCTTCGTCAATTCTTCACCGGGAGGAAAAGTACTATGGCTTAGGCAAATTCTTACCATTTACTCGAACGGTATTTGGCAACTATGAATTTGTCGAGAGCAATTTTAGGCCCCTCCAAGCAGCAGGTTTTTCTCATGATAATCTTAGAACCTTGAAGAAATATATACAATGCTTGCTCGTTTCATTAGAAGCATATTTTAAAGAAGGGCGGTTTTACGAACATCCAAGCGCTATCTGGGTCGGTTTTGATATTCTTGCGAAAAGCGCCTGGGAATTTGTCAGAAGACTGGATGGATCTGAAAACTATCTTAGAATGGATGATTGTCCTACATGGGCCTTGACTGAAATCACAATGGGTTTCAAGGATTGCTTAAAATTAATTCAGAAATATGATAAAGATCTGCCAGAATATACTTTCAACTCCGAAGGGTATAATTCGCATAATGATAATTCAATTTATGGAATTATTGCCTTTGCTGTTTATGAGTTCTTAAAGGCATTAGCTGTAGATCGGAATCACGATGAAGATATTAGGTTAATTGCGCTAAATTTGTGGGAGGATATATACTTTCCTTTGGATAACAAGGAGCAGAAAATGATTTTGGAGATTCAAAAGCGGTTAGAGACGCTAATATGGAGGCAGGTAAATAGAAACCTTGAAGAAAAATATGCCGCCTATCCAATGATAACAAGACTTCTTATAAATTTGATTGGATTGGGTAAACATCCGGAAGCGACGGAAGGAGAAAAAAGAGTAACCGATCATATACACAAACTGTTGAAGGAGAAATTTAACAAAGCAGCTCAATTAACAGAGAAGAGATCTAAAGAACTTCTGCCGGATGGTTTTGAATACAACGAAGATAGGAATGAGTTGGTTCAAAAATTCAAATGGGATCAATCTTCTATTGTGCTAATTTGTGATTAACAAAGGAGACTGGGACTTTTGTCGAAATTAATATGGTGTCTAACCTTGAAATTTGACAGAAGATCTTACTGAAGTGTGGAGCGAATAAAGGATCAGGTCTTCAATGATGGCGGAATTTAGTGGAAGAGGTGACCGCTAAGAAAATAGGATTTACCCTCATTATATTTGGGAAATATGAAAAAGCGTTATTACATTCCTTTACCGTGGATTATTCTTATTCCTTATAGACTGATTAGCGGAATCTGCAGATTGATCTCGTCAGATTGGAGAAAGCTCTCAAAGCGAGATCGAAGCGTCCTCCGGTGGTTATCTCAATCGGATCACCCCATTAGGCCTCAAGATCGACGAGTCAGGAATTTCAGCGAGCTTGAACATGCGATTAAAACAGAACAGCCCGTTACGTTTAACTATCTGAATAGCAGTAAAAAGGAGAGTCGTCGAAAAATATTCCCAAAGAGATTATTCAGGCGCAAAGAGGCAATCTACTGCCATGCCTTCGATTACCATCGCGAAGAATATAGAGCTTTCAGACTGGACAGAATGAGTGATTTGAAGATTGACTTGTCAATAGAAAAGTAGCTGGTGCCTGACCTTGAAATTTGACAGAAGATTTTATTGAAGTGTGGAGCGAATGCAAACGATAGCAGATAGCGGATGGCAGATAGCAAATAGCGAATAGTAAAAGAAGACAAGGGGGCAAATCGTAGAAATCAACGAAGCTTAGTTATATGATTAGAAAAGTTCTTCTTACATGGAGCGGGGGAAAGGATAGTGCTTTGGCTCTTTACGAGCTTCAAAGAAAGCATGACCATGAGATCTTGGCTTTACTGACCACCCTGACAGAAGACTACGACAGGGTCAGCATGCATGGTGT
>Ga0299912_10004056_pt1 | contig 11950 bp, 15 predicted proteins | sample RVTome_2_FD_207667 | JGI IMG/M metagenome (GOLD analysis project Ga0299912, IMG submission 207667) | Soil microbial communities from uranium-contaminated site in the Upper Colorado River Basin, Wyoming, United States - RVT95D214 (version 2) ... | reverse complement strand
CGGAACTGTTAGCCCTGGCAGCTATTGGAGAAGGTAAATACGCCCAAGCCTTTCCAAGCTTTGGCCCGGAGCGGAGAGGAGCACCCGTGGTGGCCTTTTGTCGAATCGGTGATGAACGTATCCGTATCAGGGCCAATATTTATGAGCCGGACCTTGTGGTGGTTCTTGATGCCTCTCTTTTGAGAATTGTTAATGTCGCTGCCGGGTTGAAGCCCAACGGTATTCTCATCACCACGAGTCCTGATTCTCCAGAAAAAGTGCGGGAGGATTTGAAAATCAAAAATCGAATTGCTGTTGTGGATGCCCTTAGAATTGCGAGAGAGGTTCTTGGTGTCCCCATTACCAATACGACCATGTTAGGATCGTTGATCAGAGCATCAGAAGTGGTCAAGAAAGAGTCATTTATTCTTCCTTTGCGGGAACGGTTTGGCCGGATCGCTGAAAAGAACATTTCTGCTTTTGAGCGGGCCTACCAAGACACCGTTCTCATCCAATAAATTTTAGTCGTCATTTCCTTTCCGCCTGTCATGAAGGGAGAAAGAAATGGGACTTAGAATTATTTAATTAGAAAGGTTTTTGGTATGACTAAACCAGAATATGAATGGACATGGAAGGAAATACCTGTCGGCAATGTGATCTTGGAGCCGGGGAATGCCAGTCAATATCGGACAGGGGATTGGAAGACTCTCAAACCTGTTCTAAACAAGGAGCTGTGTATCCATTGTGGTTTGTGCTCCATCTTCTGTCCGGATATGGCCTACAATTTAGATTCAGAGGGCTATTTTATTGCCGACCTTTTTTATTGTAAGGGTTGCGGCATCTGTGCAAAGGAGTGTCCCACCGGAGCGATTACGATGGTGGTGGAAGAGGAGGAGAAATAATGGGAAAAAGGGTTGGAATGGAGGTTTCAATTGCCGCGGCCGAGGCGGTGAAGCAGGCCAATGTTGATGTGATCTCAGCTTATCCCATTACGCCTCAAACGCATATCGTCGAACATCTTTCAGAACTGGTGGCCAATGGGGAAATGGATTCGGAATTTTTCTGCGTGGAATCAGAGCATTCTGCATTGAGCGTCTGTGTCGGAAGCGAAGCTACAGGAGCCAGGTCTTTTACCTGCACCAGTGCTCAAGGGTTGGCACTCATGAGTGAAATCACCTACATCGCCTCTGCTTTGAGGTTGCCCATCGTCATGATCCTTGCAAACCGAACCCTCTCCGCTCCACTTAGTATTTGGAATGATCACAGTGATGTGATGTCGATCAGGGATTGCGGTTGGATCCAATTCTTCACAGAAAATGGTCAGGAGGTTTACGATCATGTCTTCATTTCTTATCGGTTAGCCGAAGACAAAGAGGTTCTTCTTCCTGTGATCGTTAATATGGATGGATTTACCTTAAGCCATATGATTGAGCCTTTTGAGATGATTGAACAGGAAAAGATCGATCAATTCTTGCCTGTTTACCAACCCCTCTATCGTCTCCATCCTGATCATCCGATCACCATGGGTGCCTTTGCACTCCCGAGTATCTTTACAGAGACGAAGAAGGCGCAAGAAGTAGCCATCTGGTCCTCCATGCCTAAAATCTTAGAAACCTGGAAGGCCTTTGGAGACATGACGGGAAGATATTATCAACCCATCGAAACCTACAAGGCAGAGGATGCAGAGACCCTATTAGTCATCATGGGAAGCTTCGCAGAAACGGCTTCCGAGGCCGTCGATCGGATGCGGGAGGAAGGACGATCGGTTGGATTAGTGAAGATTCGACTATGGCGTCCTTTTCCTTTCCAAGAATTTAAGAGAGCTACTCTCCCTGCAAAACGGATGGTCGTGATTGACCGGGCAATATCCATCGGGGGGCCTGGAGGTCCAGTGGCCTCTGAGGTGAAATCCGCCCTATATGGGAGTGACAATAGACCAGCAATTTATAACTTTGTCGCGGGGATTTCAGGCAGGGATGTAGCCCCTCAGGATTACATCAAGATGGTGGATAAAGCCGAAATTGAAATTGAAGAAGGAAACCGAGAAGGTTATGAAATTTACGGGGTGAGAGAATGACCGAGAACTTAAACGTCTATGCCGTCAGGATGTTGACACAAAAGGAATACTTTGCACCCGGCCATCGATCATGTCCGGGCTGTGCTGAGGCATTAGCGGTTCGATTGGTCGCGAAAGCATTGGGAAGAAACGTGATCATTGCCAGTGCGACCGGCTGTATGGAGATCGTCTCATCTCCTCTTCCGTATACCTCCTGGAGGGTCCCATGGTTCCATGTGGCCTTTGAGAATACGGCAGCGGTGGCCTCAGGCATCGAATGCGGCCTGAAGGTGTTGATGAGAAAAGGGAGAATTCCTCAGAAAAAGATAGTTACCCTTGCCATGGCTGGAGACGGAGGAACAGCGGACATCGGACTCCAAGCTCTTTCAGGAGCTATGGAGAGAGGTCATGACTTCATCTATATTTGCACCGATAATGAGGCCTACATGAACACGGGCATCCAGCGATCTTCCTCCACGCCTTTCGGCGCCTCGACCACCACCTCACCGGCCGGAAAAGCGCAGATAGGGCAGATCACATGGAAGAAGAATATGCCTGCTATAGCAGCAGCCCATAATATTCCTTATGTTGCCACGGCCTGTCCGAGTTATCCCCTTGATCTCGTTCAAAAGGTAAAGAAGGCAGCGAGTATTGAGGGTCCTGCCTATATCCACATCCTCTCCGTCTGTCCCACGGGGTGGAGATCTGCGCCAGAGCTGTCCATCAAGCTGGGCCGGTTGGCCGCGGAGACGGGTATCTTTCCTCTTTATGAGGTGGAGAGGGGGCAATATCGCCTGAACATTGATTTCCCGAAATTGAAGCCCATCAAGGAATATATCAAGCTTCAAGGAAGGTTCCGTCACCTCACGGATGAAATCATCGGGGAGATTGAAAAACGAGTTCACGAGGAATACGAGCAATTAAGAGCGAAGGCAGGAAAGGGAGTGTGAGATGGAGAACTCAGGGATCGACACCATCATCAAGCAATACAAAGGAAAGGAATCGGCCATCTTGGCTATTCTTCAGGATATCCAAAGTAAAAAAAAGTACCTTCCCAAGGAAATTCTCGAGGAAGTTTCTCAGAAGATGCAGATTCCTGTGACCCACGTCTTTCGACTGGCTACGTTTTACAATGCCTTAAGTATTAAGCCAAGAGGGAGGCACAAAATCGATGTCTGCCTTGGGACGGCCTGCCATGTTCGTGGCGGGAATAAGATTATTGACAGAATGAAGAGGGATTTAGGTATTCCTGTAGGAGAGACAACCAAAGATAAACGGTTTACACTGGAATCAGTTCGGTGTGTGGGTTGTTGCAGCCTTGGTCCGGTAGCCGTCATCGATGGAGAGGTCTATGGTCGGTTGACCCAGGATAAGATTCCTGCCTTATTAAAGGAGTTTAGATAGAGTCTTTATAAGAAATAAATCTGTCCCTTTATCCTTCCCCTCTCCCTCGGGGGAGAGGGCTTCGTCGTGAGTTCAGCCGAACGGATAGGGTGAGGGGGCGACCGAGGGCAAGATGAATATTCGAACAAAAGATGATTTGGAGAAGATAAAAGAGAAGGGATTGAAATCTCTCTATCCGAAGACGACCAAGGTCACTGTAGGGATGGCCACCTGCGGTCTTTCCACAGGAGCGGGAAGGGTTTATGAGGTTCTCCAAAAGGGTGTGGAGAAGGCTAAACTCCCAATCCTTTTGGGACAGACGGGCTGCATCGGTTTTTGCCAAAAAGAACCTGTTGTCGATATTCTCGAACCTGGAAAACCCAGGGTCTTTTATCAGGGGGTGACTCCTGAACGATCCATGGAATTAGTTAAGAGATGGTTGGATAACAAGGTGGTGGAGGATCTGCTCTTCTGCAAAATGGAAAGTGAGGATTGGATCGTGGAGGGGACGATGAAGGATTATTCCGTTCATCATCTCCCCGGTGGAATAGATGGGACACCCCATTACCACCAGGTTCCTTTTTACAGCAAACAATTAAAGATTGCGCTGAGGAACTGTGGTTTCATCAATCCAGATCTGATCGAAGAATATATTGCCAGGGGAGGATACTTTGGCCTGTACAAGGCTCTTTCGGGGATGAAACCGGAGGAGATTATTGAAGTGGTCAAGCAATCAGGGCTCCGGGGAAGAGGAGGAGCTGGATTTTATACTGGCACCAAGTGGGAGTCCTGCCAAAAGTCGAAAGGCGATCGAAAATTCGTTCTCTGCAATGCAGATGAAGGAGACCCGGGAGCCTATATGGATCGAAGTGTCTTAGAAGGCGACCCACATAGTGTCATCGAAGGGATGATCATCGGGGCCTATGCCATCGGTGCCCATGAAGGGTTTATCTATGTGCGGGATGAATATCCACTGGCCATCCAGAAGCTGCGCATTGCCATCCATCAGGCTGAGGAGGCCGGACTTCTCGGGGAGAATATTTTGGACTCGGGTTTTTCCTTCCACGTAGACCTATTCCGAGGAGGTGGGGCGTTTGTCTGTGGCGAGTCGACTGCCCTGATGGCCTCCATCGAAGGAAAAGTCGGCGAACCCAGGGCCAAACATATCCATACGACAGAGAGTGGTTTGTGGGATAAACCCAGCAACCTCAACAATGTGGAAACCTGGAACAACGTCCCCGTTATCATTGCAAGAGGAGCGGATTGGTATTCAAAAATCGGGACAAAGGGCAGCAAGGGGACAAAAGTCTTCTCCGTCGTGGGCAAGGTGAATAACACCGGCCTCGTTGAAGTCCCCATGGGAATTACTCTTAGAGAGATCGTTTACGATGTAGGGGGTGGAATACCCGATGGAAAAAAGTTCAAAGCTGTCCAGACGGGTGGCCCTTCAGGTGGATGCATCCCCGAGTCGTTGATCGATCTCCCTGTCGATTTCGATCGATTGACAGAGGCGGGCTCCATGATGGGCTCCGGGGGAATGATCGTCATGGATGAATCCACCTGCATGGTGGATGTAGCGAAATATTTTATGAGCTTCCTTAAGGAGGAGTCCTGCGGTAAGTGTACCTCCTGCCGGGAGGGGACAAAACGGATGCATGAAATATTGTGTGAGATCAGCGAAGGCCGAGGGAAACTTGAACATCTTGATCTCTTGGAAGAGTTGGGTTGGGTAACAGCGGAGGCTTCTCTATGCCAATTAGGAGGGACGGCACCCAATCCAGTTCTTTCTACCATTCGTTATTTCCGCAAGGAATATGAAGAACACATCGTCAATAAACGATGTCCGGCCAAAGTCTGCCAGGCCCTTCTCCATTATCGCATCCTTTCCGACGTTTGCACCTCCTGTGGGAGGTGCGCAAAAGTCTGTCCATCGGAAGCCATCACTGGAAAACAGAGGACTAAAAAAGAGAAAGGGAAACCTTTTAAAATTGATCCTAAAAAATGCATCCGTTGCGGAATGTGTTTTGAGGCCTGTAAGTTTAAGGCGATAGAAGTCCAGTAAAAAAACGAGTAATAAGTTATTAGGAGATATAATAAACCAACAATCCAATACTCATTTACTCGTTCACTTATTACCTCATTAACTTGTATTGCTCTGGAGGAGAATTCAATGATTCCTTTCTCAATTGATGGTCAGTCTGTTGAAGGAAGAGAAGGCGGGAATATCTTGGAAGTGGCCTTGGATGCGGGCATTGAGATTCCACACCTTTGTTATCATGAGTCGGTCAAGTCTTATGGCGCCTGTCGTCTCTGTCTCGTGGAGGTGGTGAGGAGAGGGAGGTCGAGGATGACCACTTCCTGCACCTACCCCGTGATGGAAGGTATTGAGGTGTTGACAAGAACGGAAAAAGTCCTTCGAGCCCGTCGAATGATCATCGAGCTTATTCTGGCGATGTGCCCGGGAGATAAACTCATTCAGGATATGGCAAAGGAAATGGGAGTCCATGAAGTTCGGTTCAAGAAGGAAGATAAAGACTGCATTCTCTGCGGCCTTTGTGGGAGGGTCTGTGACGAAGTCGTAGGAGCCAATGCCATCCAATTTGCTTTTCGGGGAGATCGAAGGGAGATGATTCCTCCCTTTCAAGGGGAGGCGATGAATTGCATTGCTTGCGGGGCCTGTGTGATCGTCTGTCCTGTGGATGTGATCCGGATGAAGGAGGAGGGGGATGAGCGTACGATCGTCCGGTGGAAGCGGACCTTGAAGATGAAGCAATGTAAGATCTGCGGTAATTCTTTCGCCCCCTGGTTTCAGTTGGAGAAGTTTAAAGAGAAGGCCAAACTCCCAAAAGATTTTTTTGATGTCTGTTATACCTGTCGAACTTGAAATCTCTGTTCAATTCGAGTATATTAAGAAACAGAGGTATGTTCGATAGGAGGTGACGGGTATGACCCTGGTAAAATGGGAACCCTTCCGAGACCTGATGGCAATGCAAGACCGGATGACCCGGCTCATTGACGAAACCCTTTCCCGTATTTGGAAAGAGGATGTTGCCCATGGCGTTTGGTCCCCTCCTGTGGATATTTTGGAGAGAGGAAACGAAGTGGTTTTGAAAGTAGACCTTCCCGAAGTGACTCAAAATGAGATCGATATTAGAGTAGAAGAGGGCACCCTGATCATTCAAGGAGAAAGAAAGTTTGTCAAGGAGTCCTCTGAAGAAAATTACATCCAGATTGAAAGGCCTTATGGAACCTTTCGCCGGAAATTCAGTATTCCGAAAACGATCGACGAGGAGGGAGTAAAGGCTTCTTACAAAGACGGAGTGCTCCGGATTGTCCTCCCCAGAAAACAAGATATTCAACCCAAACAGATTGTGGTGGAGCCCAAATAACTCGACCGTGCCTGCAGGCCATGAACCTAATATGGTAAAGGGCAGGCGTGATCCTTGTTCGTAAAAGGGGGCCTGGTTTCAAAAGGCCCCCTTTTTTATTTTCATTTCTTAGGGATCTTCTTCCAGTCCGCCAAAAATTTTTCGATACCGATATCCGTGAGGGGATGGTGAACCAACTGCTCAATCACTTTATAGGGAATCGTCGCCACGTCCGCTCCGATGAGGGCTGCTTCCATGACGTGAATGGGGTGGCGAATGCTGGCGACGATCACTTTCGATCCATACCCATAGTTTTTAAAAATAGTTACAATCTGTTCCACCAGGTCCATTCCCGTCTGTGAGATGTCGTCTAATCTTCCGATGAAGGGGCTAACATAAGTCGTTCCAGCCTTGGCAGCGAGTAGGGCCTGGGTTGGAGAAAAGACAAGAGTCGTATTGGTCTTAATCTCTTCCGCGACCAATACTTTGATCGCTTTTAAGCCCTCTGTCGTCATGGGGATTTTGACCACGATGTTTTCTCCCATCTCAGCAAGGTTTCGGGCTTCTTCGATCATTCCTTCAGCCTTTAGACTTAAGACCTCCAAGCTGATGGGAAGTCCCTGGATGATTTCACAAATCTCTTTGATCAGAGGGATAAAGTCTCTGTTTTCCCTAGAGATCAGGGTGGGATTGGTGGTAACGCCATCAATGACTCCCATCTCATAGGCCTTCCGGATCTCGCTGGGATTGGCTGTGTCAATAAAGAATTTCATCCTGTACCTCCAGGTTCAACAAAAAATAGGTGGTAGGGAATTTCTCCCTACCACCTTACCATCAATCTTTTACCCATCAACAGATCCATTTATGGAATGACTTTGAATTCCACTCTCCTGTTTTTGGCGCGACCCTCTTTCGTCTTGTCGTCAGCAATGGGCTTTTTGCTTCCATAGCCCTTGACAATCATTCGGTCGCCCGAAATGTTGAATTTATCTATTATATATTTCTTGGCACTTTCCACCCTCTTTTCCGAAATCTTCTGGTTTGCCATTTCCGCCCCTTGTGCGTCTGTATGGCCTCCAATTTCAACTTGGATATTCGGATTCTCCTTCAGAATCGTCCCATTTCGATCTAAGGCTTTAGCAGCTATAGGATCGATGTTCGTCTTATTTTCATTAAAATAGACGTTTTCAAATACCGGAGCCGGCTTTGGTGGTAGTGGCGGTACCGGCTTGGGTGGTTCAGGTGGCGGCGGTGCCGGAGCAGGTGGTGGTGGCGGCGGCGGCGGTGCCGGTGCCGGTGGTTCTGGTTTATCGCAAGGAGTAAGGCTGAGGGCTTCTAATGACTTCTCCTTGACAATTTTTGCGTGTTCCTCCAAATCCTGCATCTCTCTCCAATAATATTTCATTTCATGATCGGCCAAGGCAAGATAAGCCTCTGCCGTTCCATATTGACAAGGTGCACATTTCTTTGCGCCAGCAATGGTGGCCCGCTGGAAAGCATCTCTTGCATCGTTATAGATCAATACCGTCCCTTTGGGTGTACATCCTGAGGCAATCATTGCCCCAAGGATGAGTAGTAACAAGATCATCCATTTTCTATTCATATTCATAATTCACCCCCTCTCTTCTATAGGCTATTTTTTCTTGATTCCAGCTAATCCAGCTTCAGAAGCGGATTTGGAGCGTTCTGCAAATCCTTTGGCTGGTCCAAAATCATTCTGGCTAAATTCGAGTTTAGAAGCTTCTAAGAATTTCTCAGCGCTGCAATATTCATAAGGAGTCTGCTTCTCCCCTCCCGATCCCTTCAGCTCGGAAAACAACTTCTCAGCGTTCGCGATCTCCTTCTTGGCGCTGAAATAATAACACCCAGAGAGAGAGAAAGAGAGGAAAACAATAAGGCAAAAAAATGTCCAAACTCTTTTACTCATACAGTCACCCCCTTTCGCGTTTTATAATACAAACTTTTCTTGCTTCTTGTATGCTATCGAACATGGCTGAATTTGTCAAGAATAATTTGGTTATTTTTAAGATTTCTTTTCTTCAAGGAATTTTCCCAGGCATTCCTTATTGCAAAAATAGTAATCTCTTCCTTCTACTCTTTTCCGAACAGCAGTTCGCCTTGGGATATAGGTTTGGCAATAGGGATCTTGAACCAGCTCTTCCGGCCCAGACTCCCTGCCTAATATTTTTCTATACACAAGCACGCCTTTAATAAGGTAGCGAAGAACCGTGTAAAGAAGAAGGAGAAACAGGATAAATAAAATCAAACGAGACATGATTGGCTTTCTTTGATTGAAAATTGCAGATTTCAAATTTCTAATTGAAAAATCTGAGATCTAAAATTGAAAATTAAAGCCTTTCTACCCCCTGATCTTCTTTGAAATTGTTTAAAAGCTCTTGGATGGTTTTTTTAAAAACAGGATGAATGAGATGTCGATCGATTTCAGCCAAGGGGATGAGAACAAATTGGCGATCTTGGATGAAAGGGTGGGGGATTTGGAGTTCCTCGGTGTGAATTTCAACTTCATCGAAGAAGAGGATATCCAGATCAATCGTTCGGGGTCCCCATCGAAATGTTTTTGTGCGACCCAGCCGGGATTCGATGGCCTTCAATGTCCGGAAGAGTTCAGGGACTTCCAAATCCGTCTCAATTTTTATTACCCCATTCACAAACCAATCCTGAGAGGTGTAGCCAATGGGTTGTGTTTTGAAGAAGGAAGATTTTGCTAAGAGTTTGTGACAGTCTATTTTTAAAATCTGTGAAATTGCTTTTTCGCAATGCTTTAACTTGTCGCCAAGGTTAGAACCAATTCCAATGTAGGCAATATGTCCCATTCTGATCAGAGGTGAGGACCACTCGACTTTTCACCCTCTACTTTAAAAGTCCCTTTTTAGTATAAGCATGGAATGTGGGTGACGAGAGCTTTCCAAAAAAAGCCTTTTTTTCAGGCTATGCTGAGAAGTTCACTTTTTTTCAGAAATCTCTTCGGGCTTTTTGGCGGTGACGTCGATCTCTTCGTCTTTGGTCGATTTTTTAAAGTTGCGGATCCCTTTTCCAAGTCCTTCACCAATCTGAGGAAGTTTTCCAGCACCGAAAATGATCAAAATGATGACCAAGATGACTATCAACTCCGGCATTCCTATTCCAAACATTTTTTTTCTCCTTTTTAGATTAGGGTACTTGATTTCGAGTTATTAGACCAGGCATAAGTTTAATTCCATCCATTATCAGATGGCCAAGGGCAGACTGAACAGATTTTCGTCTTTCACGCTACGCGCTTTGCTTTTTGCCCTTTGCTTTCTGAATTGGCGGAAGTGCATGGGAATCGAACCCACCACGGACATCTCTGCCCGTCACTGGATTTGAAGTCCAGGAGGCCCACCAGAACCTATCCACTTCCAAAGTATAACCTAAGGGATTTTCTTTTTAAAGTCAAGGTAGTTGAATTTATTATCATTCATAAATAGGGATTGCAATTTTGTCATATCACCAAACAAAATTTTGCCATATCACTAAACAAAAATGAACACATACACCTCCTTTTTGAGACAGGATAGTGCCACATTTAACACTAATTATCACAATTAGATATCAATAATATTGAGAGCCACCTACAATTTACATAAACTTCGGCATATTTCTTGAAGCAAATATTGTCTTTAGAGATTTTTCCCCTCGTGCTTTTAATTGGTTTCAAAATTCACAAGATAAAGGAAAGGGTTATTTATAAAAACAAAAAGGAGGTAAAGTATGAAAAGGTTAATCGGGATATGGATTTTTTTCTCTTTTTTCATGGCTATGGGTTGTGCCCATCAAACTCCGGTGGCCTATTCACCTAATAAAAACTGCAAGCTCGTTAGTTTTAAGCCTGGTTTAGAGCCAGAGGGGTTTAATGGGATCAAATGGGAGACAAAGTTATCAGCTCTTGAAGGGATGAAACTTCACAGAAAAGACGCGAGTTATGGGGGGGTGGAGTTTTATTTAAGAGAAGGGGATACCTTCAAATTAGGGAATGGAAAACTTACACCCATTCAATATGGTTTTTGGAGAGAAAAATTCTATATTGGGATCGTTACTATATATAGTGTTGGAGATTGGAATGCTCTTAAAGAAGTCATATTTAATAAATATGGGGAGGGGGCAAAGCCATTCACTAACAAAGAGGAGTATTTATGGTTTGGTAAAAAAGCAGTCATGGTGCTGCGATACACCGATTTTTTAAAGGAAGGCATTTTCTACATAAAATCTGATTCGATGGAGAAGCAAATATATCGTACAGAATCAAAATAAAAATGCATGAGGAGCCTGCGAGGCTCGACTGCTTTTTGCTTACGCACATTTTCACGAGTAATCATTACCTCTCTTTGAATCATCTGAGAGATAAGAGGAGTTGATACTACGATAGATTGTTAGCCCCATTTATAATGTCTCACTTATAAACAAGGAGGCTAAAAAAATAGGAAGGAATATCAAAGCCGTAAGTTTTTAGCAAGAGGCAAGGGGAGCAGGACCCGAAATCCTTAAGGTTTTTTCTCGGGAATGATGGCCCTTGATGATTTCAATGCGAGACGGGGAAGTTCGCAATTCCTTAGCTAAGAATCGAATGAGAGCCTCGTTCGCCTTTCCCTCGACGGGTGGAGCAGTTATCCTCACTTTGATCCCATCCCGATAGGGGCCAACAATTTCATTTTTTGAGGATTTGGGTTGAAGATAAACTTTTAAGATAATTTCTTTCATAAGTTGATATGGAACGATGGAATAATGGAATATTGGAATAATGGGTTAAAAGCAAATTCAATGAATTTTATCATATCAAGATAAATATTATTCAATTTGTCATTCCCGGTCTTGATTCAGCCTCTCCGTATTTGATGCGAGGGAATCCAATACGTTAAATACTGGTTCCCTGCTTCCGCAGGGACGACGTCTGGATTCCTGCTTTCGCAGGAATGACGCTGCTTGACTTGACTAACATCGTTTTCTATAGGACATGGATGTTGTTCAGACCCAAGATTACATCATTCCATTATTCTAATAAACGACAGTTGTCTCCCGGTTCGGCCTTCTTTCCGGTAGGAAAAGAAAAGGTCATTATGGCAATGGGTGCAGAGATTGATCCATGAAATTTGCTCTTCCTTGATCCCCTCTCCCTTCATCTGAGCGA
>Ga0299912_10004055_pt1 | contig 11955 bp, 7 predicted proteins | sample RVTome_2_FD_207667 | JGI IMG/M metagenome (GOLD analysis project Ga0299912, IMG submission 207667) | Soil microbial communities from uranium-contaminated site in the Upper Colorado River Basin, Wyoming, United States - RVT95D214 (version 2) ... | reverse complement strand
GTTGTACCACTTCACTACGCTTGCTCCAGATTGGTTCTGTGTGATTATCATTTACGCTGACCCATTTATTCCATTTTAGAGATATTCCTCCAAAGTGGGCGATAAATGGTTTCTTTGGTGCGTCGCGATGAACCTTGACGAGGAGCACTTTTCGTTCTCCTTCTTCCGTCATGATCTTTGCGCCGTACCGTTTATAGATTTTCGGGCACGTTGTCTTATATTTCCTTCTGTCATGGCGCCCTTATTACGGTAAATTTTACCGTAGGCGCGTAGATAAAGGTCGCGCTGATACAGAAGATGGTAAGCATCTTTTATCGGCAATCCACGTTGTCCGCGTTCGCGTATAATATTAAGTATCGTCTCGGCGTTCCGCATCTTGCGTACCTAACAATTCCTTTCTATTCAATTACCTGCCCCCCTTCGCCATGTGGCCGGTTTTCCCGTCCTCGGACTACTACGAGGGCTCCGTGACCATAGGACTCGCGTCCCTTAGGCCATCCCGTGTTTCATCATTAAGAAACGATACCAACAAATTCTGTTGGTAATATAGAACGACTTAGGTCCCCCGTTCGTCTCCTTGAATAAGTTCACTACTTATCGTCCTTTGATCAGAGCGTGGCATAGACGAAACGTTATTCTATGCTTATCAAAGGCATCGGGGTTTAAACGTGATACCGATGGGTGTGAACGTACCACCACTGGAAACTGGGATTCAGGCAGTTTAGCTTTAACCATATCGTTCAGGTGTTGCAGGACCATATCATACACGTCTTCTGATATTTCCCGCTTTATCGCCATGCTCTTGTTCCATCCTCCTTTCAGATTTAGGTGAGGTGTTCACCTCAAGGTCATTTGCTCTGAACCTTGCTCGGGGTAGTGTGCGACAAGCTGTCATAAGGTATAAAGTAGACATAAAAACAATAAAATCAGATAGTTACAAATCTGTAGAAAATTGCCTATAAACTATGTTTTTTGCCCACTAAATCACCCCTAAATCGGAAATTTTCCAATGTTTTCATTGTATTCCTTCTGTGCATCCTTGATGGAAAGACGTGAGTAAACTTCGAGTGATTGACGGCTATCATGTCCTGAATAAGGTTGTATTAATGCGTCGTCTATACCCTGTTTTTTGAGCCAAGTAAGTAAAAAGTGCCTTAGCTTGTGAGGGGATACGGAACTTTCTATGCCGGCTGCTTCTGTATATCGCGTCAGAATCTTCCGGATTCCACGATCAGAATAAGCTTTCTTCCATGAAGACTCAAAAAGGTAAACGAATTTTTTTTCTTGGATTTGTGTTACATACATTGATAAAATTTCTCTGAAAGATATTGGAAAAGGTACCACTCGATCTTTTCCCCCTTTCCCTCGATTTATCCTAATCTGACACTCATCAAAATCAACATCGCTTATTTTGACTCTGATTAACTCGCTCACTCTAATACCGGTGTAGAGAAAGGTTTTGATTATCACCAAGTGTTGAATGTTTTTTTCTTGCCACACGGCCTCATAATATTTCTTTATTTCTTCTTCCGTGTGGATAAGAGGGAGCTTTTTCGGAGCCGTGGTCACGGACACATCAAGTTCTTTGCGTAAATGACGAAATAGGTCGCGCAGATAATTATAATCCGGGCGTTGAGGCCTTAAATACTTTATGAGCTGCTTAGCCATTTTGCTAGGCGGCGTTCGCGATTCTTGAGTCATTGGCTACCTTAAATTTTTCTAATGTGATTCGTTGGTCGAGATCGATGAGAATCAATCCATAAGGATTAACATGGCTATAAAATAAGGGGGTAATACCTCGCTTATCCTCTCTTGTTAGTTTACCTTCCCATTGAGGATGAGAAAGAACAGACTGCAGCATGAGGGTATTGATATACACCAAACTATTTTGCAGGAGATGCAAACAAAGCATTGTCAACTCCTGGTCTTCTCGTCGATTTGTAGATATTTCTCCAGCTTTTCCATACAAGATAAAGTCATTTACGCTATTCGACGATTCAATAACATTCAGCCCTTCTTGAATCTCGCGCCGAAGTTCTTCGTTATGTAAATAACGACAGAGGAATATGGTCTTAACAGCTTTTCCTAGTTCCATAAGAGCTTGATAGACGGGATGTTGGGCGTTGTTGCTGGTGAAGCGCCTTAAAATTGATTCTGCATCCGCTGTTCCTAGACGAAGGGCTGTTGCGAATTTAATGATTAGATCATATTGTTCTTCAATTAAATCCCATCGAATGGGGCGTGTCAGAATCTTTTGGAGATAGGGATACTCTTCTGGTTTTCCGGTTTCCGGGCGATAAAGTTTTTCTTTGTGGATGGCTTTGATGCGAGGCAAAAGATCAAAACCCAACATGTAAGAAAAGGCAAACCCAATGGTGCTTTGTCCGTGGGTATCAACATAGCTTTTTTTAATTTCCATGTCCGTACAGTGTCGTAAAACACCTTCTATCATCGATGAGACTTCTGAGGAGGAGCAGCTTTTTAATTGAGAAAATACGAGGACAGATTTTTTATCAATATGCCAATAAATCATGATGCCCCGCCCTCCATACCGAACATGCCATTCCGTTAAAAGGTTTTGATCCCAAACACCAAATTTCTTGGAATCAGAAGCAATTGAGGTTGTGGATCCTCCAAAAATTTTCTCCTCACGTTCTCTTAAAATGGCATTGATAACTTCAGCAATAGCGGCTCTCACGTTAGTTTTTGTAAGATATCGACGACGAATATGACGCAATTCTTCGTAAGTTATATCAGGGTTACTGGCAGCAATTCTTTTGAGCCCTGTGTTGGTTCCATAGGCAAAAATGCAAAGTAACAAGCGTTTTGTCAGTTGGTCTGGATCAAGGTGTTCCCTACTCGCTGTGCTTGCAAAAACAGAAGTAAAACTTGTTCGAAAATTTGTTTCTTTTAAAAAATCTAATAATTCAATTGTTTTCCACTTTTCCAAAACTTGTTTTTTAATGGTTTCTAAATTAGGAGGTGGAGGTTGCTCATCCGAAGGGGACAAAGAGATATACCCTCCTTTCTTTGCTAAAATTTTGACTTTTATATTTTTGGGGAGGCCATTGTTAAACATAGAAAGGGCATCCCTCATTTCCTGTTGAAGTTTTGAGGTAAACTCTTCTGCCTCTTTTGGCTTATTCAAAGCCGAGTAATATTCGTCCTTCTTTTGGTCAAAATCAGTAGGGAGATCTTCATCTGGGTTACAATATCGATTAGCTCCATTAACCCAGATCTCCTTGCATCTCAGCCCTTCTCTCAATGCTTTTAAAACGGCAATTTCATAGTTAATTCTATTAACACGCTCCTGTACCCTCTTTTTGCCTCCCTTACTTGTTTTTTCAAACTTTTCGACGATGATTTCTTGCCACCCAGGTTTGATAACTCCTTTAATGGGGATGTGTTGTTTTGTTGGATAATAAATAGATGTGCTATCTAGATATTTATTTAATATTTTTAATGCCTTTAAAACGGGTTGATGGAGAGTATTATTTGACTCAAAGGATATGGTTTGTAGAATGGGAGCTAACATTCTGCGGTAATGGCTACCATAGGAAGCGCGCATGAACGTATAAATTTGTTCTTTATAGCTTTTTGTTGATTCAGCTTCTTCGATAATTTCTTGAAGTGTCTCTGGTTTGACAACAGGATATACAACTTCTTTAATGATGCCCTCAGGATTAGCAACCGTGACTCGGGCTAAATCCAGAAGAATAGCTTTTTTCCCATCTACTTTTTTTGATTCAGCGACAATCTTTTTGTTAACTTTTTTTTCTGACTTCTTACCAATTTTATGGACAACTTGAATTAATAAATCAATCAAGTTGTCCATAGTTTCTTGCCCTCGTACACAACAAAACATAGCGAGCGTTGAATACTTCATGGAATCCTTGTGATCGCGTATTTCACTCGGTCTTTCAGACATAATGCGCGTTTTATATTTTTCAAGAATACGCTGAGAAATTCCATTAAATAGAGATTTAGGTAAGCCAATCTCCTGAATACAATTTATTTTTTTAACTTCTTCCAAAATGGATTCCAGGCTTACATTTCCAGAATCTTGTTTTAAATGGAGTAGATAGTAAATTTCAGAAGACTGTTTTTCTTGGGCCTCCAGTAAATTAAGGAGTGATTCTTTATTATTATTTGCTAGGAAGTTTGATATTTTTTTAAAAAGTTTATTCTCAAATGTTGTTAGCGCTGACCTGATATAGCGTTCGATATATTGAGGACTAAATGGCTCAATTTTAAGGTGTTGAAAATACCTATAGGACTTTTCTTTTAAAAAAGAGATGGAGTCTTTTCCTTCAGGCAACACTTTTTCAATAAGCCAATTAGTAAAAGGGATTACATCACTCTTCATTGAAGGTCTGAATTCTAAAAATTCCCTAATTTGGCGTCTATGTACCTTGGCAGTAATAGGGGTTTGAAGTCCAATGGAACGGAAACGTACGCTAAGGGTGTCTAATGCGATCTGTAGACTTTCTTAGTAACCGACAGCTTGCTCTTTAAGTAATTTATAGACAGTTGATCTTCCAATTCCTGCCTGGTTGGCGATCTTAGTTGCACCAATTCCAGAAGCATAAAGGGCAGCTATTTTTCCCCTATCAATGGTTCGTTTGCGACCAAACTTTATACCTTTAGCTCTGGCTTCAACTCGGCCTTCATTTGTTCTCTCTAAAATTCGATGACGCTCTGCTTGGGCAACTGCAGTCAGAATGGTAACAACCATTTTTCCCATAACACCTTCTGTGCTGATGTGATCATCAAGAAAACGAATAGCTACGCCCAATTCATCAAATTCTTTGACTAAATGGGCCATATCTGCTGTATCTCGTCCAAGGCGATCGAGCTTCTTGATTAAAATTAGGTCGCCCTCTTCGACTTTCAGACGTAGTAATTTTAGCCCATCTCTTCTTGTGTGACTACCAGAGGCAACATCTGTAAAAATTCGATTTTGCTGAACGCCTGATTCTTTAAGTGCATTAATCTGAATATCGAGAGATTGTTGGCTGGTTGAAACGCGTGCATATCCAAAGAGTCTCATAAGTTGTAATGTCTCCTAAATTGATTAACAGACAATTTGTCTACTAATAGTTCTAAATCCGATTTTATAGACAGTGTATTTCATGGTTATCCGGGTGTCTATCAATTTATAAATTCGTAGACACCTTAACCCTTAAATACTATTATTTTTTTATTTTTACAATATATTTACCATGTTTTGTATATTTTACAGTTTTTATTGTTATTTAAATAAATATTAAATACTTCGCTTTCGCAACATGTGGTTTTTATGAGATGGATTTATGGCCGTAGATTTTTTAACCTTAGAGCAAAAGGCGCAGTACGGTCAGTACGTTGGTGACCCAAATGACATTCAGCTTTCACGCTACTTTCACCTTGATAAAACGGACTTGGAATTTATCTCTAATCGCCGTGGAAATCAAAATAAGCTTGGGTTTGCTCTACAATTGACATCTGTTAGATTCTTAGGAACGTTTCTTATCGATTTAACCCTCATACCTATTAATGTTCAGACTTTTGTGGCGCATCAGATCTCAATCTCCGAGATAGCTATCTTAAGAGATTACGCAAAGCGCGATACCACAAAAAGAGAGCATACTGCTCTTATTCGTCAGCACTACGGATACCGTGATTTCAGTGAACAACCATGGTCATTTCGACTGAGCAGATTGCTCTACGCCCGCGCATGGGTGGGTAATGAAAGACCAAGTTTAATGTTTGATTTTGCCACTTCTTGGCTAACTCAACATAAAATAATCTTACCTGGTGAAACAACTTTATCTCGATTAATTTCTGAAATTCGAGAAAGGTCGTCTAAGCGTCTTTGGACACGCTTGTCAGCCCTACCAACAAGCATACAAAAATTAAAATTGGAAGCCCTTCTTCATGTATCCGAAGGAGATCGTACCTCTCGTTTTGATTATTATCGAAAAGGCCCTGTAACAATTAGCGCACCAGCATTTAATGAAACAATGAAGCGTTATCTTGAGTTGAGAGAATTTGGCTTGAGCAAATTAAACTTTTCTCATATTCCCCCTGTACGGTTAAAAAATCTGGCGAGTCATGCTGGTGTGATTTCTATGAAAAAAATAGCACGGATGCCAGATAACAGGCGCATCGCCATGCTCGTGGCTTTTGTGAAATCATTTGAAATATTTGCTCTTGATGATGCGTTGGATGTTCTTGACCTTCTTATCGCCGGAATTTCTAGCGAAGCAAAGAAAAATGGTCAGAAAAAACGTTTGAGAACGTTGAAAGATTTAGATAAATCTGCGTTGATCCTAGCAAAAACATGCGAGATGGTTTTAAACGAAAGCACAGACAGCACTCAGTTGCGCGAAGAAATTTATACCTTATTTTCCAAGGAAAAATTGCTGGAATCTATCACCATCGTTAATGATTTAGCTCGCTCCATTGATGACAGATTTCATGATGAAATGGTTGAACAATATGGAAAGGTACGGAGGTTTATACGTCGAGTCGTCAACGATATAGCTTTTAAGGCAGCGCCAGCAGGGAAAAGCACATTAGAAGCATTAAAATATCTCGCAAAAATCAGCTCTTCCCGTAAACAAAACCTTGAAAACCCACCACTTGATATCATCACTCAACCATGGAAACGATTGGTCTTTGATAAAGAAGGAAACATCACAAGAAAAGGTTACACCTTGTGCTTTTTAAATAAATTGCAAGACAGTTTAAGAAGGCGAGATGTCTATGTTGAAAATAGCGATCGATGGGGTGATACCCGCGCAAAATTACTCCAAGATGAAGATTGGGAAAGCAATAAAATACAGGTATGCCGTTCATTGGGACGTCCTATATTGCCTCACGATGCAATAGCCAGTTTGGCTGAGCAATTAGACTCCACCTATAAAAAAGTCGCTGACAATTTTGAGAATAATAATGTTGTCAGAATTGATCGTTCTGGAAAGAATTCCACATTAACAATTACTAACTTTGATAAACTGGAAGACCCACTCAGTCTCACTCTCCTCAAAGCACAAATTAAAGGTTTATTACCAAAGATTGACCTCACAGAACTCGTGCTTGAAATTCATGCTCACACAGAATTTGCAAATGAGTTTACTCATGTGAGTGAATCAAATGCTCGCACAGACGATTTATCAATTAGTGTTTGTGCGGTACTTCTTGCAGAAGCCTGCAATATCGGACTTGAACCGTTGGTAAAACACCATATTCCTGCATTAACTCGTCATCGTCTGAATTGGGTAAAGCAGAATTACATACGTGCAGAAACATTAATTCGCGCAAATGCACGACTTGTTGACCATCAGGCTACACTCCCCCTAGCAAAAAAATGGGGAGGGGGTGAATTGGCTTCTGCTGATGGTATGCGTTTCATCACTCCAATTCGAACAATTAACGCAGGGCCAAACAGAAAATATTTTGGCTCCAGTAAAGGTATCACTTGGTATAATTTCATTTCTGATCAATTTTCAGGTTTTCATGGCATTGTTATTCCAGGGACTCTCAGAGATTCTATTTTTGTTTTAGAAGGATTGTTGGAACAGCAAACCGGATTAAACCCAATAGAAATTATGACAGACACAACAGGGACCAGCGATATGATATTTGGCTTGTTCTGGTTGCTTGGATATCAATTTTCTCCCCGTTTAGCAGATGCTGGGGAAGCGATTTTTTGGCGAATTGGTAAAGAAGCTAATTATGGCATACTCAATGATCTTGCTCGTGGTTATGCAAACCCTCGGCTTATTGAACAGAATTGGGATGACATGATGAGAATTGCTGGTTCATTGAAGCTTGGTACCGTATCAGCATCTGAGCTGATTCGTACATTATTAAAAAGTGATAGACCCTCTAGTTTGGCGAAAGCAATTATTGAACTTGGGCGCATTAATAAGACATTGTATCTTCTAAATTACGTTAATGATGAAGATTATCGTCGCCGCATACTGACTCAATTAAATCGTGGTGAAGGGAGACATAGTGTTGCTAGAATTATTTGTCATGGTCAGCGTGGAGAAATCCACAAACGATATCGAGAGGGGCAAGAAAATCAGCTGGGTTCTTTAGGTTTAGTGACTAATGCTGTAGTTCTCTGGAACACAATTTACATGAATGAGGGGCGTAATTATTTAGAACAGCAATCCATCATTATAAGAGAAGAAGATGAAGCTAGACTTTCACCATTGCAAATCGGACATATTAATGTCCTTGGACATTATTCTTTTAATCTCACAGAGCAGGTTATGAAAGGAACTCTCAGACCATTAAATCAACTTTCTGAAAATATTGATAATGTTGTAAATCTTGATGAAATGATTGCCAACTTCAACTTTAGTATTAAAAAAACATGAGAAGTGAGTTGATTTTTTCTTGAAAAAGAGCTATTGCTGGTAAGCAATAGCTCTGTATCTTGAATTCAGATAAAAGAATAAGAAGGTATAGCAGCTAAAAATATGAATAATAAACATTCGATCTCCATAATATGTTTATAAATCAACCTTAAAAACAACCGTCAGATCATTAAACCATCTCCCAGATGACGGCTTAAATCCTTAGCGTACGTTTTCGTTCCATTGGACTTCAAACCCCTAATATTAGTAAAGTTGGCTTTTTTAAATAGCGTATCCGCAACATCAACTTGCTTAGCCAGATAGGATATAACTGAGGGAGCTATAATATCTTTATCGTTTGGAAAATGGTTGAACAGCTGAAAATACTTGAGCATAAATATAAAGCTGAGCCTTGTGGTTCCTGACTTGTTTTGCAGAATTTTGAATTCTTCAGGATGGATCATCCAAAAATCTTCAAGTTCTTCTGCTGTCCATTGTTGTTTCATAAACCTTTTTATTCTTACGCTATCATCTTCAATCGTTGTTTGTGATCAGAAAATCGTACAGAAAGAGGGTCAAAACTTTCTGGGTCAAAATCATCGCCTAGCCATTCTAATCGCTCTGCATATTCATCACAGGAAGGGTTTTTTATAATTTCTAATAGTTCTTCATACCCCCAAATTCCTCCACAATCTTCTGGGGGGCAGGCCCGTTTTCCAGCGAGGCATCGTGGGTATATTACTCCGAGTTCGGGAGATAAAACTTTTTCGAGAATGATTTTGTGTCTCCAGCCATCTCCAAAGTCATATTCATATGTAGCCTTTTTATTTGAAAGGGAAAAATAGGATGAGAGGATGGCATCATTTTCAGAACGCAAAATTGGTATATATTTAAGAAAGTCCGGATTTAAGTCCATCTCATTTGTTATCACAAAATCTTCATCATCAGATTCATCAGAAAGGACGATTTTTCTCCCTGTTGCATCCGACATCTCGAAGGAATGTAAATGACAATCTTCCCAACCCATGGCGTCTTGAATGGCGATGTGCAAATCCCAAAAAGTATAAGTCTCTGGAACTTGGATGCGCCGCCAAATGGGAGGTTTGCTGTCTTGAAGAGTAATTTTAAATTGGTATACATATTGTTCTTTTTTAGTCACAGGTTGCTCCCCTATTTGTATTATTTGAATTCACAAAGTTCCTATAAAGGAAGGTGTCGGAATTTTATAACCATAAAACATCTTCATATTTGAAAAATATCTATCAGATAAATATGATGTCTTAAATGCAGTTTGTAAACAGGAACTTTAAATAAGTGAAAAAATGCCAAAACTGTTGCTCAAATGACATGCTACTTTATACCTTATGACACCTTGTCGCACACTACCCCTATCTATACTTGATGCTTAGAGTATCACCTTCCCAGCATTAAAGGGAAATTTTACCCTATCATCTCATTTGAGTAACAAAGCGGTTTTTGGTACTATCCTTAACCTCCTTAAGGTAGGCCTTTACAAACCCTCAGCAATTAAAAGAAGATACGCGCTGAAAGCCCCTTTCTCCATTTGGAATCAAGTTACCCTACAAGAGTATCCCGCCGAAAATTCAAAGAACACTCCTCTCGTTGTAATAATTAGGCCATATATGACTCCTCGACACACATATGCATTAGGAACTTGAAATATGATCCCTAAGACATATTCCGTAGAACTGGGCCTTTTAGCATGATGTTGGAATATTTATGTGATGGATCCTTCATTGTTTATTCCTCTTCCTGAGGTATTCTTACCTTGCATCATCTTATGGCTGGGTCCATCCCATTATTTTTCTTGTGATCCTATCGTCCCTTCATTGATGGAATTCCCAAAACAATTTCCCCAACTCATGGAACCCGGATAACGGGAATTTCTGTGATTAAAAATGAACCGTAGCTCTCCGGGTTTTGAGTAAAAACTAATTGGAGAGATTGACTTGAAGAATGCTGGTTCCTTTAAAGACAAGTCCTGTGCAAGACATGTCATTAATTTATATTCTTGGTTACCAGGGAAAAGTCTTGCTTTAGGATCCGCCTTAGGGTCCATTTGTAAGAACAACCGAGATTGTCTTTTTTGAATCATCTGAGAGATAGCCTTCTTTACGTGAGGCAAGGCTTCTTCATTTCTTGCAGTACTCAAGCCAAGTTTCTTAGATTTTACAAATATAATCTTATAACCGCCATTTCCTGATAATGGATGATACTTCTTTATTATAGAGACGATGGACTCATCATTAATCCATTCTTTTTCAAAAGCCGCGTAAAGCACTCCTTTCTGTCCATTGGAGCCAATATGATTACCTCGGCCAGTGAGGACGGTTACCTCATCTTGAAAAGTTTCATAGGCTTGAAGAATAAAATCTAATGTCTCTGCACGTGCCTGCTTAGCAGTTCTCCCGTCATAATTTCCATTGTTTTGAATCCTCTTCCCATGTAGATCTAGGATTTTCCGCTTTTTATTATCTAAGCAAAGGTAAAAATAATCACTTTTATGATCGTGAATCATACCACGATTAAAAAGGGCCTCATTGTATATGTGACTCTCCTTCAGCAGAAAACTATGGAGAAGTTGGCCTGGTTGCAAACCAGAGGCTTTACTGACCTTAATGCCAACGATATGGAAAGGATTACTGTCCTTTGGAAGCTTGGTCTCTAGAAATTGCCTAATTTCTGCCATATTTTCTTCTTCATTTTCGCCCTGTAATTCCAGAAGTCTAATTTTCAAAGAATTATTAAAGTTGAAATCTTCAAGAGAAAATCCAGCTCTCATAACAAGATCATAAATCAACGGCCAATCAACCTTTTGTTCTTCTTGTTGAGCAACCTGATAAGTAAACTCTTTCTCAACCTGTTCTCGAAATTTGGCCTGGGATGAAAGATGGAGTTCGATGATCCAATCTGAACTATTGGAGTTTTGATCTATAGGACCTTTATTCATAGAACTCCAGTTAAAAGGGAATGGATATTTTTCTACGAGTTTAGAGAAGGACTGATGAAACTCTCCTATGCTTTCTTTATCAAGGAGCACATTAACTATAAGCGGTTGAACCATTTTCTCATGAATAACCTTTTGGATAATCTCTTCAACCTTTGAACTAGCCAGCATTATGGAGGTCTTCGGTAAATGAACTGTTGATTTTTGAGCAGGAAAGCTCTCTCCCGATTCTTCACACACCTCATTAGGTGATGAAAATTTCCCTCGAAGTTTTTTGGATTTCATTTTTTTCTTTTTTAAGTTTTCCTGAAGGACTAAAGAATCGTGAATATGAGTAGAGGTTGATGCTGTTGATTGAGCTTCATCCTTATTAGTGCTCTTAAAAACAGATACTGGCAGAGGGTCTACTGCTTTTTCATTTGGCTTTACTACTGGGCTCTCTTGCTCCGGCGGTTGAAGCTGGTTATTAGTTTTAGGAACATATTTTTTCTTATATTGTTTGGGAGGAGGCCGCGTTCAAGTTTGAAGTGCACCCCGGGATAAATTTTTTTTAAAAGCCTCGAGAGGCGTTAGCCAAGCGAGTGATTTTCTTGGTGTGGAGTTATAGTTTAGAATATTCTCATCGAAATCCTCCTG
>Ga0299912_10004053_pt1 | contig 11960 bp, 9 predicted proteins | sample RVTome_2_FD_207667 | JGI IMG/M metagenome (GOLD analysis project Ga0299912, IMG submission 207667) | Soil microbial communities from uranium-contaminated site in the Upper Colorado River Basin, Wyoming, United States - RVT95D214 (version 2) ... | reverse complement strand
TCGTGACCAGTGCCAGCCCGGTATCCCCGGCGGGGGGCTGCTCACCTTGAGCCATTACGGGCACATAGGGGGAAAGGGTGTAAGTCGCAATCAAAACGAACGAAAGGACGGTGAACAATCGTTTTAACATACAACCTCCTTAGAATGAGTTTTTTAGATGAGGCACAATTTCAATCGTTGCAAACATCTTTAATGCGTCCAAACCAGGCCGGCCTAGAGGGGAGCAACTCTGGCCTAGAGGGGAGCAACTCTGGCTTGGAAGCGCACAACTGCCTATTGTATCTCGAATGTGTTGATTTGACGTAAGAGAAATCTTAAAAACTGTAGACTGGAACGCTCATCTTTCCCGTAGTAGAATTATTGTGCATAGAATGGGTCACCTTTACTATGTTCAGCCCGATAAAGGAGAAATAACACTATGCGTAAACAAGCGGTATTTATTTTTATGTTGTCCATCGCTATCTTGCTGGGAGGCTGCCAGCAAAAAGAACCCGCGGCCCAAATACCCAACCCGGCTTCGCAGTCCTGCGTAAACCAAGGGGGAGAGCTCTCTATCGAGGAAAGCGGTAGCGGAGGCCAGTTCGGCGTATGCACATTCCAGGATGGCAAACAGTGTGAGGAATGGGCTTTGTTTCGAGGGGAATGCCCTGTTGGCGGCGTAGACGTGTCTGGTTTCGTTACGCCCGCTGGTCGCTTTTGCGCCATTACGGGCGGAGAATATGCTGCCATTGCAAACCAGGGAACAGCGGACGAAACAGGCACATGTGCCTTCAAGAACGGCAAGACTTGTGATGCCAGAGAGCTCTTCGAAGGCAATTGTAGACCGAACGAGTAGATACATAAGCGAAAATCTACAAGAATATGGATATTAGATTTGGATCACATCCAGGTCAGGCGCTGCCCACGTCTGCTGTCTTATAATCGTTCTTGCGACCTATCCAAAGATCTGAAAGCCTTTCTGGAAAACAAGTATTTGGAAAAAGCTTGAGAGAACCTTTCCTTTCTTTACTTGGGGCCAGTCCGGATAACCAAGTATAGGCATCTACCCATTACAATTGCGGGCATTAACGCCCAAAGACTATTGGGCTACATTACTGTTGAACCAGTTTTCGGGAGGCGCGGCGAGTACAGTTCCGCTTTCCATTAGAAATACATGATCAATTACCTAAAGGTACGGTCAGGTTTTGAGATATGGGTTAGATCGGTGGTGACTCATTCACTGTCCCATCTAGATTTATCTTAGTTACATATCCAGATTCGAAGGCTACTGCAACCAAGTCGGTTTCAATTACCTGACCAGGCTTCATGAACAATGCCGTTTCATTCTTGATAGCATTTTGGACCCCTGCTGGCGGATAACTGGTAAATGGTTCGAGTGCAATGTTGTAGGAACGGCCGTACCACGGATAATCATTATGCCCGCCATACACCTGCCACATCCACAGATATTTGAATAAAGTGTTATCCCACGCCATGCCAAAACCAACCCGGGTTCTTTGATTGGTTACTGTGTACCAGCCTTCTGTTAGTTCTTTGAAAAATACAACATCGACTGAGCGTGTATCTTTGGGTAATATCTTGGTGATGTCTTGCAGTTCACCAGTTCGGCGATTGGGTACCATCGGGAAGTCGTAGTCACCCCCAGGCTCCCACAGCCCGTTAGGATGAAAAGACAGGACCTCAACTTTCTTCGCAGGGGCGTTGACCTCACAATTTTCATCCAGGAAAGGTTCTCCAAAGGCTGGGTGGTGACCCCACATGATGGCGAACTCACTGGAAGATTCGTTGACCAGGCGCTCTTTGATAAACAAGGTCCCCAGACCTTTTTTCAAGGACATAATGCGCTCGAGCTTGAGTGGCGAGCGATAAGTGCGTATCCAAGTGCGCATGGAAACCGTATCAGGAGTGTCCTCCAGGACCGCCGCTTCGAAGGGCAGCAATGAAACCTCACCATGCAAGCCTTGATAGGTGCCCATGTAAGGTTCGGAGGCCCATCCAGCGGAGGGTAGTACCTCCTGCCAACCGCCATAGAAATAGTCGTGGAAAGCACCTTCAGGCAAGGCGCTGGTAGCAATAAAGGGCTTGCGCATCTCGATCGGCGATTGCCAAATAAAGTCGAGATCGCGCGGCTTGAGAGTGAATTCGAAGACGTCTGCGCCTTTATCCAATAGAACGCCGACCCGGATCAAATCATTCTCCAGGAATGCCACGCGCATACCACGGTAGGTGTAATCAAGACTGATACGGCATCCAGTTTTTCTTCCATATGTGTACATGACTGATTCCTCCAAGAAATGGTAAAAAGGTCCTTATTTCATAATGGTTTTAGAGAAGGTATGGACAACATGGTTGTCGTCTAACGATTTTAAGTTCGCGTCACCGATTGACCAAACAAGCGTCTTACTCCACGACCGACGCTTGCGCGCCACATATCCAGGCCAACCGCCAGAACGATCACGATGCCCATGGTAATGTCTTGCCAGGAGGCTGGAACCGCAAGTAAATTCAATCCATTCTGAACGATGGCAACCGTTAAAGCTCCAATCAACGTGGCAATCATACTGCCATAGCCGCCAGCGAGGCTCGCGCCGCCGATAACCGCAGCAGCGATTGACTGAAGGCCAAGCTCTTGCCCATAATTGGGCGATCCTGAATTTAACCATGCAGCGAGCAATACCCCGCCAATGGCGGCTGTAACCCCAGATATTATGAAGGCCATCATACGGTTGCGATTGACTGCAATACCGGTCAGGCGAGCAGCGGATTCATTGCCGCCTAATGCATAGATTGATCGACCCGAGATGGTATTTCGCAGGTAAAGGGCTCCAAAGGAGTAGAGGATAACCACATAATAAAATGGTAGAGGTATCCCTAAAAACTTGCCATAGAAAATGGGTTCCAGTTGTGGGGATACTGAGAAGATTGGCGTGCCTTTAGTGATCAAGAAGGCCAAGCCGCGGTAAATGCTCATGGTTGCCAGAGTAACGATGAACGAAGGAATTCTTCCATAGGCGCTAAGAAATCCATTGATAAATCCCAATATTACTCCGAGCAGCAAGACCAGGAGAATCCCCACCGGTAGTGGGAGCCCCATTTTCTTGACTAGAATCGCGAGGGTACAGGTTACCAGAGCTACAGTCGAGCCAGGAGACAGGTCGATGCCGCCGGTAAGAATCACCAGAGTCGCGCCGATGGCTACAACGGCCACAGTTGCAACCTGCAAGGAGACATTCGAAAGGTTTTGCACCATCAAGAAACGAGGCGTGGCTAGACTGACTAAAGTAGCAACTGCCAAGAACGCTACTAATGGTCCTGCTGCTGTGGAACGGAAGAATTTGGAAATTATTTTCATCATGGATCTCCTTAATGCCTAGAAAAGTTTTTCTATCTATTCATCCGCACCTGCACCGGAAGCCATCCCGATTAATTGATATTCAGTCATTTTATGTGCTTCCGTTATATGCAAGATTTGTCCATCTCGCACCAAAGCTACGCGATCACTCATCGCCAGCAGTTCTGGGAAATCGGAGCTTATTAAAATTACGCTTATTCCATTGGCAGTAAGTTCATTGATAATATTATAAACTTCCAACTTAGCGCCTATATCAATTCCTTGAGTGGGCTCGTCCATAATTAATAGCCGTGCCTTGGAAAATAGCCACCGAGCCACGATCACTTTTTGTTGGTTGCCACCGGATAAGAATTGGACGGATCTATCAAGCGCAGTCGGGGGGATATTCATGCGCTTGATATAATCCTCTCCGTACTTCCGTTCGCGCGCTAAGCTCAAGAAAAATCCACGCACCAATTCTTTCAAGCGCGAGATAGTAATATTCTGGGGACCTTCAAAATTGAAGAAGCAACCATCCGATTTACGATTCTCTGGCACCATGCCGACGCCAGCATCAACCGCCTCTTTTGGCGAGTGGAACAGAACCTGTTTATTGTAAAGAGACATCCTTCCGGAGACGATCTTATCCAATCCATAGATGGCGCGGGCAATTTCGGTTCTTCCAGAGCCTAACATCCCGCCTAAGCCGAAGACTTCACCTACATTGACGTGAAAACTGACGTTGTTGACTACGTTTTCGGTGGTTAGATTCTCTACTTCCAGGCAAGTTTTTTCTTCGGTGTGATCCTCCTTGGGGTAATGTTGTTCGATGTCAAAACCTATCATCATCCGTACCATATCGCCCATTTTGAGTTGGGAGATAGGAACCGTGGTCACCCACTTGCCATCTTTCAAAATTGTGACTCGATCGGCGATCTGAAAGACTTCATCCAACCGGTGAGAAATATAGATAATGGCTTTATTTTGAGATGTCAGTCTGCGGATCAACTCCATGAGGTGCTGAATTTCAATCAGCCCTAATGCGGCAGATGGCTCATCCATGATGAGCAAGTTCGATTCCATCGAGATTGCTTTGGTGATTTCAACTAGCTGCTGTTCAGCCACTGAAAGGCTTTTCACCGTCGCGTCGAGATCAATTGCCAACGAAAGCTGGTCTAGAACCTGTTGAGCACCATTATTCACTGTTTTCCAATCGATTACTCCAAACGCATTGTGCGGGTATCTTCCCAGAAAGATATTTTCCGCGACCGTGAGAGTTGGGATGAGAGAAAATTCCTGATAAATCGTCGCTACGCCATTTGCCCGGGCTTCTAGAGGGTTATGGAAGTTAACCTCTTTTTCATGAAAGAGGATGTGACCGTCTTCAGGCTGGTGAACACCTGCCAGGCATTTGGCGAGAGTGGATTTACCGGATCCGTTCTCTCCCACCAGGGCATGGACTTCTCCAGGGTAGACAGCCATCGAGACATTATCAAGCGCCTGGACTCCAGGAAAAGCTTTGGATATTCCCTTTACTTCCCATAGTGGAACCTTTGCTGAAGCAGATTCCGATTCAAGACGCTCGTCAGCTATGACACTCATTGTGTGCTCCCATGACCACTATTGATAACCAGCGAATAAATTTTAACACACCCAACCTAGCAATTAAGAAGGATCAACACCCGGTTTTGCTAGAATCCCAGCCCCAGGCAATGATTTAACATTTCCTGGGGCTGGGGATTTCATAGCACTATACCCTCTATTGGCTTATGGGCAAGCATATTCCTTGGAAGGTGTAGGGTTCAGAGCTTCGGGATGACACAGGAAGGTAAGGACGTTGTTGATGTCGGTGGTGATGGAGGGGGTTTCGACCCATCCACCGGGGAAAGTACCGTTCAAGACGTCCATGGCTACCTGCAGGGCCACCTTACCCATGATGAAAGGGGTGGTGTTCTGGGTGCCAGTCCAACGACCGGCGGCGATGTCTTCCAGGCCGGTGGTGTCGCCGTCGTTACCGAAGATCAGGATGTCCTTGCGGCCCAAGGCTTCGGCGGCCTTGGCTGCGCCGATGGCGATGTAGTCATTGGCGCATACCACCAGGTTGATCTCGGGGTGGGCCTGGATCATGTCCATCATGGCCTTGTTGCCGGTCTCGACGTTCCACTCGGTGGGCAGGCTGGCGATGATCTTCATGTCTGGGTAGTTCTTGAAGGCATCCAGGAAACCGCCGATGCGTTCGGTGGAGTGGTAACCTGGGAGGCCTTCCAGTACGCCGACGTTGGCCTTGCCATCGACCATCTTGGCGGCGTATTCACCCAAGCCAGTGGTGCCCTTGCGCTGACCGTAGCCCACCACGGCGTTCACCGGGGTGGGGAAGGCGGCGATGTCGGAGTTGACGATGATAACCGGGATTCCCTGGTCGACTGCTTTCTGGACCAGCGGAGCCGCGGCGTTCTCATCGTGAGTGGACAGGATGATGGCGTCCACGTCCTGTGTCGTGACATCCTGCAACATCTTCATCTGTTTGGCGATGTCGGCGCCGCTCTGCGGCGCCAGCATGAAGGTCTCCACGCCCATCTCACCCGCCAGGGCTTCGATGCCTGCGCCAATTGCCATGTAGTAGTTGAACTCCGTGGCGGGAGGCATGTAGGCGATCTTGATCGGGTCGCCTTGTTTGTAAGCGACCGGAGCAGTCGATTGCGAGCCTGCCTCCAAAGACGTGACCGACACTGCCCCCTCAGGGAGTTTGTATTCCCCGGTGGGAGCGGTGGGCTGCGCTTGTTCTTCGGGCGCTTGGGTTGGGGCGGGCGGCTGGGTAGCCGGTTGGCCACAAGCCGCCAGGATGAAGATAAGCGCTACGAGTAGGATAATTAGCTTTTTCATTAGTTATTCCTCCAAATAGGTTTTTCTTGTGTGAGAGTAAATTCTCTGTACATTGTGATGTCCTTGAATTGGGATAACGGGTTAGTCTATCGATCGCCTCCTTTTCTTTTTATTTCTGGAGCGCCTTACGGCGTTCATTGACAACGTCCACAACTACAGCGATGATCAGGATCAAGCCGGTGACAAAGTTCTGCCAGTAGACATCCACACCCAACAGGTTAAGCGAATTTGCCAGAACCCCCATGAACAGTGCGCCCAGGAACGCACCGAACACAGAGCCTTCGCCTCCGCTGAGGCTGGCGCCTCCAATGATGGTGGCAGTAATGACGCGAAGCTCAACCCCTGACCCTACTGTCAGGGATGAAGAACCAAAGCGGGCGGTGAGCATGATACCGGCAATGCCTGCCAGCAGCGCGACCAGGCAGTAATTGAAGACCTTGACGATATCGACATTGATCCCGGACAGCCGGGCAGCCTTTTCGTTTCCGCCGATGTAGTAGGATTGGCGGGAAAAACGCGAGTTGCGCATTAGGAGGTCGCCGATGATCACCAGGATCAGCATGATGTAAATGGGATACTGGACGCCGAACAGCCGTCCCTGCCCCACGACGGTAAAGGAGGGCGGCAAATTGAGCACAGCTTTGCCTTTGGCCAGTACTAGCAATAAGCCGCGCACGGTGATTTGCGTGCCTAGCGTGGCGATGAAGGGATTGATTTTCAGCTTGGCTACCAGGAGGCCATTAGCAAGTCCCACACCCAGCGCAGCCAGCAGGCCCAATAAAATCGCTACAGGCGCGGGAACTTTGAGAGCGGTCAAGGCTAAACCTGTAACCACCCCAGCGAAAGCCAGCGCGGAGCCCACCGAGAGATCCAGCCCGCCGGAGATCAGCAAGATTACCATACCTACAGCGATGGTAGCCTCAACGGACAATCCCAACAGGATCGCCTCTAGGTTTGCCTTGGTCAGAAATACATCTGACATAGTTGTCATGAGTACGCCGGAGATGATCAAAACGGCAATCAAAGAGAATTCCCGAAAAGAAGCCAGTGTCCGACCCGCACGTGCTATCGCTTCTCGCATGGTCATAATGTATTCCCTTCGCTCAAGCCCGCGGCATATCTCAGGATCAATTCCTCGGAGAAATTTCCCCGCTGTACCCCGCCTTTAATCCTGCCGTGGTGCATGATCAGGATACGATCACACATGCCAATTAGCTCTGGCAAATCGGAAGAAATCATAATAATTCCTGTGCCTTTCGCAGCAAATTCGCGCAATTTGTGGTAGATCTCCGCCCGAGCGCCTACATCCACCCCGCGCGTCGGCTCGTCGAAAATGATCACTTCAGGTTGGATGCCTATCCACATGGCAACCAGGCATTTTTGCTGGTTGCCGCCCGAAAGGTTGAGTACCTTCTTTGAGATCGAAGGTGTGGCGATGGTAAATTCTTCCACCATCTCATTGGCAAATTTGTCGATCAGCCTCTTATTCAGTAGATCAGCGCTTGGGGCGAAGCTCCTAAGGGAAGGGGCAATCAAGTTTTCACGAACAGGCATACCTAAGAACAGACCAAGACCTTTGCGATCTTCGGTTAGATAAGCGATCTTCTTCTCGATGGCGTCTTCCGGCCGGGTGATCTTGATCTCCTCTTCGTGGAGGAAGATGCGTCCAGCGGTTTTACGATCGATGCCGAAGATAGCCCGGCCCACTTCGGTGCGCCCGGCGCCAACCAGTCCGGCAAAGCCAAGGATTTCGCCGTGCCGCAGGCTGAAACTGACATCTTCAAAGCGCCCCTTGCGTGACAAGCCCACTACTCGGAAATACTCATCACCCGAGGCGGCTTTAGAGGCCGTTCCATAGAGATTGACAATCTGGCGGCCAACCATCATGGCCACCAAATCATCCTCAGTCACCTCGCTAACCAGTCTGTCCCCAATGTATTTGCCATCTCGCATTACCACCACCCGACTGGCGATTTGGAAGATCTCCGAGAGTTTGTGGGTGATATAGATAAACGACATGCCTTGTTCTTGCAATTTGCGGATATTCTGGAACAGATAGGCAATTTCTGATTCAGTCAAAGAAGAGGTAGGTTCATCCAGGATGAGCACTTTGGGGTTGATGGAGATGGCTTTAAGGATCTCCAGGATCTGCTGCTGGCCCATCGAGAGCTGTTTAACGGGATTTTTGGGATCCAGGTCCAGGTCGAAGCGGCTCAGGAACTCCTGCGTATCCTGATACAATCGGCTCCAATCGATATTGTTCAGCCTGCCGATCGGCTGGCGATTGGCGAAGATATTCTCTGCTACCGAAAGGCTGCCGACCAGAGAAAGTTCCTGGAAGACCATGCTGACGCCTGCCCTCATGGCGTCCTGGGATGAATTGAACGCCACGGGTTCTCCATCCAAGACGATCCGGCCGCTATCCGGTCGCTGCGCGCCGCCTAAGACCTGGGTGAGGGTGCTTTTACCGGCGCCATTTTCTCCGACCAGGGCCAGGATTTCGCCGCGGGTGAGAGCCATGCTGACGTTATCCACAGCCAGCACGCCGGGGAAGCTCTTCGAGATATTCTCTGCCCGCAATACCTCTTGCATGGTTTGCCTCATCCAGACGGGGGATGCAGGTTAGTTCCTTCATCCCCCGTGAAAAGTAAGTTTATTTAGCGTAGGTCTCGTTGGCAGCCAGGAAGTAATCGACGTTGCTCTTGTCGATGTAGTTGACCCACATGAAGACGTTGGTGGGACCAGTGATGGCTCCCGCCGCCTTGTTATCGGAGGTCAAAGGCGCCTGGTGATGCACGAAGTTGTACAGGGTTTGCAAGCACCAGAAGGCCATAGCGGCATCATCCTGGGCCACCGTGCCGGTCAGGGTGCCCTCCTTGACCTTTTGCAGGATGTCGGAGTTGCGGTCCATAGCGACAACCTTGACCTGCCCGACCTTGCCGGCCTCCTCCACGGCTGTGGCAGAGCCGATTCCGGCGGTCGAGTCGGTGCCGACAAACGCAGCCAGATCCGGGTAGCGCTGCAGGATATCCTTGGCGACGTTGACGGAAGTCACAGTGTCAGCCTTGGTGTCACCGACCTGCACCACTTCGATGCCGGGGTAATCCTTGAACGCGTCGCGGTAGCCTGCCTCGCGGTCGTCGAACATCTGGACACCCGGGATACTCATGATGGCGACCTTGCCCTGGCCGCCTAGCGCCTCAGCGATGGCCTTGCCGCCAGTGTAACCCAGGTCATGCTGGCTCGAGCCGACGTAAGCGATGCGCTTGGAACCGGGCAGGTCGCCCAGGATCGTCACAGACGGGATTCCTGCCTCCCAGGCCTTGTCAATGGAGGGTTGAAGAACGGGCTCTACTGCAAACACGCAGATGCCTGCAGGTTTCTTAGCGATGGCCTGGTCGAAGGCTGCCACCTGGGCGTTCATGTCGTATTCTGCCGGGCCGACATAGGACGTCTTGACACCCAGAGTCTCTCCACCCCACTTCCAGCCATACTTGTGGGCGCTGAAGAACTCCAGGTTGCCCATTGATGAGACATAGATGTACTCCTCGTCCGAGACTGCCGGTGCCTGGGGGGCGGCTGGCTGCTCTTCGCTAGCTGGCGTGGGTTGACTGCCGCAAGCGGTGATAACCAGGCCCCCGATGATCAAAATGCTGATGATATACAAGAAGCTGTGCTTCATCTTTCTCTCCTTTCCAATTATCTGAATCACGTAAACTTAATGAAACGATTGTTTGTTTCGTTACTGCCAATCTTGTTCGGTTTCCTTCGCCTCCTTTCCATCCTAGATCTGCTCACTAGTTAACGGACTACACGTTTACCGCCACCCTCGACATCCGCTTTTAATAGATCCTGGACTTCAGCCTTGGTAACCACCGGCAGATCAAACATCAGCGTCTGCTTGATGCGGGTGGCCGCGTCGCCGACCAGCAGGCCTTTCTCAATGCCTGCCGGATCGAATCCAGCGGTCAGCAACCCATAGTAAAAGCCGCCATTCCACGTGTCGCCGCCGCCCAGGCGGTCCCACAGGACGATCTTCTTGACTGCTGGAGAGCGGAAGAAGTTGCCCTGATCGTCTACCGCGGCCGTCTCCCAGCGGTGCTCCTCGAAGGTGTCCGGATAGCGGATGGTGATGGCGACGATCTTGGTCTGGAACTGCTGGCAGACTTGAGCGGCGAAAGCCTTGATGTCGTCATCGGTCAGTTCGCCGATGTCGCCCTTGTCAATCTGGTCCGCGCTGTATTGCCCGCAACCCAACCCATAAATGGCTGCCATGTCTTCAATGGTAGTGATCAGGATATCTGTGTTTTCGCGCAAGACGGGCGTCATCACCGACCGGCACTGCTCTGGTGTCCACAAGGTACCGCGATAGTTGAAGTCGCAGCCCACCCAGCAAGAGGAAGGTCGGGCAGCCATCGCCTCCTGGAAGGCTTCTAGCAGATAGTTCACCGCATACTTGCTGTGATAGGCCAGGCCGAAGGTGATGCCGGAGGTATGGAAGAGCTGGCAATCCCGCAGGGCGGATTTCCAATCGACCATCCCAGCTCCCAACTTGCTAGCTGCAGAATACATGCGCTGGTAATGCGCCACACTCTTGCGCGGGGTGCGTCCCAGTTCATAGAGGAAGCGGCCGACCGGTTCTGCCTTGGGTGCCCAGGCGATATAGTCCGTGTTGATGCCCTGGCTGCGGGCGGTATCACGGATCAACCAACCATAGGGGTTATCTGGGATGCGGGTAATGTAGGCGGGAGGGATACCAAAGCGAGCGAGCAACATAGCCAGAGTGAACTCGCTGCCAGCCAGCGAAACCAACACCTGGCGAGTCATCTCCAGGCGTTGGTTATCGCAAGGTGTGTCCCGTAGCATGGTCTCACCAAAGGTGACGAAGGCCGGCCCTTTTCCGGCGAAGGCACTCAAGTCATCTTTGGTAATATTAAACTTTGCTATACCTTTGCTCATTAAACGAGCCTCCTCTTACCAGGTTTCGAGCTGGGCCGTCAATCCGCCGTCCACGAAGAGCTGTGCGCCAGTAATGAAGGATGCCTCGTCGCTAGCCAGAAACGCGGCGGCGTAGCCGATATCCTCCGGGATGCCAATACGCTTCATGACCTGGCGCTTCTCCACGATACGCTGTTGCTCGGCGGAGTCGTCATAGCTGTCGAAGATGCCCTGAATTAGTGGCGTCAACACCCAGCCGGGGGCAATCGAGTTGACCCGGATCGCCGGGCCATAATCGATGGCCATGTTGCGGGTCAAGGCTGTGATACCGCCTTTTGAGGCGGCATAGGGGGCAACGCCATTGACCGTAGCGTGCGAGTGGACAGAGGAGATGTTGACAATAGCGCCCTTACCAATCTTTTGCATGTGCGGAATGGCATATTTGGAGCACAGGAAAACGCCCTTCAGGTTGACGGCCTGGCAGCGGTCCCAATCCTCACTGGTGGCATCTAACACGGTTTTGTAAACCCCGATGCCCGCATTATTGACCAGTACATCGATTTGCCCGAAGGTCTCGATCGTTTTGTCGATCATGGCTTTGACCTGTTCTTCATTGGAGACATCGCATTTGATGAAGATGGCCTGGCCGCTTTTTTGGCGCAACTCTTCGGCCATCTTTTCTCCATTTTCTTCATCCCAATCCACAACGACGACTTTAGCCCCTTTCTCGCTGAAGACCTTGGCAATTCCCCAGCCAATGCCCTTAGCGGCGCCAGTCACAATGGCAACTTGATTCTCGAATGTCATG
>Ga0299912_10004052_pt1 | contig 11961 bp, 10 predicted proteins | sample RVTome_2_FD_207667 | JGI IMG/M metagenome (GOLD analysis project Ga0299912, IMG submission 207667) | Soil microbial communities from uranium-contaminated site in the Upper Colorado River Basin, Wyoming, United States - RVT95D214 (version 2) ... | reverse complement strand
AATATACGGTCGAATCCTTCACCTGTGAACATTGCTCGAACCACTGTGAGATAAAAAAGGTGCAGCTCGCCGGTTCCGAACCCCTGTATTACGGGTCTCGCTGTGACAGGTATAACGTCAAGAAAAAGACCCAAAAAACAAGCCGATTCGGCGCATTCGAATACCGTCAGGAAAAACTGCTGGAGTTTGCGGGACTGAGAAAAGCAGAAGACAGAAGACAGAAGGCAGAAGACAGAAAAGAGAAAATAAGCATCGGGATACCGATGGCGTTGGCGACGTGGCAGATGCTGCCTTTGTTTGTGCGATTTTTCAAGGAGCTGGGATTCGAGGTGGTATTGTCGGGGAGAACTTCGAAAGAAACGATTAGGAAAGGTGTCGAATCGGTGACTGCCCAGCCCTGCTTTCCGATAAAAGTGGCCAACGGGCACATCGTCGAGCTGATTGAAAAAGGCGTGGATTACATATTCCTGCCGAGCATCGTTTCAACGACGGCCAGCTTTCCCGAAAACAAGCACAATCATTTTTGCCCATACGTTCAGTCGTTCCCCTACCAGGTGCGAAGCGCATTCGCCGACAAATTAGGCAATACGAAGCTGCTGATTTGCCCGCTGCGTCTTGGCGAGGGCGATAAACTTGCGAAAAGGACGTTTGTGGAGCTTGGCAAGCAGTTGAATATTGCTGCGTCAAAGACGCGGGCGGCGATGGAAAAGGCATTAGAAGCACAACGCGGTTTTGACCAGTCGCTGAAAGACAAAGGCAGGGAGATTCTGGCAAACGTCAAAGCCGACGAGAAGCTGTTTGTTTTAGTGAGCAGGCCATACAACGGGTGTGACGAAGGCGTAAGCTTGCAATTGCCGAAGAAATTTGCGGATATCGGCGTTGAGATAATGCCAATGGATATGCTCGATTTTGATGAGGCCGAGCTAAGCGACGAAATGCTGCACAGCGAGATTTACTGGTCATACGGGCAAAAGATACTGCGTGCGGCGGAGCTAATAAAACGCGATAATCGGCTATTCGGGGTATATCTGTCGAATTTCAGTTGCGGGCCTGATTCGTTTTTGATGCCATTTTTCAAGGACATAATGGGAAGTAAGCCCTGCCTGCAATTGGAGATTGACGAGCACTCGGCTGACGCGGGGGTGGTCACGCGGATTGAGGCGTTTTTGGAGAGCTTGAAGAATTATAAAGAAGGCAGAAGGCAGAAGATACCCCTGCCAACAGCATGCAGGGGCAGGAAAGGCAGAAGGCAGGATACAGGTATTGGCAAACGGACGCTCTACATACCATATATGAGTGATGCATCTTACGGTTTGGCGGCGTGTTTGAGGGGATACGGGCAGTCGGCGGAGGTTATGCCGATGGCGGACGAGGATGCACTGATAAAAGGCAGGGCATATACAACGGGCAAGGAGTGTCTGCCCTGCGCGATAACGAGCGGTGAGATGCTCAAGGTTCTAAGCAGAGAAGGCACAGACCCTCGCAACGTCGCATTCTTTATGCCGGGTGCGTCGGGGCCTTGCAGGTTCGGCCTGTATCATTGTATGCACGACTTAGTTCTGAAATACGCCGGCTATGAAGAGGCCCTTGTCGTCGCACCCAATCAGGACAGCAACTTTTACAGAGATTTTGTCAATAATTTCGATGGCGTGAGCTTGGGCGCTTTTATGAAAGATACCTGGGCATCCTTAGTCGGCATAGACCTTTTGCAGAAGGTGATTTTGCGTCTGCGGCCTTTTGCGGAAGAACCGAAACAGGCACAAGAGGTTTATGAAAAATGCCTTAAGCGATGGGTCGAGCACGTTAAGAAGCGCAGCGGGATATCGGATATGGTGCGGCTGTGCGAGCAGTTTGCCGAGGAATTCGCAAAAGTCAAGATGAACGTAAACGTACGCAAGCCGAGGATAGGAATTGTGGGGGAGATTTACGTGCGCAATCACACGTTTGCGAATCTGAACATAATCAATCGGCTCGAAGAATTAGGTGCGGCGTGCGACCTGGCCTCATTAGCGGAGTGGATTTACTACACCAACTTTACACGAGGCAAAATGGCCTGGCGCAGAGGGCAATGGAAAAACTTATTTACTAACGCGATTCAGGACTTCTTCCAGCACAGGATTGAAAGGGCGCTTGCGGCGCCGTTAGAGAAAAAATTCGGGCGATTAGCGGAGCAGCCGGTCGAGCACGTCATCGGCCTGGCAAAACCATATATCGACGCTTCGTTCGAGGGCGAGGCGATACTGAGCATCGGCAAAATGGTGGAATACCACAAGGACGGCTTCGGAGGAGTGGTGAACGTGATGCCTTTCACGTGTATGCCCTCAACGATAGTCAGCACACAGGCGAGACAATTGAGCGCCGACTGCGGAGAGATGCCAATTCTGAATCTCAGCTTCGACGGCCAAGAAGACGTTACGCTGACGACGCGGCTGGAGGCGTTCGTGGAGCAGGTGGCCTCCAGAGGGAAGGTTAGTGTCAGCGAGATGGTTGCGATGGTTTAAGTTTTAAGTTTTGAGTGTTGAGTTTTGAGTTAAGGAGGGGAAAATAAAATATCAAAAAGCAAAAAGTAAAAAGCAAAAATAAAAACGGGTAGTTGTATATAGTTTTCTTAGTTTTAATGCTGCTGGCCCCAGTTGAGATTTGGGATGTCATCCGTTTTAACGAATTTACAATAACCATCATTGAATAAAATATTGCAGCCCTTCCAATTTTGGTGTCTTGGCTTTATTAGTTCCTGGCCGCCGAAACTATTCCACCCGCCTTTACTTTCAAATAAAAGCACCGAATCAGGAGGAGAGTTCGGCTCACAGGAGGGATTGAACGTAAAACTACAATTACTTTTTTTGTCCTGTGGACATTTGAACTGTTCTGAAGAAATATCGCAGTGTTGTATAAGCAAATCGCACCATTTGTCTGCCGGCGGATAGTTGCCTTCAAATTGCTCAGAATAAGAACGTATTGCTATGCCGAGTGCGATTAAATTTGTTCCACATTTCATTTGATAGCTTGGGGTTTTTACACGGGCCAGAGCAGGCAACAAGATACCCATCAAAAAAGCAACTATTGACACAACAACAAGTAATTCCAGAAGCGAAATTGGCTTGTGCCCCTGCCGACTAAATACCTTGCGTCCATATTTCTTCTCAAGTAGTTTGGCACTTCCGACAAGCCCAAGAAATAAGACAACAACGGAAAGGCCTGATATCCAATACTCTGCGAGGAGCTTCATTTCAAAATCAATGAACGATAAAAAGCCGTATTCTTTTCTGAAAAAGGAAATATGCAGCATAAATACCCAAATCAACAGAAAAGGGAAAGCCCAGCAGATGAATGAAAACAATGCCATATAAAAAGACCAAACTTTTCTAATGCTGATACCGAAAAAATAGAATGGGAAAAGAAAAATTGCGATATCGTAGGGTACGTCACCCCAAACAACGTTTTCGCTCCCATATATATAATAGTTACAGGCAAGGGCAAGGATAAAAACAACCATTAGTAATGATAAAGCAACGAACAATTTGGCCCAGGTGAGTCCCTTATTTGATAGTTCTAATTTATTTTCTGAAGATGATATTTTCGTATCGTTCATAATTTCCATTATCATAATAACAATTTGCCGGCAAATCTACTAAATCAGAGATTGCTTCGGCCTACGGCCTCGCAATGACGAACAGGCAACCCCGCCACACGCCCCGCCTACGGCGGGTAAATGTAAAACGAACCTCACGTTGGCAACCCCCGAATGAATTCGGGGGCTAAATTTTATAAGGATGCCTTCGGCGGGTAAACTATAAACACCACTGGCGAAGAAGGAGGTATAAGGGTAAAATTCGGTTATGGGAAAAGCAATTTTAATGCGAAGATTAGGCAGGCGAGCGATTTTATTCGCGGCGGGGATGGTGTTTATTGCGTCCTGTTCGGTAAAAACGCCGGAGGGGCAGACACGGTGCGTTCGGTCATTCGACGGCGAGACGATAAGCTATAACGTGTACGGGGGCGGGGACGTTACTTTGGTATTCGTTCACGGATGGAGCTGTGACGGAAGGTACTGGCGGGAACAGGCGCCGTATTTTGCCGGAAAATATAAGGTTGTTACCATCGATTTGGCAGGGCACGGGCACTCCTCACAGAACAGAAAGATATATTCGGTGGAAAGTTTCGGGCAGGACGTAAAAGCAGTGATGGAAGACCTCGACGCCAAAAGAGTGATTCTTATCGGGCACTCGTTCGGAGGGGAAATTACCGCGGAGGCGGCGAGGTTAGCGCCAAAACGAGTCATTGGGCTTATCGGCGTCGATACCTTGCACAACGTGGAAGAGTCGTACAGCAGAGAGGAAGCCAGCAAGTTGATCGGTATCGACGGATTCAAAAAGGATTTCAAGGCGTCGGTGAAGGGGTTTATTGAGCAGATGATGGTCAAGGACATCAACCAGGAATTATTAAATTGGATCATTAACGATATATCATCGGCCCCGCCCCAGGTCGCGATAAGCGCGCTTGAGGAATACACAGGAACAATAGCAGACAAGAAAATGATAAATGTTTTCAAGGAGGTCAAGGCGCCGGTAATATGTATTAACGCGGACCTATGGCCTACCAATATCGAGGCAAACCGGCGATATATGCAGTCATTCGATGTTGCAATAATGAAAGGAGTCGGGCATTTTCCGATGCTGGAACGGCCGGATGAGTTCAATAAGCTGCTGGAGCGCAGTATTGGAGAGATAAAAGGATTCAGGAATAGTTGAAGGGTTGTTTGGCGTTTTTGAGGCGGATTTGGGACTGCATAGTTCGGAGCCGGTTGGTGAGGAGGCGGGCGAAATCGTCGTCGGCCATCGATGATATTTTTTCGACTGAAATGGGTTGGCCGTAGGAGACGGTGATTTTAGAGCCGGGGTGAAAGAGTTTTTTATGTCTGGGCCAGCATTCGAATGCGCCATCGATGAGGACGGGGACGACTGGGGCGTTGCCGCGACGGCATAGAAGCGTGAAGCCGCCTTTGAAGGGGGCGATTTTGCCATCAGTTGTGCGGGTCGATTCGGGGAACAGGCAGACCCCCCTACCCTCTTTTAGCCGGGCGATAATCGTCCTTATTGAGGCGATGTCGGCCTGACCACGCCTGACGGGTATCGCATTGACCGACAAGAGCAATGGGCCGAAAATCCTGCTTTTGAAAAGGGTGTCGCGTGCCATAAAGCACAACACCCTCTTCAACGCGATTCCGGCAAAAAGCGGGTCGAGAAAACTCTGGTGATTGACAGCGAGGATAAACGGCCCATTGGCGGGGATATTTTCGAGGCCCTGGAAACGTATGCGAAAAAAGGTGATGCAAAATAACCAGCACCACCAGCGGGCAAAACGAGGCCAAACTGTTCTCAACTTTTCCCTGAACATCTTTCTTTCACACAGGCAAGCAACTTATCCACAACACCCTCGATAGTCAAATCGGTAGTATCAATGACAATCGCATCAGCGGCGGGTTTAAGAGGGCCGACAAATCTCTTTTCGTCACTGTCGTCTCTTTTCTGAATGGCCTGGCGAATCTGCTCTATGGTTTGCTCGATTCCTTTGGTCTCTAATTCGGCCTGTCTGCGCCGTGCCCTTTCATCGAGGTCGGCAATGAGAAAAAACTTCACGTCGGCATCGGGAAATGCGACAGTGCCCTGGTCCCTGCCCTCGGTGACAATTTTGTCGTATTTTTCAGCAAAGCGTCTCTGCATTTCGACGAGGCGCCGGCGGGCCGGGGCTAAAGCAGCGACGTAACGTGCGCTGGCGGTAACCTGAGGTCCTCGTATTTCGTCGGTAACATCGGCACCTGCTACGTGCACACGCATCCCATCGGGAACCGCTTCGAACTTGAACTCGGTATTATCGAGGACATCAATTAACTGTTTTTCATCAGTCAGGTCAGCGTCCTTTTGCATCGCGGCGAGCGTGACGGCACGGTACATCGCGCCGGTATCGAGAAATGTCGCGTTGAGTTTATCCGCGAGAAGGCGGGCAACGGTGCTTTTGCCGCTGGCGGCGGGACCATCGATAGTAACGACCAATCGGGACATATCAGCGTTCAGCGTTCAGCGAACAGCGTTCAGTGCCGTCGGTTTTGGTAACCCTGACGACGACCATACTGGTATCATCCACCTGATGCGCCAGGCCCACAAAACGTCTCCTGTAGCCGAGGACGTTTTTAATCAACTGCTCAGCGGATACGTGCGTGCATTTATTGAATGCATCGAGGAGGCGTTCTCTTCCCCAAAGCTCGCCTTCGAAATTAGCGGCGTCAATAAGCCCGTCGGTATAAAACAACAGGCAGTCATCGTCCTGAAGCTGAATCGTTTCGGTCACGAATTCGGTCTTCTGGAGGACGCCGAGGACGAGACCACCTTTGTTAAGGTCGGTAATCCGCCTGTTCCTGAGCAACGCAGGCGGCTCGTGTCCGCAGTTGCAGTAGCTTATAGTTCTTTTCCCGGTATCAATGATGCCGTAGAACAATGAAATGAATTCTCCGGCGCGGCATTCAGCGCAGGCCATTTTGTTCAGCCGTCTGACGATTTCAAGGAGCGTATCCGACCAACAATTACATTCCGAATATGCCCGTAATGCCCCGCGGAACGAGCTTGTCATTATTGCCGCGGGGATACCTTTGCCGATAACGTCGGCGATAGCGATGCCGATTCTGCTGGGGTCCAACTGCAAAAAATCGTAGAAGTCGCCGCCGACGTCAAAGCAGGGAATATACGTGGCGGCAATATCCAGCCCCGTCATCTTCGGCGCTTTTTCCGGAATCATTCGCCGCTGGATAACACCGGCGAGGCGCATCTGCTCGGTGATTCGCGCACCTTCAATCGCCTCGGCGTAGAGCTTGGCGTTGGTTATGGCGACGGCTGACTGCGAGGCGATTGCGCGGGCCAGGTCGATATCGTCGTCTTCGAAATGGACGGGCTTTCCGCTATAAAGGCGGAGGACGCCGATGGGCTTGTCTCTGAATTTCATCGCTACGGTAAGCTGGCCGACAAGCCCTTCTTTTATCGTGGCCTGCCTGAAAGAGACCCTGTCATCGTCGGCCATATCATCGAGGACGACGGCCTCGCCTGCGAAGGCCGCCTTGATTACTGGGTCATCCTTGTTGACGACGCCCTTGTTGCGATATTCTTCGCTCAGGCCATAGGTGCTGCGCATCTTGAGGTCGCCGGCCTCTTCGTTGAGCAGGCGAATGGAGCAGGCCTTGAGGCCGGTTATCCTGACCGCCGCCTCAGCGAGCTTGTCGAGGGCCTCCTGAAGCGTAAAACGACCGGCGACCAGCGTCGTTATCTGGTATATCTGCTCTTCTCGTTCTATTTGTTCTTTTGTCTTTGTGGGCATAATAAATTTTTACTGATACTACGGAACAGTTGTGCTGGAAACAGTAATCGGGAGATTATACCCGACGACACCTCTGCCGTGAATATCAAATTGACTGAGAAGACACTCTTGCCAATGATAGGCATTAACATTAAGATTTTGTGTTTACAACGTTAGTTTTTGAAGAAATAAGGGCTGATGGAACAAGCGGCAAAACATATTGTGTTTTCGGGAAGCGTTCAGGGCGTGGGTTTCCGCTTTACAGCGCTGAACATAGCCAACCGCTATCATCTCACCGGCTACGTGCGAAACCTCCCGAACGGCTCAGTAGAAATGCTGGCTCAGGGCCCAGCGGAAACGATAGACGGCTGTGTCCGCGATATCGAGGACTCGTTTACAGGATACATCCGCCAGACAGACATCGAGCCGGTAACGCCCGACCCGAAACTCAAAGATTTCAGAATTACCTTCTAACCGCCGGGCAAACATCGGCCAAACTCACAATCCGAGGAACTGAATAGCGAGGCCACAAATCAGTATTGTGGCGCCTGCTATCGCGTGAGAATACCTTTGCAGCCAGGGAAATTCAAAGGAGGCAACCCCCTTTCTCGCGAGCATAACAACAACGAGCATTGTGCCGATAGTGGCTGCGGCAAATACGGTGGTAACAAGAATCAGGCCTGATACGCTGCTTTGGGCGGCAGGATACATAAGTATCGGAATCAACGGTTCGCAAGGCCCAAAGGCAAATATAATAAAAAGGACCCAGGGCGTAATGCTCGGCTGGCCTGGGTGTTCGTGAAGATGAATGTGTTCTGCGTGATGGTCGTGGCTGTGCTCGTGCTGGAGGCCTGGAGCGTGAATGTGAAGATGCTTGTGCGGCTTATTCTTGTAGGCAGCGCGAAGCCCCCAGACGAGGTATGCGATACCAAAACCAATCAACAACCAGGCGGCCACATTGCCGCGGACGGATTCGACTATTTCGAGTTTTGTGACGGCTATGCCGATGGCGACGCCTGCAAGCCCGAGGACCACCGAACTCGCAACGTGGCCTATGCCGCATAAAAACGTTACCAGCATTGTCTTAAGCAAGGACCATTTTCTGGCCCAGGATATCATCACGAACGGCAAATAATGGTCGGGGCCGAGCAAGGTGTGGAAAAAGCCAATTGATGCCGCGGTAATCATCAGGGCGTTTATATTTGCATCCATAACCAACTTCCTTTCAAAGATTAGAAGCTCATCTGCACACGCGCACCCAACACGACCGCGTCATCAATCGAGTTGTCGCCGCCGGGGTTGGTAACATATTGAACATCAGGACTTATAGCCAGCCAGGGCGCTACCTGCACACTGTAATAAACCTCAAAGGCGCTCTCGTAGTCATCTGTATAAGTGGCCGATGCCTTATCGTTGAACGTGCCGTGAGCAAAACCGGCGCCGAGCACATCGTCGTCCCTGCCATCAAATAATCCCTGATACTGAAAACCCATACTCCAGAAATTAGTAATGTCATTTCGAGAGCTGTCCGCGTTGCCGTAGCGGAAGAAGACGCCAAGCCCCTGTGAATCCTGCGGGTCGGTATTTTCTTTTGCCAGCATCTGGTCACAGGTGACATAAAAGCCGACGTCGTCCCTGTAACTTTTGCCCTCGTCGGCAAGGTCAGTGCTGGCTTTTGGCTGTGGGTCATACCAAAGGCCGATGCGATACGCTCCGGGCAGCGAACCGTTGGCAGAACCAAATACCGGCGTGATACCTGTCTCAGCGATATAGAAAAAATAGTCCTCGCCGCCAAAAGTGGTCCTGAAACCGGTCTCCCGCAGGTCCGCCTGTGCGTCAGCGACGGCAACTGAGGCATACCAGAAATTGTCCGGCTCATAATGCGCTGCGACACCGAGCCCATTTTCCGAAAACGGTATTGTGGGATTATTAACTAAAGCGCCATTTAGAAACTGTGTCGTCTCGTCATTGGCGTAGCTGCTGCAATCAAACGACACGGGACAATTGCGATGCTCAAATCCGCAGGTGAGGTCCAATTTGCCAAACCTCAGACGAAGCTCCTGAGCCGGAAAAAGCTGTTCATACCATAACTCCGTAATATCAATTGCCCGTCTCGGTGCGCCATCGCCGTTGACGTTAAAAACACTGCCGACGGCGGGGTCATTGATGCCGGCCGATTGTGACCACTTGCCTTCCGTGAGCATATAAAGCCGGCCGCCCTCGATACCGAACAACTTTTCAAAATCCACCTCAAGCTCAACATCGTAGCTTCCTGAATACCTGCCCGCCCTGCGGTGAGTGCTGATACCTCCACGGGCGTTTTGCTGATAAATTTGAGTTGCGCTCAATCCTACTTCAATTCCGCTTTCGGCCAAACTGTTTCCCAAGCCAAAAAGGCCATTGGTGAGCGTCTCCTGCCGCCAAACCGGGCAGCTTTGGTTTGCGTTTGCTTGCTTGCTGCTGTTTGCCCGCGATAACGCCCCGGCAGCTAAAACAAGCAAAACACTCACAATGAAAACGTCCAGTTTATTTATCATAATCGCTCATTCATAAAATCAGAAAATCATTATCTGCGCATAACATTATTATATCAGTGCTACCATAGCAACAGAAAAATCCCAAAAATCGAAAAATAATTTGTGTAGTTATCAACTGAAAGATGACATTAGAAAAGAACAGGCAACTATTAGCCCTTGAAGAGTTGTTCGAAGACCGCCTGGAAGCGCAGCTTGTGTTCGGCTTCCTCCCGTGCAATCGCAAGCAGCGTCTCTTTGGAATCGCGGTCGTTTGTCATCCCGGCCAGGTCTGTATAGAGTCGAAATGCCGCCTCCTCCTTCTGTATGCCTATAAGCAGGATGTCCTTGTAATCGATTTCAAAATCATGCGGCGTATAATCGGGCTGGTCATAGCGCAAACCGAGCGGCGTCTTGTGCGTGTTTACGACCCTGCCGGTTTTCATAATCTCAAGTTCGAGTTTGGCCTTGTGCTCAAGCTCTTCAGCAGCCAGTTGCTCGAAAATCTTTCGGATATGGGGCTTCTGGGACCTTGCCGCAAGCGCCAGGTAAAACCTGTTGGCATCGACCTCACGAGCGACGGCCATTTCGAGGATTTCTTCGTCGGCAACAAACTCGTCCATAAAAGGTTATCCTGCCTTTAAGTTGCGCAATAGAATACAGTGGCATTGTAGAGTCGTCAAAACAAAAAATGGTTTGCAAAAAAGTTGATTAGTAAATGCGTGGTTTAACCACAATATCGCCTAAAGGCCTTTACAGGCCATTAAGGTAATACTATCGTAGATGGGAAATAAACTCTTACCGGCCTGGGTTGGGGTTTGAGGTTGTGGAAGGCCGCTGGGCAGTTGTAGATTGCTTGACGGGATGAGCAGACGGCTCCCAGATAGACGCAGGCGGGGGCTGTCCGACTCCCTGCTTCCACGTTTTGCCCTGTTTTTCAAACTCCACGTAATCAGGCATTATCCTGACCACTTTGATACCCAGGACCGTATCATTTTCGCGCGCTATCTTACCGGCAACCAGTGCAGCTCCCTGGTTATTATATAAAACGATGCCCGTTACGGTGCCGAGTTCCACGGGCTTGACCACAAGCAACAGGCCCTGGTCCTTCCATTTAACGTCTGACATTTGCCCTTCCGCTGCGCCGGCCCCCTGCCGTTGAAGTGAATTAACATCGTAGCCAAACCTTGCTCTAACGGCCTTCTCTTTTTCCGCACGTTGGGTTTCAATCGCAGCAAGCTCATCACTCGAAACCAGATTTACATCCGGAACGTAACCAAGCTCCTCATCAATGTATCGGGTTCTCCTGGCGGCCTTGATATTTTCAATCTCGGCAAGTGCGGTATCGTTTGCCTCTCTAACCGCGGCATCCTCACGAAGCCATAATTCTTCGGTGCCCTCTCCCGTTACGTCATCCGTATCGGAACCTCTGGCTGAAAGAGGAAAAAGAACCGAACAAAACACAATCGCAAAAGCCGTGAACATCAGATTGAGCACAGCCCTATTTTTCATTGTCGCACCTCAACGAAAAGCAAACACCGAACTACCCCGCCTAATATTAAAACCATACTATATTATACTATACGGAAAGCCGTCGTCCCAGGTTAAGCACTTTTACTCACAGCAAAAAAATAAACCCCCGCCAACCGTGTTTTCGATGTTAATAACGCAGCCCTGTAAGCGCGGGGGCCCTCCAATAGCTCACAGAACAGGCAACTGCCCATTATTATAGGAACAACGGCGCTATCGAGTAACGGCTTTTATACATAAGCTTCTTCAGGAAAGTTTAACCGGGCAAACTCCCCGTGATATTTTCTTGCCGCCGCATCATACGCCTTCGCCGCCTCAATCTCGCTGTCGAAATACCCCAGAAGTATCGCTTTATTCTGAAAATAAATTTTTGCTTGCCATTTACGTATATCTTTTCTCCAGGAAACGCCGCGATATTTTGAAGAAGTATTGGTCCTTCTTTTCAATGTGTTACAGGCGTTCTGGGAACGAGTGGCAAGCCGTAAATTTACCCCGCGATTGTCCAATGTATTATTGTTCTTGTGGTCAACAAGGTAACCTTTGGGGAAGCCCATTATTTCCCTGTGCATCGAAC
>Ga0299912_10004051_pt1 | contig 11961 bp, 11 predicted proteins | sample RVTome_2_FD_207667 | JGI IMG/M metagenome (GOLD analysis project Ga0299912, IMG submission 207667) | Soil microbial communities from uranium-contaminated site in the Upper Colorado River Basin, Wyoming, United States - RVT95D214 (version 2) ... | reverse complement strand
GAAGGGCATAGGGGAGTGCATGCTGATTTGTCAGTATTTGAGGATAATGTTTTAGCAGGTTGGTTTGATGTTGATTATACTAATCCGCCCGACCAAATACTAAATATTGGATACAGTATATCAGTTGATGGTGAGTCATGGCCCTTGCCCGAGTATATTTACGATGATGAGTTTGAAGGACCCTTCATTGTGACGACAGAGGTTTATAACAACTATATATTTGCTACTTATCATGCAAGGTGGAGCGATTCTACGGGATATAATCCAATAATTTTTATTTATTCTTCGGATTCAGGACAAACATGGAGTGAAGATTATACAATAGGCTATACATCTTCAGGAATTACCGATTTGTTAATTAAGCAATGTGGTCAATCATTGATTATCGTTTGGAATGGTTTTTTAGTACCGGAATTAACAGGATATGAAACTATCGCTTATATGAGTCAAGATGAAGGTCAGAGCTGGTCAGAAAGAATAGTACTATCTGAGATAGGCGGCCATGATGCTCAAGTGCCATGTTTAACCTGCAATAAAACCACCGGCGAATTGGCCGTTGGCTGGATGGATTACAATTATCCGGGCGATTTATTTTTGAGGTTATCGCCAGATGGCGGCGCCTCTTGGGAGCAGGAGATACATGTTACAAACCATCATGAAGTATTTAAGCCGTCACTTGAGTTTGTTGGAGATACTATCTGGGCGGCTTGGACCGATTACTCCATTCCCAATAATAAAGAAATTTGTTTTACAAAGAGTATTGATCGTGGACAAACCTGGAGCCCTATGGAAAGATTGACCTATGCTGAGGGGAGTTCTTATGCTCCATGGTTATCGTATGACAATGGCAAGCTTCATCTTGTATGGTACGAAGAACATCGGCCACCATATGGAATGACGGATATCTATTATAAACGCTATGAAGCGGAAACCGGCATTGATGATGGATTAGAACCGGAGAGAATAACATTTCTGGAATCCTATCCCAACCCGTTCAACTCATCAACAGTTATTAACTTTTCAAACATTAAAGGAGGTGAAATCAAGATATACGACATCTGTGGCAGACTTCTTAGAACGCTTAACGCGGGGGGCGGTCAGGAGGGAAAAATAACTTGGGACGCCACCGATGCCTCCGGCGAAAAGGTATCTTCCGGAATCTATTTCGCCAGAGCAGCGACGCCCCAAGGTTTTATTTCATCCAAACTTATCTATTTGAAATAATGAAGTTTTCAAAATGTAATATATTCTTGTCATTCCCGCGGAGACGGGAATCCAGTTGTACGATAACAGCAGACACTATGCATCTGGCTTCCCGTTTTCACGGCAATGACAAGGCACATTTACGTGTTGTCAGGTGCCCTCACATGACAACTATTCAATATCATGCTAAGTATAGTTGTCGGGTCAGGGGACCCGACAACACGGGGCTATTTTTCGCTAACTCTGCCTTCCTGCCAGTTGTCCGCAGGCGGCGGCGATATCGGCGCCTTTGGATTTGCGCAAAGTAACCGCCGGCGCGCGGGGATAGAGATAATCGCGAAAAGCCAGTATAGCGTCTTCCGATGGTCGGCGATATGGCAATCCCTTGACGGTGTTATAAGTAATCAGGTTAATCTTGCAGGGAATACCTCGGACGTACTCCGCTAATGCTTTGGCATCATCAAGGCTGTCATTGATATCTTTTATAAGCAGATACTCGAATGTAATCCGATGATCCGCGACTTTGGCGAAATGTATGGCCGCCTCTTTGAGCTTGGAAAGCGGATATTTACCGGCAATCGGAATCAGTTTCCTGCGTTTCGTTTCGATAGCTGTATGCAGTGAAATCGCCAAATTCAGCCGCGGATTGTCCTCCGCCAGACGGTAGATACCATTGACCGGGCCGACTGTCGACACGGTAATCTTCCTGGCCGACATGCCCGCCCCCGATTGCGCGGTCAAAGCGTTTGTCGCCTTGATTAAATTGTCATAATTAAGAAGCGGTTCACCCATGCCCATGAAAACGATATTGGTGATTGTTACGCCCGCTTCCAGGCTAAGTTTGGTTAATAGATATTGATCGTATATTTCGCCGGCAGTCAGATTGCGTTTAAACCCCATCTTGCCGGTAGCGCAGAAATCGCAGCCGATTGGACAGCCCGCTTGAGATGACATGCACAAAGTTAATCTATCATCATCAGGTATCAACACCGATTCGATAAACAGCTTGTCTTCGGTACGCCAGACAGTTTTAACCGTGCCATCTTCCGAGGCAACTTTGTTTGCCGCCTGAAGTTTTTTAATTTCGCACCGTTCGCTCAAAAGTTCTCTGAACGATTTGCCAAGATCGGTCATCTCCGCGAAATTATCCACGCCGCGATTGAAAATCCATTTATATAATTGACGGCCTGAGTATTGTTTTTTACCCAATGCCACGGCCAGGTCGATTGTTTCTGGCAAAGACAATTCTTTGAGATTTATTTTTGCATCTTTGGACATGGCAAAACGATAATCATTACCCGATGAAAAAGCAACTTTTCATATCAAGCGGCTTCTGCGTTCAGGCGGGTCGTAGTAAACCATGAGGCTGTGCTAAAAGATTGACAGATTGCCGCGTCGCTCCGCTTTTCGCAATAACCATAATTTGAAGTCATTGCGAGTTCCCAGTTCCGGCGGGGGCGAAGCAATCCGTTTCCTTCGCGAGCCGAGTTATTTAGTAATGTTTTCTTACTTTTGGTACAGCCTCCCGTGACCTGCCTGTTAAGCAAAGTCAGGTGACACCCTTACTGGCACGAACTTACATAACATATAAAAGTTGGAAACAAACCAAAATTTTTAACTTGCCAAAAATCATTGCAAGGCCTACTCTTTTACCATGCGAGTCGCTTTTGTTCAGATGAATTCCGAATTTGGCCGGCCTGAAATCAATATCGAAAAAGCAATAGCCATGATGAAATCGAAACCGGCCGATTTATACGTTTTGCCGGAATTATTCAATAGCGGCTATGTATTTATATCTCATCAGGAAGTTGCCAATTTAGCCGAACCTGCCGGCGAGGGAAGAACATTCGCGGCGATGTCAGAATTTACCCGAACAAATAATTGCGCCGTGATTTATGGCTTTCCCGAAAAGGCTCAAGAGGGCTTTTATAATTCAAGTTTATTTATTGATAATAAAGGCAATTATAAACCATACCGCAAAATTCATCTTTATTTTGAGGAAAAAAGCTATTTTTTGCCCGGAAATCTGCCGTTTGAAGTATTTACATATCATGATGCCAGAATCGGCATGATGATTTGTTTCGACTGGATTTTCCCCGAAGCGGCCAGATGTCTGGCTCTATCCGGCGCTGATATTATTTGCCATCCCGCCAACCTGGTTTTGCCTTACTGCCAAAACGCGATGATTACCCGGTCTATCGAAAATCATGTTTTCACGATCACCGCCAATAGAATAGGTGAGGAAAATCGCGGCGGCCAGGGGCTTAAATTTACCGGTAAAAGCCAGATTACGGATTGCCAAGGCAATGTTATTTATCGTGCCTCCGACAATAAAGAAGATATATACGTTGCCGATATAGATATTGAAAAAGCTAAAGATAAAAAAATTAACGATTTTAATGACTTGTGGCATGATCGCCGAGTTGAATATTATCACAGTTTGGGGGAAAATTAGATGGCATCACCCAATAGAGTTTTAGTAATCGATGACGAGCCTGAAATAACTGAAATAGTTATGGCTTTTCTGTCAAACGCCGGTTATCAGGTGGAAATTGAAAATTCCTCAATCGAGGGTTTGGCCAGAGCCAAAGCGTCCAAACCGGATGTTATATTGCTCGATATTATGATGCCGGTCATGGATGGCTACGAAGTTTGCGCACAGCTTAAGAAAGACCCGCAAACCGCTCAAATACCGGTACTGTTTTTAACCGGCAAAGATGCCAAAGATGATGCCGGTATGTCATTTCAATCCGGCGGCGACCTGTTCATTAAAAAGCCATTCTCCTGCGAAAGACTGCTTAACATGGTGAAAATGGTTTTGATATCGATTAACCGGTAATCCTGTTTTTCAAACTGATTCTATATAACGGCCCACTATGGGCCGTTTTTTTATTTAAAGTAATTTTATGAACGTCTTGCTGAAGATGATGAAATGTATTTGTGTCATTTTATTTTTATTATCGCTTGACCCGCCCCTTTAAAGGAAGTTATAATCGATTCAATGAGAAAGATCGCGGCCTTAATATTAATACTTGGTTTGACAATCTTCGCTTCAGCGGATAATCTTCCCCGGCCGCGAGGCTATTTAAACGATTTCGCCAACGTCGTTGATAACGCCAGGTCTCAGCAAATCGAATCGGCCTGCGCTTCTATTAAGCAAAGCACCGGCGTGGAAATATCGGTCATAACTATAAAGAGCCTGGATGGTTCGACGATTGAACAGGAAGGTTTGCGTTATCTCGAGGGCTGGGGTGTCGGTAAAAAGGGCGAGGATAACGGCGTTGTCATAATCGTTTCGGTTGATGACCGCAAGATTAGAATCGAAACCGGCTATGGTATGGAGGGCGTTTTGCCGGACAGCAAGGCCGGCGAAATAATTCGCTATGATATCACGCCCCGTTTCAAACAGGGCGATTATGGAGACGGTTTATTAGCAGCAGTCTATAAAATCGGCAAGATTGCCGGCGGCGAAGTTGTGACCTATGCCGACGCTCCGCGAAAGAAATCGAATATCGGCGGCTTTATATATATAATCATTTTGATTATCCTGGTGATATCATCGTTTTCGCGTAAGCGGCGCGGCGGCAACCTTGGGCTTCTCTGGTTTTTAACCGGCTTTGGCATGGGGCGTTCGGGTGGTTGGGGCGGTTCCAGCGGCAGTTCCGGTGGGTTTGGCAATTTCGGCGGCTTTGGCGGCGGTATGGGCGGCGGCGGCGGCGCCTCCGGCGGCTGGTAAAAAAAGATAAAATTTTTTGAAACTTTTATGGTGCATTGCACTATAATAATATGGTGAAGGAGACGGAAGGTTTGAAATTAATAAAAAGATATAAAAACCGACGTTTATACGACACCGAGCTGAAAAAAATTATCAAACTCGATGATATCCGCCGCTATATCAATGATAGCGTTGAAATTAAGGTTATAGACAACGCCGATGGTAAGGATATCACAGTTCAGACTCTGGTGACGGTGATATCGAATTCGACCTATGATGAGAAATCTTTGAACCAAAATAAAAATATAATAAAACAACTTTTATTTGATAAAGGAGGCGATGTAATGGATGCCATGAAAAAATTGATGTTAGCCGCGATGGGGGCAGTGCATATCTCTAGAGAAAAGATGGAGGAGATGTTTGACGAATTGGTTAAAAAAGGCGAGATGACATCCGGCGAAAAAGCCGAAGCCATGAAAAAAATGGCCGAGAAAATCGAAAGTTCGGCGGAAAAGATCAGAGATACTATCGAAAGCAAAGTCTCGACGGCCTTTGAGAAATTCAATGTTAACGCCAGGGTAGATGAGTTAAACAAAAAAGTCGAAGAACTATCGGCCAAAATAGAAGAACTATCCAAAAAACTTGGCAGTAAATAACATTATCGATGATCGCAAGATCAAGCAACGGCCAGACGATTTTGTTGTTGAATTTCTATAATTTCACATATAATTTGTTGATAATCCATGTTTTATATCGATAATATAAATATAAAATATGCGTATTTGATTATCTATCTAAAAGTACCGCGGGTAATAAATGACTTTACCAAGACCGGATAAGAGCTTCCAAAATTTAAAACGTTACCGTCAAATTGCCGGCGTTTTAATTAAATATGGCTTTAGCGATCTGGTTTATCGGATGAACCTGATCTCCCCCTTGAAACCCGGCAAAGGTAAAAAAGAATCAACTACTATTCCCAGGAGTACGCCCGTACGCGTGAGGCTGGCACTGGAGGAACTTGGACCGACCTTCGTCAAACTCGGACAAGTCCTTTCCACGCGCCCATTCCTTCTGCCTGTAGAATATATCATCGAATTGACCAAACTGCAGGATCAGGTCGAACCGATGCCCTGGCCTTTGGCCTCCGGAATTTTGACCTCTGAACTGGGCAAACCGGTTGACCAATGTTTCTTGAAAATCAATGAAATGCCTTTAGCCTCAGCCTCGTTAGCTCAAGTGCATGAGGCTGTCCTTTTAGATGGCACTCCTGTAGTTGTAAAAATCCAGCGCCAGGGAATAAAGAAAGTTATCGATTCGGATATGAGAATCCTTTACGATGTAGCGGAAATGCTGGAACGGAATATTCCCGAAAGCAGTCAGTATGACCCCAGAGGCATTATAGAGGAATTGGCCAGATCGACGCAAAAAGAGATTAATTTTCTTAATGAAGCCCGCAACATGGAGATTTTTGCCGAAAACTTTAAAGACGAAGCGGCTATCAAGGTGCCGCGGGTTTACCGAGAGTATTCCACTTCGAAAGTGCTGACTCTGGAGAAGATAGACGGCATCAAGATATCGAATTTGGAGAAGCTTAAACTGGCGGGCTACGACGCCGAGCGGATTTGTAAAAACGGTTCGAGGCTGGTTTTGAAAATGATATTCGAGGATGGTTTTTTTCATGCCGATCCTCATCCCGGAAATTTGTTCGTTTGTGAAAATGAGATAATAGCCCCGGTGGATTACGGTATGATGGGAACCCTGTCGGAACGTCAAAAAAACGAACTGGCCGATATGGTGATGACCGTAATGTCGAGGGATACCGACGCGATTATCAGAGTTCTGCAGAATAGCGGAGTAATTCCGGAACAAGCCAATATCCGGATTTTAGATCAGGAATTAAGCGAGTTGATTGTGAAATATTATAAAATGTCGTTATCGCAAATCGACATGAAAACCGCCATGGATGATTTTTTCGCGGTCGCGCACCGCCACCAGATAAGGTTCCAGGCGGAATTCATGCTATTGGGCAAAGCCTTAATGACATATGAGGAAGTGGCGCGGGTCCTTTATCCCCAGTATAATTTTATAGCCGAAATAGCGCCGTACTTAAAAAAGCTCGCTTCCAGCAAGTTCCGACCCGCGAATTTCATGAAAGACCTTTTACGTATTACCGATGAATTACGCTGGTTCCTGGTCGAATCGCCCCGAACCTGGCGTCAGATTAGCGGTAAATTAAGCGCCGGGAAACTGCAAGTGCAGATGCGGCATATCGGACTGGATACTTTCATAAAGGAAATGGATCGCTCCTCCAATCGCCTGTCAGTATCGCTTCTGGTCGCCGCCCTGATTGTGGGGTCATCCATGATAATGACCGTCGAAAAAGGCGTCATGTTGTTTGATTTGCCGGTACTCGGGTTGATTGGCTATCTATTTGCCGGGATATTGGGAATATTGTTGGTGATTTCAATCTTACGCTCCGGCAAGCTATAGCGGCTAATTCTGTGCCGATATAATTTAAATGCGAAGCGATTATTATAGAAACATTTTAATATTTTAAAGGTTAATCATAGATAAAGTTATTGCCTGAAGGCCGGATATTCTATAACTTAAGCTGATGGAGAGAAAGTAATGAGTTTCGAAAATCTTGATAGTCGCGAACTAAATATCCTCAAGGCCCTGATCGATCATTATATCAATACCGCCGAGCCGGTGGGTTCGCGCACGCTTTCCAAGCACTTTGAAATCGGTCTGTCTTCGGCCAGTATCCGTAACACCTTGAAAGACCTGGAAGAAAAAGGTTATATCACCCAACCTCACAAATCGGCGGGTCGTGTGCCGACCAATCTGGGTTACCGGAATTACGTGGATTACCTGTTGACACCCGAAAAGCTATCAGCCTCGGAAAAAAAACTTATTCGTGATAAGATGAAAACCGAATTTACCGCCGTCAGCCAGATACTTGAACAAACCTCTCGAATACTCAGTAATCTGTCCCAGCAACTGGGTGTGACCCTAACCCCGAAATTCGATTCCGCGATTTTGACCAAACTTGAAATCATACCGGTCGCGTCAAACAGGCTGATGGTGGTTCTGGTTGTTAAATCCGGCCTTATCAAATCAATATTATTCGAAGTAGAATCCAACCTTCCCGATCTGGCGATTAATGAAACCGTCGAGGTTTTAAATGAACGTTTATGTGGTTTGACCTTAGAGCAAATTAAAAGGACAATACGAGATCGGGTTAAGAATACCAATGCCGGCGATCCCAAGCTGATTAAATTATTTGTCGAAGGTCCCGAGGAGATTTGGGAATTTCCCTCCGATGAAAATCTTCATTTCGGCGGTGCGGCCAATTTACTTCAGCAACCGGAATTTCGCAATCCGCAGGACATGGCCAAAATGGTACAATTGATTGAGGACCGGAAAGCCATTCAGCAGATGCTTAACGATACCGGCATTTCCGAAGGGATTACGATTACTATCGGCCATAAAAATAAAAAAGGCGAGGATGAGCAATTATCGCTATTATCATCGAGTTACAATATGGGAGGCGTCCGAGGTGTTGTCGGCATAATTGGCCCCACACGCATGAAATATTCCAAATTGGTGAGCCTGGTGGATTACACCTCTAAAATGTTATCCGAGATTCTGTCCGAATAATCTTGACAGCGCCGGTCGTTTTAAATAATAAAAATATTCCTAAAGTTGAAATTTGAGGAAAAATGTCGAAGGAAAATGAAATTTCTGATCAGTCTGAACCGACTGAAGATGTTAATTCAAATGAAAATGAAGTAGAGATTAGCGAATCCGAATGCGAAAAAGGCGTCGAGGAATCTTCAGGCGATGTCAAACAATCAGATGAATATAAGGAACTTCAGGACAAGTATCTGAGGCTGGCCGCTGAATTCGATAATTTTAGAAAACGCAGCGCCCGCGAATACGCCCGGATAATCGAAACGGCCGAAGACGGTCTAATTCTCGAACTTCTGCAGGTAATCGATGATCTCAACCGGGCCCTTGGTCATGACGCAGATGATTCGAATAATTTCAAACAGGGTACCGAGATGATTTACAATAAATTCGGCGAAATTCTCAAAAAACGCGGTTTAAGGGAAATTCAAACTGTGGGCGAAAGGTTTGATCCTGTCTATCATGAAGCGGTAATGCAGCTTGAGGTTGAAGATAAAGATGACGGTATTATAATCGAAGAAGTGCAAAAGGGTTACTTTCTTAACAGCAAAGTGCTTCGCCCGGCAAAAGTCGTAGTCGCCAAAAGAAAAACCGATGACTAAATTTATTTCTAATAAAAATCGAATTTTAATAATCAAATACCTGACAAATTCACTCAATATTAGCTTGATATTTCGCCGGCTTTGGTATATTAATACCTGGCATGGGAGCTTGTAGAATTGAATTACTTCGTATCCCAGGCCTGAATTGAAATATTTTGCCAGATACCGCGAAGATTTGTTTTTGGCGATTGATTATTTCGCCAACGCAAAAACCAATCTCGCCGGGCTTGATTAGCTCTTTGACAAATTAACGGGGTTCGCGAATGATTTCTTTTTAAGTGACTACCTGATTATTAAATCGAATTCAGGCAGATATCTCATCTTTGCATTTCTACGCCAGGAATCGAGAATAGTGTGAAAGGGAGCTTTGATGTCAAGAATTTTAGGGGTTGTGAATCTCAAAGGGGGCGTTGGCAAAACAACTACATGTGTCAATCTTGGCGCCGCTTTGGCGTTATTTGGCTTTAAAGTATTATTAGTCGATTTGGACCCTCAAAAAAGTTTGACCGGATGGGCGGGGGTGGATCAATGGCCGACAGTCAGCAACGCGTTAACCGGTGAAGTAGACCCCTTACAAGCCTTGGTCAGGTGGCGTAAGGCCAAGTGCTGGATAATGCCGGCCGGGATGGATTTGCGCCTGGCCGAAACACAGTTAATGGCGACAAGCCAGCGCGAATATATTTTGAAACAGAAACTTCAGCGGTTAACCGATTTTGATTTCATTATTATCGATAGTTCGCCCTCGTACGGGCTGTTGACAATTAACGCGATCTGCGCTTCGGATGAAATAATTATCCCGTTGCAAACCGAGATTTTAGCTTTGGAAAGCACTATCCCGTTTTTTGAAGCATTGGGGGAAATCAAGAAAAGATATCACCCCGATTTGAAAATTGCCGGTATTTTGCCGAATATGTACGACTCCCGGACAAATTTATCAAAGGCTATTCTGGATCAAATGCGGGCCTCCGAACATCTTGGGCCATTGATGTTTAAGACGTTTATTCGCAAAAACGTGAAACTGGCTGAGACACCGTCTCTGGGCTACGCTGTTACGCGCTATACATCCTCTTATGGCTATGAAGATTACTGCGCTTTGGCTCAAGAAATTCTCAATGATTCTGACAGGGCAAAAATGGAAGCCAAAAAGCGAAATTCTAATTCTAAAAACAGCACGGCAACGCAATTAGGCTTGGCGGAATTATCGGATGATATCGACGATATTGATGATGATTTAGTGCAAGATGTGGAAGATGAAGAGGCTTTATCATTAACCGAGACCGATAATTAAAGTCCTTCTATATAATGAAGCGCTTTTTGAGATTCGAAGTACTGGTAAACGGCAATGAATGGTAATTAATGAAAAAGATATCTATTGAATACTGTGCTGAATGAAACTACTATCCACAGGCGGCCAGTTTGGCGGCGGCTTTGAAAGAACGCTACGGTATAAGCGCCGAATTGCTAAAATCCGGCGGCGGCGTATTTAAGGTTGTCGGAGATAGCGTTCTTATTTTTTCAAAAAAAGCTATCGGCAGATTTCCCACTAATGAGGAGATATTTAATATTCTGGATAAATCATAATTCCGCATTGATAGCATTTTCGCGTTTTTAGTAAAAATGACTAATAGTTCAGCATAGCCGATGTTTGCCTTTAATTTTTTATGCCAATTTATAAAAAATTATTTTTTCTTTTTTAGGATGTTAATTTCTCTCGCAGAAATCAGATTTTATTAATTTAATACTTGCGCCGGCGAATGCCGATACATATATTTTACGTTAATTGAAATATGAGCTTTTAAATTACGTTAAAATAATAGCCCATTAATAGCAGAAACGTTGAATCACATTAATAAAACTTAAGGGGCGGGTGCGGAAATGTTTACTATCTTAAAGTATGCCATATCGGCGGCGATTTGGGCGGTTGTCGGAGCGGCGTTTTTAATTGCCAAAAGCCCTGAATTATTCGCCTTCTGGGCGCTCGTTGGCGCGCTATCGATAATTGCCTATGTAGTCAAATTTATCTGGAAGTGGATAGTGGGTATTTTCTTGCCAACGGTGACCGCCCGCGGTTATTTCTTTTTTATTGTTATTATTCTTGGCCTGGGGTTGGCTTTTTATCAGATTTCGGTTGTTCCAATGTTTAACAGCTGGGGGACCACCAAGGACGAGTTGAAGGATAAATATCCTATCGATCAGTTTTTGCCCGAATCAAAAACGGTGGCATTCAGGGCCATTACCATAAACGCTCCCGTAAGCGAAGTTTATCCCTGGATTAAACAATTGGCGACCGAGGGTGTACTGAATTTTGACATAAATATACTCGATTTCATAAAAAACGAGCCGGCCAAATTTGTTTTGCAGGATATTCCAACCGTTAATATCGGAGACCGGTACCTAATTGGGGCAATTGTCCAATCCAAGGAAAATAACAGTCTGACCATCGAATTAAGCCGTCAGCGTTTCCCCTGGAGCAAATTTAATAAGATTTATGCCGGTTATTACCTTCATGGCGAAGGCCGTAATAAGACCCGAATTGTAATGAAGATTAAAGCCGATTATAGCGGCTTTTTGGCCTGGTTTTCGGCCAAATATCTGATCGAATTGGGCGACTATTGGGTGTCAAGCTATCAATTGACTTCAATAAAAACTATTGCCGAAAAAGAGAAAATATAATGGGATTATGCTCAGACAGGCAAAAGTACTGAGATTCGCCTTATGAATAGTAGTTCATTCCCTGGCAGAGGATTATGA
>Ga0299912_10004050_pt1 | contig 11962 bp, 9 predicted proteins | sample RVTome_2_FD_207667 | JGI IMG/M metagenome (GOLD analysis project Ga0299912, IMG submission 207667) | Soil microbial communities from uranium-contaminated site in the Upper Colorado River Basin, Wyoming, United States - RVT95D214 (version 2) ... | reverse complement strand
TTAACTTTAAGAAAATCGTATAAATCTCCGCCCACCTCAAAACACGGAATATATGTAGCCGAAATATCCAGACCTGCTATCCGCGGCGGCTTTTCCGGTATCATCCTTCGCTGAATAATCCCTGCCAAACGCATCTGCTCTGCCATCCGCGCTCCCTCAATTGCCTCCGCTAAGAGTTTTGCATTCGTTATCGCAACTGCGCATTGGGAGGCGACCGCCCTAGCAAGCTGAATGTCATCCTCGTAAAAACGCTTTGGCTCCGGGCTATACAGCCGAAGAACTCCGATGGGTTCGCCCTTAAACTGCATCGCAACCGTAAGCTGACTGACAAGCCCTTCCTTAACCGTCGCCTCTTTATATTCCACCCTGCCGTCAACTCGCATATCGTCTAACACCACTGCTTCGCCAGCAAAAGCTGCTTTAACTACAGGGTCGTCTTTCAATACAGGCCCTTTATTACGATATTCCTCGCTGAGGCCGTATGTGCTTCGCATCTTCAAATCGCCGCTTTCTTCATCTAACAGCCGAATCGAGCAGGCCTTCACCCTTACAATCTTCACCGCCGCTTCCGCTAACTTATCCAGAACCTCCTGAAGCGAAAACTCTCCCGCCACCAGCGTTGTAAGCTGATAAATCTGCTCGTCTCTTTCTAATTGTTGCTTTGTTTTATTCCTCTTGGCCATAAACAATCTCAAAAAAATAGATTATACTTAACTAACAGCTCACAGTGAACATAATTTATTTCACTACTGCTCCCGGCTAAAAATGTTCACTTGCATAAATCAGCATTTTGGCTAATATATTGCCAATGCAATGGCGATTATCCTGAGCTCGCCGATGGAATTGACAACTTTGATTCTTTTAGCCAGATGAGAATTCGGCCTGAAAATAACCGTTGTAAAGAACTTGTCTTGAGCCTGCCGAAGGAAGCAGAATAACGATTGAAAAAGTCGTCCAAAAATAGCAAATAATAAATAATCAATTAAAAGTGGTTGCCAGACACATAATTTTTACCGGTGATGTCCAGGGCGTCGGCTTTCGTTTCACCGCTCACCGCATAGCCAATCGCCACCAGTTAACCGGCTTTGTCCGCAACGCCCAAGACGGAACTGTTGAGATGCTCGCACAAGGCCAACCTGATGATATAGATAATTGCATCCAAGATATTAAAGAATCCTTTGCCGGCTACATAAGAGAAACCCAAATTGAAGATGTCCCCCCGAATCCTAAATATATAGATTTCAAAATCACCTTCTAACTTCTATGCGGCATCCAATATACGATATACAAAATCCTCTGAAGTTACTTATCTTCGCAAAAACAAGTTGCCCGGCAGTTGCCTTATCAATCCCTTAAGCCGCAGCGATACAAGGCCAGCATTAATATCGCCCGCCGCCAGATTCGTATCCGTGATTATCTGCTCCACGTGCAATGGCTCTTTGTTTAGACAGCCGTAAATCGTTTTTTCATCGTCACTTAGCTTCAATTGGCTTGCATCAAACAAAGGCGTCTCGACCTTCTCAGCCGCCTTTTGCGCCGCCTCGCCAACATGACTTTGAAGCTGCTCGCCGATATACCCGAGCGCTTCCATCACATCTTCAACCCCCTCTATCAGTTTCGCCCCCTCTTTTATCAACTGGTGGCAACCTCTACTCAACGGCGAATCAATCTTTCCCGGCACCGCCATCACTTCCCGATTATAGTCAAGCGCAGCCCTTGCGGTAATCAACGCCCCGGAATTCAGGCCTGCCTCGACTACAATTGTCCCCAGTGACAATCCTGCTATTATCCTGTTGCGAGGCGGAAAGTTCTCCGACAACGGTTCATAGCGCAAGGGCAGCTCGCTAATGCAAGCGCCGGACTCAGCGATAAGCTCAAATAACCTTTTATTCTCCGGCGGAAAGATATTCGCAAGTCCGCAGCCCTGCACCGCAATAGTTCGTCCACCAGCCGAGAGCACACCTTGATGTGCAGCAGTATCTATGCCGCGAGCCATACCGGAACAGATAGTAAAGCCGGCTGAACCTAAAAGATGTGCCAGCCGGGAAGATTGCTCCTGCCCGTACAGACTACAATACCGAGTGCCGACTATCGAAATGCACAAATTGTCCTGCCGGGTAAAACTACCCTTTATGTAAAGAACAGGCGGCGGGTCGTATATCTGCTTCAACACAGGCGGATAGCGCTCGTCGGCAAAATGAATCAGCCAGACGCCGAGCTTGTCAGCTAATTCCAGCTCAGCGATGACATCAAACTTGTCATGCGTCGCTGCAATTCGTTCAGCAGTTTTGAAACCTATTCCATCTATTTTAGTCAATTCACTGACCGAGGCATCTAAAGTCCGGTCTATCGAGCCGAAATGTTTGATTAACTTTGCAAAAGTGACTGGGCCGACACCATCAGCTCGAATTAGTTTGAGCCATTTCTCGATATCCGGAGAGTTCGCTTCTCGTTTCGCCATAATTTAGTAATCAGGAAAGAAAATTGAAAACAGTCTATCCAATAACCGCTAATGGTCAAGAGATTTTTATAATTCGTGTCTCGTAAAGCGCAAATTGCACTTTTTTGGTGGAATTTACAGAGCGAAGTTTTTGATTTGACGGCGTTTGTAAATCTGGTAAAATTGCCGGTGAGTTTGCCTTTCTATAGGATATCGAGAGCAAGGATGGTTCGACACAGCTCACCATAAATGGAGATATTAAAATGATACACGAAAATGAGGTCGTTATGCTCCTGCTCGGCGTGGGCGTTCTTATCTTCATTCTGACAAGCCGCCTGCGGCTGAAACAGCTTCCATCATCGAACATCATTACAGCAGCATTCTACGTAGCTTTTGCAAGCTGGGTCTTGACGGTTCTCGAAGGTCTATTTTGGGAAGGGCTTCTTAACTATTTAGAGCATATATGTTACGCCGTCAGCTCGATACTGCTGGCCTGCTGGTGCTGGAAGGTATTCGGTAGTAAAAAGGAGGCAATGTAATGCACCCACACCCGGCAGTAATTCTTGATATTGTCACCTTCCTGGCCTGCCTGTCGGCATTGATTATCCTGTACAAAAGCTCCAGGTGCGCTACCCAGCGTGGGGCACAGTTGCTGTTCACAGGGCTTCTCGTTTTTACCCTGCTATGCTATAGCTTCTGTCTTATCATAGAGTGGTCCGGGGTAACTCTGCGGCTGGATACCTTAGAGAACCTCACTGGCGCACTGGTGCCGATGTGCTGGGCGTTTGTCTTCTACGCCTTTCACAAAAGCATCTCGGAACAAAGTTTGCGCGAGAGCGAAGCGAGGTTCTATGAGCTGTTTGATGAGGCCCCTATAGGATATCACGAACTGGACACAAAGGGTCGCATCACGCGTGTCAACCAGACGGAGCTTAAGATGCTGGGCTACACAGATGAGGAGATGTTAGGTCGGCCTGTGTGGGAATTCGTCATCGAAGAGGAAACATCACGACAGGCAGTTTTGGACAAATTGTCCGGTGCCATCCCGCCGGGTCAATCCTTCGAGCGAACCATCAGGCAAAAAAATGGAAATACGCTTGCAGTCCTAATCGAGGACCGGTTTCTGCACGATGATGCCGGTAACATCATAGGCATTCGCTCCACCATACAGAATATCAGCAAGCGCAAGCAGACAGAAGAAACGTTAGCCAAAGAACACAATCTGCTGCGCACCCTTATAGACAATATGCCGGATAACATCTTTGTCAAAGATACCGAAAGCCGATTCGTCCTTTGCAATATTGCAATCGCACGTTCTATGGGCGCGGCAACGCCGGATGAACTGCTTGGAAAAACAGACTTTGACTTTTATCCAAAAGAACTGGCGGAGCGATATTACGCCGACAGTCAAAAGGTCATGCAGTCGGGCGAATCGCTGGTCGGCCAGGAAGAACCTGCCATAGATGCAGCAGGAAACCGTAAATGGTATTCAACCACCAAAGTCCCCTTGAGATACGAAAATGGGAAGATTGTTGGGCTTGTCGGCATTAGTCGAGACATTACCGAGCGCAAGCAGGCAGAATATGACCGTGAACAACTTATGGAAACACTGGCCTCGAAGAATAAAGAATTCGAGTCAATTCTATACGTCACTTCACATGACTTGCGAGCGCCGCTGGTCAACATTCAGGGTTTTAGTCACGAGTTATCTCTGAGTTGTGAACAGGTGCGCTCGGCCATTGCAGACAAGAAAATGGCTAAGAATATAGACAAGAAAGTTGGCAATGCCTTGAATAAGGACATCCCTGAAGCGCTGGGCTTTATTACAAACAGTGCCAGCAGAATGGAATCACTGCTGTCGGGTCTGTTACGGCTTTCCCGGCTGGGTACTGCTGCGCTGCGAATTGAACCATTAGATATGAAAACCATATTAGCTGACGTCACCAGGAGTATGGAATATCAAATAAAACAAGCCGGTGCAACAGTGAGGATTGAGTCACTACCATCCTGTCTCGGCGACGCCTCGCAGATAAACCAGGTCTTTACTAATATCCTGAATAATGCCCTAAAGTACCTTGACGACACCAGGCCGGGTATGATACATATATATGCCAAAAAAGCCAAAATAGGTCAGAATGTCTATTGCGTGGAAGATAACGGCGTGGGTATTGCTCCCGAGCATCAGGATAAGATTTTTGAGATATTCTACCGACTCGAACCGGACAAGAAAAGTGGAGAAGGGCTTGGATTAACCATCGTCAAGCACATTCTCGAGAGACATAACGGCAGGATATGGGTTGAATCGGAACCCGGGGTGGGGAGCAAATTCTTTGTGTCTTTGCCGAGCATTTGAACGACAGATAAAAATAGTGTTAACCGGAAAGGGAAAGCATGAATAAGGAAGGTGTTATTCTCATTGCCGAAGATGATGAGGGACATTTTGAGCTGATAAAGAGAACTCTGCAACGTGCGGGTGTCTGCAATGAAATACTTAGACTTGCCGATGGTCAGGAGACACTCGATTTTCTTTTTATAAAGGGGGATGGACCCAAACGAGAGTCCAACAAGGAGTATCTTTTATTGCTGGATATCCGTATGCCTAAAATAGGTGGAGTAGAAGTTCTTGAGAAAATCAAGCAGGACCCGGAGTTGAAAAAGATTCCTGTGATTATGTTAACTACGACAGATGACCCCATTACAATCGAGCACTGCCACGGCCTCGGCTGCAGCGTTTATATAGTCAAGCCGGTTGAATATGAAGATTTTACAGACGCTGTTCGAAAAATCGGCCTATTTCTCTCGGTTGTTGAGATACCTCAGATTAGCGGTGTTAGATAAACAAAAAAGGCAATGCAATGAACAAAGATACTGTTATTCTTATTGCCGAAGATGATATAGGACACGTTGAGCTTATAAAGAAGAATCTGTGGCGCAGTTGTGTCGAGAATGACATCTTACAATTCAAGGATGGCCAGGAGGTATTGGATTTTCTGTATGGAGAAGGCGATGAAGCGAAGCGTGAGAAAAGCAACAGTTATATTTTGCTGCTCGATATTCGGATGCCCAAGATTGATGGGCAGGAGGTTCTCAAGCAGATTAAACAAGACAAGGAACTGAGAAAGATTCCGGTGATTATACTAACAACGGCCGACAAGGCAAGCGAGATTGACCACTACTATGAAATGGGATGCAGTTTCTATATGATTAAGCCGGCGGATTATAATAAATTTATGGAGGCGGTGGAGAGTCTGGGAGCATTCGTTTCTATGGAGGAATTAAGAGTGCCAACAGTCGGAGGATAAAACATCACTAAATAAACCAGTGATAAAAAAGCGGAGGAATATGAACCCACCATTAGAAATAGAGTATAGATATTGTTATTTTTGTGCAAATCTACCATGTGAACTGCGTCAAAATGAAAAAATACTTATAAAAACCATTTTATAAGAAAAACTAATTATATATTTAGCGATTCTGTTGCGAAAAGATTTTTGCTACGAAAATGAATTTGCAATGGTTTTTTGCAAGTTCTTAGTTAACTATGGCTTATGTCCTATAATCGGGTGTTATCGCCCCAGCTTTTATGGTGGTTTTTCTGTTTGAATATTGACCTGAATGCATTTATACGTTAGAATAAACCCTTCATGGCAAAATCAAAAAAAATAACTCGGAAGAAACAAACAAAAAAAAGCTCCCCCAAAATTGCGAAGGTCGAGAGCAAAAAGGCCTTTAAGACCTATAAAGAGGCCATGAAGTACCTATACGAGAAGACTGACTACGAAAAGCAAAGCCGTCTGCGGTATAATGTTACGACGTTTAATCTCAACAGGATGGAAAAGCTGCTGTCCTTATTAGGTAATCCTCACAAAAAATTCCCTACAGTTCATATAGCTGGCACAAAAGGTAAAGGTTCTACAGCCACGATGCTGGCCAAGATGCTCGAGGCAAATGATTATAAAGTTGGTTTATATACCTCTCCGCACGTGGTAAGCTTGCACGAGCGAATTGTTGTCAATTCACAAATGATTAGTGAGCGGGAGATGCTTGGCTTGCTGAACCGCATTTACGCTCCGGTCGAGAAAATGTCCAAAACCGACCCTCCAACCTTCTTCGAGATTATGACGGCCATGGCGTTTATGCATTTTGCCGATGCGAAGGTCGATATCGGTGTAATCGAAACCGGTTTAGGCGGCAGGTTAGACAGCACCAATGTCATTCAGCCTGAGGTCGTCGGAATAACCAGTTTGAGCATTGACCATCAGAACCAGCTTGGAGATACGATTGATAAAATTGCAAAGGAAAAAGCAGGTATTTTCAAGCAAGGTGTACCGATTATTACCGTGCAGCAAGACCCGGCAGCGATGCGCATTCTCAAATCGCTTGCTAATGCCGTCAAGGCACCATTGAGTGTAACCGGCGGAGATATTGATTTCTCGCACCGATTTGAAACATCGCGTGAACACGGACCACATACGAGGATATGCCTGACAACACAAACGAGTAAATTCGAACACCTGCGGGTGCCATTGCACGGCACACATCAGGCAATCAACTGCGGGCTTGCCCTGGCTATGCTGGATAAACTCAAAGCGAGCGGCTACAAGATAGACAATGAAAAAGCAACTGAGGGGCTTAGTAAGGTTTCGCTGGCGGGCCGAATGGAGATGATTTGCGAAGACCCGAGAATTATGATAGACGCTGCCCACAATGCTGCAAGTATTCGGGCATTGATACATGCCATAGGCCAAAATATCCCTTACGATTCTATGGTGATAATCTTCGGCTGTAATAAAGACAAAGACGTTAAAGGGATGCTGAATGAATTGCAGTATGGTGCCGACAAGGTGATTTTTACCCGCAGCAACTCTGTAAAAGCGATGTCCCCGGAAGATTTAGCTGAAATGTACACGGAAATATGCAGCAAGATGTGCCAGACGGCCGCCGGTTTAGGCGTAGCATTGGAACTGGCAAAAAACGCTATCAGCAAAGAAGACCTGATTTGTATTACAGGCAGCTTTTATCTTATTGGCCAGGCCAAGATACGTTTCCAGGAAAATCAATCAATTCCGACCGCGTAACTTACAATTAACGTTTTTGTAGAAATTATCTCCAAGCACCAACGATATTTCAGACACAATGAAAAATCCCCTTTTTCAGCGAATTAAACCCTTCGCTTTGCTCAGGGTTATAGTTTCAAGACTGGTTCTTAATATTTGCTATTGACTATTTTTATTCCTGCCTTTTTAATCTTTACTTTATATAGTCTCTTCAACGTGTTAGTATAAATAAACAGGGTATAATATCGTAAAAGGAGTTTTAAGATGGCGGAAGTGAAAAAATATATTGCAGTTGACCTCGGAGCCGAGAGCGGCAGAGTGATGCTTGGCTCGGTTTCGGACAAGAAACTTACCTTTGAAGAAATTTACCGTTTCAATAACGGACCAATTAAGGAAAATGAAACGCTGCGGTGGGACTTTAACAAACTGCTTTGTGAAGTTAAGGAAGGCATAAGCAAAGCGGTAAAAGATGCTGAGACTCAAGTCCAGGGCATCGGCATAGATAGCTGGGGAGTTGACTTCGGCCTGATAGATAGTGATGGAAAACTGGTTGAAAATCCCCATCACTATCGCGACATCCAAACCAACGGGATGATGGAAAAGGCATTTGAACTAATGGACAAACGCAAAATCTATGAAAACACCGGCGTTCAGTTCATGCAACTCAACACCGTTTATCAGCTTCTTGCGATGCGTTTATCCAACTCTGTGGCGCTTGCCAAAGCGAAGAATCTGATTCTTATGGCGGACCTGTTCAGCTATTATTTATGCGGCAAGGTTTTTGCAGAATACACCCTTGCAAGCACAACACAATTTATGGATATGAGGACAGGTCGGTGGTCAAAAAAGGTCTTGGAAAAATTATCTCTGCCGATTGATATTATGCCAAGAATTGTCCAGCCCGGCACGGTTGTAGGTCAGTTGACCGCCAAGGTTGGAAACGAAATCGGCTGTGGGGCTATTCCGGTCATCGCGATTGGCTCGCACGACACGGCTTCTGCGGTGGCTGCGGTTCCGGCTGACCAGAGCAATAACTGGGCATACCTTTCATCCGGGACCTGGTCGCTTATGGGAGTTGAAGTGCCCAAGGCGATTATCAATGATAAAACCTTTGAATATGAATTCACAAATGAAGGCGGAGTTGAAAATACGATTCGGCTTTTGAAAAACATAATGGGCCTATGGCTGATGCAGGAATGCAAAAGGCAATGGCAGAGAGATGGAATAGACCTTTCCTATCGTGAGCTGACAGCAATGGCGGAAAAAGCCGAGCCTTTTGCCCGCCACATTAAGGTTGATAATAGCGCATTTCTGGCACCGGGTGACATGCCTAAACGAATAAACAAATATTTGACAGATACCGGTCAAAAAACAACTAATGACAAAGGACTGCTAATCAGAATCATACTGGAAAGTCTTGCGATTAGATACAGGCAAGTATTAGAAGCTATCGAAGATGTTACCGGAAAGGCAATCGAGGTCCTTCACATTGTCGGCGGCGGGATACAAAATGAACTGCTCTGCCAGTTTACGGCCAACGCCATCGGGAAAAAGGTAATTACCGGGCCTATAGAGGCGACGGCCAGCGGCAATATCCTGATGCAGGCCAAAGCGGCGGGACAAATTAAGTCTCTGGCAGAGATTAGGGAGATTGTCCGCAATTCGTTTGAGCTAAAACAGTATCAGCCACAAGAAACCGCCCTCTGGGAAGACCGGTACAAAAAAGTGAAAAAGTCATAACTGCTCAGGTGCGTAACTCTTTCGTAACCGGACAGTTTTGCTGTTATTTATTAGAAACTATGTAATAGCCAAAGAAATGTCTGTCTTGATTGAAGAACTTGAACAAAAGCTGGATAGTTTCAATTCTGCCGAAAGAAAACGAGCGTTAGAAATACTGTGCGAGAAGGTAAAAGCGGGAGACATCAAACTGCCTGATGCCGGTTTGGATGTTAACCCGCCACACCTCTGGCGGGTTAATCTTCACTGCCACACTTTTTTCTCATACAATACTTACGGTTATTCCCCAAGCAAATTTGCATGGCTGGCTCGTAAGAGCGGATTGGCTGTTGCCGCAGTAGTGGATTTCGATGTGCTTGATGCTTTGGAAGAATTTCTTGAAGCAGCAAGGATGTTAGGTCTAAAAGCGTGCGCAGGGCTGGAGACACGTGTCTTTGTGCCGGAATTTTCCGATAGAGTCATTAACTCACCCGGCGAGCCGGGTATCTCATACCATATGGGGATAGGATTTCCGAAAGCCAAGCTCGAAGGCAAACAAAAAGAATTCCTGCTCACTCTTCGTGAAACTGCTCAGCAGCGAAATCGGGACTTAATGGAGAGAGTGAATAAATACTTAAAGCCGGTAGAATTAGATTATGAGCAGGATGTGCTTGTTCTGACGCCTTCAGGCAATCCGACCGAGCGGCATATATGTCTCGCTTACGCACGTCAAGCCAGCAAAATGTTCAAAAATCTAAAAGGTCTTTCCGACTTTTGGGCAGAAAAGCTGGGTGTAAAAATAGAAGAATCACAATTACCCGAAGGCAGAGACTTGCTGAATACGATTCGAGCCAAAACTATGAAACGAGGAGGTGTCGGATATATGTTGCCTGACAAGGGCTCATTTCCATTAATGGCAGATACCAACCGGTTTGTCCTCACAGCCGGGGGCATCCCGGTTGTAACCTGGCTGGACGGAACCAGTGAAGGTGAAAAGCATATTGAAGAGCTTTTGGAAGCTGCTATGAGCACAGGCGCAGCGGCCCTCAATATTATTCCTGACCGTAATTACACAGTGGGTGTAAAAAACGAGAAACTTGAGAACCTATACCAGGTGGTGGCATTGGCGGAAAAGCTGCACTTGCCTCTTGTTGTCGGGACTGAAATGAATAGCCCGGGGCAAAAATTTGTGGACGACTTTGACAGTAAGGAATTGGCTCCTTTGGTGCCGGTTTTTCTAAAAGGTGCTCATATTATTTATGCTCACTCGGTTCTCCAGCAAAAATGCGGGCTGGGATATACCAGCGAATGGGCCAGGAGAAATTTCGGAAGTGTAGCAGAAAAAAACAAGTTTTTCGAAAAGCTTGGCTCTTTGCTTGAGCCGAAAAATGAAGATAAACTAAGAGGTTTAAATGAGAATGTCACCGCAGGGCAGATATTAGAAAAAGTGACTCGCCCCTCGAAACAAATGAAATAAGCAATCTATGGCGAAATCCCCAAAAATACAATGTGCTGTGCAGTTAGTCGGGCCTGATAAATTAGTTCTGAATAAAACCAAAGAGGTATTTAGCCCCGGCCGGCATCAGATTCTCTGTCGAGTAGAGGCGGTGGGGCTTTGCTTTTCAGATTTGAAATTACTGAAACAATTTTCCAGCCATGTTCGCAAAGGCCGGATTATTTCCGGCATCGATTCTGCAATACTCAAGGAGATTCCCAGCTATGTTCCCGACCAAAAACCGGCCGTGCCAGGGCACGAAGCTGTGGTTAGAATCCAGGCAGCTGGTCCCGGCGTGGAGAACTTCAAGCCGGGCGAACGCTACCTTGTCCAAACCGATTACCGCTGGCTGCAAACCACCGGTTCCAACGCCTCTTTCGGATACAATTTTGAAGGAGCACTTCAGGAATACGTCCTGATGGATGAAAGAATCATCACGTCGCCGGACGGCGAGTCGATGCTTTTGCCGGCTGCTGAGAATCTGTCCGCCTCGGCAATTGCTCTTGTGGAGCCGTGGGCTTGCGTTGAAGATGCCTATGCCTGTGAAGAACGCAAGGGCATAAAAGCAGATGGGCAGACGCTCATCGTTGCTGACACAAAGACAGCCGAAGATACTTTTAGAAATTTCTTTAACCGCTACGGCAGGCCAGCTCAAATAACCTGGATTTCTCAGCAGAAACCACCAGAAGAATTGGCAGATGGGATACAAAAGGTCGAGAATGTATCAGAGCTTAACGACGCTGGATTTGACGACATAATATATTTCGGCTCACACCCGGAAATAATCGAGGCATTATTTACAAAGCTTGCTGCACATAGTTTGTTGAATATTGTTCTTTGCGGCGGCAGATTCAGCAGGGATATTGTTACACCGGTTGGCCGGGTTCACTACGGTGGTATCCGTATAACAGGTAGTACCAGTTTTGACCCAACTGAGTCAATGAAAGCAATCCCCGATAGCGATGAAATTCGAGCCGGTGATAAGATTAATGTCGTCGGGGCAGCCGGGCCTATGGGAACGATGCACGTGATACGAAATATCTGTCAGGGTATCAAGAGAGTGAGCGTTTTTGCAGGGGATATAGACGATGATAGATTAGCTGCGCTGACAAAAATCGCAGAACCATTGGCCAGGAAAAACGGCGTTGAATATAGAACATATAATCCCACTAAAGATAAAATGGCGGAGACATTCGACTATATTATCTTGATGGCACCAGTTTTCGATTTGGTTGCGGCCTCGGTGCACAACTG
>Ga0299912_10004049_pt1 | contig 11964 bp, 8 predicted proteins | sample RVTome_2_FD_207667 | JGI IMG/M metagenome (GOLD analysis project Ga0299912, IMG submission 207667) | Soil microbial communities from uranium-contaminated site in the Upper Colorado River Basin, Wyoming, United States - RVT95D214 (version 2) ... | reverse complement strand
TCCTTCCATGCCTCTTGAAACCGATCCCCTTCGAGATAGAGATTTTCCTCCAGTTGACCGACGATCTCTTGAATCTTCTCTGTAAAAAGAAACCCCTCAAACCTCCTCATGTATTCAGCTTGGATATCCAAGATCGAATGCTGGCCGTCAAAAAGGGAGACAATGAAATGGAGGGAAGGGGGCAAGAAAAGGGTTCTCTCGCTGATGTTCTGTGGATCCTGAAGACAGAGCAGGGTTTGACCTGAAATCTGGACCGGAAAGATATTGATATTTCTCAGTTTGGGATAATCCACGGACTGTCAGGAAAAAAGGTAGGCCTTCTGTCAAACCATCGCGCTAACGGCCTCTCGGTCCGCGAGGCGTGGCTCCATTTGCTTCAAGGCAAGTTCGATGGCCTCATCCATTCTCTGGATGAACTGAAAATTCATCTCATTCCGGATCCGCTCCGGGATCTCTTCCAGATCTTTCTCGTTCTTCTTTGGAAGGATGATCGTCCTAATCCCCGCCCGCATCGCAGCCAGAACCTTCTCTTTGATCCCTCCCACAGGAAGGACCAAACCCCTTAATGTAATCTCCCCGGTCATGGCGACGTCGCTTCGGACGGGCTTGTTGGTCAAAAGGGAGGTCAGCGCTACGAACATGGTTATTCCAGCCGAAGGACCATCCTTTGGAATGGCGCCCGCCGGCACATGGATGTGGATATCATTCTTTTCAAAGAAGTCCTCCTCAATGCCGAGTCCTTTCGCCTTGGATCGAACATAGGCCAAAGCGGCTTGGGCAGATTCTTTCATCACATCTCCCAATTGCCCTGTCAATGTGAGTCCCTTCTCTCCTCTCATCTTCGTCGCTTCTACAAAGATGATGTCTCCTCCACTAGGCGTCCAGGCAAGACCTGTAGCCACGCCTGGCTCAAAGGTCCGGTCCGCCGCTTCGAGGAAGAATTTAACCGGCCCTAAAAATTTGTGTAATTTCTCTGGAACGAGCACCACCTTCTCCATGATCCCTCGGGCGACATCCTTGGCTACCCCACGGCAGATAGCTGCGATCTCCCTCTCCAAATTTCTGACACCTGCCTCTCGGGTATAAGAACTGATGATCATCTGAAGGGCAGCATCCTGAAACTCGATAAACTCAGAACTTAATCCATGCTCGTTGATCTGTTTGGGAATGAGAAACTCCTTGGCGATCATCATCTTCTCGTCTTCACTGTAGCCGGGGAGTTCAAGGGTCTCCATTCGATCCCTGAGGGCAGGAGGGATGGGATCGAGCACATTGGCGGTGGTGATAAACATTACCTTTGAGAGATCGAAGGGAACATCGATATAGTGATCCGAGAAGGAAAAGTTCTGCTCCGGGTCCAAAACCTCCAACAGTGCGGAGGAGGGATCCCCGCGAAAGTCCATTCCGATCTTGTCCACTTCGTCCAGCATGAAGACCGGGTTATTCGATCCCGCTTTTTTGATCCATTGAATGATCCGGCCAGGCAGGGCACCCACATAGGTTCTGCGATGTCCTCGGATCTCGGCTTCATCCCGTACCCCACCCAGGGAGATCCGGACGAACTTTCGTCCCATGGTTCGAGCGATCGACTTGCCGAGAGAGGTCTTCCCGACCCCCGGTGGACCGACGAAACAGAGGATCGGCCCTTTCATGTCGGATTTCAGTTTTCTGACAGCCAGGTATTCCAAGATCCGTTTCTTCACCTTTTCCAAATCGTAATGGTCTTCATCCAATATCTTCTGGGCATTGTCGATATCGAGATTATCCTCGGTCGTTTCCGACCATGGGAGTTCGATTAACCAATCCAAATAGGTTCTGGCCACTGTATACTCGGCCGAGGCAGGGGGGATCTTGGCCAGTCGATCCAACTCCTTCTCTGCTGCTGCCAGAGCCTCGGGCGGCATCTTCGCCTTCTTAATCTTCTCCTTAAGTTCCTTAATCTCTGAGGAATGCTCATCCAGCTCACCCAGCTCTTTTTTGATCGCCTTCATCTGTTCGCGAAGATAATATTCCCTTTGGGTTCGATCCATATCCTCCTTCACCTGGGATTGGATCTTGTTGCCCAATTCTAACACCTGAACCTCTTTGTTGAGAAAGAGATGAACCTTGGTCAACCGTTCCCGAACGTCGAAGGTCTCTAAAATACCCTGTTTCTCAGGGGTTGAAATATTTAGGTTCGAGGCGATCAGGTCCGCCAAGATTGAGGCTGATCTAATGTTCGTAACCATTGTCCCCAGCTCCGCTGTAAGGTAAGGAGCCAATTCAACGGCCCTTTGAAAAAGGTTCTTCAAATTCATCATAAGGGCCTCTATCTCCACCCCTTGTGCCAAACCTTCGTCAACGGTATCCGTACTGGCTTTGTAATAGGGCTCCCTCTGGATATATTCCTTCACCTTTATCCTTGAGACCCCTTGGACAATCACCCGTTGGCTGCCATCCAACTCCCGAATCATCCTGAGGATCAAGGCAGCGACGCCGACCGAATAGAGGTCATTTTCCTTTGGGTCTTCGATTTCAGACCGTTTTTGAGTGATCACCCCGATGATGCGATCCGAATCCATCGCATCGTCGATCAATTTCACCGACTTCTTCCTGCCTACCATGATGGGCAGAATCAAGTCAGGATATAGGACCGTCCCTCTAAGAGGAAGGATAGGGACTTCATTAGGGATAAGAATCTTGTCGTCCTTTCTTTTTTCCTCCTTATCCGTTCCACCCCTCGGCAAAAATATCATAGGAATCATCCTCCCATTGTAATGAACTCATTGTACTAATTTAACCATTATCACCAGTCCTGTCAATGTCAGAACCGCTCCCGCTTCATTGCCTAAGCCCGTTTAATCAGCGTCATTGCTGTTCTCCAATATAAGGCTTCCCACAAACATTGCAAACCCCCTTTTCATTGATGACGCCAATGCAACTCCCATCGCTACACAATACACGCTGGGAGAAATCTATTTCGCCTTCATCCGCCTTCATCGGGCTTCCACACCGGCAGCAATAATTGCCCTTTGCCGGCGTTTCCTCTCCACACTCGGGACACAGAATAAATGGCAATGTCTCTCCACAACGAGGACACTTCATCTACTCCTCCTCGGAATGAAAATTTTTGATAAACCGCTCGATATCCCGTCTATTTCGCCTCAGTTCGTAGAGAAGTTGCCTGGTTCCTTCATCAGGGAAGAGTCGATTCAGATCATACTCCTTCCCCGGAAAGAGGGCATTAAGATCCACCTCTCGCCTCTTCTCTTCTTCAGCACCGGTCTTTGCGGATGGATCGTCCTTTTCTTCCATAAAATCTCCCTTCTATATAGGATAGCCCTTCTGGTTTGTCAATCCTGCACCGATCTCAATCAAAGATTGAGATCGGTGAGTTCGGAGTGAATAGTTCGGAGTTCGCAGACATAAATATAAAACTCCGAACTAAGGATTTGTTGTGCCATACTGAAGTTGATAAAGTCTGGAATAGAGGCCTTTCTTCGCGATCAATTCCGCATGGGTTCCTATTTCTCGAATCCTCCCTTTATGAAGAACGACAATCCGATCAGCATGTTCGACAGTGGAGAGGCGGTGGGCAATGACGATCGCTGTCCTCCCTTGAAGCAGCCGTGCCAGGCCCTCTTGAATCAACCGCTCCGTTTCAGGATCTACATGAGAAGTGGCCTCATCGAGGACGAGGATCCTTGGGTTGATGTACAATGCCCTTGCAAAGGCTAACAATTGCCGCTCCCCTGCGGATAGGGTCTCACCTCCCTCGCCCACTTTTGTACGATACCCATCAGGTAGTCGCCGGATAAAACTTTCTGTGTTGACCGCTCCGGCCACCTCCCTCACCCACCTGTCATCAGCCTTCTGATCACCTAATCGAATATTCTCCTCTATATCTCCAGCGAAGAGAAAGGTATCTTGCATCACGAGTCCAATTTGTGATCGAAGCTGGGAGACATCCATCTCCCGAATATCGATCCCGTCGATGAGGATAGTGCCCTCCCCCGCCTCATAGAACCGTTCGAGGAGGTGTAGCAGCGAAGTCTTCCCAGCCCCAGTGGCACCTACAATGGCAACCACCTCACCTTCGTGAACAGAGAAAGAAACCTCCTTGAGGACTCGATCCTCTCCATTGTAGGAGAAGGAAACTTGACGAAATTCGATATTGCCTTTAATCTTCCCTTCCTTCGGGGCGAACGGTTTGGAAATGCTTCGATCTTCGTCCAGCAAAGAGAAGATCCTTTCAAGAGAGGCCATGGCCGACTGCATAATATTATACTTCTCAGAGAGGTCTCGAATCGGCTGGAAGAACATTCTGATATACGAAATAAATGCAACCAGAACTCCCAGGGTGATCGTTTCCTGAATCACCTTCCCTCCTCCATACCAGAGGAGAAGGCCGATGGCCCCTGAGCTCAAAACTTCGACGAAGGGTACAAAGAGGGCATAGACGTGGATCTGTTTCATGTTAGCCAAGTAATGCCTCTCGTTGATCCTTTGAAATCGTCGACCATTCTCTTTCTCCCTTTGGAAGAGCTGAACAACCCGGATGCCTGAGAAATTTTCCTGAAAAAAAGCGTTCATCTGTGCAATCCTCAAACGGACCTCTCGAAAGGCATCCCTTGCCCGTTGGCTGAAGAAAAGCGTGGTGATGAAGATCAGGGGAAGCACAGAGAATGAGACCAAGGCGAGCTCCCGGTTGAGGTCAAGGAGGATGATGACGATGCCGATCAGCAGAAGGACATCCTTAAAAAGGTTGACGAGAACGGAGGTGAACATTTCGTGGACGTTCTGGATATCGTTGGTCAGCCGTGTGACCAACCTTCCTACCGGATTCTTATCAAAAAAGGAGACAGAAAGGTTTTGGAGATGGGAGAAGACGCTCATCCGGAGGTCATGCATCATCTTCTGTCCCGCGAACTCCATGGCATAGACCTGAAAAGAATTCAATGCAAAATGAATGATGAGGGCGAAAACGACGAGGAGAGCGATGCGAAGGACCCCTTGCGCATCCTTTCCTCTCAGGGTGAGAAGATCCTCTCTCTTCATTTCCTTCATTCGATCCAAGGAGATGAACCAGTAAGTGCCGCTTCTTTCAAAAGAGCCCGAATATTTTTTTATTAGCCTCTCATCCACCGACTTTTGAGGAATAAACCCCGTTAGAAAGGACGGGACTTTGACCTCGCCCTTTCTATGAGGAATTGGGGTTTCATTTATATCATCCCCGCCATGAATAGCTGAGTTTTCTAACGGGGTAAATAGGTAATATCGATTTTCAGTGAGGAGGCCCGAACTTTGAAAAGAGGTCACCTCTCTTCGATCCATGGACTGCAATATATTGGGAGGAACAAGGAATTTCCCTTTCTCCTTCTTAGGAATGAGATCTTTACCATAACGGCTCCAAAGCTGTTCTTCCTTCGCTGACCGATCCCCCTTCAAAACGATCTCCCGTGCATAATTGACAATGTAGCGGTCGATTGCTTCTTTGGTGAGGTAGGGGATGAGAAGGTCTAAGGAAGCCATGATCAAAACGAAGAGAAGGGAGAGGCTCATCAGAACCCAATAAGGTTTGAGAAAGGTACCCAGCCTTGTCATCAACTTTAGGTCGTAGGCCTTCCCCAGTTTGCCCTCTTCCATATAGCCGAAATCAGGATACATATCTTTATAACCTTAAGTTCGGAGTTTAGAGTTCGGAGTTCAGAGTTTCCAATTAGTAGATCTCCAATCACTTTTAAGACTTCATCAAATGATTAGTGATTCTTGATAGTTCTACACATCAATCTCTACCTACACATAATGCGGAAGTCATCCAAAATCCTTCTATACAGAACGACATAAAAAATTGCGCATATTAAACCCTCGGGTAGGGGAGGCTTTAGCTCCCTATTGGGCGACTAAAGTCGCCCCTACCCTTTCCTTGTGCATTCATTTTAGACATTATGTGGAGGTTCCAAAATTGAACCGACTATCATTCATCTTCAACTCTCCGAACTCCGAACTCCGAACTATTGGCATTCTTCTCCTTGTCCAACTCTTCTTCCAACTGTCTCTGCCGATAAAGGTCCGCATAGATCCCACCCCTGGAGAGGAGGCTGTAATGGTCCCCCATCTCGGCCACGATTCCATGGTCCAGAACGACAATCCGATCTGCTCTCCGGAGGGGAGCATTTCGATGGGTGATGAGAATGCTCGTCTTTCCCTGAAGGACCTTTTCCATCCCTTCAAGAATAAGTTCTTCAGTCTGCATATCGACTGAGGAGAGGGCATCGTCCAGAACGAAGATCGGCGGATCCATCAAAACGGCCCTGGCAATCGCAATCCTTTGTCTCTGGCCTCCGGATAGGGTGATCCCCTTCTCTCCGACGACGGTATCCATGCCTTCGGGGAACTCCATAATATCATCGTAAATCTGCGCAATACGAGCCGCCTCTTCAATCTTCTCATCAGCCGCATCAGGCATTCCGAAAGCGATATTCTCCCGGATCGTATCCGAGAAGAGAATCGTATCCTGAGGAACATATCCAATGGATCTTCTCAACACACGGAGAGGGATGCGATGAGTCTCCATCCCGTTGAAGAAAAGGCATCCTGTTGGAGACTCTAAAATCCGGGTGAGCAGATTGCAGAAGACCGTCTTTCCGGATCCAGTTCTTCCAACGATCGCTATTCTCTCTCCTTCATCGATGTTCAATTGAATGCCCTTTAGGAGTGGTTCCCCACCGCCTCTTCCGGAAAAGGTCAGGCCTCTCACCTCGATCCTCCCTATCAATCGATCTGACCCGATGACCTCTCGAGAGTCGGAGATCTCTGGAACCTCTTCAAATATCCGGTTCAATCGATCCATGGAAGCGGCGCCCCGCTGGATGACATTGATCGCCCAGCCCAATGCCATCATCGGCCAGGCAAGCATTCCCAGATAGCTCATGAAGGCCACGAAATCCCCCATAGAGATCGATTGGAGTATGGTCAGCTTTCCACCTAAGTAGAGGACGATAGCCATGGAGAGGTTGGATAAGAAAAGGATGATGGGGAAAAACATTCCCCATATCTTTGTCACGTCTATACTCTTTCGAATATAATCCTGACCCAGCCGTGAGAGTTTCTCCCTTTCCCTCTCTTCTTGGACATAGGCTTTGACCACTCGGATGCCGGCGATCGATTCTCTTACCCTTTCGGTGAGTGATGAGAAGGCCTTCTGGAGAATCTCGAATCGGTGGTGGATCAAGCGGCTGAAAAAGAGTGAAATCACGGCGATCAATGGCATTGGAAGGATCGCGTAAAGGGTTAAGAGAGGGTGGATATAAATCATGAAAAAGATTGTCAGCACTCCCAGGATGATCGTATCCACCAGGAACACCAACCCCATTGCAATGGACATCCGGACCGCCTCAATATCGTTGGTGGCATGGGCCATCAGATCTCCCACCTTTGTCCGAGAGAAATAGGAAGGAGAGAGAGTTTGAAGGTGGATAAAAAGCCGGTCTCTGAGCGCCCTTTCCACCCTACGGGCCGCGCCCAAGAGGAAGTACCTCCAGACATATCGAAATCCACCAATGCCTAAGGCGAGGATGAAAACCTCCACGCCATAGAGGAGGAAGGAGGAAGAGGAGATCACTCCTGAGGTGAGATCGTCAATGGCATATTTGACAATCCTTGGGATGAAGAGCTGAAGAACATCGACGATGAGTAAGGCGAGGAGCCCCACCAGAATGGGCCATCGGTTCTCCAGAAAATCTTCTTTAAGAGCCTTGAACGACTTCATCCTATCTTCGGTCTCCTGCCTTTCAAAATTTAATAAACCTCCTTCCTAAAAGTCAATCGAATCACCAGAATTCTAAGGATTCTCAGAAGACTGTAAAGATATAATAGCTTTTTACCTCATCTTGTAGATGATGTTCTGCAAAGTTCATTCCCAATGACTAAAATATCTTTCATAAATTGTCATCCTCATCTCGACAACCCGTACCCTTTTTGTGAAACTGAAGCATCCATCCTAAACCATCACCCAAGAAATACCATTCGTAACAAGTAAGGCGTTAGGGGTTAGGGGTTAAACGGAGAACTACTTATGACTTACACCTCACGCTCTCGCCGGGTTTCAAATTTCATGCTTCGAATTTGAAATGTGGCATCCATTTTGCATATACATGGGAAGAAAATTCTCAGATTCCTACATGGTGGAATCTAAAGGAGCTGTTCAAACGGTTACCCCGATCTCTCAGAAAAAAGGCCTTGAAGGAATCCCCGAAGGTCTTCCGCCAGAAGAGGTTGAACGCCTTCAGAAACTTCAATCGAGCCTAAATGATTTTATCCTTCACCTCATCCAGGCCTTCTTGAGAACAGGATATTACACTCCCGAACACCCTGAATCGAAGAAGGCAAAGGAAGGACTCTGCGACCAGTTTAGAAGTCTCTTCGACCGTGAAGATGAACTCACTTTCCTCATAAGGGAAGAACAGGAACGGCAGGAGATCTTGGTGGAGGGTCTCCTCCCTGAGGCGCAGAGATTAAGCCGAATGATGATGAAGGGTATGGGAGAGCTCTATGTCCCCAAATTTTCTCACTATCTGGAGCGAAAAGACCTGACCAGCCTCACCCTTAAAAGCAGAATGGGCACAAAGGAATTCACACAGTTCATCGATATCATGAGCGATCCCTCCTTACTGGATACCCGTCGAAAACAGGATAAGGAGCGGTTTGCACAGGCCCTTTACAGTCGTGGGATCATCAACATCTCTTATGTCTTTCATGAGGAGCTCCTCGCTCCAGAGCGGGAGATGCCGTGGAGGGCCCGTGTCACACTTTCCCGGATGAGGAAGGATCTAAGAATGACTCCTTTCTTTCAAAAGATGACGGGACAACAAATTCAAGAGATTCGCAAGAATCTCCTTTGGGATGCCCTCCGACCTATTCGGCATTCCGACCTCCTCTGCGCTGTTTTAAGGAATAGCGACCTTGCTACCACCGCTGAGCATCAGGAGGATATCATTGAGAATGAAATCGTCTCATTTTTACAAAAACAATACCTCTTGGGGACTTCCAAAATCTTTCTGCGGGAACACCTTGGCCTCAAACAGCTCCAGAAGGGAGATGCCTGCGAGAGAAAATCAGACCGCCTGGTGAAAAAGATCTCTCATCGACTGAAGGAGGAAGGGACCAACGAAACAGTAACCCTTCTCGAGGAATTCTTTCGAAACGGACTGATCGCCCTTGAAGATCTCACCCCTGGGCTCAAAGATAAGATTCTCCTCGAAAGACTGACGGACAAGTTTCTTAAGTATACCGATCAGTTTTTCGAACAAATTGATCAGGCCAAAGATAAAGAGACCTTTCTCAATCTGGCCCATTCTTTCGTCAGGATGATTCCCGAACTAATCCAGAGGGATCGGTATCCAGAAATCCTCCATATCCTTGAAACAGTAAAGAGACATTTTCACGAAAAAAAGATGTGGGCTCTATTGGCAGGCCAGGTCATGGAGGAGATTGGGCAAGGGACGATCCCCGACCTGCTTAAGGAAAAATTTCTCACAGGGAAGAAAGAGGTCCGGACCGCGATTATCCCTATCTTTATCTCCCTCGAGATCGGGGCCATTCCTCCCCTTCTCGCCGTTTTGAAAACGAGTGAGGATCAATGGGTGAGAAAGAATGCCTGCGAGGCCTTGATCCAGATCGGACCTGTTGCAGCCATTCACCTCTTAAGGGAGTTGGAGGCAGGACAGACCTCTGTCGAAACGACCTACGATATCCTCCGGGTCCTCGGAGAGATCAAATCACAAGAATGGAAATCCCCTCTGATGAAAATTCTAGCGAGGTATGTCGTGCACGAACATCCCAAGTTAAGAGAACAGGGGGTGCACACCCTTTATCAAATCGGAGGGACCGAAGGAGGGGAAACTTTTCTTTCGAGCCTTGACGACCCAGACTTGGAAGTGCGAAAAAGAGCGGTGTGGTGCCTCGGGATGATTAAAAACACCCAGGGGATTGAACAGATGATGGAAATCCTCAACGAGATACCCACGACCCCTTCCCCGCAAATGGATCAACTCGAAACTCAAGTCTATCATGCCTTCGGCATTGCAGGAAACCTGACGATCAAAGGAAGAACTTTGGAACAGATCCTCCTCGAGGTGTTGGAAAAAAGAGGGATAAAACGATGGTGGGATCTATCCCAGAAAAACCTCCTCTCAGACAACGCATTGGGGACCATCTGCGATGCCTTGGGGAGGATGGGGGCGAAAGGCTCGATCAGTGTCTTGACAAAATTGGGAAAAACCCGCGAAGGCCCGTGGACTCCAAAGATGAAAGAAGCATTGAAAAAGATTGAGGAGCGGATGGTTGTAAACACCCAATGACAAACATCAATCCCGCCAAGGCGGGACCGAACGAATTCCAATCGCCAAAATTCAGAATTTCAAGTTACCTGCCATCGACTCAAGCCAATATCTTGAGGGTTCAAGGGTTCAAGTCCCGCTTTGGCGGGATTGAACCCTCGAATCCTTGGCCTCTGGAACCCTTTCAGCTGCAAAAAAATGCGGCATTGGATATCACTAATCGACAGGGATGTCAAGATTTTTGTGTTGCACGTGTTGCCGGGTTTGTGTCCCAAAATAGACATAGGAAAATGTCATTGCGCGGCAAAGAGAAAATTGTCTTTTTCTTCATGTTATCTCTATCCATTGCCGTGATCAGGGTGACAAAATAACAATTACGACACAGTCTCCAGAGGGGGGAGGGAGGGGTGGGGGTGGCCTATCTCCGTGTTCTCGGCGTCTCTGCGGTAACAATATTCTCTATATGAGCTTTCTCGAATTTGAGCAATTGTTTCTTCACTTCAATGCCATGGCCAAAGCCACCCAGGCCGCCACTGTTTTCAATCACTCTGTGGCAAGGGATGATCAACGGCAGGAAATTACAGCCATTGGCGTTTCCCACAGCCCGAAATGCCTTGGGGTGGCCGATGGCCTCGGCAATCTCTTTGTAGGACCGCGTCTGACCATACGGGATCTTGATCAACTCAGACCACACCTTTTTTTCAAAGGGCGTCCCTTCGATATCCAAGCGACAGTCAAAATGCCGAAGTTCGCCCTTCAGGTATTTCTTGAGTTGAGTCAGAACCGCTCGATTCTTTCGATCGTCTCTAATGATCTTCCCTTGAAATCGTTTCTTTAATCTCTTCAGAAAGGCCTCCTCTGATGTGAGAAAGTCCACCATGCAGACACCCTTCTCTGTGGAAGCAACAAATACTTTTCTTAGAAATGACGAGTCGCAAAAAGAATAATAGATTTTTTGCATCCTACCCTCCTTAACTCAACCGTGCCGATAGAAAATGTCAAATGCCAAGGTTCAAATGTCAAATCAAACCCAAACCGTCATCCTTCGACAGGCTCAGGATGACGGTTTGAAAATGCTGGAGAATAAAATCATGGTGAGACTTCGGCGTGACCCTTCGATAAACTCAGGGTGACCATGGTGAGCTTGTCGAACCATTAATTTTGTCCCGCCTCGGCGGGATTGATATTTGAAATTAAGATTCGGTGTGGGCGAATCGATATTTGGCTGCCCTCACCAATCCCATGGGTCCTGTCATCATCGTATTTCCGCCTGGGGCTGCATAAACGAATTTGAATGATCTACCTTTAAAAAGATCACGATTGGGACCAGTGACCAACACCGATATCTCTCCTTCGTATGGTCTCAGTGTGATGGCCCCATGGCCGTTCTCCTCGAAGACCTTCCGACTGCTTAACTCACCTCGAATGAAAAGCCTTAAGTCTTCTTCCAGCTTCTTCGGTGTCAATTCTTGGGTGTGGTGTTCATAGAGTCCCTCAATCCTTTTTTCGATCAGCAAGGCAGCGATGGTGTGTCCATTCCCCACATTCACAATCAGAGAGGGCCCGGCAGCCTCCTCCTTACAACCTAAAATAGCAGAAAAGGAGGTGTCCATCACCAAGACGGGAGCCTGCGAGCTTCTTCTCA
>Ga0299912_10004047_pt1 | contig 11972 bp, 7 predicted proteins | sample RVTome_2_FD_207667 | JGI IMG/M metagenome (GOLD analysis project Ga0299912, IMG submission 207667) | Soil microbial communities from uranium-contaminated site in the Upper Colorado River Basin, Wyoming, United States - RVT95D214 (version 2) ... | reverse complement strand
GTAACTTTTAGGATGTCTGCGTTTTTTACTAATCGACCAAACGATGAAGCGAGCAATATGATAAGTACTAATTATACATCAACCTCGTAGGTCAGGAACCCCATGCTCCTGACCTACTTTTTGAAGCTGAATTATTTTATCAACATCATCTTCCTTGTTTCAGCAAAATCCTCTGAAACGATCTGATAGAAATAGATTCCGCTGGAGACTATCATACCTTCCCTGTTTTTTCCATCCCAGACAGCTCTATGATATCCAGCCGGGTAATATCCATCTACTAAGTCACAGACTAATTCTCCTTTAAGGTTATAGATTTTAAGAGAAACCGTTCCGGGTTGGGTTAGCTGATAATTTATCTGGGTTGAAGCATTAAAGGGATTAGGATAGTTCTGATTTAATCCGAATTCCTGAGGAATCTCAGGTGTGGTGTGGTGTCCTGGATCTTCCTCTTCTTCTATTTCTAAAGGAAATCCCCGATTATCCCGTAAATCCACCAGGCTAAAAGCTAAAACAGGTTCCTCTTGTTCCAGAATCTCAAAGGTTATAATAGCTATCTCTCCAGAACCGACAATAGAAGTATTTACTCCCAGGATTGCCAGGCTGACATCCACTTCATATCCCATATCTTTCCCGTAAAAGAAAACCGGCTGAACGCTGTCTATTAACTGATAACTTCTCTTAATATCAATGAACTTAAGCTGCAAAGAATCGTAAGGAAGTATAAAGTGGATGCTTTTAACTGTATCCGGATTGTTGTCTAAAGACACTTTTACCTCGAACTCATTACCTAAGATCCAGTTGTCCGTTGATTTGGTCAGCGATAGACCCAAATCACCTGAAACTGCTTTACCCGAAGACCCGGATACAATTTTTAAATTGCTCACAGCCATATAATTCATAGCGAAGACAACTAAATCCTCAAAATCTATTTTATCGTCAGTAAGAGGAATGTCTTCTGCACTTTGATTAATGGTGGGACCAATATCAAATTCAGGCAGATATTCTGCATCTCCCGCCTTTGTATCGTAGATCCCGGCAAAGACCGATAAATCACTAAAATAAACTCTACCATCCCCATCGATATCCCCTAACCAGTAATTAGTGGCTCGTGCAGTGTCCCCCACTGCAAGTGTGGAATAATTTCCTGCACGATCGTAGGCGAATATACTATAAAAATAAGCATTTCGCGGGAAGGCAGCCACATCATTGGAGTCCTGATAACTGGTTCCACTCCCTCTATACACCAACTGTCCTGAAGTCTGGTTTGCAGGGTATCCTGAAGGAACAGGATAGGAATCGTCATATTCCGGGTAAGCATTATCAGCCCAGGGATTCCTTCGAATCTCCACTCCTTTAAAGCTTTCAGTTGGATTAGTCCAACTCAATCTGCATTTCCTGTTCCCGGGCCTAGCAACAAAATTAGCCGGAGAGCTTGGTGGGGTAGTATCATAGGTAAAACTCCAAAAATATGAACAGGTATCGTTGTTCACATTCCCCAAATCATCTATCACTCTGAAGAATATATGGTGTGTCCCTTCGGAAATCTGAGGAACTCTCCAGGTAATTGTGGTATCTGAGGAAGCAGAATTATAAGCCCATAATTCATTCCATATTCCTGAACAATTATCCAGTTGATAATATCCTCTATTTAATCCTAAATTATCAGTGAACCGGATGGATAGAGTCGGGAGATAATTAATGGTATCACCAGATAGGGGCGAGTTGACCACAACTGCAGGACGGGTGGTATCCGCTATTTGAATCAGGAGTGTAGCCCCGGAATCAGTATGGAGTATGTTTTGATTTAAAGAATCACGCAGAACTGAATTATTAAAGCTGAAATTGGTTGAGCCAGCCTGAGCGGATGTAAAGATTAATCCCAGTAGTTGTCCACTTCCAGTAAAACTTCCATCTAAGATTGCCAGGCTCATCACGACTGAGTCGTTATAAACATCATAAGATAAAAACGAGTTATCCGGAGGAGATAATGCTGGCCCCTTAATCACACTGTTAATAGTAATGTAATTATGGTCATACCGGATGTTAAAAAATGAAGCCTCCAGTCTGTTTACAGTCTCATTCAGGGAAATCCAGAGAGTATCAGTATCGCCCTGATTGGCTGAAAGATGATCAGGATAAAGGGAGACTATTAATGATGGGTGGAGATTCAAGGTGAAATGAAAAGTATTTGACCAGTCAGAAATCGAAGTATCCGGAACAGATGAAATCTGCCTGTGCCTCCCCCTCCAGAAGTAAGTTGCACTGGAAAGACTTTCAGGAAAGCTGGCATTATAAGTAAATTGACTATCAGATTCGCAACTTAGCCAGTCTGACTGGGTTAAAGTTCCAATAAACAGGCTATCAGTTGAAGTCTGGATCTGGATAGAATACAGAGTATCCCCTGGTAAAGAAGTAGAGCCGGTCTGGAACACAAGAGGAACCTGGATTTCAGCACTGCCACCTGCGGTTAATAAAATATAAATCAATAAAAATATTTTAATACATTTCATCTTCAGCCTCCCTTCATAAGGTTAGCTTTAACTCGACTATTACTATTCTTAAGACCTGCTAATTTCTCGAAATCGTAGGATTCTCAACAGGGGAAAGAGCCATAAACCACTGGCACTGGGAAGTAGGATATCGTGTTGTTTTCAAGCCTGGTTTATTACTCATACTTATAGTATTTTTACCTCTCCCTCATAGATTACATCGCCATTTGGAAATACAAATAACGTGCCTGAAATTAACTTGATAGTTAGTAAGCAGTTAGCTTCTAAAAGATATCAAAAAACTGCTCACTATTTGAACAGTTTTAAAGCTTTTCTGTTTGTTCTCAAGATAAATTTATATGGTAGAATAGGTTAGAGTATAATTGGTTTATCTGAACTTATACTCTACAACTTCTCAAAAATGACTTGTGATAACCTGGAGGTAAAGGAGGTTGAAGTATTATGAATCTTAAATTATCTGGTCAAAGACTACAATGCTCTTGATAAAATATTATCATAAGATTGTTAGAAAAGAGATACTACTGCCACATTATTTTTTATCCTGATTTTTTTAGATGAGATAAAAAGATAAAAACCATAGATAACTGTTTAAAAAATCTCTAAAAGAACAAAACCCGAATAAAGTCAACTTTTTCAGAGACTAACTAAAAAAAGCTTGACAATGTTAAAATATAACATAAACTAATGTTCTAGGGAATATATATATCTAAGCGATGATGTTTTATACTTATGTTCTTAACTGCGTCGATAAGTGGATTAGAAATCAGGCGGACTGTTTGTTGAGGAGCTGGTTAGTTGGGAGTTTATACAGACTGTATAAAACGTCAGACGGAGTGTATATATGGGTAAAAAACCATTGAATTTATGGTAGTTACTGATTTTTTTGGTGTTTTCCGAGGTATTTTATACAGTGGATTCAGCTATCCAAAGGTTCTTATGCGGAACTGTATAAGAATAGTTAAACGGAAAGAAATATTCAAGTTTCTAACTAGGCATTTTTGATATGACTAAGAACTGTGAATTTCGAATTTCAAAATGTTGGGGCACGATTTCTGTTTCTATCCTTTGTATATCTCAAAAGAATATAAATTTGATAGTGAAATTATCTAACGCTCGTGCTCGTTGAAAAAATATACCATGGCGCAGTTGGAATGAGATATTTAACCGCAACCCAAAAAGTTTGTAATAAAATTGAGTATTTGACTTCGCGCTGCTCCCGAAAACGGCAGGAACGGAGGTTCGTTCAAGGGCTAGTATGTTTTCTAAAGTTCATTGGTTAATTAAAGCTCGGTGCGCTAATTGCTGTTTTTTTGAGCTTCGTCCGTTATGCCTTGCCTTAAAACAATGAAATAAGGGATAAAGTTTATGGAGATTGCTATAGCTCTCACTCTTCTTACAATTGCGATGGTACTGTTTTTTGTTGTCAAGAAAGGATGGATCGATGATAAAACCTTACAGAGATTAGCTCATGTTGCGGGCGTAATAGCTTTTATAGCAGCATTGGTTGTTTTTATTGTTTCTAAGCGAGCGACTAAGTCTGTTAATGAGAATGCTGGGGTTACCCAATATCCTGACAGCCAAGATATTAATGTAACAACAGGTAAGGAAGATCATCAGAATTCAAATCTAAAAATCCAAAAAGAAGAGAGCTTATTCAATGAGCTATCAACTAAGGGTTCTGTTGATTCAGCCAAGTCTGTAACTAGCAGGAGATTAATAATTAATGTTAGTAGGGAAGTTCAAGATTTTTATATTTATGTTGATGAAAATCTTGAAAGTAGAGCTCACAAATGCACTCTTTACGTGTCAGAAGGCAATCACACAATTAAAGTCAATTATGAAGATAACCTAAAACAGCAATTCGAATATATTACAAATGAACATGTCGCTACTGATATGACACTTTCAATACGTAAGAACTTTTTTAGGCCAAAATAAGGCATAACTTATGAAAACACATATCAGATTCTTTCTGTACCTTTTCGCGTTCATAATACATAGCTACGGATACGCATCAAGTGGAGATACTTCTTTAGTGTTAATAGTAAATCCCATTGCTGAAATTCTTTGCAGGTTAGATCCAGCAAATGAGGTCGATGTAAGAATTCAACGCTTCAGTGGGCAATTTTCTAGAAAGGTCTATGATTATCTGGTACCATTCGAGGAGGTTAGTTTAAGGACTCAATATGATGAACTACTGAGATTAAAAGAGCAAATTGCTGCTGATAATCGAGAGGGATTTATCAAAGGCGTATTAGAATTAGTCCCTTATAAACCTGATGCATATCTTTTTGCTTCAATTGATAAAACTATTGACAAAGTAGTATTCCGTGCTGAAATAATCGATCTTTCTTCGGAGCCATTGGCAGTTGCATCTAGCAAGATTGGATTTTCGGAATTTCTAAATGATGATTTTGTACAACGGAAGATACAAATACTAAGCAACTCCCTAATTCAGCAAATCAAGAATGACATAAAAAAGTGCGGATTCATATCTTTCAATGACTACATCAGGAAGCATAGCAAGTTTTCGATCGGCTTTGGGTTTGGATATCAAAAAGGGGATCACATAGCTTTAGGTAATATACCAAGTGATTTAAGAACCGTCCCTCCGCACCCTGATGATGTGAAGTATCGACCCGATGATATCCTAGATCCTAATAATCCAGATAATTATCTTATTATTGAAAATACCGTACATGTTGCATTAGAGCGTAGAATTAGTCTTGATGTGCATTTTTGTTTTTGGGGAATCTTAAATATTGCCATCCAGACTTCTGAAATAAAAGGTTCGGAAGTAATAGAAGTCGAAAATCTTTATAGAAAGACTTATATCAAGGAAGGTTTCCCTGGAGGAGATGCGCTGATCTATTATTTAGTAAGGTCTAAGAACCGATCTTTCTTTGATGGAAACAGCCTTAGTCTGCCTATATATATCACGTATCCGGTTTTCTATTTCGGGAAAAACAAAGAAGTTATTCTCCGCCTTATTGGAGGGACAAACTTGCTGCTACCTGATAAAATATCGTTAGAAGCGGAAAAAGGCTGGGATAGATTTAATGAGAGACAAAAGGAGACAACATTCGATTTAGGGGAGTTAAAGGAAACGGAATTTTTTGCTGGCTTCGATATTGAAGGAGCTTTTGCAAAATCAATTAGATTTGGTCTTCAGTTTACATTGGTTTATACAGAATATCAGGAGGATTTTAGCGTTCCTCTGTCTCTACAACAATCGAATGAAGTGCTTCCATCATTAAGATTGAATTTAACCAAGCTATTCGGCTCTAAATAACATCTTGAGTTTTATGCCAAGAAAGGAGAGTAAGCCATGGGGAAGATATACAGAACCAAACTATTGCCTGTTTTGTTAATAATCGCTTTTACTACTCTCTCACTGTTATTGCTTGAGTGCAAGCGTAAGGTTCTAAAACCAAACGGAAATGGTCCTAAAGCAGAGAATGAGAGATTTTTAGGACTATGTTATGGACCATATCGCGAAAACGAAGATCCGGATTGCGGCGTTCACCCCACTATCAGCGAGCTTACAGAAGATATCGCTTTTATTAAGAATTTGGCAGTCTCCATTCGCACATATGGAGCTACGGATAATTTGGAGCAAATACCTTTTCTGTGTCAAGAGTATGGAATTGACTGCTATCCTGGAGCGTGGATTTCAAAATATGAATGTGAAAATGCGAGACAAATAAATAGTTTGATAAATATAGCAAATCAGAATTTAAGTCATGTGAAAGGTTTGATTGTCGGTAGTGAAGTTTTGTTAAGAAAGGATGTTTCTGAACAACAACTACTCGATTTTATTTCAGAAGTAAAAAGCGCAACAAGCCTGCCCGTCACCACAGCTGAAATATGGAAGGATTGGCTCGACCACCCTCAATTAGCGCAAGCTGCAGATGTTATATTTGTTCATATATATCCTTATTGGGATGGCATAGCAGTTGAAGAAGGAGCCAATTACGTATTAGAAAAATGGAATGAATTAAAAACAAGTTATCCAAATAAGAAGATTATCATTGGCGAGACAGGCTGGCCGTCAGAAGGTGAAATACGCGGTAATGCAATTCCAAGCGAGGAAAACCAGAAGATATATCTTTCTGATTTTATCTCTATGGCTGATAGTAATAAGATTGACTATTTTTATTTTGAAATATTTGATGAAAAATGGAAAAGCAAATTGGAAAAAGAGGCCGGAAGTCACTGGGGAATGTATTTTTCCAACGGTTCACTAAAACCACAATTGAAAGATTTAGTCCCTTTTTCTGCGCAAAGTGGAATAAACAGACCCCCTAGAGTAGTTAATTCTAAACAAGCGACTCTACCATTGTATGTTTATAAGGACGGATGTGATCCACTTAACAGCTTTTTTTCAAGTGGCTGGATGGGCGAACTTGCCGATCACATAGGTAATGATTCAACCATTACAAACCCTACTGACATAATAGATGAATTATCTACCGATAATCCTCATTCTGGGGAGACCTGTATGCGAATTTCATATACACCTTCTATTGGGCAATGGGGCGGTATTTATTGGCAGTTCCCAGTAAATAATTGGGGTAAATACCCTGGTTATGATCTTTCCAGTTCATTAGATGGAAATGATACAGTAAAATTAAGTTTTTGGGTAAGGGGAAAAGAAGGAGGAGAAAAAGCAGAGTTTAAAACGGGAGGAATTTATGACCATACCCTTGACTATTCGGATTCTTATGGGCCTATCTCAACTGGTGTAATTATATTGACAAATCAATGGAAAGAACATTCTCTTGTGTTGACAGGAGAGGACCTTAGTATGGTTATAGGAGGATTTTGTTGGGTCACAAATTATTATCAAAATCCCAATGGAAGTACAATTTATCTTGATGAGATTGTATTCGAGAGTATGACTACAGGTATTGGTTACAGAGAGAGCGTGATACCATTTGGATTCTCCTTAAGTCAAAATTTCCAAAAAGGAAAAAAATAATGAGCGAGGAGGTTTGATTTTTCTAGTAATTGTGTGCCTGGCAAGAGATAACTGATTAAAAAATCTCTAAAAGAACAAAATCCGAATAAAGTCGACTTTTTAGAGACCAACTCAAAAAAGCTTGACAAAATCAGAAAAGATGATTATTTAATTCGATAGGAAGTTGAATTAAAAATTATTTATAGGAAAGGAGGGGTTATGACAAAATCGATTTTGATTTTGCTTATTATCTTTTTAGGATTCTTTACTCTGCCTCTCTTTGCTCAGGATCCGGGCGAGGCTGATACAGTTAGATTGGCAAATATCTCTGGAGAAATCGGAACCCAGGTCTCTTTTCCGGTGTTCTTAGATAACGATGAAGAGTTGATCTCAGTGGTCATCCCGTTTTTGGTGAACGGATATTCTGGCTGGCTAAGATTCGATTCGGTCTCTTACGATGGGAGTCGTCTATTAGACCCTCTAGTATTGGATCACCGAGAAACATATGTCTTCGATTCCGACACTTTCACCTTTGACAATTTGCTTTTATCTTTCTCTACCTCTTCTGGAAATAGTTTACCTGCTGGAGCAGGCAAGCTCTGCAATCTCTGGTTTACCTTGCATTTTGGCGGTGGGGTTTTAGTGGACTCCTTGCCTGATTCACCCCAGGGAAAACTACTGCTCACTGATTCAAACCAGCACTCTTTTACCCCACAATTCTTTTCCGGTCTGATTGACATTGCCTGTAACTATCTTGTCGGGGATGTTGACCAGGATGGAAAAGTATCTATCTCAGATGTCGTATCCATCGATAACATCTGGGAGTATGATTATCCTCTCGATTCCTATCCGATTTATGACCGGTATGGTCGGGCAGACCTGAAGTGTGACCGCAAGTTGGATTTACGCGATATCACTTATCTCTGCGGTTATCTTTTTCGGGGTTTTCCGCCACCGTGTACCTGTGGAACTACCAATCCATCATATTATAATGATCCGGCACTTCCGGATACGATATGGGTTGAAAACAAAACGATGAGAGCAGGTATTCCCTCTCCGATTTGCATTGGTGTAATCAATGATGAGCTTTTGAGTGGTTTGGAATTGAAATTTGAGATAGACGGGAACGCTGTGCTTGAGTGGGATGCGGATAGCGGGTTGGTACCAACTAACCGTTTAAAGGCTTTTACGCGTTGGGGTGGTGGTGAACAAGCTGATAGTATCAATCCGGAAAACTTCAATCTATTCGCCTGGGGATACTTGGTTAATTTTACAACCGGTAGAGAAGCAGTTTGTTGTCCAGTTTTCACCCCCCAATCAGCCGGAACAGCAACTTTTCGTTTAGTACGCTGGGTTAATGGGAGTGAATCGATGCTGGTTACTGAGGACAACGCTGGGATATTGCCAGCCTTCTCAGGAGGGAATATCACAGTCCTGCCTGACCCAAATCACGATGGTATATTCGGTATTGCAGATGTGGTCTATTTAATTAATTACCTGTTCAAGGGCGGGTCAGGACCCGATCCCCTTGAATCAGGAGACCTAAATTGCGATGGCAAAGTCTCGGTTTCAGATATTGTCTATTTGATCAATTATCTTTTCAAGGGCGGACCCCCACCAGGATGTTGAAATTAAGACCGTAGGGGCGTATTGCAATACGCCCCTACGGTTTAACATTGCATTAACACGGTTAATGCACTCCATAATATTTAGCTCGATTAATCGAGCAACTACTTTCTTCGCACTAACTCTATCAGGATAAAGAAACCTCACCCTTATAAATCCCTTACCATTCAATAAGTTAAAAGTAAAACTATCCACCTCAATTGAAGGTATCTATAGTTAATTCTTCAAATACGACTTTTTCAGTCTTATTTAAAACTTGACAAAATTTAAAAACTCACTATATTAGAAATTAAGAAGTTTATTTAGTGTTCTTTTAACGCAGGTAGAATTAATAGTTTAACACTGAGGGGATGTTTTCATCCCCGTTATTTTTAGGCGGGATGATACCATCCCAAAGCGAACAAACTAAATGAGAATACTTATGACGAAAAATAATAAATTCAGTTATCTTCTGAAAAAATGTGAGAATATAATCAGATGGAAAATTGTAATTCTGTTAGGATTATTGATTTTTTCAATCCCGGTGTCAATCTTTTCCCAAACGATAATCAATTCCTTTCCAGCTCCAGGTTTTGAACCTCGAGGCTTAGCCTGGGATGGATCTTTCCTCTGGTGCGCTGATTATTATTCTGGAAAGATATTCAAACTGAACCCTTTAAATGGTGCAAAAGTTGATTCTGTCTCCTTTCCTATGCTGAGCGACTATGGAGGTATTACCTGGGGTAGCAATGGTCAACTCTGGGTAGCTAATGGCAGTTATGTTTATGAAATAAATCCATCTTCAGGTGATACCATCTCTTCTTTTCATTGCCCTGGGGGGTGAGGTGCTACTTCCTGTGGACTGACCCGTGTGGCCAGCAATCTTTGGGGCTCAGATCGTAACTTGCTTCTTGTCAGGAAGATGACAACTTCAGGGGCACAGCTCTTCACCTTTAGTTTATACATAGATAACCCGAAGGATTTAACAAATGATAGTACAGACCTATGGTTGGTCACCTCTGATGGAAAGTTATTTAAATATAATCAAAATGGTGAGGTAGTGGATTCAATCATAGGTTTATTATCCAGCGGATGGGGATTAACTTGGGAGAACAAGCATTTATGGGTGTCAGACCCTTCTTCTGACTCCATCTGTGAGGTAAGATTACCTCAATATAAGAATATTAGTACTGACAGTGTTAAGAACTGGATAGAGAGTGGAGCTAATCTAGTAATGCTGGACGTCAGGGAACTGTATGAGTTTGAAAGTTATGGCAGAATTCCAGATGCTATAAATCTTCCCTGGAATTCAGGTGTTCTGGACACAGCCTATACCCGGTTTTCTCTGGATGATACCATAATTGTGGTCTGCCATAGTGGCAACCGAAGTGTCCAGGCAAGCAATTTCCTGGATGGAAAAGGATTCCAAAATGTCTATAATATGTTAGGAGGAATGAACGCCTGGCATTACCCTGTAGAGGTTGGAGGACGCATTTCTGAGAACGTTACCTGGGGAAAAGATAAAAGTCCTTTCATTGCAGTAGCAGATATTGTTCTTGATAGTGGCAAAACCCTTACCCTTGAGCCCGGAGTGAATTTAGAATTTGATGGATTCTTCTCTTTAGATGCTTATGGTAACCTTATAGCCCAGGGGACCCTCGATAGTAATATCAACTTTACATCCTATAATTTATTTTCGTCTAGATGGGAAGGAATCAGTATTTTTAAAGGCAGTAATAGCTATTTCACCTATTGCAGAATCGATAGTATAGAAAATGGAATCTTGTGTCTTAACTCCTCTCCTATCATTGAAAATTCATGGATTATCGGTAATCAGAACTGTTTACATCTTTCTGGTACTTTTGCCAATCCCCCGATTTACAATTGCAAATTGCAAGCAGCAGTTAACAGCTCTGCTATATTAATCCTGTGTGATTCTTCATCAGCTCCCACCATCACTTACTGCAGTATTATGGATGGGTTAAAAGGTATGGTCTCTAAAAATGGCTCTAATCCAAAGTTGAATTACGATAATATATATAACAATAATGATTATGGTGTATTAAATGAAGATTCCTCAGTGATTGTAGATGCAAAATATAACTGGTGGGGGCACAAAAGTGGTCCCTTTGATCCTGTAGATAATCCTGATGGACAGGGTAACCAGGTGAGCCAGCGGGTTGATTATATCCCCTGGCTCCAGATCATTTTCCCCTATGTTTGCGGAGATGCGAATTCTGATTCTTCAACTACGGTTTCGGATGTGGTTTATCTCATAAACTATCTGTTCAAGGGCGGTCCTGCTCCTGATCCGATTCAAAAGGTAGATGTAAACAGTGATGGCAAAGTAACCGTCAGCGATGTAGTCTATCTGATCAATTATCTTTTCAAAGGCGGACCAGCACCCTGTAGTTGAAATAGAAACTAAGCAATTTAAGTTTTAATATAAAGATATTGTTCTATATCAAATTTCTTTTACACCTTGATAATTTTACCAGTATAAATTTTGCAAGCATTTATTGAAGGGAAAAGGATTTAAGAGGAATCCTTTGGTTCTTCCGTTTGTGGATTTAAAGGTGGTTCATATTCCTCTAAGGTTAGAAAACCATATTTTAACATCCGGTTCAGGATTATCTTTCTTCTTCTTTCAAATCTTTTACTGTCTGAGGTGGGTGGGTATTTTCGGGGAAAGGGGAGGGAAGTTGCCATCCGGATAGCCTCATCTGGCGTAAGGTCTGAAGAGGATTTTCCAAAATAGGATCGGGAAGCCGCCTCACAGCCATAGATTCCATCTCCCCATTCAATTAAATTTAAATATAGTTCAAAAATTCTTCTTTTGCTTAATGCTTTTTCCAGGCGGAAAGCGATTAAGATCTCTTTCAGTTTTCTCAAAGGGT
>Ga0299912_10004046_pt1 | contig 11972 bp, 11 predicted proteins | sample RVTome_2_FD_207667 | JGI IMG/M metagenome (GOLD analysis project Ga0299912, IMG submission 207667) | Soil microbial communities from uranium-contaminated site in the Upper Colorado River Basin, Wyoming, United States - RVT95D214 (version 2) ... | reverse complement strand
TCCTGTTCGGCGCAGCGGTCTTCTCGATCGTCTTCCGCCTGATGGGCGGCGACGACCTGGTGCACGAGTTCCTTTCCAACATGCCCGGCGGGGCCCTCGGCGCGACCATCATCGTCATGGCGATCATGTTCGTGCTCGGCTTCATCCTCGACACCTTCGAGATCATCTTCATCGTCATCCCGATCACCGCACCGATCCTTCTGACGCTGGGCGTAGATCCGATCTGGCTGGGCGTAGCCGTCGGCGTCAACCTGCAGACCAGCTTCCTCACCCCTCCGTTCGGCTTCTCGCTGTTCTACTTGCGCGGCGTGGCCCCGGCCCGGGTGACCACCGGCATGATCTACAAGGGAGTCATCCCCTTCGTGGCCCTGCAGGTCGTCGGCTTGGCGACGCTGTTCATCTGGCCCGACCTCGCCACCTGGCTGCCCAAGCTGATCTACCACTGAGCGATCGGCCGCCAGGCAACAAAAAAGCCCGGGCCGAAGTCCGGGCTTTTCCGTCTGCGGCGTCGAAGCCCTAGATCTTGAAGTACTTCTCGCGTGCCGCCAGGAACGGCGAGTCCGTGCCCTCAGTACGCGCCCGCAGGATGTTGAGGGACGAAACGAAGCTCTCCACGACCTTCTTGGTCAAGGGATCGCCGCTCTCGCGGATGCCGGTGAGGATCTCGGTCGCCGCCTTGGCGCCGGCCTCGAGGATTTCGTCCGGGAAGCGGCGAACCTGCACGCCGTGCTCGTTGACCAGCGTCGCCAGGGCGCGCGGATCGTTGGCGTACATGTCGGAGGCGACGTTGTCGTACTCGGCCTGGGCGCAATCGCGCACGATTGCCTGCAGGTCTGCCGGCAATTCCTGGTACTTGGCCTTGTTGACCACCAGTTCGGTGGCGAGGCCCGGCTCCACGAAGCTGGGGAAGTAGTAGTTCTTGCAGACCTGGTAGAAGCCCAGCGCCAGGTCGTTGTACGGCCCGACGAACTCGGCGGCGTCGAGGGTGCCCGACTGCAGCGCGGCGAAGATTTCGCCCGCCGGCATATTGACCACGGAGGCGCCGAGCTTGCCCCACACCTGGCCGCCGAGGCCGGGGGTACGGAAGCGCAGGCCGTTGACGTCGGCAACGCCGGTCAGCTCGTTCTTGAACCACCCGCCGGCCTGCGTCCCGGTGTCACCGGAGAGGAACCCCTGCACGCCGAACTGGTCGTAGACCTCGTCCCAGATCTCCTGGCCGCCCATGAACCGCACCCAGGCGGCGAGCTCGCGGCTGGTCATGCCGAACGGCACGCCGGTGTAGAAGGCGAGGCCCTGGCTCTTGTTCTGCCAGTAGTAGGCGGCGCCGTGGCTCATTTCGGCCGAGCCGTCGATCACCGCGTCAAGCGACTGCAGCGCCGGCACCATTTCGCCTGCCGAGTACACCTGGATCGTCAAACGGCCGCCCGAGGCAGCGGTGATGCGGTCAGCCAGGCGCTGCGCGCCAACGCCGAGGCCGGGGAAATTCTTGGGCCAGGTAGTGACCATGCGCCAGGTAATATTGCCCTGAGCAATGGCCGGAGCGGAAAGCCCAGCGGTCGCCGCGGCGGCGCCAACTGCACCCGCGCCGGCGGTCCTAAAAAATTCGCGTCTTTTCACAGATGTCCTCCCAAAGAATCGTGTCTCACTCGTCACGGTCGGAGACCTTTGTGGAGGTCCCCTGCCCGTGCCGTCCCGCAGAAAACCAGCAACACAGTTGCGCGTCCACTGGTAACTTCGTCTATGACGCAACAGCGCTGTCGCGCCGCAGGCCCCTGACGCGAAAGAAATCTCCCATCGGCGGAATAATCGCAAAAGGGCGGTGTTGAGTACAATACGGCCGGCACGGGACCGGACCGATCATAAACCAATCGAGGGACGTCATGAACCTACGTTCGATATTGCTGGGCGCCGCCGCGCTCGTCACCCTTTCATCCTTCTCCGCGCTGGCCGAGGACTATGCCGGCGGCGCCATCAAGTCCGCCGAGATCGGCGGCAAGGAAGTGCTGACCGACGCCAACGGCATGACCCTGTACATCTGGGACAAGGATGCGGTCGGCGTGTCCAACTGCTATGACGCCTGCGCCAACAACTGGCCGCCGCTGTTCGCCGCCGACGGAGCAGCCGCCGATGGCGACTTCACGCTGGTGACCCGCACCGACGGCAAGATGATGTGGGCCTACAAGGGCATGCCGCTTTACCTTTGGGTCAAGGACACCAAGCCCGGCGACACTACCGGCGACGGCGTCGGCGGAACGTGGCACACTGCCGTCGAAGGCATGTAGGACCGCGTCACGTGCAATTCCTGGACGAGATCTCCGAGAGCGTACCGGCCTTGCGGCGCTATGCGCGCGCGCTGACACGGAACGCCGACCGGGCTGACGATCTCGTCCAGGATTGCCTCGAGCGCGCCATCCGCAAACAGGGGCTGTGGGCGCCCACTGGGCCGCTGCAGGCCTGGCTGTTCAAGATCCTGCTCAATCTCTACCGCAACGACGCCCGCCATCAGCGCCGTCGCGGCGACCATGTGCCGATCGATTCGCTGTTGGTCGAACCCGCCGTTCCGGCGCCCCAACCCGGGCGCATCGCCCTCTCGGAGATGTCGCGGGCCATCGACGCCCTCCCGGCCGAACAGCGCGAGGCGCTGCTGCTGGTGGTGCTCGAAGGCATGAGCTACCAAGAAGCCGCCGGCATTCTGGCTATTCCCGCCGGCACCCTGATGTCGCGGCTGAGCCGCGCCCGTGCCGCCCTGAGGACCATGACCGGAGTGAGCGAAGAACCAAGACTGAGGTCCGTCAAATGAGCGGCAATGAACCCGAAGTGACCGAAGCGTTGCTCCTTGGCTTTGCCGACGGCAAGCTCACCGACGCCGAGCGCGTCGCGGTCGAGCGCTACCTCGCCCAGCACCCGGAAAAGGCCGCCGAAGTGGCCCATTGGCAGCGCCAGAACGAGGCGCTGCGTGCGCTGTTCGACCCTGCCGCCAAGGAACCCGTCCCCGCCCGCCTCGCGCCGCGTCTGATTGCCAGCCGGCGCGCCGGTGATTCCGGCCTCCGCTGGCCGCAGATGGCGGCCGCTGCCGTGGTGCTGATCGCGCTCGGCGCCTCGGGCGGCTGGCTGGGCCGCGACCTGGTGTTCCCCGAAGAGGGCCCCAGCGACATCCTGATCGAGGACGCGGTGAGCGCCCATGCGCTCTTCGTCAAGGAGAAGCGGCATGCCGTCGAGGTCGCCGCCACCGAGAAGGATCACTTGCTGAGCTGGCTGTCCAACCGCATCGCCCACCCCATCGACAGTCCCGACCTGAGCGGCGAGGGCTTCGCCCTGGTGGGCGGAAGGCTGTTGCCGGCGAGCGCCTATTCGAAGGCCGGTCCCGCCGCGCAGCTGATGTACGAAAATGCCGCTGCCGAGCGGGTGACGGTCTACATCACCGCGGCCCTTCCCGACGGCGCCAGCGCCAGGGAGTTCGCGACCCACGACACGCTGGACGCGTTCTACTGGGCCAACGACGCCATCACCTGCACGGTCGTGGGCGACCTGCCCGAAGCGCAGATGCAGACGGTGGCCAAGAAGGTCTACAGCGAACTCACCCGCCGCCCGGACGTGACCTACAGGGATCTGTAGGGAGCGAGTGGCAAGTAGCTATTCGCTTGTTCAGTACCCCTGCCGCTTCAGCAGGTCGTTCGAGTAGATGTTGTGCGCCCCGATGTTGCGGATGTCGCGCTCGCCCATCAGCGCCATGGTGATGTCGGCCTCGTTGCGGATGATGTCCAGCGCCCGGGTCACCCCCGCCTCGCCGCCGGCGCCCAGCCCGAAGGCCATGGCGCGCCCAACGAAGGTGCCCTTGGCGCCGAGCGCCAGCGCCTTGAGCACGTCCTGGCCGGAACGGATGCCCGAATCCATCAGCACCTCGGTCTTGTCGCCGACCGCATCGACGATCTCGGGCAGCACCCTTATGGTCGAGGGCGCGCCGTCGAGCTGCCGCCCGCCATGGTTGGAGACGATGATGGCATCGGCGCCGTTGGCGACTGCCAGCCGGGCGTCCTCGGGATCGAGAATACCCTTGACCACGACCGGGCCGCCGAAGCGGTCCTTGATCCAGCCGATGTCCTTCCAGTTGAGCGTCAGGTCGAACTGGGTCGCCGTCCACTTGCTCAGCGACGCGAGGTCGACCGCTTCGGTAACGTGCCCGGCGATGTTGCGGAAAGTGCGGCGCTTGGTACCCAGCATACCGAAAGCCCAGGCCGGCTTGGTGGCGATCTCGAACAGGAATTGCGGGGTGATCGGCGGCGGCGCCTTGAGGCCGTTGCGGATATCCTTGTGGCGCTGGCCGAGGATCTGCAGATCCATGGTCAGCACCAGCGCCGAACACTTTGCCGCCTTGGCCCGGTCGATCAGGCGTTCGATAAACGGCCGGTCCTTCATCACGTAGAGCTGGAACCAGAACGGCTTCTCAGTATTCTCGGCCACGTCCTCGATCGAGCAGATGGCCATGGTGGAGAGCGTGAACGGGATGCCGAACTTCTGAGCGGCGCGCGCCGCCTTGATCTCGCCGTCGGCGCATTGCATGCCGGTCGAGCCGACCGGGGCGATGGCCACCGGCATGCTGACGGGCTGGCCGAGCATGGTTGAGGCGAGGTTGCGGTTCTCAAGGTTCACCGCAACGCGCTGACGCAGCTTGATCTTCTCGAAGTCCGAGGTGTTGTCGCGGTAGGTGCCCTCGGTAAAGGCGCCGGAATCGGCGTAGTCGAAGAACATCTTCGGCACCCGGCGCCGCGCGCGCTTCATGAGGTCTTCGATGGTCAGGCAGCTGTCGAGAGCGGACATGTGTTCCTCGGACACGAGTGGTGCCGTGTTCTAGGCAGCTGACATGTCAGGGTCAATCGGACTTCGTTGCTGTCACACCAGTTCGGCCAGCCGCCGTTCGAGAAAGCGCCGCTCCGGCCCCTGTTTGGCTAGCGCGATGGCGCGGGCATAGGCGGCCCGTGCCTCGGCGGCCTGTCCCAGCCGCCGGCAGAGATCGGCGCGGGCGGAGTGCGCAAGATGGTAGTCCGCCAGTTCGCCGCGTTCGAGGATCCGCTCGATCAGCGCCAGCCCGGCGGCCGGCCCGTCGCGCATCGCCACCGCGACCGCCCGGTTGAGCTCGACAACCGGCGATGCATCGGCCTGGAGCAACAGATCATACAGCAAGACGATCTGCTCCCAGTCGGTCGCCTCCGGCGCCGGGGCTTGGGCATGCACGGCGGCAATCGCCGCCTGGATCGCATAGACCCCGATCTCCGGCCCTGCCATCGCCGCTTCGGCCAGTTCGCGGCCTTCGTCGATCTGCGCCCGGTTCCACAGCGTGCGCTCTTGGTCGGCGAGCAGCACCAGCTCGCCCCCGACCGAGCGCGCCGCCCGCCGCGACTCGTGCAGCAGCAGCAGTGCCAGCAGTCCCCTGGCCTCCGGCTCGGGCAGCAATTGCACCAGCAGCCGTCCCAGCCGGATCGCCTCCCCCGAAAGGTCGTGCCGCGTCACTGCGCCGCCCGAGGAGGCCGAGTAGCCCTCGTTGAAAACCAGGTAGATGACGTGCAGCACGCTATCGAGCCGTTCAGGCAGAGCCGCCCGCTCCGGAACCTCGTAGGGGATGCGCGCGTCGCGGATCCTGGCCTTGGCACGCACGATGCGCTGAGCCAGCGTCGGCGCCCGGCTGAGGAAGGCGTGGGCGATCTCCTCGGTAGTGAGCCCGCACACCTCGCGCAGGGTCAGCGCCACCTGCGCCTCGGGCGCGAGCGCCGGATGGCAGCAGGTGAAGATCAGCCGCAACTGGTCGTCGGCGATGCTGAGCTCGTCCATCTCCATCGGCTCGACCGCCTCCTCGATCTCGCGCGCCAGTTCGGCCTGCGCCTGGTCGAACCGGACGCGCCGGCGGATCCGGTCAATCGCCTTGAAGCGCCCCGCCGACACCAGCCAGGCCCGCGGGTTTGCGGGCACGCCGTCGCGCGGCCACTGTGCGGCGGCGGCGCTGAAGGCGTCCTGCAGCGCCTCCTCGGCCAGCTCGAAGCCGCCGAGCAGCCGGATCAGCGTCGCCAGCACGCGGCGCGACTCCGTCCGCCAGACCGCTTCGATCTCCCGCTCGATGCCGCGCCCGTCGTTCATTGCCGGTCTGGATCCATCTCCATGACCGGGCGCACCTCGATGCTGCCGAACTGGCCCACCGGGATGGCGGCGGCAATCTGGACCGCCTCGTCCATGCCCGAGGCCTCGATGAGGATGAAGCCGCCCAGATGTTCCTTGGTTTCGGCATAGGGGCCGTCGGTGGTGGTCACCTTGCCGCTGCGGGCGCGCACGATCCGGGCCGCCGGCGGATCCTGCAACGCATTGGAGGCGATGTACTTTCCCCGGCGCGTGAGCTCCTCGTCATAGGCAATGGAGCGCCGGGTCAGCTCCCTGCCTTCCTCAGGCGTGAGGGCTCCAATGGCTTGGCCGTCGATGTGTACCAGGCAGAGATACCTCATTGTGCGGCCTCCCTACTGCCGTCCTTGAGGTCGATGTAGCTCAATTCCTCGAACGGCCGCACCTCGATGGTGCCGACACTGGCCAACGGCAGATCCCCGGCGATCCTGATCGCCTCGTTGAGGTCGCGCGCCTCGATGAGCACGAACCCGCCGAGATGCTCCTTGGTTTCGGCGAAGGGCCCGTCGGTGACAGCTACCTGCCCGCTCCGGCGGCGGACGCTGACTGCATGCGGCGGCGTCTTCAGCGCTTGCGCCATGATCAGATGGCCGCCTCGCTCAAGTTCGGCGTCGCTGTCGAGCGAGGCGTTGACGAATTCGTCCCGCTCGCGCTGGGTCATGGCCTCGAACCTGGCCTCTTCGAGGTAGATCAGACAGGCGTACTGCATTGCGTCCTCCTTGGCGCTCCCGTTGGCGATACGGCTAGTCGTACGGGCGCGGCCAATTTCGACATCGGCCGCAATAGCCAAGACACCGCACCAACGCGGCAGAGCGCCGCAAACCGCCTCTCCGCTCAACGCAGCGTCGGGTGAGGGGCGGGTTCGCGCCTCCCCGGACCTTCAGCATCCCTCTCAGAGCTTCTCCGCGTTGAGCCTGAGCGCGTTGCCGATGACGCTGACCGAGGAAAAGCTCATCGCCGCGGCGGCAAACATCGGCGACAGCAGCCAGCCGAACACCGGAAACAGCACGCCCGCCGCAATCGGCACGCCCAACGAATTGTAGCCGAAGGCGAACCAGAGGTTCTGCTTGATGTTGCGCAGCGTGGCCCGCGCCAGCTTGCGGGCCCGCAGGATGGCGCTCAGATCGCCCTTGAGCAGGGTGATGCCGGCGCTCTCAATGGCAACGTCCGCGCCGGTGCCCATGGCGATGCCGACATCAGCCGCCGCCAGCCCGGGCGCGTCGTTCACCCCGTCCCCAGCAAAGGCCACCCTGCGGCCCTCGCGCTTGAGATCCTCGACCAGCCGGTGCTTGTCCTCCGGGCTCATCGATGCGTGGATCCGCGCCAGCCCCAGCCGGCCGCCCACGGCCTCGGCGGTGCCGCGCGCATCGCCGGTGGCCATGATCACCTCGACGCCGTCAGCCTTGAGAGCGGCGACCGCCTCGGCTGCCCCCTCCTTGACCGGGTCGGTGACGGTGACCAGTCCGATGACGCGGCCGGCTTCGGCCACGAGGATCGGCGTCTCGCCGTTCCGGGCCCGCTGCTCCATGAGTTCGCGGATGGCCTCAGGCACCTCGACGCCGCGCTGCTGCATCAGCCGGGCATTGCCCAGCGCCACGGGCTGGCCGCCGATCGTGCCGGTGACGCCCATGCCGGTGGCCGAACCGAAATCGGCAACCTCGAGGCGCCTGGCGCCCCGCTGCTCGGCGCCCTTGAGCACCGCCGCCGCGATCGGATGCTCGGAGCCACGCTCCAGGGCCGCGGCGACGGCCAGAACCCAGCCCTCATCCACGCCCTTCGTCGGGATCACATCGCCCAGCGTCGGCTTGCCTTCGGTGAGCGTGCCGGTCTTGTCGATCACCAACGTGTCGACCCGGGCGAAGCCCTCCATGGCCTTGGCATCCTTGACCAGGACTCCCGCCCGGGCGCCGCGGCCGGTCGCCACCATAACCGACATCGGCGTAGCGAGGCCCAGCGCGCACGGACAGGCGATGATCAGCACCGAAACCGCCGAAACCAGCGCATAGGCGACCTTGGGTTCGGGCCCCACCAGCCACCAGACGACAAAGCTCAGCACCGCAATCGCCACCACCGTCGGCACGAACCAGGCCGAGACCTTGTCGGCGAGATCCTGGATCGGCGCCCGGCTCCGTTGCGCCTTGCCGACCAGCTCGACGATCTGGTTGAGCCGCATCTCCATGCCCACCCGCTCGGCCCGCATGACGAAGCCGCCCTCGGCGTTAATGGTGCCGCCGGTGACCTGTTCGCCGGCGTGCTTTTCCACCGGGATGGGCTCGCCCGTCAGCATCGATTCGTCGACGTGGCTGCGCCCTTCGGTGACCAGACCGTCGACCGGTACCGCCTCGCCCGGACGGACGCGGAGCATGTCGCCCTTCTGCACTTCGCCCACCGGGATATCCACTTCGCGCTCGCCGCGGATCACCCGCGCCGTCTTTGGGGCAAGATCGAGCAACGCCCTTAGCGCCTTGCCGGTCTGCTCGCGGGCCCGCAGTTCGAGCACCTGGCCCATGAACACCAGCGCCACGATCACCGACGCCGCCTCGAAATAGACCGGCAGCCCGCCGCCCTGATGGCGGAACTCCATCGGGAAAAGCTGCGGGAACAGCACCGCCACCGCCGAGTACAGGTAGGCCGTGCCCACACCCAGCCCGATCAGCGTCCACATGTTGGGCGAGCGGTTGCGCAGTGAATTCCAGAACCGGCGGAAGAACGGCAGCGCCGCCCACAGCACCACCGGGGTGGCCAGGGCGAGCTCCAGATAGCCCGCCCACTGCTCGCCGATCCACTGCTTGGCCGGCAGCCCCAGCATCGGCCCCATGCCCAGGATCAACAGCGGCACCGAGAGCGCCGCGCTCGCCCAGAAGCGGCGGCTGAAATCGACGAGCTCGGGGTTCTTCTGGTCCCCTGCCCCCGGCACCATCGGCTCCAGCGCCATGCCGCAGATCGGGCAGTCGCCGGGGCCGTCCTTGATGATCTCGGGGTGCATCGGGCAGGTCCACTTGACGCCGGCAGGCACGGCCGCAACCGGGGCCGGGGCTGCAACTGGCGGGTGTCCGTGGTCGGCGTGGTCGCCGGCCTTGCCCAGATAGGCCTCGGGGGCCGCTGCGAACTTCTGCTGGCAGCCTTCCGAGCAGAAGTAGTGGCGCGTGCCCTCGTGCTTGCTCATCCACCTGGCCTTGGCCCGGTCCACGGTCATGCCGCAGACCGGATCGATAGCGGTGAGATATTTCTCCGGCTCGGCGACAAATTTGGTCTTGCAGCCAGCGCTGCAGAAGCCAAACTCCCGCCCGTCGTGCACATGCCTGTGCCCGGTCTTTTCCATGTCGACGGTCATGCCGCAGACGGGGTCGCGGATGACTGCGGTCGTTTGTGGGGCAGCGTGCGGGTGTGTATCGTTCATCTTGCGGCTCACTTCCGGGTCCAGACCGTGGACGAAGGCTCAACGCGTGGGGAGCCATTCGCTATCCTTGCTGGGAGATAGGGCTTCCCATCATTGGAAGGTCAAGAGGTAATCGTGGACGCTATCGAGCTGCGTGTCGACCCCTTCCCGACCGACGCCGAACTGGCACCACTCTGGGCCGCGGCTTGGGAACACCGGGGCGCATTTGCCTACCGGCACGTGCTCGAGCGCAGCCTCTGTCACGCCGGCGCCTACTCCGGCGAGCGGCTGGTTGGCTTCGTCAATGTCGCCTGGGATGGCGGCATCCATGCCTTCCTGCTCGACACCACCGTGCATCCCGACTTCCGGCGGCGCGGCATCGCCACCCGGCTGGTCGGGGTGGCGACCGAGGAAGCGCGCCACCGTGGCGCGCAATGGCTGCATGTCGACTTCGAGCCGCACCTTGCGGGCTTCTACCGCGACTGCGGCTTCCGCCCGACGCTGGCCGGCCTGATCCGGCTGTAGCCGGTCACACCGAGAAGCACATATATTTGATGTCGAGATAGTCCTCGGTACCGTACTTCGAGCCCTCACGGCCGTGTCCCGACTGCTTCACGCCGCCGAACGGCGCGACCTCGGTGGAGATCAACCCGGTATTGATACCGACCATGCCATAGTCCAGCGCCTCGGCAACCTTGAATACCCGGCTCATGTCCTTGGCGTAGAAATAGGAAGCAAGACCGAACTCGGTGGCGTTGGCGAGCTCGATCACCTCTTCCACCGTCTCGAACCTGAACAGCGGCGCCACCGGCCCGAAGGTCTCCTCGCGGCTGAGCAGCATCTCCCGGGTGGCCCCGGTCAGCACTGTCGGCTCGAAGAACAGGCCATCCTTGCCGTGCCCTCCGGTCAAGACCTTCGCGCCCTTGGCGGTGGCGTCCTCAAGGTGCTTTTTCACCTTGTCGACCGCCTTGCTGTCGATCAGCGGCCCCGTGGTGACGCCCTGCTCGAAGCCATCGCCGACGCGCAGCTTCTCGACCGCCTTGACCAGCTTTGCGGCGAAGGCGTCGTAGACCCCGGCCTGCACGTAGATGCGGTTGGCGCAGACGCAGGTCTGGCCGTTGTTGCGGTATTTGGAGACCATCGCGCCTTCGACCGCGGCATCGAGATCGGCATCGTCGAAGACGATGAACGGGGCGTTGCCGCCCAGCTCCAGGCTCAACCGCTTGATCTGATCGGCGCCCTGCCGCATCAGGATGCGGCCGACTTCGGTCGAGCCGGTGAAGCTGAGCTTGCTCACCACCGGGTTGGCGCAGAATTCCTTGCCGATATCGGACGAGTGCGTCGAGGGCAGCAGGTTGAACAGTCCGGCTGGCAGCCCGGCGCGTTCGGCCAGCCGCGCCAGGGCGATGGCCGAGAGCGGCGTCTCCCCCGCCGGCTTGGAGACTACGGCACACCCCACCGCCAGCGCCGGCGCCATCTTGCGGGCCAGCATCGCATTGGGGAAGTTCCACGGCGTGATCGTCGCCACCACGCCCACAGGCTGCTTGATGATGATGATGCGCTTGTCCCGCTGGTGGCCGGGGATGGTGTCGCCGTAGATGCGCTTGGCCTCCTCGGAGAACCACTCGACATAGGAGGCGCCGTAGAGAATCTCGCCCCTGGCCTCGGCCAGAGGCTTGCCCTGCTCGGCGGTCATGATCGCCGCGAGGTCGTCGGCATTGGCGACCATGAGATCGTAGAGCTTGCGCAGGATTGCCGCACGCTCCTTGCCGGTGCGGGCCGCCCAGTCGACCTGCGCCGTTTCGGCCGCGGCGATGGCGCGCTTCGCTTCCGCCACGCCGGCATTGGGGAGCGTTGCCAGCACCGCGCCGGTCGAGGGGTTGGTGACCTCGAAAGTCTCCCCGCTCTCCGCCTCGGTTATCCACTGCCCGCCAATATAGGCGGCAGCCGGGAGCAGCTCCTTGTCCTTGAGCTTCGATGCGAGCGCGTTGGTGATAGGCATGACGAACGATCCGTGTTTGGGAGCGGGGAACATGGCTCCGCCCGGCATGGATGGCAAGTGTACACCACGCCGCGCTCTACTATCCCCTTGCGCCGCCCGCGGCTTTTGGCTTTGTTTCGAGCAACCGAGAAAATGGGGGGAGTCGCATGGCCGGCAACAGCTCGATCTACGAACGCTTCGAGAAGGAATTCTCCAGGCTGGTCATCGGCAACGCCCAGTTCGAGACCATCTACGACAATTGCCGCTGGGCGGAAGGTCCGGTCTGGTTCGGGGACGGCAACTACCTGCTGTGGAGCGACATCCCCAACGACCGCATCCTGCGCTGGATTCCGGGCGTCGGGGTTTCGACCTTCCGCACCCCCGCCGGCAACACCAACGGGCACACCCGCGACCGCGAAGGCCGGCTGGTGTCGTGCTCGCACGGCA